>ERZ1292640.1755-Hain-H43-02um-R1-1755-length-17798-cov-12_pt1 | contig 17798 bp, 16 predicted proteins | sample MGYA00564404_ERZ1292640 | MGnify/ENA primary metagenome ERZ1292640 (study PRJEB36523, sample SAMEA6512636) | groundwater metagenome | collected 2019-01-08 | study: AquaDiva: Metagenomics assemblies of 32 groundwater samples
AATGGCCGTTAGTGGGTAAATGTGGGGAAAGGTGGGTTTAGCGGCCTACATGATCTTCAGGGGACGGTTCGAATATACCATCGACCCGAAGGGCAGGGTCAACATCCCCGCGCGCTTCCGGGAGCAGCTCCAGGAAACCGGCCAGGAATCGTTCGTCATCACCAACTACTCGGGCTGCCTCTACGCATACCCGGCCGACGACTGGGCGGGGATCGAGGAGAAGCTCTCGACTGTTTCCAGCGTGGACCGCAAACTCAACACTTTCCTCCGGTTCTTCGTCGGCGGGGCCGTGGAGGCCGTGCCGGACAAGCAGGGTCGGATCCTGATCCCCCCTTCTCTTCGCTCGTACGCGTGCCTCGACAAGGACGTCGTGATCACCGGGATGCCCAACCGGTTCGAGATCTGGGCGAGCGAGAAGTGGCAGGAGGAGATCGGCAAATTCGAGAAGGAAGGGTTCGAGGACCCCGAGCTGGCGCGGGAGATCAAGCTGCTCAGGATCTGACCGTTGCCCGCGGGACACATCCCCGTTCTTTTACAAGAGACGTTGAGACTGCTTTCCCCGGCCCCCGGCGAGGTTTTCCTGGACGGAACGGCAGGCGCCGGCGGCCACGCGGAGGAAATCGCCCGAAGGATCGGGCCCGGGGGGATCCTGGTCTGCGCCGATGCGGACCCCGGGATGCTGGCCATCGCCGCGAGTCGCCTTCAGGGGTTTGAATGCGTCCGGACCGCCCACGCGGATTTCTCCGACTTCGAGAAGCTTGAGGGAGCGGCCGGCGGGAGGATGTTCGACGGGATGCTTCTCGACCTCGGCATCTCCTCGCTCCAGCTGGACGACCCTTCCCGCGGCTTCTCGTTTCGGGAGGACGGTCCGCTGGACATGCGGCGTGACCCCGGGGCCCGCGTCCCCACGGCGCGCGACATCCTCCGGAGGGCGAACGAAAAGGAGCTGGCCGACATCTTCTACCGCTTCGGGGAAGAGCGGTTTTCCCGCCGCATCGCGAGGGCGATCGCGGAGCTAAGGAAGAGGGATCCGGTCGAGCGGACGCTCCAGCTGGCGGAGCTGGTGAAGAGGGCGATCCCCAGGAAGGCGTGGCCGCGCGACATCCATCCGGCGACCCGTGTGTTCCAGGCGCTCCGGATCGCGGTGAACCACGAGCTTGCGTCGCTTTCGGCCTTTCTCGACGGGTTCGCCTGGCATCTCGCCCCGGGGGGAAGAGTGGCGGTGATCAGCTTCCACTCGCTGGAAGACCGGATGGTGAAGGTTGCCTTCCGCGGCCAGTCGGCTGGGGAAAACGCGGTGCTCGAGGTCTTGACCCGCAAACCGGTGGTTCCGGGCGCGGAGGAGATTCACGCGAATCCGCGGGCCAGAAGCGCGAAGCTTCGGGCGGCCCGCATCGGCGGACAGAAGGAGGATCCATGCAGAGAATAGTGGTTGGAAACGGCGTGTGCATGATCACGGAGATCCGGAAGGAGGCGCCGGTGTTCCCCGCGGTGCCGAGGCGGCGGCGGCTGGCGGCGCTGTTCGTGGTCCTTCTCGCCGTTGCCCTGCTCAACGTGTGGCTCTCCGGCCAGTACTACCGGACGGGGTACGCGGTGTCCTCCTCCCTGGAGGAGCAGCGGAACCTGCGGAGACAGCAGGACCTCCTGAAGACGGAGATCCTGACGCTTCGCAGCCCCGCTCGGATCGCGGCGATCGCCAAGACCGAACTCGGGATGGTGGAGATGAAGACGGATAGGATAATCCAGGTGCGATGAACCCCCGCGCCCGGATCATCCTCGGCGGGCTGGCGGCTGTCTATCTGCTCGTCGTGCTCCGGGCGTTCCACATCCAGATCCTGGGCGTCCGGGGGATCCAGGAGCGGAGCGCCAGGCAGTACCCCGTGAAGATCCCCCTCGTACCCATGCGGGGGGCGATCCTGGACCGGGTCGGGAACGAGCTCGCGGTCAGCGTCGCCACGAAATCGATTTTCATCCAGCCGGCCAAGCTGAAATCCACGGACTCCGTAGCCGAGCTCCTGTCACGCCGCGTCTCCCGCCCGGTGTCGGAGATGCGCAAGCTGCTTTCCTCTAAGAAGAGCTTCCTCTGGGTCAGGCGCCAGATGCCGTCCTCCGCGGCCGAGGAGGCCGTCCGGGAGATCCGCGAGGCGGTCGGGAACGGGAAGGACAGCGGAGACGACGGCATCGGGATCGTGGAGGAGCCGAAGAGGTTCTACCCCAACCGGGAGCTCGCCTCGTCGCTCCTGGGGTTTACCGACATCGACAGCGTGGGAATCGAGGGGGCCGAGCTCTCTCTGGACAAGTACCTGCGCGGGGAGCGGGCTTTCCTCATGTGCGAGCGGGACGCGCGCGGCCGCGTCATCGTCCCGTCGACGACGCCGGTGGGGGTGAGTTCCGAGGGGAGCTCGGTGTCGCTGACCATCGACCGGAACGTCCAGCACGTGGCCGAGAGCGAGCTCCGGGAGGCGGTCACCAGGTACGGCGCCCGCGGGGGGACCGCGCTGGTGATGCAGCCGAAGACCGGCGAAATCCTGGCGATGGCGACCTCCCCTACCTACAACCCCAACGCCGTGGCCGGCGCCGTCCCGGAAGCCCGGAAGAACCACGCGCTGACCGACACCTTCGAGCCGGGCTCCACGTTCAAGGTGTTCACGCTGGCCGCCGCCCTGGAGATGGGGAGCGTGAAGACCTCGGAGAAGATCTTCTGCGAGAACGGCTCCTACCGGTACGCGGGGAGAATCCTCCACGACGCGCACGGGAAAGGGTGGCTGACCGTGCCGGAGGTGCTCAAGTACTCGAGCAACATCGGGGCCTCCAAGATCAGCGAGCGGATGGACCCCGAACGCTTCCACGACACGATCCGGTCCTTCGGTTTCGGTACGAAGACCGGGATCGAGCTGGTCGGCGAGGTCGGGGGGATCCTCCCCCCGCGGAGCGGGTTCAAGGGGATCCGCCGCGCCACGGTGTCCTTCGGCCAGGGGATCTCCGTGACGCCGATCCAGATGGCCACGGCGATGTCGTCGGTGGTGAACGGCGGAAAGGTGATGAAGCCGTACATCGTGCGCGAGATACGCGACCCGGAGGGGAAGGTGGTCTACCGCGGGGAGCCGAAGGAGCTCCGGAGGGTTCTCTCCCCGAAGACCTCGGAGCAGATGCGCGAGATGATGGGGCTGGTCGTCCAGGAGGACGGCACGGGGACGCAGGCCCGGATCAAGGGGTTCCTCGTGGGGGGGAAGACCGGAACCGCGCAGAAGGTCGAGGTCGGCACCGGGAAATATTCCCCGAACAAGCGGGTCTCCTCCTTCATCGGGTTCCTGCCGCTCCAGGACCCCGAACTGATGATCCTGGTGGTCATCGATGAGCCGAAGGGCCAGGTGTACGGGGGGGTGGTCGCGGCCCCGGCGTTCAACCAGATCGCGGTAAAGACCGCCTACTACCTCGGCATCCCGCCGACCGAGCCTGTGACACGGGCCGTGGCGCAGAAGGAGAGGGAGGCGCCGAAATCCGGGGAAGTCCGGCTCACCCGGGTTTCCACGGAGACCGCGGAGAGCGCCATGGTCATGCCGGACCTGCGGGGATTGAGCATGGGCAGGGTGGTCGACGTGATGGGGCGCTATTCGGTCAAGCTCAGCCTGGTCGGGACCGGGGTGGCGCGGCAACAGGTCCCCGGCGGCGGCCAGCTCCTGGTCCCCGGCGCCGAGTGCACCGTGACCTTTGGAGGGTCCTGAGAGAGGGAATGAGGCTATCGAAGGTCCTGGAAAACGTTCCGGCGGAGGTGACGCCGCACGGCTCCATCGAGATCGGCGGCCTGTCGATCGATTCCCGAAAAGTCCGTAAAGGCGACCTGTTCGTGGCCGTCCGCGGGGAGCGGGCGGACGGCCACGCCTTCCTCGCGCAGGCGGAGAGGGCCGGCGCCGCGGCCGCGCTGGTGGAGCTTGAGGTTTCCTCCCCCTCGCTGCCGACGGTGCGGGTTCCCTCCACCGCTTCCGCGCTCCCCTCCGTGGCGGCGAATTTCCACGGGGACCCCTCCGCCCGTCTTGCTGTGGTCGGGGTGACCGGGACCAACGGGAAGACGACGGTCACCTACCTCCTGGAGTCGATCCTCGCCGCGGCGGGTCGCAGGACGGCGGTCATCGGAACCATCAACTACCGGGTGGGCGGGGAGGTTCTCCGCTCGGGGCTCACGACCCCATTCCCCCACGAACTCCAGGAAGTGATGGCGGAAGCGGTGTCCAGGAGCGCCACCCACCTGCTGATGGAAGTCTCGTCGCACAGCGCGGCGCAGGGGAGGATCGCCGGGGTGCGGTTCGACGTCGGCGTGTTCACCAACCTGTCCCACGACCACCTGGATTTCCACGGCGACATGGAGTCCTACTTCGCGGCGAAGGCGAAGTTCTTCCGGGAGTACCTCCCCGCCGGCGGGAAGCGGACCGGAATGGCGATCAACGCGGACGATCCCTACGGCAAGAGGCTGTCGCGGGAGTTCCCGGGGGCGATGACCTGCGGCTTCCTGCGCGACCGCTCCGTGTTCCCCCTGGAGGTCTCCATGAAGTGGGAGGGAAGTCGTATCGCGCTCCACGTCGCGGGGCGCGAGATGGAATTACGCACGGGCCTCACGGGGGATTACAATGTGTCGAACGTGATGGCGGCCGTCGCCGCCGCAACCCTCCTGGGCATCCCCCCCGACGCGATCCGTGCCGGGGTGGAGCGCCTGCAAAACATCCCCGGCAGGATCGAGCAGATCCGGAACCCGCGAGGATTACACGTTCTCGTGGACTACGCCCACACACCCGAAGGGATGGACCGGGTTCTCTCCTCCCTCGTGGGGCTGGGCTCCGGGCGGCTGATCACGGTCTTCGGGTGCGGCGGGAACCGGGACCGTGCCAAGCGCCCGGAGATGGGGCGGGTGGCGGCGCTCCGGTCGGACGTCGTCGTGGTGACCTCCGACAATCCCCGGAACGAGGACCCCGACGCGATCCTCTCCGACATCCTTCCGGGCCTTCGGGAGGAAGGGTTCCTCGAGGCGCGGGGAGAGGTGACGTGGGAGGACGGGTATTTCGTGGTGATTCCCGACAGAAAGTCGGCGATCGCGCGGGCGCTTTCCATCGCCCGGCCGGGAGACACGGTGGCGATCGCCGGGAAAGGGCATGAGAATGTACAGATCATCAAGGACCGAAGTCTGCCGTTCGACGACCGGGAAACGGTCCGGGGAATACTTGCCGCCGACGGGTAGGATGACCCTGGAGGAGGTCGTCGGGGCGATCCAGCCCCTCCGGGCGGCCGGTCCGATCCCCCCCCGCACGCCGATCGGCAAGGTCACGACCGACAGCCGGGAAGTGTCGCCGGGGGATCTCTTCGTTGCCCTGCCCGGGGAAAGGGTCGACGGCGCGGACTTCGTCGGGGAGGCGTTCCGGAAAGGAGCGCTCGCGGCCATCGTGTCGGAGGAGGGCGTCCTCAGGGTCCCGGAGACCGTGCCTGCCGCGAGGCCCGTCTTCGTCGTCCGCAGTCCCGTCGAGGCGCTCGGAGACCTGGCGCACGCGCACAGGTCGCGGATGCGGCAGATCCCCCTCGTGGGGATCACGGGCAGCTCGGGAAAAACGTCCACCAAGGAGATGCTTTCGGGGCTCCTCGCCTCCGGCAGGAACGTCCTGAAAAATCCCGGGAACCGCAACAACCTGATCGGGATGCCGCTGGCGCTCCTGACGCTATCCGGGGAGCACGACGTCGCGGTGATGGAGATGGGGACGAACCAGCCGGGGGAGATCTCGCGACTCGCCTCGATCGCCGCCCCCGACATCGGGATCGTCACGAACATCGCCCCGGCCCATCTGCAGGGGCTCGGCAGCCTGGAAGGGGTGGCCCGGGAGAAGGGGGACCTGTTCCGCGCCCTCCCGGAATCCGGCACCGCGGTGGTGAACGCGACCGACCTGCGGGTGGTCCGGGAGGCCGGCCGATGCCGCGCGCGGAAGATCTTTTTCGGCGTGGCTCTCAACGAGTTCTCGGGCCGGATTTTCTCGATGGACGACCGCGGGATGCGGATCGCGGTGCGGACCCCCTCGGGCGAATTCGCCTCCGCCCTGCCGGTGACGGGCGAGCACCACCTGATGAACGCGCTCGCGGCCACGGCGGCGGCCTACGTCCTGGGGATGCGCCCGCCCGAGCTCGCGGAGGGGTTCTCCTCCTTCGCCTCCGCCCCGGGGAGGTTCCATTCCGTCCCGATGCGGGGCGGGGGGCTGCTTCTGGACGACAGCTACAACGCGAACCCCGCCTCGATGGAGGCCGCCATCCGGAACCTCCGGATCCTTCGCGGGGGCCGGCGGAGCGCGGCCATCCTGGGGGACATGCTGGAGCTCGGGGAGGTATCGGCCTCCTCCCACTTCCGGATCGGCCACCTGCTCGCGGGGGCCGGCGTGGACCTCCTGTTCACGTTCGGCGAGGAGGCGGCGCAGATCGCGCGGGGCGCGCTCGAGGGGGGGATGGACCCCGAGAGGGTGGCGCACACGGGAGACAAGGGACGGCTGAAAACGATGGTCCTGGACGCGCTGCGGGCCGGGGACGTCATCCTGGTGAAAGGATCCAGGGGGATGCGCCTCGAGGAAGTCGCGGCCGAAATCGAAAGGGAATGGACCTGAGAGACGATGCTGTATCACCTCCTATTTCCGTTGCACGTGGACTATTCCTTCTTCAACGTATTCCGCTATATCACGTTCCGCACCATCTACGCGGCGATCACCGCGCTCCTGCTGTGCTTTGTCCTCGGCCCCTGGCTCATCCGGGAGCTGGGTGCCCACCAGATCGGCCAGACCATCCGCCGGGACGGGCCGGAGCGGCATCTTGCGAAGGAGGGGACGCCCACGATGGGGGGGCTGCTGATCGTCCTTGCCACCGTGATCCCGACCCTGCTCTGGGCGAACCTGGGGAACACGTACATCTGGATCGCGGTCTTCGTGACCGTGGGGTTCGGCACGATCGGATTCGTCGACGACTACAAAAAGATCATCCGGAAGGATTCGAAGGGGCTTTCCGCCCGGAGGAAATTCCTCAGCCAGCTGGCCCTGGCGGGCGTCGCGGCGACGCTCATCTACCTGGACATCGGGATCCAGCCAAAGGTGAGCATCCCCTTCTTCAAGAAGCTCAACCCGAGCCTCGGGGTGTTCTACATCCCCTTCGTCATCCTGGTGATCGTCGGGGCGTCGAACGCCGTCAACCTGACGGACGGTCTCGACGGGCTCGCGATCGGGCCCTCGATCATCTCGGCGGGGACCTACATGATGTTCGCGTACCTCGCCGGCCACATCAAGATCGCCAACTACCTCCAGATCCAGTACGTGCCGGGTGCGGGGGAGCTGACCATCTTCTGCGGGGCGATGGCGGGAGCGGGGATCGGCTTCCTCTGGTACAACACCTATCCCGCCCAGGTGTTCATGGGGGACACGGGGTCCCTTTCCATCGGCGCGGCGCTGGGGGTGGTCGCCGTCATGGTGAAGCAGGAGATCGTCCTGGTGCTGGTCGGCGGCGTCTTCGTCATGGAGGCGCTCTCCGTGATCCTGCAGGTGTACTCCTACAAGACGACGCGAAAGCGCATCTTCCGCATGGCGCCGATCCACCACCACTTCGAGCTGAAGGGGTGGGCGGAGCCGAAGATCATCGTCCGGTTCTGGATCATCTCGATCATCCTGGCGCTGCTGGCGATCAGCACGCTCAAGATCCGGTGAGCATGGAGACGTTCGGGGGGAAAAACATCTTTGTGGTCGGGGCCGGCAGGTCGGGGCTGGCCGCGGCCCTCCTGCTGCTGCGGGAGGGGGCGCGCGTGACCCTGCTCGACGAGCGTCCAAAGGAAGCGGTGGAGCAGTCGCTGGGTGCGGCGATCCCGCCGCAGGTGGCGTTCGTCAACGGCCGGATGGACGAGAAGGCGGTGTTCGGGATCGACCTCGTCGTCCTGTCGCCGGGGGTTCCCGCTTCGAGGCTTCCCCTGGAGGCGCTCCGCCGCTCGGGCGCCCCGGTGTGGGGTGAGCTCGAGCTGGGCTTCCGCAGGTTCCGGGGGAGCGTGGCGGCCGTCTCGGGGACCAACGGCAAGTCGACAGTGACAACGCTCCTCGGGGAGATGGCCTCCCGCGCCTTCCCCCGGGTGTTCGTCGGGGGCAACCTCGGAACGCCGCTGACCGAAGCCGCGGGGAAGCCGTTCGACTGGGGCGTGGTGGAGGCGTCGAGCTTCCAGCTGGAGTCGATCGACACGTTCCGTCCGAAGGTCGCCGTCCTCCTGAACATCACGGAGGACCACAGCGACCGGTACCAGGACTTCGCCGCGTACGCGGAGGCGAAGATGGCCCTCTTACGGAACCAGGGCGCCACCGACGTGGCCGTCATCAACGTCGACGACCCGGAGATCTCCGCCCGGGCCGGCCGGATACCGGCCGAGAAGATCCCGTTCTCCCTCACCCGTCCCCTTGGCGAAGGGGTGTGCCTGGACGGGGGAGAGATGGTCTACCGGAACGGGGCTCGGGAGGAAAGGTACCCCCGCGCTCTCCTGCGGATCCGCGGGACGCAGAACGTGGAGAACGCCATGGCGGCGATCGCGGCCGCGCGGCGGATCGGGGTCCCGCCGGAGGCGGTGCGAGACGTCCTCGCGGCCTTCCCGGGTTTGCCGCACCGGGTGGAGTTCGTCCGGAAGGCACGCGGCGTCTCCTGGTTCAACGATTCCAAGGGGACCAACGTCGGCGCGGTTCTCAAGTGCCTGGATGGCTTCCCGGAGCCGGTCGTCCTGATCGCGGGGGGGAAGGACAAGGGGATCGATTTCCGTCCGCTGCGGGAGCCCCTGCGCCGCAAGGCCCGGGCGGTAGTCCTTTTCGGCGAGGCCCGCGGGAGGATGGAGCGGGAGCTCTCGGGGACGGCGCCGCTCGCGACGGTGGACACCCTGGCTGAGGCCGTCCGCCGCGCGGCCGGCCTCGCGCGGCAAGGGGACGTGGTGATCCTCTCGCCCGCCTGCTCGAGTTTCGACCAGTTCAGGAACTTCGAGGATCGCGGCGAGGCGTTCCGGAGGGCAGTGATGGAGCTTCCCGGATGAACATCGGCAAGCGGCATGAAAACCTGATTCTGTTCTTCTGCACCCTGATCCTGTCGGTCCTCGGGGTCGTGATGGTCTTCAGCGCCACCTCCGTGACCGCGGGCTCCTCCTTGCGCCTCGGGAACGACTCGGCGTACTTCTTCAAGCGGCAGGTCCTGTTCCTTGTGCTCGGGGCCTCCCTGGCGGTCCTGCTGACGCGGATCGACTACGACTTCTACCGCCGGCGGATCTGGTTCATCGTGATCGGGACGCTCGGGCTTCTCCTCCTGGTCTTCGTCCCCGGCGTCCGGCACACGGCGAACGGCGCGTCCCGCTGGATCAACCTCCGCGTGTTCACCTTCCAGCCCTCGGAGCTCGCCAAGTTCATTCTCATCGCCTTCGCCGCTTACGCGATCGACCGGAAAGGGGAAAACCCCAAGGAGGGATTGAAGGCCTTCCTCCCGGTGCTCGCCGTGATGGGGGTCTTCGTCGCCGTGATCCTCAAGGAGCCCGACTTCGGCATGGCGGTGGTCATCGCCGCGTCCCTCATGGCGCTCCTGTTCATCGCGGGGTTTCCCTGGAAGTTCCTGGCAGGCGGAATCGTAGCGGGGGTGATCGGAGTCGTTTACCTGATCGCCGCGAAGCCGTACCGCATCAAGCGGCTGGAGGCCTTCCTCGATCCCTTCTCGCAGGCACAGGCGGCCGGGTACGCGGTCGTGCAGTCCCTGATCGCATTCTCGAACGGGGGTCTGCTCGGCACCGGGATAGGGGCCGGGAAGCAGAAGCTTTATTACCTGCCGGAGATCCACACGGACTACATCTTCTCCGTCGTCGGGGAGGAACTCGGGTTCGCGGGGGTCGTCGCCGTGGGCGCCTGCTTCCTGATCCTGGTGTGGGTGGGGTTCCGGATCGCACGGCGCGCCCGCGACCTGTTCGGGCGCTATCTCGCGATGGGGCTGTCGACGGTGATCGGAATACAGGCGCTCATGAACATGATGGTGGGGCTGAAGATGCTCCCCCCCAAGGGGATGGTGCTTCCGTTCCTGAGCTACGGGGGGAGTTCCCTGATCCTCCACCTCGCGGCGATGGGTGTGATGATCAACATTTCCATGAAAGGGGCGGAAGCCTTTGTCGCTGACTCTGATCGTCGCGGGCGGGGGAACTGGCGGACACGTCTTTCCGGGGATAGCGATTGCTGAGGCGTTCCTCACGCTGGTCCCCGGCGGCTCCGTCTCCTTCGTCGGAACGGAGGGCGGTTTCGAGGCGAGGGCCGTCCCGGCGCGGGGGTATGAAATCGATTTCGTCCCGTCGGGCCAGGTCAGCGGCAAGGGGACCGGAGGGGTGTTGGGGATGGCGCGCATGGTGAAAGGGATCGCCGCCTCGTTTTCGGTCTTGAGACGCCGGCGCCCGGACCTGGTCTTCGGCGTCGGAGGGTACGCCTCCGTTCCGGTTTCCCTCGCGGCGGTTTTGACCTCCGTCCCCCTCTTTCTGCAGGAGCAGAACGCGGTCCCCGGAAGGGCGAACCGGGTCCTGGGAAGAATGGCGAAGCGGATCTACGCGGGGTTCTTCGGTGCGGCCTCCTATTTCCCGGCCGGCCGCACGGAGGTGACGGGGAACCCGGTCCGGCGCGAGGTCGTCGCCGCGTCGGCGGCCGGGAAGGCGGAGCCCGGGCCTCCTTTCACCGTTTTCGCGATGGGCGGGTCGCAGGGGGCCAGGGCGATCAACCGGCTGGTCCTCGCGATGGGGAAACGGGTGAAGGAGGAAGGGCGCGACATGCGGTTCCTGCTGCAGACGGGGCCCGCCGAGTTCGATCTTGTCGAGAAGGCGGTACGGGAGGAGGGGCTGCCGGTCGAGCCGTTCCCGTTCACCGACCGGATCGGAGAGATGTTCCTCCGGTGCCACGCGGTCCTGATGCGGGCGGGGGCGCTCTCCATCGCGGAGGCGGCGCTTTTCGGGAAGCCGTGCGTCCTGATCCCCTACCCCTTCGCCGCGGACCGGCACCAGGAGAAGAATGCCGAGGAGTTCTGCGCCGGCGGGGGAGGGGTGTGGATACGCCAGGAGGAGGCCACGGGGGACCGGGTCCTCGCGGTTCTCTCCTCCTGGGGCCTGGACCCCGGCCGCCTGGAGACCGCCGCGGAAGCGGCCGCGGGATTTTCCCGGCCGGCCGCCGCGGAGGCGATCATCCGCTCGGCCCTCCGGGAGATAGGAAAAAAAGGGGGGGGCCGTGTATAGAAAGGGGCTCCGCATCCATTTCGTGGGCATCGGCGGCATCGGGATGAGCGGCATCGCGGAGCTTCTCCTGAACTTAGGGTACCGGGTAAGCGGCTCGGACCTGCGCCGGTCCGACATCACCGACCGGCTGTCCGGTCTGGGCGCCGAAATCCGGGTGGGGCACGCCGCGGAGAACGTTCCGGGGGACGGGCACGTGGTTGTCATCTCCTCGGCGGTCAAGGCCGACAACCCGGAGGTGGTCGAGGCGCAGCGGCGGAAGATCCCCGTCGTCCCCCGCGCGGAGATGCTGGCGGAGCTGATGCGGATGAAGTACGGGATCGCCATCGCCGGGACGCACGGCAAGACGACCACCACGTCGATGGTGGCCTCGATCCTCGCCTCGGCCGGCTGGGACCCCACCACCGTCGTCGGGGGGAAGCTGAACAGCCTGGGGTCGAACGCCAAGTTGGGGCAGGGGGACTTTCTCGTCGCCGAGGCCGACGAGAGCGACGGGTCTTTCCTCAGACTGTCGCCCACGGTGGCGGTGGTGACGAACATCGACCCGGAGCACCTGGATTTCTATTCGGGGATCGGGCAGATCAAGGAGACGTTCCTCCACTTCATCAACAAGGTCCCTTTCTACGGGTTCGCCGTGCTGTGCGTCGACCACCCGAACGTGCAGGAGCTGATCCCTTCCGTGACCAAGACGTTCGTCACCTACGGCTTTGCGGTCCACGCGGATTACCGTGCCGACGAAATCGTCCCCGAAGGGATGACCAACCGGTTCCGGGTGCTGCATCGCGGGGAGCCGCTGGGCGAGGTCACGCTGAAGGCACCCGGCAGGCACAACGTGAGCAACGCCCTCGCGGCGGCGGCGGTGGCGGGGGAGCTCGGCATCCCCTTCGACCGGGTCCGCGCGGGTCTTGCCGAGTACGGCGGCGTGGTCCGCAGGTTCCAGGTGAAGGGGGAGCGGGGCGGGGTGACGGTGGTGGACGACTACGGCCACCACCCCGCGGAGGTCCGGGCCACGCTGGCCGCGGCCCGGGAGGTTTGGCCGGGGAAGAGGATCGTCGTGGGGTTCCAGCCGCACCGGTACACGCGGACACAGGCGCTCTTCCGGGATTTTCTGTCCGCGTTCAACGACGCGGATCTGCTCTTCGTGTTCGATGTCTATCCGGCCGGGGAGGAACCCATCCCCGGGGCTTCCGGGGAACGCCTCTGCGAGGCGATCCGGGAGCATGGGCACAAGACCGCTATCTACGCGGGCAAGGCCGGGGACGCGCTCGGCGCGGTGGTTCCGCGGCTTCGCCCGGGAGATATATTCCTGACCATGGGGGCCGGCGATGTCTGGAAACTGGGAGAAAGCGTGCTATTCGGTTAACGGCCGGGTAAAGGGAAGGCGGATGACGGGAACGGCGGGAAAGGTCGAGGAGGTGTTCGGGCCCAAGCTGCGGGATTTCACGACGATCGGGATCGGAGGAAGCGCCGAGCGGATGGTCTTCCCCCGCTCCGTGCAGGAGATCCAGGAGATCCTCAAGGCGGAGCGCGAGATGGGGCGGGAAGTGCGCTTTCTGGGCGCGGGCAGCAACCTCCTCGTCCACGACGGTGGGGTCCGGGGCACGGTGCTCTGCCTCAAGAAGAACATGGGGAAGATGCTCTTCTCCTCCGGGGGGTCGGTCATCGCGGAAGGAGGGACGATGCTCCCGCGCTTCGCGGTGCTGTGCGCACTGTCCGGGCTCTCCGGCGCCGAGGAGCTGGCCGGGATCCCCGGGACGGTGGGCGGGGGCATGACGATGAACGCCGGAGCGTTCGGGCGGTCGATCGGGGAGATCGCCGAATGGGTGGAAATCGTGGACGAGGAGGGTGGGTTGCACCGGTTCGAAACCCGGGACATCCGCCTCGGTTACCGCGCGGCGGAATTTCCCGTGCGGGGGGTGATCTCCCGCGTGGGCTTCCGGCTCGCTCCCGGCGTCCCCGACCAGGTGTTCGAGCGGATGAAGCGGATCAACGAGAAACGCCGGGCCAGGCAGCCATGGGGCGAGCGGACCTTCGGCTCCACGTTCCGGAATCCTCCCGACCGGGAGAGCGCCGGCCGCCTTCTGGATCTTGCCGGGATGAAGGGAGCCCGGGAAGGGGACGCCGCCTTCTCGGAAAAACACGCCAATTTCCTCGTGAACACGGGGCGCGCGACGGCCTCCGACGCGCTGCGGCTCATCGAGCGGGGCCGGGAGCGGGTGCGGATCACGGCAGGCGTAAGACTCGCCCTGGAAGTCAAGCTGTGGGGGCCGATGAGTGACTAGGGCTAAGCGCGGCGGATACCGGGGAAAGACGGTGGGGGTGTTCCTCGGAGGCGAGTCCTCCGAGCGGGAAGTGTCGCTTCGAACGGGGGCGGCCGCGGTTTCGGCCTTGCGTCGGCTGGGGTACCAGGTTCGGGAGGTCGACATCCGCGGGGACTGGCTCGCGGGGATCCGGGACTCGGGAGTGGATGTGGCGTTCCTGGCGCTGCACGGCCGGTTCGGCGAGGACGGCTGCATCCAGGGGGCTCTCGAGCTTGCGCGGATTCCCTACACGGGATCCGGCGTGGCGGCCTCCGCGCTCTCGATGAGCAAGGTACTGGCCAAGCGCATCGCGGCCTCCGCGGGTGTCCCCGTCGCGGCGGACGCCCTCTACGAGGGGGAAACGGTTTCCTCGCCCCCTCCCACGGGGTTCGGCTTTCCGCTCGTGGTCAAGCCGGACCGGGAAGGCTCCACCGTCGGGGTGAGCATTGTCCGCTCGCCGGAAGGATGGGCGCAGGCGCTGGCCGAGGCGGCGAAGTTCGACAGCCGCGTCCTGGTGGAGGCGTACATCCCCGGACGGGAGATCACGGTCGGGATCCTGAACGGGAGAGTGCTCCCGGCGATCGAGATCGTCCCGAAGTCCGGCTCCGGCTTCTACGACTACCGGTCCAAGTACACGTCGGGGCAGACGGAATACGTGATCCCGGTGCCGATGGACCGGGACATCCTGGTGAGGGCGGCGGACTGCACGCGCAAGGCGGCGGCGGCGCTCTCGCTTCGGGGGGCGGCCCGCCTCGACTACCGGGTGGACCCCGCGGGCAACCTGTTCTTCCTGGAGGCGAACACGATCCCCGGGATGACCGAAACCAGCCTGCTCCCGAAGGCGGCGAAGTTCGACGGATTGAGCTTCGACGAGCTTGTCGAAGAGATCCTGGACGACGCGGGGCTCGGGAAGTAGATGATCGAGTACAAGGCGTACCACAAGAAGTCGCTAGGGAAAGCGAAGAAGAGGCCGCACGCCGCCCGGAAGAAGGGGAAGGAAAAGGGCGCCCCGCCCGCCAGGATCAATTTCCGGCAGGTGCTTCCGGTCGCGGCGGCGATCCTGGCCATTGTGCTGGTGACGGCGGCGGGGGCGGCGGTCTACTCCTGGCTCGGGCACTCCCGGCTCTTCTCCGTCCGGGACATCGACATGAACCGGTGCGCCTACGTGACGCGGGACGAGGTCTCCGGGATCCTCTCGGGAGTGCCGCAGGGAAACATCTGGTCCCTGTCTTCGCGGGACATCGGGCGGCGCCTGCTCTCCCATCCCTGGGTGCGGAGCGTGTCGGTGAGAAAGGCGTTCCCGGACCGGCTCGTGGTGCGCATCGAGGAGCGCAAGCCCCTGGCCATGATCAACCTCGACGCGCTTTACTACGTCGACGAGCAGGGGACGATCTTCAAGAGGCTCACCGCCCACGACCCGAAGAATTTCCCCATCGTGACCGGTTTCTCCCGGGCCGACCTCACCGCGCGGGACGCGGTCACCCTTCAGAACCTGAGGCGGACGCTGGAGCTCCTGCGTTGCACCGAGTCGGGGGTCCTCCGTCAGAACGTCTCCGAGGTCCACTTCGACGCCCAGGAGGGGTACACGCTGGTGACCCGGGACTCCGGCCTTCAGCTGAAGATCGGGATGATGGAATTCCGCGAGGCGATGCGGAGGGTCGAAGTGGCGATGCCCAAGCTCTCCAGCCTCGGCCAGGCGAGAAGCGTCATCGATCTGAAAACTGCGGGCCGCATCTTCGTGCGGGCGGGGGAATGATGGAGCCAGTCTCGGGGCCGGTGATCACCGGTCTGGATATCGGGTCGAGCAAGGTCGCCACGGTCGTGGCGAGGAAAGGTCCCGACGGCCTGGAAATCCTCGGAGTGGGAAGGGCCGACACGGACGGGATGCGCAAGGGCGCCGTGGTGAACGTGGACGCCACGGTCAAGTCGATCCAGCAGAGCGTCGGCGACGCGGAGAAGATGACGGGGATCTCGATCCAGTCCGTCTTCGTCGGGGTGTCGGGCCCCCTGATCAAGTCGTTCAACAGCCACGCGGCGATTTCGGTCCGGAACGAGCGGGAGGTGACCGAGACGGACGTCGGACGCGTCCTTTCGCTCGCCAAGGCGGTGGAGCTGCCCAACGACCGGGAGGTCCTCCACGTCCTGACGCAGGAGTTCATCGTCGACGACATGGGGGGGATCAAGGACCCGCGGGGGATGACCGGGATCCGGCTCGACGCACGCGTGCACGTGGTGACCGACGACGTACCCGGCACGCGCAACCTCGTCAAGTGCGTCGAGAAGGCGGAGCTGTCGATCGACGACATCGTGCTCGGCCCGCTGGCCTCGGCCAACGCGGCTCTGACGCCTGAGGAGAAGGAGGTGGGGGTCGTCCTGCTCGACTTCGGGGCCGGGACGGTCGAGATGGCCATCTTCTACGACAGCGCGCTCCGGCACACCTTCGTCCTCCCGTTGGGGGGGGCCAACATCACGTCGGACGTGGCGATCGGGCTCAAGGTCCCCTGGGCGGACGCGGAGGTGCTGAAGACCTCCTCCGGGTGCGCCATGATCCAGAAGGTACGCCGGGACGAGCTGGTGGAGCTCCCGGGCGTGGGCGGCCGGCAGCCCCGGCCGATCCGCCGGCAGTACCTGAGCGAGATCATCGAGCCGCGCGCCGAGGAGATCTTCGGCCTCGTGCGGAAGGAGATCCTGCGGTCGGGCTTCGAGGAAAATCTCGGCGCGGGAGTCGTCCTGACCGGGGGCGGCTCCCTTCTCGACGGCCTGTCCGACCTCGGGGAGCGGGTCTTCCAGCTTCCGGTGCGCAGGGGGTCCCCGATCGGGGTGGGAGGACTCGTGGAGGTGGTCTGCAGCCCTGGCTACGCCACCGCCGTGGGCCTCGCGATCTACGGATCGAGCATGGCCGAGGTCCTGGCTGCAAGGGAGGAGGAGGCCGGGAATGCCGGCTGGCTCCTGCGGGTCAAGCGTTTCATAACGGATATTTTCTAATCCTGGAATAGGGAAGGAGACGGACATGTTTACTCTGGTCGAGGAAAACCGCTGCCACGCGGTCATCAAGGTGTTCGGCGTGGGCGGCGGAGGCGGCAACGCCATCAACACGATGATCGAGGAGGGGCTCTCGGGGGTGGAGTTCATCGCGGCGAACACGGACGCGCAGGCGCTCTCGAAGAACCTCGCCCCGCTCAAGATCCAGATGGGGGCCCGGCTCACCAAGGGGCTGGGGGCGGGGGCCAACCCCGACATCGGCCGCCAGGCCGCCCTCGAGGACCGGGACCTGCTGCGCGAGGCGCTCTCCGGCGCCGACATGGTGTTCATCACGGCGGGCCTGGGCGGGGGAACCGGAACCGGCGCGGGCCCCATCGTCGCGGAGGTCGCGAAAGAGGTGGGCGCCCTGACGGTCGGGGTGGTCACGCGGCCGTTCTCCTTCGAGGGGTCCACGAGGCGGCGCCAGGCGGAGATCGGGGTCAAGGACCTGCGGACCCTCGTTGACACGATCATCATTATCCCGAACGAGAAGCTCCTTCTCATCGCGGGGAAGGAGATGCGATTCGTGGAGGCGTTCCGGAAGGTCGACGAGGTGTTGTTCCAGGCGGTCCGCGGGATCTCGGAGCTGGTGACCAAGCCGGGATACATCAACCTCGACTTCGCGGACGTCAAGACGATCATGTCCGGGATGGGCGTGGCGCTGATGGGGACCGGGTGCGCCTCGGGGCAGAACCGCGCGGTCGCCGCGGCGGAGAAGGCGATCTCCAGCCCGCTGCTGGAGGACGTGTCGATCCGGGGCGCGCGAGGCGTGCTGATCAACATCACCGCCGGGACGTCCCTCTCCCTGAGCGAGGTCCACGAGGCGGCCAGCCTCGTTCAGCAGGAGGCCGACGACGAGGCGAACATCATCTTCGGGACCGTCATCGACGAGACGCTCGGGGAGGAGCTGAAAGTGACGGTCATCGCGACCGGGTTCGAGCCGGGGATGGCCGAGAACCTGTGGAAGGGGCCGCGCCGGACGATCAAGCTGGTGGGGAAGGAAGACCTGGAGAAGCCCGCGTTCCTTCGGGCCTCGACGCAGAGGCCTCCGGAGCGGATCGAGGACCTCCCCGTCATCGACAACAAGGAGGGCGAGGCGGAATCCCTGGAGACGTTCGAGATCCCGACGTTCCTGCGCCGCCGCGGGGAGTAGTGCCATCCAGCGGTTCCTCGGCGGGACGATGACCGGCCGCCGGAGGGTGCACTAG
>ERZ1292640.1756-Hain-H43-02um-R1-1756-length-17793-cov-6_pt1 | contig 17793 bp, 15 predicted proteins | sample MGYA00564404_ERZ1292640 | MGnify/ENA primary metagenome ERZ1292640 (study PRJEB36523, sample SAMEA6512636) | groundwater metagenome | collected 2019-01-08 | study: AquaDiva: Metagenomics assemblies of 32 groundwater samples
CATGCACGCGGTCATGGCGGATGCAAAGCCGCCGATAGTTTACCTGAATGATGTCAGCAGAAAAATCATAGCGGGAGTGGAAGCCATCAATAAACAAGATATTGTTGCAGGCTACACCTTTGATGCGGGCCCAAATGCGCATATTTACACCCTTGATGAAAATGTTTCGGGGGTCAAAAAGATGCTCGCGGGAATTTCCGGCATTCGCAAAACAATCGTGTGCAGGGTGGGGAGCGGGCCCAGGATTTTAGGTTAGGAGTTTTTTTTAAAAATGGCGTTTTGGAATAATATTTGTGTGTTGCTATGGGTTGTGCCCAGTTGAAAATGAATTTTCAGATTCCTTTTTTCATATCGTGAACCAAATGAAATCATTTTGCGCATCCGCGCCAGGAAAAGTCATGTGGCTTGGGGGCTATAGCGTGCTCGAGAAGGGGAATGCATCGCTTGTAACTCCAATGGCTGCCCGGGCAAGGGCCTTTTGCGCATTATTGCCAAGGGAAAAAGGCGGCGCAAGGGCAGTTTTAAAATCTCCCCAATTTGGGATAAATTTGGATGGGAAAATAGGGGCAAATGGAAAAATTAACTTTGCCAGGGCTTCGGTTTCTTCATTGCATTCCGCAAGGTTCATCCTTTCCGCATCTGAAATATGCCTGAAATATTTCATTGCAAAAGGCCTGCCAATTTCCGGCTTCGAACTTTGCGTTGAAAACGATGCCGCATTCGGGAAAAAGGGTGCAAAAACAGGGCTTGGAAGTTCTGCCGCCGCAACAGCCGCATCAGTTGGCGCAATATTGGGATTATTCGGAATTAACATAGCCTCGGGCTTTGGAATGCAAATTGCCCACAACCTCTCCCAAATGGCCCACTCCAAGGCGCAGGGAAAGATTGGAAGCGGATTTGACATTGCCTCCGCGGTTTACGGCCCAATAACGTATTCGCGTTACTCTTCGGATTTAGTGGAAAAAGGGTTGAAATTGAAGTGGAAAAAATTTGCTGATTTGGTGGAAAAAAGCTGGGATTGCCAAATTGCGCCAATTGCGCTTCCAAATAATTTTATTCCCCTTCTTGCTTATGCCGGAAAAAGCGCCTCCACATCGGAAATGATTGGGAAAATTGTGAAAATGAAGGCGAAAGGCAAGCAGGACTATGCGGCATTGATCCATGAAATTGATTCCGCAAATGCGCAGGCCATTTCGGATTTGGGCAGGGGGGATATGGCAAGCTTCAAGCATCATTTCAAGGACGGAAGGCTTCCCACTAAAAAGCTGGGCGAACTTGCTGGCGCAGAAATTGAAAGCAGCGCAATGACCCGCCTAATTGAGGAATCAATGGGGCATGGCGCATTCGTTTGCAAACTGCCCGGCGCCGGCGGGGGGGATATCATTGCCGCAATTTGCCTTTCAAAAAAGGATGCGATTAGGCTTCGCGAATTCTGGAGATCAAGAAAACTAAAAGTGCTAAACGTTGGTTTTGGAAAGGAAGGATTGCTTAGGTGTTAGGGTTTTTGATATGCCTTGAAAGCGGGTCAGCCAAAACTGTTTATATGGGGCTGAATAGCCTTTTTCCATAAAAAAAGAACCCTTAATAATGGCAAAAAATAGATACTATTCGTGAGCCAAATATGGGCATAGAAACCCGGAAAATGCAGCACGTTGAAATTGCGCTTAAGGAAAAGATCGAAACAACAAGGAAGGGCGGCTTTGAGGATGTGGAGTTTGCCCATTACTCCTTGCCTGAAATCAATTTCAGCGATGTGGATGCGTCCGTTTCCTTCCTCAAGCGGAAATTTTCTGCGCCCCTTATGGTGGTTTCCATGACCGGCGGCTTTGCGGAGGCGGAAAAAATCAACAAGCATTTTGCAATTGCCGCGGAAAAGGAAAACATCCCCCTGGGCCTGGGTTCCCAGCGCGTCATGCTCGAAAAGCCGGGGATGAAAAAAACATTCATGGTTCGGGATGTTGCGCCAAAGGTGTTTTTAGCGGGTAACATTGGCGCCGTGCAACTCCAGAATTATTCCAAAAAGCAAATAGAATCGCTAGTTTCTTCCATTGAGGCAAATGCGCTTTGCATCCACTTAAACCCACTTCAGGAGGCGGTGCAGCATGAGGGTGACAAGAATTGGGGGGGCGCCCTTAAGCAGATCGAAAAGGTTTGTGATTACCTGGATGTTCCCGTAATTGCCAAGGAAACCGGCGCGGGCATTAACGGCGAAGTGGCTAAGCAATTGGAGGATGCGGGGGTTGCCGCAATTGATGTTTCCGGAGTTGGCGGGACTTCCTGGAGCGCAATTGAGCTTTACCGGAAAGATGCAAAGGCTGGCGCGGCGTTTTGGAATTGGGGGAATGCCACTGTTGATTGCTTATTGGAATGCTCGGAAATGGTTAAAGTTCCATTGATTGCAAGCGGAGGGATCCGTTCAGGCCTCGACGTAGCAAAATCAATCCGGCTTGGTGCAACGATGGCTGGCGCAGGGCTTCCATTCATAAAGGCGCAAAATTCCGGCGGAGTGGAAGGGATCCGGAAAGAAATCCAATTGTGGAAAGAAGAGCTGCAAATTGCAATGTTCCTTACGAGAAGCAAAACTCTTTTTGATTTGAAAAAGGCGAAACTGCAGGATGATTGCTGCTGCGATGAGGGGGAATGCTGCAGCGGAAAAGAATGCAATGATGATGAGGAATGTTGCGGAGGGAATGGATGCAAAGATAATGAGGACTGCTGCAAGGGCGGGAAATGCTGCGATGATGACTGCAAGGATGGCAAGTGCTGATTAATATTTTTTCAGACCTAATTTGGCGCAATTTCTTAACTCTAATTTATTCGCAGAGGTAAATAAGGGGGAGGCGGCGATGTTGGAATTGCCAAACAATTCCTACATGAGTAGACGCAAAGTCTACGTGACACGTGGTGGGGGCTTAGCCCCCATGGGGTGTCAGGCGTACGCGGGGTTCTCCCCCATCTCATTGTACTTCGCGTGCATGTCCTTGATCTTGTCCATGCTCGCCTTGATTTTCTCCTCAATGACGGCGCCCTCTGCAATCAGGGGCTTGACATCAACCGGGACCTTGATTATTTCGGAGAGCTTTGCAAGCAGTTTCGCGGAGCCTTTTGGCTCCATTGGCTGGGATGTCTGGATGAGGATGTTTGCAGCCGGGAACTTTTCAGCGGCGCACTCGGCAATCAATAGGCCCGAAACTCCCTGCGTTGCGCCCTCCTTGATTACCTCAATGCCCGCCTTCTTGAGCTTTTCAACCATTTCCTTGGTCGAGCCGATGCCGTAAATCTTATCCTGCGGGGTTTCCGAGGCGATGCCCGCAAGCGAGTAGATTTCCTTCACCCCTTTTTCCCTTGCGTATTTTAGGATTTTCTGGGAGAGTGCGAAGGCAACTTCTGAAGGTATCACGAACTCGGAGAAAAGTATGATGAGGTTGTGTTTTTCAGACGCGTATATCCTTGCGGGCGAAAGCGGCACGTAATCATGGATTGGGGCAATGGGCGGGAAATGCGAGCTTGATATGTAGCCAATTACCCGAAGGCCAAGCTTATCCGCCAGGTAGGATGCGGAAATTGTCCCAATCATCCCAATCCCGGGAAAGCCCTCGATCATTATTGCATTTTTCAGCTTTACCTTTTCCACTTCGCGGATTTCAACTATCATGGGCCTTCACCTGATCAAAATATTGCCGCGCCCTTCAAAAGGTTGAATAGCAATATGCTTGATGGCGCCAGCATACAAAAATAAACGGGCGCCTTTTTAAGCTTCCCTTCCTGCATCGCAATGAAGGCGCTTGCTAAAATCGAGAGGAGGAATAGGTAGATTTGGATGGAAATTGCAATTGTGGGCAGCAAATAAGCGCTGCTTTGCGGCTTTCCAAAAATGCCAAAATCAAAATCAAGGTTCATGCCGGCAATTGCGCCAAGCAAAAGGCCCAAAATTGCGGGCACCAGTATTCCTGCCGCTCCAAGGACGGTGTATTTTTGCAATGACAGCGCCGAGGCCAATTCCCGTTGCAATGCGTGCATTTCGAGGATGTCACTGGCAATCCCCCCAAGTGGCTGCATCAACTCCTCGCCGGATTCATAGGCTTCAAGGAGCATGGAAATTGCGCGTTTTAGCAGGGGCGAATTATTGTCATTTGAAATTTCCAAAAGCGCCTGGTCCGCACCATAGCCCGCGGAAATCATATTGTGCGCTTTTTTGAATTCCCTTCCAAGCGGGGAATCCCTCCTTGCGGATTCCTCGATTATTTTTTCCATCGGGGTATTTTGTGGATAGGATGAGATTTGGAAAAGCGCCCCTGGAAGGTCGCTATCGATATCTTTTTGCTTTTTGTCCTTGAGGTAGCCGAGGAGCGAGTAGAGCAAGGATGGGGGGAGGATGAACACGGATATGGGGATTAGGAATTCGAGCGGGAAGGGAAATGCTAGAAGGAAATGGATGGCAATTCCAATAGCCCCGGAAATGCCCCCTAAAAGTAAAATTAGCTCCTTGAAATCCTTCCTAATGCCAATGCTTTCCAGCTCCTCAAAAAACAGTTTTTCCCGCATAGCTTCCAACTATTGAAAGCCTCCGGAATGTTGCTGAATGGAAAAAAATATAATTGCGATGGTTTTGGGAAACTATTGGCGGGTAAATCAAGTGTAAAAATCGGGACAATACGTTGCCGTTCTAGGCATGATTCCTATGGGTGGGAGCGGTTCATCACTCTTGGGAATGGGATTGCATCGCGGATATGCTCAAGCTTGCAAACCCACCTGACAAGGCGCTCCATTCCTAATCCGAAGCCGGAGTGCGGCACGCTTCCGTACCTTCGCAAATCGAGGTACCATTCGTAGGCGGAAACATCCGCGCCATCCTCCTTCAATCTGGCAATCAATTTATCCACATCCTCCTCGCGCTGGGAGCCGCCGATGATTTCCCCATAGCCTTCCGGAGCCAGGCAATCGTTGTTTTTCACAAGCTTTGGGTTGTCCGGATCTTCCTTCATGTAAAATGCCTTGATGGCTTTTGGGTAATGGGTGATGAAAATTGGGACCGTCCTTTCGGCCGTCAGTACCCTTTCGTCCTCCGTCCCCAAATCATCCCCCCATTTGATTTCGCTTTTCTTTTTCTGGAGTATGCCGATTGCCTCATCGTATTTCAGGCGCTCGAAGGGCGGCACTATTTTTATCATTTCAGCAGGATCCCGCCCCAGGAATTTTAGCTCCTTTGCACGATCGGTTGCCGCCTTGTGGCATACGTGCGAAATCAGCCCCTCCTCGAGTGATAGCATATCGGCCAAATCCGCATGCGCAGCCTCCGCTTCCACATGCCAATATTCCGCCAAATGGCGAAGGGTCCGGCTTTTTTCGGCGCGGAATGAGGGCGTAATGGAGTAGACTTTTCCAAGGGAGAATATGAGCGCTTCCAAATAAAGCTGGGCCGATTGGGAAAGGAATGCCTTCTTGCCAAAATAGTTCATTTCAAAAAGCGTGCTTCCTCCTTCGACCGCGCCGCTCACAATTATCGGGGGGGTTGTTTCGTAGTATCCCTCCTGCTTGAAATATTCGCGGACTCCTTCAAGCATTGTGCCCTTGATTTTCATTGTAGCCGTTATTTCCCTGCTTCGGACCCAAAGGTGGCGGATATCCAGGAGGAATTCGGGGGAGTTATCCTTTGCGATTGGGAACGCATGCGCGGAGTGCGTCACCTTGATTTCGGATGCAACCATTTCGAAGCCATTAGGCGCCCTTGCATCCTTTTTTACCGTGCCCTTGATTTCAACGGCGCTTTCAATCAGCGCTTTTTCCGCCGCGGAAAAATCACTTTCGGAAACCTTGTCCTTTTTCACGGCAACTTGCATTATGTCCGTTGAATCGCGGATCACCATGAAGCACATGCCTCCGGATGTGCGCTTGCGGTACACCCATCCGCGGATATGCGCCTCCTTCCCTTCCATGGATTCCATTTGGAGTGATTCGATTGGTGCAAAGTGCTGTTTCATTGTCAATTCCTTAAAATTTTCAGAGCCCAAAATAGCCAGATTTATTTAATTCGCAAAAGTAAATAAAGGGGTAGAGGCGACACGCGTAGGGGATTTAATCCCCTAGAGGTGTCAGAAATATAAACTTCCTTCGTTTTGCTATTAGCATGAGTCTGCTTTCATATATCTATTATGCCTTCTTCGTAGTCGGTTCAGTCACACTTGGCTATTTGCTCCTCCGGCTGGCATTCCCCGAAGTTCGCACCATGGATAAGAATGCAAAACTTGGCGCTGCAGGGATAAGCGGGGCGCTCCTTGCAGTTGCCGCATTTGCAATAGATTATGCGTATGATGGCAGCCTTGAGGTGCTTTCCGGAAATGGCATTTATGCAATGATCCTATTCGTGCTCTTTTTGCTCTCGTTTGTTGCCCTCAAGCTCTATTTCATGTTCTCAAGGCCCGACTTCCTAACTGTTGGGGTACCTTCGGCGGCCCAGCCGGTCATCACCCTTAAAATCGAGCGCATCGAGCGGAAAATCGAGCCGGAGGTCAAGGAAACAATCATTCAAAAGCCCCAATCGGATATGCGCGAATCGGGCGGATCTGGCAACCTTGAAATCATGCAGATAATGGGCAAAGATGAGCCGATTGTGGTTGCGCAGGAGCATGTGGAGCTTCATAGGAAGCAGGGCGTTTTTTCCAGCCTGCTTTCCATGTTTGGAGGCAAAAAGGATCCCTCAAAAGTTTTGCTTGATGAGAATTCGTTGGCAAGGATTGTCCCTATAGGGGCAAGCGCAGGAAGGGAAAATGAGCAAAAATCTGGCGGTAGCGGCAAAATCGCAGGGGGTTTGCCAACAAATTCCCAAACAATATCCGCCCCCCCCTATGTTGCGCGGGGGAATATGGCGGATTATGAGCAGCCCTCTAAGCCTAAAATAATGGATAAGCAAGCCCAAATAGAATTGCCTCCTGGAATGGTTGAGGATAGGATAAAAGGAAAATCGGAAATTCAAGGAGCCGATCCATCTGCAAATGTGCCTCAAGGAGCCATAGAGCCAAAAAGTGATTCAAGTCCAAAAGATGTTTCGAAGGATCAGCAATTCATAGCATCCATCCCCGAATCGAGCTTTTCAAAAGAACCAAGGAAGGGCTATATGTCGATGGTTTCGGATATTGTTGGCGATGAAGCAGGCAATGCCGAAAAGAGGAGGGGCGAAGGGGTTGAATTAGGCAAGCCTTCCGAAAAGCCGCCCCTGGAGGGCAAAAAGCCCCTTGATGCCTCCGGCCATGAGCGATTGTATGTTGCCGCAAAGGCCGGGCAGGATGAAAAAGCGGGCGCGCCATCTGGTTTTATCAAGGAAAAATTCCAAACGGATCCCAAACTAAAAAGCGAGCAGCTATTGAAGGCGCAGGACGCCCAGGCTGAGGCTGTGCTATCTGATATTTTGCCAAGGGAGGTAATGGTGCAGGAGGTTTCCCAACCAATTGCAGAAGGGCGCAGGCGGCTATACGAGGTTGCGCGGTCGCAAAGCCAAAAGCAGATGGCTCGGGACATTTCAAGGCTGCCGCCAGGGGCGATGGTGCACCGAAGGTATATGATGAAGGGGGATGATTCGGCGCAGGGGGTAAGTGTTGTTGCAAACGCATCCGTAATGCAAAATGAGAATTTTGATGCCATGGTTGGGGATGTTTACTCCCAGCTGAAAAACACCAAAACAAATGGGATTGCCAAGGATTTGAAGGTTGCCCCCCCGAAAGGCAGCTCTTCCAAGGAAGCGCCAAAATTCGACCTCACTTTTGAGGATTTGATTGGTGAAAAACCAAAAGAAGGAGGAGGGGAATTGGGCGGCCAATCCGATGCTTTAGGGGGCGGCTCATCCAGCATAATGAGCCAATTGGCGGGGCTAACTAGTCAATCAAGCTCAAAACCTGCTGATTTGGCTCAAACTGGCTCCAAACCAAATAACTTATTTTCAAAAGAAGATGTTAAATCGAAGTCCGCAGAGCCCCAATCAACTCCGACCCAAAAATCATCCATTGATTTTGTCAAAATACAAGGAGAAAAAGGCATGGGCTGCCCCACCTGCCATTCCAAGAACACGAAAATCATCTTCTGCCCGTATTGCGGCTCAGGCATGTGCGCGAATTGCTCTCCTAGCATCAAAATCAAGGACGGCGGTTTCATTTACACATGCCCCAAGTGCAAGGAGGATGTGGATATTAGGAAGAAAACGCCGGATGCGGCAGCCGGAAAGGGATTGATGGGGATGGGGAGTCCGAATTAAGCCGACTTGTGTGATTCCGTTAAATTTGATTAAATTGGGATATTATGGGAGTTCGCAGGAAAATCGCCCTTGGGATGGTTGCGGCGGCAATAGGCATATCCACAATCATTGTAATGAAGGCCCCATCAAAAATCTCCGAAACAGAATTCCAAGAAAGATTTGGCAAGGTGGCCGCCTCAGTTAGGGCAAAATGGCCGGATATTGAAGTTGAGGGCATGGTAAAGGGCGGCAAGGCACATTTCAACTATATGCTTCCAGATATCCGCGGCATAAAGCCTAATATTTCAATGCAAAGGTTGCGCCTTTTAGTTCCACAATTGAAAGCTGAAAATTCTCCTAAATTGGATAGCATCAATGGAGAAATTGCTAGGGCAGCCGATCCCTGGCAGTTTGAAAAAGCCACAATGGGGATTTATGAGGTTGAAGGAGCAAACGGAGAGAAAGGGTTGGCTGCCGCATCTGAATTGGATTTCAAAGGCACGCCTCGTTTTAGGAAATTATGGGATAAGGTTAGGGGAAGAGATTGAGTACTACAATCGCCATATTCAAAATCCCTTAATTCTTCTCGTGCAAACATTTATAATAAGGTTTTACACATATATCCACTGGGTGAGGCTTATGACGAATGTGACTATTGCGGTTCCGAATGATTTGAAGAGCAGGCTGGATGGATATCCCGAAATTAACTGGTCGGAAGAGGCTAGGAAGGCTTGGAGGGAAAAGCTGCGGCTATTGGCGATCCTTGATTTACTCACAGCCAAGAGCACTGCGACGGATAAGGATATTGAAGAGCTTTCCAAGAAAATCAAGAAGGGCATCGCTGATTCATATGAAAAAAAGGCGTAAGCATGGAATTGATTGTCGATGCGAACATAGTCGTAGCAGCCATTTTGAAGGATGGCCTTACGCGCAACTTGCTTTTCAATAGTAATTTGTATCTCTATGGCCCAGAAAACCTATCTTTGGAAATAATGGAACATGAAACTGAATTCATAAGCAAATTGGGAGTCGGAAAGGCAGAGTTTGATAATCTCACTTCGGCGCTTTTGAATAACCTGGAAATACTGCCACTTGCATATTTTGAAAAAAAGAAGAAAGAAGCACTGGAGTTTGTTCCCGATAGGAATGACTGGCCCTATTTTGCAGTTGCGCTGTTAAAAGGGTGCGCTGTTTGGAGCAACGATAAGCGGCTCAAGGAACAAAAGAAAATCAAGGTCATTTCTACCGAGGAGCTGTATAGTCAATTAAGCAAGAGGGAGTGGTTGCAATGAGAGCAGTGTTCGATATTGAGTTCAAGGACCAAAAGGAAGCTGAAAATTCTCTTAGGATCATTTTGCCCCAAAAGTCCAAAAATGCAGTGCTTCACGTATTGCATAAGAAAGGTTCGTCAAACGTCCAATATATAATAGAGGCTCCCAGCTTTTCCCCCCTTCGGGCAAGGTCCACTTCCCTCCTTAGGGATATCAAGATTATGCTTACTGTATTTGAGAGAGCAAGATTTGGCAAACCAAAATCATAGATTTCCGGTTATCCGACTTTATTTTGCATCACGTGTTGCACAAAGTTAAAATAAGCTCTAAAACCGCATCATTTTAAATTACGATCCCCTAACCAAACATGTGGTGTTTTTGGGCCTTCCCAACCACTAGATTCGTTACCTGTCTAAATTTGTGGCAAAAAGTGATTTTAGCTCGTAAAAACGCCTCAAAAAAAGACCAAAAAAGGGCTAAAATACGTCTTTTCGTAAAGGCGGCATCGTCAAATGCCTTGCAAGGAATGATAGCTTTAAATACCCTCTAAAGATGAACAATAGGAGTTTAGCAGAATAGCATATTGCCACCTGCATCTTTCTTTTTTTAAAAGATGCAAATCCGGCTTGAGGGCCTTTGAGCGCGATTATTATTATCTTCGCGACATGGTCTTGATGCGTAAATGAGAAGGCAAGAAGCCCTATTGGGGGCATAGGTTTTCTGCTAACGGCGCGGCTGCTTCCTGCAGTTGCGTTAAATTCGGCAAGTTAGGAGGATGCGCTTGTTTTGTTAAAGCATCCGTAAAAAATAGGTGAAATAAATGAAAAGTATGAATGTGAAGAGAATTGCGGCTATTGCAAGCGGAGCGGCCATGCTTGGCGCAGCGTTTGTGGGAGCGGCAGTAAACGTCGACACTACCGGCGTCCAGTCTTTCCCGTTCTTTTCCGCTGGGGAACCGAACGTGAAGGTCGTAATTGGAAGCAGGGCGCAGCCTGTTGATGTCGTGGTTGGAGCAAATATCGCGGCAGTCCTAGGCAACCTTGCGTACAAGACAACGGCAGTTGAAGTATTGAACACCGACAAGCTCGGAACTTCCGCAACCGGAGGCGCTCTGGAAGATAAGGAAGTGGGCTTGACCATCACAACTCCCGGCGTAAACCCGGCATCCGCATACGAGATGAAGGCGTATGTTCAAGATGACTTGGACTCTGGCTCTGAAATCGTAAGGTTCACCACATCCGGTTCAAGGTTCCCAGCAGGTGTTGCGAACTTCAGTGCGAACAGCGGCCCAAAGCAGATAACTAAGGACGTGACTTCCATTTTGGCTCCAGTAGCTGGAATGCCATCCGATGGAAAGATTACCTATCCAAAGGGCAGCACCAACACAAAAGAAGAGCAAAAGGTATATGCATTCGCATTCGTAACTTATGATACGACTGCAAAGGCTGTACAGGCTCAGTACGTGAAGACCGGCTACGAAGTCGTTTTCACTGACCCAATCCCAACCTGCTTGGATACATCCAAGAACTGGGGTAACTGCACAACCGACTCTGACAAGCTAAGCAAGGCAAACGTCGAGATTTCGTTCCTTGGAGACAAGTGGACAATCTTTGACTATACGGTAGGCTCAAACCAGAATTCGCTTGCCTTGGGAGTAATCTCTTCCGTAACACTCGGAAAGCAGATTACCCGAAAGGAGTCTTTCAACATCGACGAACAGGTCACAACCCTGGATGGCTATACAATCACCCTGAAGGATTTGTCAGCATTCTCCCCACAAAGGGCGCAGCTTGACATCTCCGATAAGGATGGAAACCTCGTAAAGAGGCTCTATCTAGGTGAGGGAGACTCTTCAACTGTTACCGAAGCCAACAACATCGTTGTCAAGGTTAACAAGGTCTTCCCAGGCGCATTCGCAAAGCAAGGAATCGCAGACGTTTCGCTGTACTCCAGCCAACTTGTCCTGACCAATGCCGCAGAAATTACCGGCGGAGACTCGCACAAGAACTGGAAGGCACAGATTGTAAATGCAACTATCGGATCCAACGAAGGAATCTCGAAGCTGCAGCTCTACAACGACAATGACCAGACTTACAAAACACCGGTTTCTCAGACCTTGCTACCTGGAGAGTCCATCAACATAATTCGAGGAATGCCAGGCTACAAACTGAATTACCTTGGAGTTGAGGCTGTCGATCTTGACACCTTGCAGTTCTCAATCCAAAAAACACAGACTTTCACCAACAGCTCGTCTGGAACTGTCTCAGGAAACTTCCTGTACATCCTCTCCGGCAAGAGCAATGCCTTCCAATACAATGGCAGGTCAGTTTCTGATGTCTATGTTGCATTGGAATCGATTCAGGCATGGAATGCAAACAACACAGTCTGGTACCTAGACAGCAATGGCTACATAACCAACACCGGCACAACTGCGGGGCAGGTCTTGTATAACTACAAGTCCGATGAGTCTGCGATAATTTTTGTGAACACATCGCAAAACATCAGCACCTCGTTCCCAGGATGGTCGAGCATCATTGCTATCCCCGAAATTACCGAGGAAAACAATGGCACCCAAGCAACCGTATCTCGCGACTACCACCTAAACCTCATCTACGACTCTGCGCTTGACCAGTTCGTGAACTCGGCAGGTTCAACGACCGTAGACAAGATTGGCTATGGGATAGGCACATCGCTTTCAAGCGGCTTTATTGGCTGGAACGTTGCATCCCAAGAGAAAGGCTACACGACCTACAGAGGAAACGTCTTCAACAGCATTTCCTCAACGTCTGCAAGCATCTCTTATGCAACAAAGATCGCCAAGGCAAGATTTACCCTAACGGGCGGATCAGCCGGCAGTTCTGCAGGCAATGACGCAACAGTTACCTTGAAGGAAGGCGACCCCTACACAGTAGGAGGCGGCTACTCCCTTTTGGTTGACTCCATCACGGCATCGATATCAGGCGGAGATTCTGGTGACATCACCGGCATCGATCTGCTCGAGCCTTCCGTGAAGGATGCGGCAGTTGTCACAGCCCTCAACACCGACACGAACCCGCTTGTGGTATTGGACTCTGAAGCATCCGACACCGCAAACCTGGTCGTCATTGGTGGCCAAATCGTTAACACCGTTGCGAAGGCAGCAGGAGTTGACCTCAAGAGCGGCGATCAGCCAATCGTACAGGTATTTGGCTCGACCAAATTGGTAGTTGCAGGATACTCTGCAGCCGACACCAAGGAGGCCGGGAATGCCTTGATTGGATGGCTAAACGACAACAGGGACAGCGTGAGGGGTTAATCCCTCCCTTTTTTTCTTTTCTTTTTTATTTTTCTTTTTCGTTTTGATTTTACCTTTTCTGATTCTATTGGTTTCATTCCCATATTTCCAATTCAATATGCCAATTCCCAACCAAATGCAGGAAAACCAGATTTTGGATTTTACGGTATTGCGCCCAAAAAGCACCTTGCTACCCGGTTTCATTATAATTGCAAATTTTGCCTCCCCTAACAAAAAATTCGTTACCTTTAAATTCACTACCGCCTAAGGTATTACATAACTATTTGGGGTGCGTTTGAATGAAACATGGCTTTATCCTATTTGGCTTATTCGCAGTTCTGCTGCTTTTTGGATGCACGCAGCCCGGGGGCCCAAGCGCATCGGTTCCAGCAGGGACGCCAACCCCTTCAACAGTTGTCCAAGCAACATCTACGCCTACACCCGTGCCAACCCAAGGCGGGGAGTGCGTAAAGCCCGATCTGAAGTTTTCCGATGCGAAAGTGCCGGACATGATTATTTATGGCGCAAAATACGCTTTCGAGGCAAACCTTCTCTTCGACAAGGGTTCTTGCCAGGGCGCTCCCACTTCGGCAACTATTGGGCTATATGATGGCAAAAGGAAGCTTGCCGAAATGCAAGTTCCCGCTTTGCTTGCCTCAAACCCAATAAAACTCGATTATGCGCCGGCTGAAACGCGCGATTTCAACCTCAAATTCACCGTTTCAAGCTCAGCCGAAGAGGAGGCTGATATGGCAAATAATGAGTATCCGTTCACCATAACCGCCAAGCAATACGGCTACTATTCGGATGTTACCGGAACCGATTATTTCGAGGTAACATCCGGCGCCATCCGTGCGCAGGCATTCGAGATAACCGATCCGCTGCCGGTAAAGGCAATCGAACTCTACGTCAAGAAGCTCAATTCGGACTATCAGAGCTTTGATGTGTATGTCGACATAAGGCCAGATGCGGTAGGCAAGCCATCCGGAGTAAACTCAATAACCCTTTCATCTGGATACTCCACCATGCCAAGGGAATTCGAATGGGTAAAATTCTCAACACCCCAGAAAACAACCATGGTTCCCGGCAAATACTGGCTGATTGTCAGGACCCTTAGCATGAATCCGCCCCTTGCTGTCCATATGATTAAAGGCGGTGTATTTGGAAAAGTCGAAAATTCCATGAAAAGCGATAACCTTGGCCCCTTCCAGGAAAATTGGGTAAAGCACACGGAAGGCATCTTAAACTTCCGGCTCTCCAACGACGAGCCCGTGCCGCAGGCGGATTATTCGGATTCGTCCCCAAAACCAAAGCCCTCGACGGATTTCGATCCCTATTCGGCTGTTTAGGGTTTTGCTTTTTTCTTATTTTTTCTAGGCTAGTGCAAACTATGCGCATACCAAATGAGGATGGCAAATTTGCTTAATTAAACAAATTGGCAGTTTATTTTAGAACTAGTTTATTTTACCGCTTTGAGGGTATTTAATGCATCCTTGACACCAAGGGAAACGTAGTTTCCCTACCGTGTCGCCCTACCCTTCCTATTTTGATTTGAGAATCAATCAATTATTTCACAGCCTTTAGCGTCAGTAATGCATCCTTCTCGCTCTTCGGGTTCACAATAATGCCGGTCCCAAGTTCCACCCCCGCCCAATAGCCGCTCCTTGGATAAATCTCGATATGGAAGTGCGATTTCATCCCCCTTGGCGCGTTATGGTATATCACATTGTAATCCTTCACGATGAAATGCACCCGCCTGATGCACTCCCTAAGCAGTTTCATCATGGCAAGGCCCTGTTCATCCCCCAGCTCCGCTATGCTTGAAATGTGCGCTTTTGGGATGATCCAGATTTCATTTGCAAACCTCGAAAAGCTGGGGCATATCGCGCTGAAATGATCGTTGTCGAGAAGGAGGTTTTCGGATTCCTTGGAAAGAAGATCGCATATGAGGCATTTTCCCTTTTTCCCCGACTCTTCGATGCTGCTAATTTCCCTCATGATCAGCTCTGGCACAAATGGGAAGGTCAATATCTGCGAATGCTCGTGCTCGATGCTTGCGCCCGCATTCCTGCCATGGTTCTTGAATAGATGGACATACTTTGCACCCTCCTCCAATTCAAGCTCCACGAATCTGTTCTTGTAGACGTTGAAAACAAACTTCAGCTGCAGCTCCCCAAGCTCGTGAAACAGCTCCTCATGGACATCGCTTTCCACAATCACTTCGTGCCGTCCAAATGCGTAGGAGGCCGGATTGAACGAATTCACATCCACATACTTCCCTTCGGTCCCGACAAGTGCAAACACATTGTCAAATGCGCGAACGCGCCAATCCTTCTGGGTTGGAAGGGCAAACCTTGTTGGCGGGGTTGTGCTTTCCGACCCCCTGCAAAAGGGGCACGATGGCTGGCTGCCATATATGACCGGGCGCTTGCCCCTATCACTTGCAATAAGCACAATTGAATCCTTCGATTCGTCCCTTCGGAATTCCAGCACCATGCTGACATTAGCATTCCTTGCTTAAAAACATATTTCATTTGGGTTATTTGCAAATGGGGCTTGGATATGGGTGTTTGCTGCTGCGCCTAAGTTCCCGCCATAATGCTATTGCTTCCTCCTGCATCCGGGAACAAGGACCCGCTTCCTTTCAATTCCCAACAATTTTTACATCCCTGCCGAGGAATTTTCCAGCCTTTTGGGAAAGCATCAAAATTTCCCCAACCCCCAACGCATCCGCATCATTAATTTCCATTTGGATTTTTTGCAATTCCACTTCCAATGCCGATGCCTCCCCCTTTTTGGCCAAAAGCGCATCGAGTTTTGCTTGCTCCCCTTTGATTTTGCCCCCGATTTCTTCGGCCATCATTTCCGCTTGCCTTAACCCGTTTAGCCAGCCCCCAATGGCGCCTCCCTTGATTTTCAAAATTGCCTCCAAATGCTTTGCCAAATCCTTTTCATCCTCAATAATTGCGCCATCCCGCAGCATTTTTTCAAGGGCGTCCATAATGGGCATCAGATCTGGAAGTTGCGGCTTTTCCTCCTTTAGGGCAATGAGGTGATCCCGCAGGTATTTGCGTGCAATCAAGGATGCCTTTTTATCCTTCGAAATTTTCTCGAATTTCCTAAGGGGGCGCTCAAGCGGCAGGATTAGGGAACCAATGCGGTTTTTAAAATGAGTAATTTCCTCCCCATTCCTTGCGCTTTCGGATTTAAGCAAACCCAATTTTTCTTCAATTTCCCCATCCTGGCCATCATTTACGCGATTTTTTTTATCCCCCAATTCGGCGCCTATTTTTGCAATTTTTATCCGCAATTCCGCAATTTTTCCATTCAATTCCGCAATTTTTGCCCCATGAATGCCAATCCCTGATGCCATCCCATATATTGCCTGCGCCTCCTGGTATTTTTGCGCATTTTCTGAAATTTCCCCTCCCAGCAAATCCGCTTTTTCGGAAAGCTCCTTGATTGGCCCCCCCATCCGCCCGAATTCCTCCTTGTAGAAAAATATCAGGTACCGATTGTCGGAGGTGATTTTCGTGATCTGGAGCATCGCGGAAAGCGTTTCCGAGTGGAAATCCGATATCGCAATAAAATCAATTTTTTCGGGTTTTTTTATGGTCCCAAGGATTTTAGGGATCCTAACAAAATAATTTTCCCGCATCTGGCTTGCGATCTTCTCATGCTGCGGATCCTTCACTGTAAGGGGCTTTTTCGAAAATTCGCCCGCCATCCCCTCGATTTCCCTGAATAGGGCGGTGATTTCACCAATTGTTTTTTGCGAATTTTTTACAAACGGCGCAAGTTTCAAATCAAGCCCGCGCTCGATTAGGTTATTTACTTCCCCTATTTGGATTTCCAAGGGTGCTGCGCCCTTTGCGGGTCCTTCCCCCCTTTCCAACCCCTTTCCGCCACCAAACAATTTTTTTAATAAATCAATCATCGTAAAAAAGAAAAAAACATCAGCGCTTGCTCTTGACGTACATTTCCCTAAGCTCAAAAAGGACCTCGGAAACCGCCATCCCCAAATCCCAATTTTCGCGGTGCCCCTTCATTTCGGTGCTAGCGCAAACAAACGTTTTGCCCCCAATTTCAAGCCTCCCGTGCACATCGTATAGTTTCTTTTCCTTGCCCTTGCGCGCGCTTTTTATGCGAAGATGGATTTCGCCGCCCTTCCCGAATTTTGAAAGCAATGCGGCGCACTCGCCATATAAGGATTCCTTGAACATCTCCTCCTCCCTGCCAAGGCCGGATATCTCAACTTTTGCGGGCTCCTTGATTTCAAATCCCTTCAATATTTTGTAATATGATACCCTGCCAAGCATTTTCTGGCCCTCAAACACATATGCCTCCTCGAAATTGCTTGTCCTAAGCGCGTCCCCAAGGCTTTGGGAGCTAAGCACCTTCCTTATTTCGAATTCCGGCGTCATTACGCTTTTAATGGATTCCTTTTCGACATCCATCCTTTGGCTTTGCTTTACGTTATGCATCTTCTTGTGCAGATAAGGCTTTACCTTGATTGCCAAATCCTTGACATGCAGCATCCCTAAAAGTTTGCCCTTTTCGAGCACCGCAAGCTCGCTGACCCCGTTCCTGGCCATCATCTCCTCGGCCTTGTCAGAAGGTGTTGAGGCATCCGCGCTGATAACCTTTTCCATGAATTCAGTTGCCTTTTCAGATGAGAGCGAATCCGTAAGGTGCCTTAGCACATCGCTTGCCCGTATGATCCCAAGCGGCTTATCGTTCCTATCCAGGACAACCAGCCTGCTCATCCCCGAATTAGAGAATTTATCGAAGACATTTGCAAACTTTGATGCATCCTTTTCGGAAATTACCTGCCCCTTCCGTGCGATCCGCTTCACTTTTTCAATATCCGCATCCCCCTTGAACCTAAGGAGCATATCGGGCCTAAGTTCTCCGGCATACTTGCCATTCTTTGTCGCGACCAAAATCTCGCTATCCTCAAGCCTCCTAAGGGCCTTCGAGAGGGTTTCGCCCTCGTCCATGGTATCTACTGGAGAAATCATATC
>ERZ1292640.1757-Hain-H43-02um-R1-1757-length-17793-cov-6_pt1 | contig 17793 bp, 10 predicted proteins | sample MGYA00564404_ERZ1292640 | MGnify/ENA primary metagenome ERZ1292640 (study PRJEB36523, sample SAMEA6512636) | groundwater metagenome | collected 2019-01-08 | study: AquaDiva: Metagenomics assemblies of 32 groundwater samples
GATCGGGCGAAGCGATCCAGTCCGACCCGGAGCGCACCCCGCGGCCCGGCGTCCCGGAGTCCGGCTTGACTCGCACCGGGCCGCTTCCTAGGCTGCGCGCTCGGCGTTTCGCACACGAGACTTCGGAGGCCGACGTGCAGCGCGTGCTGGCACTGGTGCTGGCGGGAGGGAGCGGCGAGGAGCTGAGCGTGCTCACCACCGAGCGCGCGGTCAGCGCGGTGCCGTTCGGCGGCAAGTACCGGATCATCGATTTCGTCCTCAGCAACTGCTGCCACTCCGGGATCGAGCGCGTGGGACTCCTCACCCAGCACGCGCCCGCCTCGCTCTACGACCACATCGGCTCGGGCCGCCCGTGGGACCTCGATCGCCGCAGCGGCGGCGTGCTGATGCTCCAGCCCTACCTCACCCGCAGCGACGCCGGCTGGTACCGCGGCACCGCCGACGCGGTGGCGCGCAACTGGGACGTGGTCGAGGGCTTCGCGCCCTCGCGCGTGCTCATCCTCTCCGGCGATCACGTCTACCGCATGGACTACCGGCGCCTGCTGCACACCCACGAGGAACGGCAGGCCGCGGTGACGCTGGCGGTGGCGCGCGTGCCTTCCGACCAGTCGCGGCGCTTCGGCATGGCCACGGTGGACCCCGCGGGCCGCGTGCTGCGGCTCGACGAGAAGCCCGAGCACGCCGACACGCCGTTCGCCTCGATGGGGATCTACCTGTTCGAGACCGCCGCGTTGGCGGAGATGCTGCGCGACCGCCCGGTGGACCTGGTGCACGACGTGGTGCGCCCGATGCTGGAGGCCGGCGCGTCCGTCCACGCGCACGAGTTCAACGGCTACTGGGAGGACGTGGGTAAGATCCGCTCGTATTACCGCGCGAACCTCGACCTGCTCGCGGGATCGCCCCGGCTCGAGCTCCACAATCCGCGCTGGCCGCTGCTCACGCGCGACGAGGAGCGCCCGCCGGTGCTGCTCGGCGAGGACGCGGTGGTCGAGGAGAGCCTGGTCGCGAACGGCTGCCGCGTCGCCGGCCACGTGCGCCGCACGGTGCTGTTCCCGGGCGTCAGGGTCGAGCCGGGCGCCGAGATCGTGGACGCGATCGTGATGCAGGACACCGTGGTCGGGCGCGGCGCCCAGGTGCGCCACGCCATCGTGGACAAGCACGCGCGGATCGGCGCGGGCGCGGTGGTGGGCCGCGGCGCGCCGCCACGCCGCGCCGACCTGGCGTGGCTCGACGGGCTCACGCTGGTCGGCAAGGACGCGCAGATCCCCGACGGCGGGCGCGTCGGGCGCGGGGCCATCATCGGCATCAGCGCGCGGCCGCCCGAGGTCCCGGGCGAGGTGCCGGCCGGCGCCGTGATCGGCAGCCGCACCTGGTACCAGGACGTGGTGTGAGCATGGCGCGCTACGCGTTCATCCTCGCCGGCGGGCTGGGCAGCAGGCTGTGCCTGCTCTCCGAGCGGCGAGCCAAGCCGGCGGTGCCGTTCGGCGGCAAGTACCGCATCATCGATCTCACGCTCTCGAACTGCGTGAACTCCGGCATCTACGACATCGGCGTGCTCACCCAGTACCGTCCGACCTCGCTCAACCAGCACATCGGCACCGGACGGCCGTGGGACCTCGACCGCTCGCGCGGCGGCGTGCAGATCCTGCCGCCCTCGCTGGGGTCGCTCCAGAGCGACTGGTACCAGGGCACCGCGGACGCGATCTACCAGAACCTGATCCACCTGCGGAGCCGGCGCATCGAGCAGGTGCTGGTCCTGTCGGGCGACCACGTCTACACCATGGACTACAACGTGCTCTACGCCTTCCACGTGGCGAACGGCGCGGCGGCCACGGTCGCGGTGACCGAGGTGCCGGAGCGCGACGTCAGCTCGTTCGGGATCCTCGAGACCGAAGCCGGCGGGCGCGTCACCGGCTTCAAGGAGAAGCCGCGGCAGGCGGAGTCACGACTCGCTTCGATGGGCGTGTACCTGTTCGACCGCGACTCGCTGATCCGCTGGCTCGCCGAGGACGCCGAGCTGCTCGACTCGGGGCACGACTTCGGCAAAGACATCCTGCCGCGCCTGGTGGCCCGCGGCGAGCGCGTCTACGCCTACCGCTTCAACCGCTACTGGCAGGACGTCGGGACGCTCGACTCGTACTACCAGGCGAACCTGGCGTTCCTCTCCGACCCGCCTCCGCTCGACCTCTCCGACCCGGACTGGATCATCCACACCCAGAGCGCCGACCGGCCGCCGGTGCGCTTCGAGCCCGGCAGCCGGGTGGAGCGAAGCATGATCGCGAACGGCTGCAGCGTGGCGGGCGAGGTGACGCGCTCGGTGCTGTTCCCGGGGGTCACGGTGGCGCGCGGGGCGGTGGTGCGCGACAGCATCGTCATGCACGACACCCACGTGGGGCGCGGCGCGGTGCTCGACCACGCCATCGTGGACAAGCACGTGCTGGTGGGCGACGGCGCGCGCGTCGGGTACGGCGACGGCGCGTCTCCGAACCGCGCGTGTCCCGACCACCTCTCGAGCGGGCTGCTGGTGGTGGGGAAGGGTGCGCGGCTCCCCGAGGGCATCACGCTCGGGCGCAACGTGCGGATCGGCGCGGGGGTGGTCGAGCAGGACTTCGCCGGCGACGTGCTGGCGGGCGGCGTGGTGGACGGGCCCGAGTCCATGCACTGACGCGGCGCCCGTCCGTGACGCGAGAGGCCGGGATCGGCACGCCGACCCCGGCCTCTCGCGCTTCGCGCGCCTCAGCTCGCGGGGATCCTCAGGCGCTGCCCGGCGCGGATGATGCTCGAGCGCAGGTCGTTCGCGCGCTTGAGCGCGACCAGGCTCACGCCGTGGCGGCGCGCGATCGAGCTGAGGGTCTCGCCCGACTTGACGACGATGACGGTGTGCGGAGCGGCCGGGCCGCCGCCGCGGTGGACGGACGGCTTGCCGCGGCGCGACATTGGCGCCTTGAGCGCCGCGATCTGCTCGGCGTCGGAGACCGAGCCCGCGCTGTCGGAGACCGCGGCGTCGCCGGTGCGGATCTTGAGCCGCGCGCCGCGCCGCACGTGCGTGCTCTTGAGGCGGTTCCACTTCATCAGGTCCGCGACCGTCACGCCGTTCTGCTCGGCGATCATGGCGAGGGTCTCACCCTTCTTCACGGTCACCGTGCTGCGGCCGTCCGCGGTCGAGCGGCCCGACAGCGTGGCCGGCAGGCCGAGGTTGCGCTGCGGCACGTAGGCGGTCGAGGCGCGCGGGTCCTGCTGGTCGAGGATCTCGGGTCGGGGCGCGCGGAGCGATGCCGGCACGGTGAGCACCATGCCGCGCTGGAGCGGGCGCTTCTTGCCGATGCCGTTGATGCGCGCCAGCTCCTTCGCGCTCACGCCGTACTGGTTGGCGAGGCCCTGGAGCGTCTCGCCGCGGTGGACCTTGTGCTTGAGCGTGAGGTTCACCGCCGGCAGCTCGGCGCCGCCCTGGAGTCGCTGGAGCAGGATCTCGCCCTTGCTGGACGGCACGCGCAGCGTGGTGATGCCCTCGCGCCCGCGTGCCGCGCTGCGCAGCACGGCCGGGTTCAGTTGCTTGAGCTCCTCGACCGAGCAGTCGGCGAGCCTGGCGATGGCGCGCAGGTCCACCGCGCCCTTGAGCGCGATCTCGTCGAACGCCATCGGGTCGTCCAGCTCGACCGCGTCGAAGCCGTACTTGCCCGGGTCGCGAGTGATGACGAGCGCGGCCATGAACTGCGGCACGTAGTCCTCGGTCTGGCGCGGCAGCCTGAGGTCCCAGTAGTTCGTGGTGCCCTGCGCCTTGATGGCGCGCAGGACCGTGCCCTCGCCGGCGTTGTACGAGGCCAGCGCCAGCGGCCAGTCGCCGAAGATGGAGTAGAGGTGCTTGAGGTAGCGCGCCGCGGCGACCGTGGCCTTCTCGGGGTCCTTGCGCTCGTCCACCCACGCGTCCACGGTGAGGCCGAACAGCTTCGCGGTGCCGCGCACGAACTGCCACGGGCCGACCGCCGCCGCGACCGAGCGCGCGTGCAGGTTGAAGCCGCTCTCCACGAATACCAGGTGCACCAGGTCGGGAGGCAGGCCCTCGCGCTGGAGCACCGAACGGAACAGCTCCATGTAGCGGCCCGAGCGCTTGAGCCAGCGCTCGAAGGTGGAGCGGCCGGCGCCGGTGAAGAAGTCGATCCAGCGGGAGACGTCGGCGTTCATCTGCGGCTGGATGGCGTCGATGGCCGGCGCGTTCAGCACGTTCTCGTCGGCCTCGTTGCCGGGTTCGACGCGGACGTTCCGGAGCTCCCGGGCGGTGACCTCGCGCAGCCCCGAGAGCCTGGAGCGGAGGTCCACCAGCTCGGCGCGCGTGGTGGCGTCCGGGTTCGCGGCCAGTGCGGTTTGCACCTGGGCGAGGGCAGACTCGGTGGTCCGGAGCGCGGTGGCCGGGTCGCCGGCTTGCCGCTGGGCCCAGGCAGACTCGTAGGCGGCTCGCACCTCCTGGACCGGCGTGGGCGCGGTCGCCCGGCTCGAATCGGCCACGGCGGGGATGACCGGGGGTGAGCCGTCCATCCCGAAGCCGACTCGGGGCACGGAGATGAGCGCGGCGATGGCCACCGCCGCCATGATCGAGGCGCGAACCGGCATCGTGTCCCTGCTCCTGTCGGTAGGGTCTCTCAGGCGTGGTGCGAGCGGCGAACCGGGCGAACCTACCCGCCCGGCACACAAGATGCAACCCGGTTCATGCACTCTGCGATGCCCGGGCCGGCCACAAGCGCTGCCCGCTCGATGCGGGCCTGGCCGGGCGTGCCGGAGCTGCAAGGACCGGGCCACAACTCCGTCACACGTTGACACTTGCATGAGCCTTGGCTAGCTTGCGGCGCGGCGCGCGCGCCGCGCCGATGCTGCAGGGCGAGAGCCAGGGAAGGAGAGCCCATGAGTCAGGTCGCGACCTCGACACGCCGCTGGTCCGTTTCGGCCCGCTCGAGCGGTGAGGTTCTGGCCGCCCGGGTCCAGGGTTCGGGTCTCGAGTTCCTCCTCCTCGGCTCGCCCCGCGGGTTCACCCTCGCCGAGGTCGAAGGCTGGCTGCACGAGCTCGTCGGTGTCGCGGACGAGACCGCGCGCACGGCTCCGGCTAAGCTCGCTGTGGACCCCGGCATCCCGCGGCTGCTTCACCACGCTCTTTCCGGCCTGCTCTTCTACCAGGCCGAGCTGTGGGCGGATCCCGAAGGTCCGCCGCCCTGCGCGCTGGCGTTCGTGGACGACGGCGAGCGCGTGGGGTTGGGCTGGACCGGCGCCGGCGCGGTGCGGGTCGCGGTGGACGGGTGCGCGCTCGAGCCCGTGTGGATCGCGGTGCGGGATGCAGAAGGGCGCGAGGCGCAGGCCTTCGCCGTGCCGGCGTCGCAGCCGCTCGAGGTCGAGGCGTCGTGGAGCGTGACCGGCGCGGACGGTGCCGAACGCATCGCGTCCGCGACGGCATCGTGGCCGGGTTCTCAGGCCGCGGCGAGTGACCCCGCCGACCCCGAGCCGCCGCGCGAGCGCTTCGAGCCCGTGCCGGAGAGCGGCGCGGCGGCGGTGTCCGAGAGCGCGCAGGGACACGGACGCCGGCGCCGGCCGTGGCGCTTCCGCAGCTGGATGGAGCGCCTCGCCCCGAAGCGCCCGCGCGTCGAGGTGCGGCCCGCGGAAGAAGAGCAGCCGGTCGCGCGCGAGGCCGGGGTTCCGGCCGAGGCTGCGGCGCCCGCGCCGCCCGAGGTCGAGTGCGGGTCGGCGGTCGCCGAGGAGACCCGCGCGCCCGCGACGGTCGAAAGCACTCCGCCCGCAGTCGTCGAGAGCGCCGCGCCGATCGGCGACCACGAGCCCATCGCGCACGACGTGGCCGGGGTGCCCGACCTGATCCCGCCGCCGGAAGCGCCCGGGGCGCCCCGCAGGCCCGATCTGCCCGAGGAGGAGGTCCTCGCGCTCGGCATTGAGGCGCACGAGTTCGCGCCGCCGGCGGAGACCTCCGCGTGGGCCGGGCCCGAGATCGTGTCGGAGTCCGAGATGGATGAGAGCGCTGCGCCTGTGGCGGAGCCCGCGGGCGACGCGCCCGCGCCTTCCGCGTCTCGCGTGCGACCGGCGCCGCGCCGCCCCTGGCCGGTGGAGGCCGAGGTGGCGCGCGAGCGCGAGACGGTCGCGCTGTGGAAGCGGCCGTGGGTCTGGCTCGTGCTGGTGGCGGCGCTGTTCGCCGGCGGCTGGCTGGTGGGGAGCCTCGACCAGCCGCGTGCCCGGGGGAGGAGCGGAGCGCTCGCGCTCGCGCTGCGCGGGCTGGGTCTGGGTCCCGCGCGCTACGAGGTGATGGTGAACAGCAGGCCGTCCGGAGCGTGGATCGCGGTGGACGGAGCGGACCGCGCGCAGCGCACTCCCGCCACCATCGAGCTCGAGCCCGGCCCCCACCAGGTCGGGCTCTCGATCTCGGGCCTGGGCGGCGCGGTCTACGACGTGCGCGGCGACCGCGGCGACCGGCTCGTCCTCGACGCCGTGCTGTGGGGCTCCATCCAGGTCGGCGCGGTCGAGAGCAGTGGTCCGATCGCGGTGGAGGTGGACGGCGTGGCGCGAGGTTTCGCACCGCTCGCCGTGGACAGCCTCCAGCCCGGCATCCACGTCGTGCGGTTCTCGGCCGACGGGGTGCCGCCGTGGGAGCGCGCCGTCGAGGTGCGCGTGAACCAGACCGCCGGGGTGCTGGCGCAGCCGGTCAGCTCGCCGGCGACCGGGTTGCTGGAGGTGCGCGCCACGGTCTCGGACGAGGTGAGCACGCAGCCGCTCACCGGCGCGGCGGTGTGGGTGGATGGCGAGGCGCGCGGCGTGACACCGCTCCGCCTCGACCTGCCGCGCGGCCCCCACAGCATCCGGGTGAGCTGGCGCGGCGAGGAGGCGCCGGTCCAGGTCATCGACCTGCCGGGCGGGAACCAGCGCTTCGCCACCTTCGGGTTCGGGCTGGCGGTGCCGCAGCCGCGCCTCGCCGCGCTGCTCCCGACCCCGCGCGTCCCGTTCGACCGGCCGACCCTCCTGTCGGCACCGCTCGACGGCGTGCGGGAGTCCGAGCTGTCCGAGATGTGGCTCCACGTGCGCACGCCCGAAGGCGCGTGGCGGCGCTACCCGATGACCGCGATGAGGGCGCCGGGCGGCGTGGTGGGCGCGGCGCTGTTCCCCACCACGCTGTTCGACGCGAAGGGACGCACCGCCTACTACGTGAGCGCCTCGACGCGCACCGGCGAGGAGTACTTCACCGAGCTCCAGACCGCGCAGGCAGCGGCCGGCGGGACGCGCTAGCAGCTGCCCACGGCGGAGCGGGGCCCGTCCACGGCGTGGACGGGCCCCTTCGCTCGATGTGACGCGGTAGCGCGGCCGCGAGCGCGGGCGCGGCTGGCACGGCTCTTCCGCCCTGCCCCCGGCATGGGCGGAAGGTGCGCGGTGGCGATGGCGCTCGCGGCATGGGCCGGGATCGTGCTCGGCGGCGGGCTCGGCGTGCCGGGCGCGCTCGCCGCGCTGGCGGCCGCCGTGCTGTTCGCGGCGCTCGCCGTGCGCGCCCCCGACCGCACCGGCACGGTCGCGCTGCTCGTGGCGCTGGTGCTCGCCGGGGCCGCGCGCGGCGCCGGGCATGGCGCGCTGTTGTCGTGCCAGCGCGCCGCCATCGAAGCGGACGGGACACCGTGGCGGATCGAGGGTCGCGTCGCTGGCCCGCCGCCGCGCGAGTCGGGGGAGCCGACCGGCGTGCTCGCGGTGGAACGCGCGCGCCCCCCGCTCGTCACCGGCACGCGCGTGCGGCTGCGGCTCCCCGAGGGCTCGACCGTCGAGTGGGGCGACCGCGTGCGGGCGCTGGCGCGCCTCGAGCTGCCGCCTCCTCCGCGCAACCCGGGCGGCTTCGACGCGCGCGCGGCGGCCGACGCCGCGGGGCTCGCTGCGACCGGCCGTGCGTTCACCGCGATCGCGTTGCCGGAGGGCGGAGCGGGCGCCTGGCCGGGTCTGACGGTGGCGCGCTGGCGGCGGGCGATCGAGCGCCGGCTCGATGCCAGCCTCTCGCCGGAAGCGCGCGAGCTGGTCGTCCCGCTCGTGCTCGGAGACCGCTCGGGACTCTCGAGCGACCTGAACGCCGACCTCAGGGCCGCGGGACTCATCCACCTGCTCGCGCTCTCCGGGCTGCACGTGACGTGGCTCGCTGCCGTGGCGCGCGGACTGGCCGCGGCACTCGGCGGCGGCGTGCGGGTGCGGGCGCTGGCCGGCGCGCTGTGCGCCGCGCTCTACGCCGGCATCGCGGGGCCGCTGCCCTCGCTCATGCGTGCCGCCGCGGGGGAGACGCTCGGCGCGGTCGCGCGGCTGCGCGGCCGCGCGCTCGATCCGGTGCAGGCCCTGGCGGCCGGCGCCCTGGTGCTGCTGGCCGTGGCGCCGGGCTGGGCGTGCGACCTCGGCTTCCAGCTTTCGTGTGCCGCGACGCTCGGGCTGGCCACGGTGGGGCCGTGGCTCGAGGAACGCGCGGGTCGCGCGCGGCGGTGGCTCGCGCCGTTCATCCCGACGGCGAGCGCCCAGCTCACGGCGCTGCCGCTGCTGCTGGCGCGCTTCCACTGCGTCTCGTGGGTGGGCGCGCTCTCGAACCTGCTGGCCGTGCCGGTCTCCGGCCTGCTGCTCACCGCGGCGTGGCTGGCGGCGGCGAGCGAGATCGCGCTGCCCGGCTCGGGGCACCTGTGGGCGGGAGCGTGCGAGGTGCTGGCCGCGCTGCTGCGCGCCATCGCCACGGGAGCGGCGCGGCTCCCGGGGGCGATGGTCTCCGCGGGCGCGGAGCCCGGCGTGCTGGCCTGCGCGTGGATCGGCGCCGCGCTGCTGGCGCTCGCGCTGCCGGGTCCGCGCACGCTCGATGCGTGCGATCGCGCGCCTGCGGCGCCGCGCTTCGCCGCGGTGCTGGCCGGGGCGCTCGCGCTCGCCGTCGCGCTGGCGTGCGTGGCGACCGTGCGCCCGCTGCGTCCGCCGCAGGGGCGCGCCTGGCTGGTGGCGCTCGACGTGGGGCAGGGCGACGCGCTCGCGCTCGGGTTCGAGGACGCCTGGTGGCTGGTGGACGCCGGGCCGCGCACGCCGGGCTTCGACGCCGGGCAGACCATGGTGGCGCCGTTCCTGCGCTGGGCGGGGGTCCGCCGGCTCCGCTGGCTGCTGCTCACCCACGACGACGGCGACCACATCGGCGGTGCCGAGGCGGAGCGCCGCGCGGTCGCCGTGGAACGCGTCGGCGCACCGCCGGAGCATCCGCGCGCGCGCGGGCCGGGTGAGCGCTTCGGCGCGGTGGCGCTGGCGCGCGGCGACACGTTGCGCGCCTCGCCGCCGGTCGTGGTCCTGTGGCCGCCCGCTTCCGACGAGCCCGCCGCGCGGTCGCCCGGGCGCCCGCTCACCAGTCCCGACAACGCGGTGGGGCTGGTGCTCGAGGTGGGTGAGGGGAACGGGCGCGCGCTGTTCCTCGCCGACGTGGACAGCACCGTGGAGGAGTCGCTCGCGGTGGTGCCCGGGGTGCTGATCCTCAAGACCGCCCACCACGGCTCGGCCTCCTCGAGCGGCGTCCGCTTCCTGGCGCGCGCGCGCCCGGCGCTCGCCATCCTCTCGGTCGGCGCTCGCAACCACTTCGGCCACCCGAGCCCCGCGGTGCTGGAACGACTCGCGGCCGCGGGCGCCCGGGTGCGCCGCACCGACCGCGCGGGCGCGCTGTGGCTGGAGTGGTCGGAGGAAGGCGCGCGGCTGCTCGACTGGCGCGCCGGCGAGCCGCGCCGGTCCCGGTCCGCGCGGGTGGGAGCCGTGGAGGGCGCGCGCGCCCCGGCGCGCCCGTGACGCGGGCGGCGCACCGCCCGCCGGGTGTCGCGTGACCGGTGCGGCTCGCGTGCCGCATGCCGTGCCGCTTGCCGGGTGACGCAGGCGGTTGGTAGATTGCGGCGTGCTCACCCCTCAGGCGCACACGCTCGCGGTCCTCGCCTCGGGCGAGGGCAGCAACTTCGAATCGCTGGTGCTGGCGGCGCAGCGCGGCGAGCTGGGCGGCCGCATCGCGGCCCTCCTCACCGACAACCCGGAGGCGCGCGCGATCGAGCGGGCGCGGCGGCTCGGCATCGAGTGCCTGTGCCCGCCCACCGGCCACTTCCGCACCCGCATCGAGGACGAGCGCCCGTGGCTCGAGGCGCTGCGCGCGCGCGGCGTCGAGGTGCTGCTGCTCGCGGGCTTCATGCGCCGGCTCCACCACACGCTGCTCGCCGCGTTCCCGGGGCGCATCCTCAACATCCACCCGTCGCTGCTGCCGGCGTTCCCGGGGCTCGACGCCATCGCGCGCGCCTGGGAGCACGGCGTGCGCGTCACCGGCTGCACCGTGCACCTGGTGGAGGCCGATCTCGACGCCGGGCCGATCGTGGCGCAGGCGGTGGTCGAGGTGGACGAAGGCGACTCGCTAGAGCGCCTGACCGCCCGCATGCACGAGGCCGAGCACCGGCTCTACCCGCGCGCGGTGCGCCGCTACCTCACCGAGCCGTGGAAGATCGAGGGCCGGCGCCTGGTCTTCGGCGCCGGCGTGGAGGCGCCGCGTGGCTGAGCGCCCGCTGCTCGAGGCGGTGGTGTTCGACGCCGGCGGCACGCTGGTGCGGCTCGACTTCGAGTGGATGGCCGCGACCCTGTCGCGACTCGGCCACCCGCTCGACGCCGCGGCCCTGCGGCGCGCCGAGGTCGCGGGGCGCCGCCGCTACGACCGGAGCCGGGGGCACCAGCTCGCGCCCGGGGAGCTGCACTCGCCGCTGGGCTCCGCGGGCGACACGCACTGCTTCTTCACCGGCATGCTCGAGGCGGCGGGTGTGCGGCACGGGCTCGTCGAGGCCGCGATCGCCGAGTTCCTCGAGCACCACGCCGAAGGCGGGCTGTGGGGGAAGCCGATGGAGGGCGCGCGCGAGGCCGTCGCGGCAGTGCTCGCTCTCGGCCTGCGCTGCGCGGTGGTCTCGAACTCCGACGGCCGCGCCGAGCGGCACCTGGCGGAGTGCGGCGTGCGCGACGGCCTCGAGTTCGTGGTGGACTCCCAGGTCGAGGGCGTGGAGAAGCCCGATCCCGAGATCTTCCGCATCGCGCTCCGGCGGCTCGGCCTGCCGGCGGAGCGCGCGCTCTACGTGGGCGACATCCGCTCGGTGGACGAGGCCGGCGCTCGCGCCGCCGGCATGCACTTCGTGCTGATCGACCCGTACGGGGACTACGGCGCGCCGGAGGGCCCTCGCATCGCCTCGATCGCGCGACTTCCGGAATGGGTCGCCGCCCACTTCACTGCCGGGGCGCAGGGACGCACGCCGATCCGATGAACGCATCGCACCGCGCCGTCCGGTGAGGCGGCGGGACAGGAGAAGAGGATGAGCGCCGTCACGCCGCGTATCGTCGTCGCCCCCGAGCTGCTCGAGCCCGCCCGGGCGGTGAGCGTGATCGAGATCCCCGGACTCGAACCCTGGCGTCGCGGCAAGGTGCGCTCGGTCTACGAGGCCGGCCCCGAGCACTTCGTCATCGTCGCCAGCGACCGGCTCTCCGCCTACGACTCGATCCTGCCCACGCCCATCCCCGGCAAGGGCGTGATCCTCTCGCTCATCTCCGCGTTCTGGATGCGGACGCTGAAGAGCGCCGCGCCGCACCACCTGGTGAGCGACGACCCCGCGGAGTTCCCGCCGCCCTTCGACCGCCACGCCGAGCTGCTGCGCGGGCGCGCGCAGCTGGTGCGCCGCGCCGAGCGCGTGGACATCGAATGCGTGGTGCGCGGCTACCTCACCGGCTCGGGCTGGAAGGAGTACCGGAAGAGCAGCACGGTGTGCGGCATCCGGCTGCCGGCTGGGCTCGCGGACGGCGCGAGGCTCGAGCCCGCCGTCTTCACGCCGGCCACCAAGGCCGACGCCGGGCATGACCAGAACATCTCCTTCGAGAAGATGTGCGCGATCGTCGGCGGGGAAACCGCCGGGGCGCTGCGCGCGCGCAGCCTCGCCACCTACGAGGAAGGGTGCGCCCGGGCGTGGGAGCGCGGCCTGGTGCTCGCCGACACCAAGTTCGAGTTCGGCCGGGTGGGCGGCGCGCTCACGCTGATTGACGAGGCGCTCTCGCCCGACTCGTCGCGCTACTGGGATCGCGCCGAGTACGAGGCCGGGCGGCTGCTCTCGTTCGACAAGCAGGTCGTGCGCGACTGGCTCGACCGGAGCGGCTGGGACCACGAGCCGCCCGCGCCCGCGCTGCCGCCCGAGGTGGTGCGAAAGACGCAGGAGCGCTACCTGGAAGCCATCCGGCGCCTGAGCGGGGGCCCGCGGTGAGCTGGCCGCAGGCGGCGCTGCTCTCGCTGTCGGACAAGACGGGGGCCGTCGAGTTTGCCCGCGCGCTCGCCGCGCGCGGCACCCGCATCCTCGCCTCGGGCGGCACCGCCGCGCATCTCAGGCAGGCGGGCGTGGCCGTGACGCCGCTCGAGGAGTGGACCGGTTTCGGCGAGCTGCTGGGCGGACGGGTGAAGACGCTCCACCCGCACGTGCACGCACCCATCCTCGCGCGGCGGAGCGAGCCCGCCGACCTGGCCGCGCTCGCCGAGCGCGGGATCGTACCCATCGACCTGGTCGCGGTCACGCTCTACCCGTTCGAGGAGCGCGCCGCCTCTCTCGACGACGCGGGCGCCATCGAGGAGATCGACATCGGCGGCGTGGCTCTGCTGCGCGCGGCGGCGAAGAACCACGGCGACGTCATCGTGGTGCACGACCCCGCGCAGTACGCCGAGGTGCTCGAGGCGCTCGAGTCGGGGGGCGACACGCTCGAGCGCCGCCGCGCGTGGGCGGTGCGCGCCTTCGCCCGCACCGCGCGCTACGACGCCGCGATCGCCGCGGAGCTGGGGCGGCGGATGGAAGGCGCGGGCGCCGACCGGCCGCCTGCGTTCCACGTGCTGGCGCTCGAGCGCGCGCGGCACCTGCGCTACGGCGAGAACCCGCATCAGGCCGCCGCGCTCTACGCGCGCGCCGGGCAGGCGGCCTCGCTCGAAGCCTGGAAGGAGGGGAAAGAGCTTTCCTACAACAACCTCCTCGATCTCGAGGCGGCGGTGACGCTGGCCGGGAAGTTCGAGCCGCCGGCGTGCGTCATCGTCAAGCACAACCAGCCGTGCGGCGCAGCGTGCGCGACGACGGCGGCGGAGGCGTACGTCGCTGCGCTGCGCTGCGACGAGGTCTCGGCCTTCGGCGGGATCGTGGCCTTCAACCGTCCGCTGGACGGCGGGACCGCCGCGCTGGTGGCGAAGCAGTTCGTCGAATGCGTGGCCGCGCCGGATCTGTCTGCGGAGGCTGCCGAAGCCTTCAAGTCAAAGAAGAACGTCCGCCTGGTTCGGCTTGCGCCGCAGGATGTTGCGCCGCCCGATCCGTGGGCGGTGCGACTGGTGGGGAGGTGGGCGCTGCTCGAGCAAGGGGCCGCCTGCGTTGCGCCCGCCTGGCGCACGGTGACGAAGCGCGCGCCGACCGACGCGGAGCTGGAGGGCCTGCGCTTCGCATGGGAGGTCGCCGCGGCCGCGCGCTCGAACGCCATCGCCATCGCGCGCGGCACCGCGCTCGTCGGCCTCGGCTCCGGCCAGACCAGCCGGGTGGACGCCGTGGACGTGGCGCTCATGAAGGCGCGCCGCGCGCATCACGACCTGGATGGTACCGTGCTCGCGAGCGACGGCTTCTTCCCGTTCGCCGACAACATCGCGCACGCCGCCGAAGCCGGGATCACCGCCTTCGTCCAGCCCGGCGGCTCGATGCGCGATGCCGAGGTGATCGAGGCCTGCGACACCAGAGGGCTGGCGATGGTGTTCACGGACCGCAGGACGTTCAGGCACTGAGCCCGAGGACCCGCATGCCCCGTGAACTCGTCCTCATCCTCGACTTCGGCTCCCAGTACACGCAGCTGATCGCGCGGCGCGTGCGCGAGCTGGGCGTGTTCTCGGAGATCGTGCCGGGCACGACGCCCGCGGCGGAGATCGCGGCCCGCAGGCCCGGCGCGCTCATCCTCTCGGGCTCGCCGGCGAGCGGCTACCGCGCCGCGGCGCCGCTGCCCGATCCCGAGATCTACGGCTGGAAGAAGCCGCTGCTCGGGATCTGCTACGGCTTCCAGGCCACGGTCCAGATGATGGGCGGCGAGGTCGAGAAGGCGCCGCGCGCCGAGTACGGCATGGCGACCTTCGTGCTCGACGGGAAGTCGCCGCTGTTCGCCAGGGTGCCGAAGCGCTTCCGCGCCTGGATGAGCCACGGCGACGAGGTGGCTTCGCTCCCCGCGGGCTGGCAGCGCGTGGCGCATACCTCGAACTGCCGCTTCGCCGCCGCGGCGCACGCGAAGCTCCCGTACCACCTGATCCAGTTCCATCCCGAAGTCGTGCACTCGCCGTACGGCAGGCAGGTGCTCGCCAACTTCCTCTTCAAGGTGGCGAAGCTCGAGGGCGGCTGGAGCATGAAGAGCTTCCTGCGCACGGCCATCGCGGACATCCGCACGAAGGTCGGGCCCGACGGTCACATCCTGTGCGGGCTCTCGGGCGGAGTGGACAGCTCGGTGGTGGCGACGCTCTGCCACCGCGCCGTGGGCAAGCGGCTCACCTGCGTGATGGTGAACCACGGGCTGCTGCGCGAGGGCGAGGCCGAGGAGGTGGCGCGCGAGCTGGGCGCGAAGCGCGGCCTCAGGCTCGAGGTGGTGGACGCGCGCCGGCGCTTCCTCGACCGGCTGGCGGGTGTCAGCGACCCGGAGCAGAAGCGCAGGATCATCGGCGAGGAGTTCATCCGGGTGTTCGAAGAGGAGGCGCGGAAGATCGGCCCGGTCGAGTACCTGGCGCAGGGCACGCTCTACCCGGACGTGATCGAGAGCGCCTCGGCGGGCTTCGGCTCGCAGGTCATCAAGACCCACCACAACGTGGGCGGCCTGCCCGAGCGCATGCAGCTCAGGCTCATCGAGCCGCTCCGCTTGCTCTTCAAGGACGAGGTGCGCGAGCTGGGCAGGGCGCTCGGGCTGCCGGACCATCTGGTGGACCGCCACCCGTTCCCGGGGCCGGGGCTGGCGGTGCGCATCCTGGGACCGATCGTCGAGCACGACCTCGACCTGCTCCGCCGCGCCGACGCCATCTTCATCGAGGAGCTGCGGCGCGCGAAGTGGTACGGGCGCACCTGGCAGGCGTTCGCGGTGCTGCTGCCGGTCTCGACGGTGGGGGTGAAGGGCGACGAGCGTTCCTACGAGAAGGTGATCGCGCTGCGCGCGGTCAACAGCCAGGACGGCATGACCGCGGACTGGACGCGGCTGCCGCCGAGCCTGATCGCGCGCGTGTCGAGTCGCATCGTGAACGAGGTGCGCGGCATCAACCGCGTGGTGATGGACTGCACCAGCAAGCCCCCGGCGACCATCGAGTGGGAGTGAGGCGCGGCGTCCGCGCGGCGCTGGTGCTGTGCGCGGCGCTGGTGCCGGGTGCAGGGCCGGCCCGCGCGGCGCCCGCGGAAGGCGCGCTCACGTGGCTTCCGGTGCTCGGCGTGCCGCGCGTGGACGGGTCGGGCTTGGTGCGCTGGACGTCCGTGCCCGAGACGCTCTCGACCGCGCTCGCGCGCTGGCGCGCTGGCGTCCCGCCCGACAGCGTCGACCCGGCCGCGGCGCTCCGCGCCTGGCGCGCGCTTGCGCTCGACCCGGAGCTCGGGTCCCTCGCACTGCGGCGCGTGGCGCTGTTCGCGCTCGACGCGGGCGACAGCGCGGCGGCGGACTCGGCCTGGGAGAGGCTCGCCGCCGCCGGCGGCCTGTGGGCGTGGGAGGCGCTGCGCGCCCGCACCGACCTGGCGGTCGCGCGCTGGTCGCCGGCGCGGGCCGACTCGCTGCTCGAGGCAGCCGACCGCGCGGGCTGGCCCGACGCCGATCGCGCCGCCTGGCTCGAGCGTCGCATCGCGCTGCGCGCCACGCTCGGCGACACCGTGCAGGCCCTCGAGTGGGCGCGGCAGGGGATCCGGCGCTACCCCTCGCTCCCGGCGGCCGCGCGCATCCTCGCGACGCTGGACTCGCTCACCGCGGCGCGCCGCGGCACGCTCTCTTCGGACGACCAGCGTGGCGCCGCCGAGGTGGACTTCTGGCGAGGGGCGTACGCTTCGGCCGCGCGCCGGCTCGAGGATGCGGTGGGTGGCGCCCGGGACCCGTGGCGCGTCGCGCTGCGGCGCGGCGAGGTCCTCCGGCGCGCGCGCCGGGCCGATGACGCGCGTGCAGCGCTGACCGCGGCGCTGCGGCTGGCGCCCGCGGCCGACGACAGCGCACGGGCGCTGCTGGAGCGCGCACGGGCGGCGCGCGACGCGGAGCGTGGCAGCGATGCGCTGGCGGATCTCGGCGAAGCCGCCGCCCGGGCGCGTGATCCCGTGCTCCGCGAGAGCGCATGGTGGGAGCGTGCGCGCCTGCTCGAGAGCCGCGGGCGCTGGGAGCAGGCGGCGCGCGACTACGCCCGGGTCGCGGAGACCGCGAGCCGCCGCGCGGGCGACGCGGCGTTCCGCGCGGGGCTCATGCGCCTGGCGCGCGGTGACGTGGCGGGGGCGGAACGCTGGCTCGCGCGGGCCGGGGGAGAGGGGGCGCGTTTCTGGCGGGCGGTGCTGCTGCGCTGCTCGGACCCGGCGGCGGGCGACAGCGCCCTGCGGGCCCTCGCCGGGCTGCCGGGTTATACCTTCTATAGAGCGGTTGCCCGGGACTCGCTCGGGCTGCGGGGCTGGCCCGGGGCCCAGGTGGCTTCGCCATCGGGGGATTCGACCGCGGCGCTGGCGCTGGCGCGCGACCTCACCACCGTCGGACTCTCCTCCGAGGCGGCCACGGTGCTGGACCGCTGGGCGGCGGGCGATGCGCGGCTCGGTCCCGCGCTTCCCGACGCACAGCGGCCGTGGGCGCTGCTCGAGGCCGCGCGCCTCGCCTGCGCGCTCGGCCGCATGCCGCTCGCGATCCAGCTCGCGGGACGCTGCTTGGCCGCGCTCGGCGACTCGAGCGCGGCCGCCTGGGGCGTGGTCCCGTGGAGCTACCCGGCCGCCTTCGACTCGCTGTTCGCGGCCTTCCCCGACTCGGCGGACGCCGGCGCCGCCGAGCGCGCCCTGGTCCAGGCGCTGGCGTGGCAGGAGAGCAAGCTCGACCCGCGCGCCCGCTCGCGCAGCGATGCGCTCGGGCTCTGCCAGCTCAAGCTCGCGACCGCGGCCGAGCTGGCGCGCGCCGCGCGCGAGCCGGTGCCCGACCGGGACGCGCTCTTCGACCCGGCGGTCGGCCTGCGCTACGGCGCGCGCTACCTCGAGCGTCAGTGGCGGCGTTTCGGCGGCGCCGTGCTCGCGCTGGCCGCCTACAACGCCGGACCCGGCGCGATCGCGCGGTGGTCTGCGCAGCACGCGGCGGACTCGAGCCGCTGGCCGGGGGGAGAGGCGCTGCGCTGCGAGCTCATCGCGCGTCCCGAGACCGAGGACTACGTGAAGCGCATCGTGGCGGCGCGCCAGGCCTACCGCGAGCTGCGGCCCACCGCCGGCGCCGCTCGGCATTGAGGCGCCCCGCGGCGCCGCGCTTCTGCTAACGTCAGCCGCACGATGACCGCGCCCCGCGAGCCGCGACGCCCGCTCCCCGATCCGCTGGCCCCGCTGCGCACCGAGGGCTGGCTCACCGAGGCGCGCAGGAAGGCGCTCCACCTCTGCTTCTTCGTGCTGCCGCTCGAGCTGCTCTTCCAGATCCTGCCGTGGCCGCGGGGAAAGAGCGAGTTCCGCATCCTCTTCATGCTGCTCGTCGTGGGCGCGATCGCGCTCGACCTGCTGCGCATCCACGAGCGCCGGGTGGGGGACCTGTTCC
>ERZ1292640.1758-Hain-H43-02um-R1-1758-length-17792-cov-4_pt1 | contig 17792 bp, 18 predicted proteins | sample MGYA00564404_ERZ1292640 | MGnify/ENA primary metagenome ERZ1292640 (study PRJEB36523, sample SAMEA6512636) | groundwater metagenome | collected 2019-01-08 | study: AquaDiva: Metagenomics assemblies of 32 groundwater samples
GATGCTAATTTACCTTATACGGAAATAGGCCAACGCTTAGATGTTTCAGGAGGAACTGTTCATGTGCGCATGAAGAAAATGGAATCTTTAGGGATTGTAAAAGGAGCCCAATTATTAATTGATTATGCTAAAATAGGTTGGGATATTACAGCTTTTTTAGGCATCTATTTGGATAAAAGTTCTTTATATGAGGATGTTGCTAAGCAATTAGAGGCAATTCCCGAAATTGTAAATATTCATTATACGACTGGGATTTACAGTATTTTCGCTAAAATAATATGTCGGGATACCCAACACCTTCGGGATGTGCTTCATGATAAGATTCAACATGTAAAAGGGATTCAACGGACGGAAACTTTTTTATCACTTGAAGAAAGTTTAATTCGAAATACACCCTTATTTTAGTTTATTTAGATTGATTCTTGATAAACGCTTCTATTTTATCATTTGATTCGTAATTTTGTAATCTAATTATTAAAGAGATGGCAGAGCACCCAGATGATATCTTATTGGAGGTAACAAATTCAGATTATAAATATGGATTTGAATCTAATTTTGAAACGGATGAAGCCCCTATGGGTTTAGACGAATCTATTATTCGTTTTATTTCCGATAAAAAGAATGAACCTGAATGGATGTTTGAGTGGAGATTGGCTGCTTTCAACCATTGGAAAACACTAAAGGAGCCTGATTGGGCAAATTTGAAATATACGCCGACCGACTACCAAGCATTAAAGTATTATTCTGCACCTAAGCCTAAGAAAATACTTAATTCATTGGATGAGATTGATCCTGAATTGCGTCGTACATTCGAAAAATTAGGTATTTCGTTAGATGAACAAAAACGTATTTCTGGTGTAACTGTAGCAGTTGATGCAGTAATCGATTCGATTTCTGTTGCGACTACGTATAAAGAAACACTAGCAGAAAAGGGCATTATCTTTTGCTCTATTTCAGAAGCCATTAGGGAGCATCCTGAATTGGTTAAAAAATATTTAGGAAGTGTTGTTCCGGTAAAAGACAATTTCTTTTCTGCATTAAATGCTGCCGTCTTTTCGGATGGATCTTTCTGTTATATTCCAAAAGGTGTTCGCTGCCCGATGGAACTGTCAACGTATTTCCGGATTAATGCTGCAGGTACTGGCCAATTTGAACGAACTTTAATTATTGCAGATGAAGATTCATATGTTAGTTACTTAGAGGGATGTACAGCACCGCAACGTGATGAAAATCAATTGCATGCAGCTGTTGTTGAAATTTTTGTTCACAAAGGAGCAGAAGTTAAATACAGCACAGTTCAAAACTGGTATCCTGGGGACAAGGAAGGTAAAGGAGGAATTTTCAATTTTGTTACAAAGCGAGGCATTTGTGACGGTGCTCATTCAAAGTTGTCTTGGACACAAGTAGAAACGGGTTCTGCGATTACGTGGAAATATCCTTCTGTTGTATTAAAAGGAGATTATTCGATTGGGGAGTTTTATTCGGTTGCTGTGACTAATAATTACCAACAAGCTGATACGGGTACCAAAATGATACACTTAGGTAAGCATTCGAAATCTAGAATTGTTTCTAAAGGTATATCGGCAGGATTTTCTCAAAATTCTTATCGAGGTTTAGTTCAAGTCGCCCGCAAGGCCGATAACGCTAGGAATTTTTCTCAGTGTGATTCTTTATTACTAGGTGATAAGTGTGGAGCTCATACATTTCCTTATTTGGAAGTAAAAAATAGTACATCATCTGTTGAACACGAGGCGACAACATCAAAAATAGGGGAGGATCAAATTTTCTATTGTAACCAACGGGGTTTATCGACGGAAACAGCTATTGCTTTAATTGTAAATGGTTATGCGAAAGAGGTCCTTAATCAATTACCAATGGAATTTGCAGTGGAAGCTCAGAAATTATTAGCCATTTCCCTGGAGGGGTCTGTAGGTTAAGATTTAACACCACCCGTATGTATAGCCAAAATGGTACTTCCTGATTTAAATTTATTGTGTTGAATTAAATCATAGAGCCCATAAAACATCCTTCCGGTGTAAATGGGCTCTATTTTTATATCGTGTTTATCCTCAAATGCATCACAAAATTGGACTAATTCTTTTGGTTGCTTCGCGTATTTTCCGAATATATAATCGGCATATATCTGTTGCGTGTTAATCTTTAATCGTTCAGCATGTTCATTAATTTCCGCCAAATTATTTAATGTCAATACACCATGAATTGTCGAACCCTTTGCCGATTGGCAGAGTCCAAGGTAAGTTGCACCCGTGCCGATTGAGCAAAAAATATGTTGGAATTTTGATTGACCTACTTCTCGCATGATGGATGCAACACCGTCACATGCTAATTGGCCAAAACCTCCTTCGGGAATAACCAATGCCTTATCTATTTCTACTTCGGCTGGAATGATTTTTTGTTGATAATTTGTCCTTGTTACAAATTTCAATTCCATACCCCATTCCATCATTTGTGCTAGGTAAATATTACTTCGAGGATTCAATTCCTCGCCACGAATTATACCTGTTGCCCGTAAACCAAATTCTTTTGCCGCAAAAGACAATGCATACAAATGGTTAGAATAGGCTCCTCCAAAACTAATCAAATGCTTATGTCCATTAAATTGCGCTAATTGAATATATTCCCGTAATTTGCGCCACTTATTCCCGCTGATGATGGGATGAATCAAATCATCCCGTTTAACAAAAACACGGAGTTTTTTTTGTTGAAAGAGGTCATCATGGATTTCATCGATTGCCGATGGTAACAGTAAGCTTTGTTTTTCAAATTGTAAGATGTCCATAGACCAAGAAATAGACCCAATTGAATCAGAAGACGATTTATTTGAGCATTTTAATTTTGTTGTTGACAAAGGTCAACAATTGTTAAGAATAGATAAATATTTATTACTTAAAATTGCCAATTCAAGTCGGTCGAAAATTCAAACGGGTATTGAAGCAGGTGCTGTAAAGGTTAATGACCAACAGGTTAAGTCAAATTACAAGGTAAAACCCTTTGATGAAATTTCCGTTTCATTTTCAACTCCACCGAGAGACAATGAAGTTATTGCTGAAAATATACCAATCAACATCGTCTATGAGGATTCGGATTTAATGATCATCAACAAAGAGCCCGGAATGGTCGTTCATCCAGCTCACGGCAATTGGACTGGAACATTAGTCAATGGACTACTTTACTATTGTCAAAATCTACCTGGCAATACAAACATCCGTCCGGGTTTAGTTCACCGAATTGATAAAGATACTTCGGGATTATTAGTCATTGCAAAATCAGAATTTGCCATGACCTATTTAGCCAAACAGTTTTTTGATCACAGTATCGAAAGAACCTATTACGCAATAATTTGGGGAGTCCCTAAAGTAGCCAAGGGAACACTTCGTGGAAATATCACACGTCATCCCAAAGATCGGAAAATCATGTACATGCTTCCTGAAGAGAGCGAGGAGGGAAAATTGGCCATTACACATTATGAGGTAATCGAATCATTCGGTTTTTGCTCCTTTGTTAAATTTAATCTTGAAACTGGGCGTACACATCAAATTAGAGCTCACGCGCAATCAATGGGACATCCTTTGGTTTCTGACTCTTCCTATGGGGGAGATAAAATTCGGTTCATGAGTACGCGGACTAATTTTAAACAATTTGTAGATAATATGTTTAAAGTTTGTCCGCGTCAAGCCCTACATGCCTATTCATTAGGATTTGAGCACCCTACTACACATGAATGGATGCAGTTTGAAAGCCAATTTCCTGAAGATTTTGATAATCTATTAAATAAATTAAGAAAATTCACGAACGACTAGCATGATTGAATTACGCAGAGCGATTGCGAAGGATATACCAGGTATTTTAGAACTTGTCAAGGCATTAGCCGAATTTGAAAAAGCACCGGAGGAGGTAACTGCATCCGTACAAGACTATCTTGAGAATGGATTTGGAGAAAATCCGATATTTTTCACTTTTCTTGTACATGTAGATGGCCAATTAGCTGGATTTGCTCTTTGGTATTACCGCTTTTCTACTTGGAAGGGTAAACGTTTATACTTAGAAGATCTATTTGTAAAAGATGAATATCGCGGAAAAGGGATAGGAAAAAAGTTAATAGAAGCCTGTATAGAAGAGGCTAAAAGTGCAAATTGTACGGGAATGATGTGGCAAGTGTTGGATTGGAATACTCCTGCCATTGAATTTTACAAACGATACCACGCACAATTCGACAACGGTTGGATCAATGTAAATCTTTCGCTATAATGAATTGCGGTCAATAAAATAATAATCATTTGGGAAGCGGCCCTTTGACTTCTCAAGTATCATTGCTGCTGCCCGCCTTCCCATTAAGGCAAAATCATTCGAAATAACCGAGATTCCTTCTGAGATGATCGCTTTTAAAGGTGTATCGTCATAAGAAATTACGCCTATTTCTCTTCCAAATTTCCATTGCTTCTTGGTACACCAATTAATCATTTTGATTAAATCAAACTCTCGAAAAACAATGTAGGCTTGATTTTCTTGAATGTCTATATCTTCTTCTAAATCTGGAATGATATCATACGGAATTTCATTAGCTGAACAAAATCTTGTAAAGCCATTGATAATACCATTTGGTGTATATTGGAAGCTTTTACTGCTTAACACCAAATTAAGAGACTTATATTTTTTGATATTCACCAAGCATTCCGTCAAACCATTAAATATGTTGGTTTCAAAGTTTTGGTATAATATGGTTGCGTCTGGTCCAAATTCCTTAACATCAATATCCAATATCAATAATTTGTCTTTGGGTATTTTAGACAGAATTCCAGAGACCGATTTATTAAAATGAGGTAATATGATGTAATGGTTATATTTACCCACATTATCATTAATCAGACTTTCAAATAATTGAATATCATGATAATGGAAAAAGAGGGTATGAGTTACCCTTTGACCTAAATTTTCTAAAATATTATCTAAAAGAATTTCTTTGTATGGTGTTAATGCATCCATTAAGATGAATACATTCAACGCACTCCTTGTATCTGTAGAGGCAACATAAAAGCCCTTCCCATGATGCGACGAAATGAGTCCTCGTTCTCGCAATTCATCATATGCCTTCGTAACGGTCATTCGAGCCATACTAAACTCATTAGCGACCACATTAATGGAAGGCAATTGTTTCCCACGTTCAAAAAGACCCGAATCGATTGCATCTACAATGCTATCAATCAGCTGCTGGTACTTCGGTTTATTGCTATTGGGATCAAATGTTATCATGGTATTGATGGAATTAATGCAAGATGATATTGCTCTCAATATCTTCTAATGTCGCTCCCTTTGTTTCCGGCATCAAGAATTTAACATAAGCTAATTGGCCTAACATCATCAAAGCAAAAAATGAGAAGATATACGATTCTCCTAATATACTTGTAAATATTGGAAAAAAATTAGTTATCAAAGCGGCTAATATCCAATGTGTTAGTGATCCCCATGCCATACCAGAAGCACGGACTGAATTTGGGAAAATTTCGGAAATAAATACCCATATAACAGAGCCTTGTCCGATGGCATGCGCAGCAATAAATGCAAAAATGTACATAGGTACTAATTCAAATGAATCCGCATAAAAGGAATAAGCAATCAATGAGAGTGACACAATATATCCGATACTTCCAATGTACATTAATACTTTTCGCCCCACTCGGTCAATTAAATACCAACCTAAAAGTGTAAAAATTAGATTGGCCACGCCAATACCTGCCGATTGCAATAAAGCGCTTGATTTATCTAAATGTGCCTTTTCGAATATTCGAGGTGCATAATAAAGGACCGCATTAATTCCCGAAAGTTGATTAAAGAATGAAAATAAAAAGGCCAACAAAAGGGGTTTAAAGTACTTACTCGTAAATATTCGTTCAGTTGTAGAAACTTTCGATTGACTAGCTAATATCCGTTTAATCGTTCCGTCTGGATCAGGGTCGACCAAATTCAATACCTTTTTCGCGCCCACCTGATCATTGCGATGTAGCAAAAGGAAGGTAGGGCTTTCGGGTGTAAACAAGATTAGAATTGAAAAAAGAAGGCTAGGGAGGCCTACAATCCCCAACATCCATCGCCAATCATTTTCGCCTAATCCACTAATTAAATAATTAGAGACATAAGCGATCAAGATACCTAACACGATATTCAATTGAAAGGATATAACGAGTTTACCACGGTGTTTGGCAGGTGCAATTTCTGATATATAAATAGGGGCAACGACTGAAGATGCACCGATTCCTAATCCACCTAAGAAACGAAATATCATAAAAGAATTTACATCCGTGGCCATTGCAGCACCAAGTGATGAAATTAAAAAACTTAATCCAATCCAAAACAAGGTCTTCTTTCGTCCAAATTTATCAGCTGGAACACCACCAAATGCAGCACCAATGACTGTACCATATAATGCTGTAGCCATGGCAAACCCATGCGTCCAATCATCCAACTGCCATAACTCTTTAATCGTCTTCTCAACGCCTGAAATAACCGTCATATCCATGCCAAAGAGCATACCACCAAGTCCAACAGTAATGGACCAAAAAACCACATGTTTATTCATAGAAATATTATTAGCTAAACAAATTAGCAATTATTTAAAGAAATTAAATTGTAATTATTGGACGAATCGCAATTATTTGTGCTTTTTTGATGAATAGTATAGTAAATGCTCTGGTGATATATATTGTTTAAACTCCTCAATGAATTCATTCGGTTGCATTTGTTCTATTTCTGAAACAAAACTTTGAGGCGTTTTTCCTGTAAATTTCTTAAAGGTATGGTTAAAATGAGCTGTATCATAAAACCCAAGTAATTCAGCTAACTCTTGATTTTTGGAACTTTTATTATGAGCAAAATAGGCCAAAGATTGATTGATCCGTCTAATTTGTAAGTATTCCTTGGGGGTTATACCAGTTAATTCAATAAAAGACCTTGTAATTGTCTTGTATCGTGCTGAACTTATTTCTACTTGAGATTCTAATAATTTCACAAATTCTTGAAGGCGTTTCCATTTTATATCTCGTTCAGCTAAAAAAAGTGGTTCTAAATAACGTTCAAATAAATCAACACGTTCTTCAAAAGTCGTTAAAGAACCAAGTTTCGTCAATAGTTCTTCAGAACTAGGACCTAAGTAATTTTCTAATTCAGTATTTAGGTTATTGAAATTTTTAAAACTAGTAGTACTAAAACATGATAGCCCTCCAAGTTTAAATTTTATGCCAAATATATGATTGCCAACTTGATGTTTATAATATGTAGGAAGGGTATGCAAAGCCTCAATAATTGCGCCATTGATAGGACAGAAATTTTCTGGCTTTTGAACTGCACGATAATAAGTGTTTCCAAGTGAAAAAGTGATGACAACTTGGTCTTCAGGAAATATCGTTTCAACTTCATAGGGAATATCACTCGCATCCTCCATCTTTTTTTCCCAAAAATGGTCGATATAGGTTGCTAATAAGCCTTCCGGTTTTTTATAATGAATTAACATTCCGCACTTATTTAATGTATTTCTTTGCTACAAAACTTGCTATGAATCCTAAAATAACCAAAAGGATCAGCGCATTTTGCAAGTTGAAAAAATCTGCCAAATAACCAATTAGCACAGGGCCAATTAAAAAACCAATGTAAGCAATGGTAGATACACCAGCAATTGCAATTGCTGGTTCAATATTTTTTTGATTTCCTGCCTGAGAATAAATAAGGGGAACAATAGTGGATATTCCTAGCCCAGTTAGAAAACATCCAACAATCTTTAATTCAACCGTTGGAAGATATAATGTAAATAACATCCCTCCGGAAATCAAAAAGCCATTTAAGGTTAGTATGTTTCGAACGCCAAAATTCTGAGAAATATAATCACCAGAAAAACGGCCCACAACCATGGCTAAGGCAAAGGAAGAAAATCCAATTGTTGTTGAATAGGAAGTTAAATTTACTTCCTCTTTAAAGTATAGTGTAATCCAATCCGCCATGGCTCCTTCACAAAGCATACCACAAAATGCAACCAATGCTAATATCGTTAAGTAACGACCTAAATTTAGAATGGAGGACTTGGGCTTATTCTCATCAGGCAATTTATTACCATCAATTAATAAATGAGGATAAAATAGGGGGATTGAAAGTACATTAATGCCAGCAATTAAGTAAAAATGTGATTGGAAATCAAAACCTAATCGGGCTAAAAATCCACCTAATAAAGCTCCCAACATGAGTCCAATGGAGAATACCGCATGGAAAGATGACATAATGATTTTATTCATTTTAGCTTCCAAAGCTACGACTTGCGTATTCATTGCAATGTTTAATACATCTCCCGCCATTCCGAAAAAAAATAAGCATCCAAAGAGCATGTAGGAGCTAACACTAAATCCGATAATTGGGATAATGATAATATATAGAACGACCGCTACAATACAAATGATCCGGGAATTAAATTTTGATATTAACCAACCCGCTATTGGCAGTGAGACTAATGAACCCAAAGGTAAACCCATGAGAACAGTACCTAATTCGGCATCTGATAAATGTAATAAATATTTAAAATCAGGAATTCGGGTAGCCCATGTTGCAAAATTTAAGCCACAGAGTAAAAAAAGTATTCCAATACTAATGCGATTCTTTACTATTGGGCTCATACTAATAATCTAGCTTTTACGTCCAACCATGAGTTCATGCGTTCATAATCATGAATATGTAAATTATGAGGTGCCGTAAATAGGAGCGGGGTACCCGTAAATGTCTTTAAATTTTTTTCATGATCATCGATTAAATAATCGGCTAATATCATGTGTTTATATCCGCAGAACACGATGTGCTGCCAACCGATAAAAGGAAAATGCTTGGCCATCCAATTTAATTTTTCTTTCATTGAGTTTGGAAACTCGGTAGCCGCTGAAACGATAAATACTTCATACTTTTCCATAAGCGCTTGTATGACTTCTACTGCATCTGGTTTAACCGCGATATTTTCAAAGAAACCAGGTTCCCATAAGAAATCATTATTTGCAATATAGGCTTCATAAAATGCTTTTTTCTGAAGATCATCAGCAGTCATCAACCCTTGGTATGTATAGGATTCGTTCACTCGCTCGTTGACGTATGATATAATTTTCAATGTGGTGTCTGCCATCACATCATCCATATCAATGGCTATTCTTTTCATAAGGCTATAAATAAAAAAACTCCCCAAAGATGGGGAGTTTTCATAAGATAATCTAATTTGAATTACATCATTCCACCCATTCCACCACCTGGTGCATGTGCGTGAGGTGCTTCATTAACTGGCTTGTCTGCAATTACACATTCAGTAGTCAACAACAATCCTGCGATCGATGCTGCATTTTCTAAAGCCAAACGAGTTACTTTGGTAGGGTCGATAATACCCGCTGCAATCATATTCTCATATTTATCTTCGCGTGCATTATAACCAAAGTCGTCTTTTCCTGCTTTAACTGCATTGATTACAACAGAACCTTCACCACCAGCATTAGCCACAATTGTACGTAAAGGAGATTCTACAGCTTGACGAATAATGTTGATTCCCGTAGTTTGATCTTCATTTTCACCCTTAAGTCCTTCTAATGAACTAATCGCGCGAATTAAAGCTACACCACCACCAGCTACGATTCCTTCTTCTACGGCAGCGCGTGTCGCGTGTAAAGCATCATCAACACGGTCTTTCTTCTCTTTCATTTCAACCTCTGTTGCAGCACCAATATAAAGGATTGCAACACCACCTGATAATTTTGCTAAACGCTCTTGTAATTTTTCACGATCGTAATCTGATGTCGTGTTTTCAATTTGAGCTTTTATTTGATTTACTCGGTTTGTGATATCATCAGCAGAACCAGCACCATTCACAATTGTTGTATTGTCTTTGTCAATGATGATTTTCTCAGCTTGACCTAAGTATTCAATTGTAGCATTCTCTAATTTAAATCCACGCTCCTCTGAAATCACTGTACCACCAGTCAAGATAGCGATGTCTTCTAACATAGCCTTGCGACGATCTCCAAATCCAGGAGCCTTAACAGCTGCAACTTTCAGCGCACCACGAATTTTATTCACAACAAGCGTTGCTAAAGCTTCTCCATCAACATCTTCTGAAATAATTAATAAAGGACGACCTGATTGTGCAACTACTTCTAATACGGGTAATAATTCCTTCATAGAAGAAACTTTCTTTTCAGAAATCAAGATGAATGGCTTCTCCAATTCAACCTCCATTTTTTCTGTGTTTGTCACAAAATAGGGAGATAAATAACCACGGTCAAACTGCATACCTTCCACAGTTTTAACTTCTGTTTCTGTTCCACGCGCTTCCTCAACTGTGATAACACCTTCACGACCTACTTTATCCATAGCAGATGAAATCATCGTACCAATTTCAAAGTCGTTATTTGCCGAAATTGTCGCAACTTGAGCAATTTCATTTGATGTTGTAATTGGACGAGATTGACCTTTTAGATTATTGACAATAGCTTCAACTGCCTTCTCAATTCCTTTTTTTAGATCCATTGGGTTAGCACCCGCTGCAACGTTTTTAGAACCAATCGTGTAAATCGCTTGAGTTAATACCGTGGCAGTAGTTGTACCATCACCAGCTTGGTCTGCTGTTTTAGAAGCAACCTCTTTAACTAATTGAGCTCCCATGTTTTCTACAGGATCTTCTAATTCAATTTCCTTCGCTACAGAAACACCGTCTTTTGTAATCGATGGTGAACCAAATTTTTTATCAATAATTACATTACGACCCTTAGGTCCTAAAGTTACTTTAACAGCATTTGCAAGGGTATCAACCCCTCTTTTCATCTTTTCGCGTGCTTCACTATCGAAAAATAATTCCTTTGCCATGATATATTAACTGATTTTAGGTTTAAATAAATTACAATACTGCAAAAATGTCAGATTCACGCATGATCAAATAATCTGTCCCTTCGATTGTAATCTCTGTTCCTGAATACTTACCATACAAAACTTCATCACCAACTTTTACAGTAATAGGCTCATCTTTCTTGCCATTTCCAACTGCAACAATGATGCCTTTTTGTGGTTTTTCTTTCGCCGTATCTGGAATAATGATTCCAAATGCTGTTTTCTCTTCCGCAGCAGCAGGCTCGACAATAACGCGATCTGCTAAGGGTTTGATTGTTAATTTTGACATGTTATAATAAATTTAAGATTTGTAAATTTTCAATTTCCATTAAAAATAGAAATGCGTGACTACATACTCAATATGTATGCCACGCATCAATGACTGCAAAAATGTCAGTAATTATTTTGTTGCCGGTGCCAAAGGGGCAGGAGCAGTAGGAACTGTTTTGGTAGCTGCCTTCTCCACATTGACAGATTGTGTTGCATCTGTCGTGCCGTTTGAAACTGTAAAATTTGTAACGAGAACAAGAACTAAAATAGCAATAGAAAATCCCCAAGTTAATTGTTCAACCAAATCTCCTGTTTTTTGCACCCCAAACATTTGTGTTGCACCAGCTGATCCAAATTCTCCACTAATTCCTCCACCTTTAGGATTTTGAACTAAAATAAGAATGATTAATAATACAGAGAAAAGTACAATAAGTGAGATTAATAGCGTAAACATAATTATTCGTTTATATTTTGTTTTAATTCTGAAATTCGAGTTGCAAAGTAAAGCCTTTTTTCAGGTTTTGCCAAGATTAATTGTTCATATATATTAATTGCTTGTTTATATTTTTGCTGTTTAATCAAAATAATAGCAAATGTTTCTGAGATTGGTGGTGACCATTCAACGGATGCTAAATCTTCCTCCTCAACATGTTCCTCCGAAATAGAGTGTTTTTTAATTTTAGCTAAACTGGGCATTTTTTGCAAAAAGTCGTCAATAATATCGTTTTGACTATTTTCAATGGGCGAATCCAAAGTTAAGGATGGCGCCCCCGCATGAATATTAAAAAACTGCGCACGAATAGGTGATTGCAATGCAGTTCTTCTTACTGATTGTTTTCCTTGGTCGAAATTCCAATTCAATAAATAAAAAAAAGGAAATTGTTCAAGGTCTTTTAAGAGAAGACTATTCGCTTCAGATTTTTCACGATCAAAACGATTTAACAAAAACCATAATTGTTGGGATTTATTCATACACGTTACCAATCACCAGCGATTTTATTAAATAAGTCTAAAATTATTTGGTCTGTTAATTTAGGAATTAATGTTTTCTCAACTTGCGTTAATGTTTGATTCTGTGGAAAATCTTGATAAAAGGAAAATTCCTGCTCGAAATTTTTCTCCTCATCTTTCCGGTTTGTTACCATAAAATTTACACGCAACGTTAAACGATTTAATCCTGCTTTATCATCCGTCGTAGGTGCTTGTGGGGTTAATTCATAACCGACAATGGATCCTTCAATTAATAAATCGGGGTTTTGATTCGTTAACTTTAAGGTCGTGTTCCGTTGAAAATACTCCTTCAGTTTTTCATTAACCGTTAAACCTAAATTTGTTGGCCCTCCAGCCGTTTCCATTCGGATGTTGTTGATTTGAATCGTTTTCAAATCGGCCGACAAACTTGCTCCCTTAAAGCTGTAACATCCTTGTAGGAATACAATAGCCAATAATAGCCCAATCTTATGCCAAATCTTCCAAGTCATATTGTTTGATTTTACGATATAAAGTACGCTCAGAAATCCCCAAATCTTTTGCTGCGTGTTTTCTTTTATTTTTATTTTTCTTAAGTGCACGAATAATGATTTCTTTTTCTTGCTTCTCCAACGACAGCGTAACGTCTTGGCTCGGACTAATTACTTCCTCATAATTTAAATCAATAGGCTCCTCATTTATATAATTTACTTCGTTCATTGGCTCCTTGATGCGCTGAACAGGTAGAGAGAGTCCCTTGTGCAGGTCCTCAGAAGGCCGTAAATCTGCAAAAAGGGAAGGGTTTTCATGTAAAATATCATATCCAGCACTATTCCCAGATTCAATGACTTTTAATAGTATTTTTTTTAATTCAGTTACATCTCGCTTTAGGTCAAATAAGATTTTATACAATATTTCCCTTTCATTCATGCCATCAGCACTTTGAAAAAAGTCGGATTTGACTACACTTGATTTAAGCTTAGGTTCATTGAATAATAAATACTCCTGGAGCTTTTCATCATCAACAATTCGATCTCCCAATTCTAATACGGAAATCTGTTCTGCCAAATTTTTTAATTGCCTGATATTTCCCGGAAAATGTTGTTTCTGCAATAAAATTTTAGCCTCATTTGTCAAGGTAATAGGCTTTACACGATGAATTTCAGAAAAGTCCGTCGTGAATTTGCGGAATAGCAATTCAATATCTTGGCCTCGCTCTCGCAATGGTGGTACATAAATCGGTACCGTACACAATCGATAATATAAGTCCTCGCGGAATTTTCCTTGACTAATTGCATCTTGCAAATTCAAATTAGTTGCCGCTACAACTCGGGTATTAGTTCGTTGAACCTTTGAAGAACCTACGCGATAAAATTCGCCATTTTCGAGTACCCTTAAAAGACGAGCTTGCGTTCCTAGTGGCATTTCGGCTATTTCATCTAAAAAGATTGTTCCGCCATCAGTTACTTCAAAGTATCCCTTTCTAGCCTCTATTGCACCTGTAAATGAGCCCTTTTCGTGGCCAAATAATTCTGAATCAATCGTTCCTTCGGGAATTGCACCGCAGTTAACAGCTATAAATTGTCCATGCTTACGTTTTGATAGACTGTGTATTATTTTGGAAAAGGATTCTTTACCAGAACCACTTTCACCAGTTATTAACACCGTCATATCTGTTGGAGCCACTTGCTCCGCAATGGAAATGGCATGTAGGAGGGAAGGGGCATTCCCAATGATCCCAAATCTAGCCTTCAATGCTGTAAAATGACTTGTATCCATTGTATTATGCATTTGCAAGTTCTCCTATTAATGTTCCTGTTGTACAAGAAAGAATTTTAACTTGAACATATTCACCAATATTTTCAGAGCCTTTCGGAAATACAACTACTTTATTTGAATCCGTTTTCCCAAAATGATGTTTATCTGATTTTTTTGAATTCCCTTCAACTAAGATTCTTTCGATTCTACCGATCATTCGTTCATTTCGAAAACCTGAATGTTTACGTTGTAAATCGATAATTTCACTTAACCTTCTTGATTTCACCTCATCAGGTATGTCGTCCGTATATTTTTTAGCGGCGGGAGTACCTGGACGTTCCGAATAAGTAAACATATACCCAAAGTCATACTGAACTTCGCGTAATAGAGATAATGTATCCTGATGTTCTTCTTCTGTTTCTGAACAAAAACCAGCGATAATGTCATGAGAGATGCCACAATCTTCTCCTAATATCGTTCGAATGGATTGAATACGATTTAAATACCACTCGCGTGTATAAGTACGATTCATTATTTCCAATATCCGATTATTGCCACTTTGGGCAGGTAAGTGAATATTCTTACAAATATTTTCATATCGAGCCATCGTATATAGAACTTCGTCAGTAATATCTTTAGGGTGCGAAGTAGAAAAACGAATACGTAGATCAGAATGTATTTCCGCTGTTTTTGCTAAAAGTTGGGCAAAATTTACTTGCAAATTGGTGGTAGGATCTAACCAATGGTATGAATCAACATTTTGACCCAATAAATTAATTTCTCTATAACCTTGTTTGTAAAGTTGTTTACATTCATTCAAAATAGAGGTTAAGTCTCTTGAGCGTTCCCTTCCGCGTGTAAAAGGCACGACACAGAATGAACACATATTATCACAACCACGCATGATACTAACAAAAGCACTTACGCCATTTGAATGAAGTCTAACAGGTTCAATATCTCCATACGTCTCTTCTTTCGACAGAAATACGTTGATGGCTTTTTGGCCATTTTCAATTTGATCTAATAAATTTGGTAAATCTCGATAGGAGTCGGGTCCAGCAACTAGGTCAACTAATTTCTCTTCTTCGATCACTTTGGTTTTTAATCGTTCGGCCATGCAACCCAAGATACCAATTGTTACAGAAGGGTTTTTAGCTTTTATTGCCTTAAATGCCTGCAAACGATGTCTGATTTTATTTTCAGCATTGTCACGTATGGCACAGGTATTTAATAAAATGGTGTCAGCTTCTGCAATGTTTGAAGTCGTTCCATAGCCCTTATCTAATAAAATAGCTGTGACCACTTCCGAATCGGCAAAATTCATTTGACAGCCATAGCTTTCAATGTAAACCTTTCCTAAAAAATCAGATTGTATAAAATCGGTAGAAATACGCGGAGAATCCAATGCTTCTTTTTCCTCTGTTGATAAAACCTTTAACGCTTGCATAGACGATGTTTGACTAAATAGATATGCAATTTATGACATTATGTCAGAGAATACTATTGAATGATACCAGAATTTATATAGATAACTTGATCAGATTGTTTAGTTAATGCCTCATTATGCGTTACCATGATGATTTGTTGGCCAAAGGATTGTTTTAATTTTAAAAACATTTCATACAGAGATTCTGCATTTTTGTTATCTAAATTACCTGTGGGTTCATCTGCCAATAATAAGGCAGGTTTATTCATTAAGGCTCTGGCAACAGCTACACGTTGTTGTTCTCCACCAGATAATTGTCCAGGAAATTTATTCATTAAATGATTTACTCCTAAATGTTTGATTATGTCTTGATAATGATTTTCCTGTTCCTCTGAAAGGCTTTTCTCTCGAATGAATAATGGCATTTTAACATTTTCCTCGCAAGTAAATTCTCCCATCAAGTTATGAAATTGAAATACAAATCCTAATTGGGTATTTCTAAATTGCGCCAAATCGCTTTCTCTCAATTTATTATAGTTAATTCCATTTAACTGAATCGAACCAGAATCAGGTTTTAATAATAAACCAATGATTTGAAGTAGCGTACTTTTGCCAGATCCCGAAGGCCCTAAAATAGAAACGAGTTGATTTGCCTGAACGATTAGATTGATATTATTTAGAATCAATTGTGCTCCATAGGATTTAGAAATATTTTTCAATTCTAACATTTTATTGGCTTTTATTGAGAATTTAAAAGAGATGCGTGAACAATTTAAAAGTTTGGCAAATAAATAGTAATTTCACGAAATTAAAATTTTTACTAAATGAATATTCACGAATACCAAGCAAAAGAAATTCTAAAAGGCTACGGGGTAAGAATTCAAGAAGGAATTGTTATTGATAAAATCGAGGATTCGATTTCGGCAGCTGAAGCATTAAAAGCACAAACGGGAACAGGTTGGTTTGTAGTAAAAGCACAAATTCACGCTGGTGGTCGCGGTAAAGGAGGAGGAGTGAAGTTGGCAAAGAATTTAGATGAAGTAAAAGAAAGAGTATCCCAAATTCTTGGTATGCAATTAATTACACACCAAACGGGTCCTGAAGGGAAAAAAGTTAATAAGGTGTTAATTAGTGAAGATGTTTACTATCCAGGTGCATCTGAGCCGAAAGAATATTATATTTCTATTCTTTTAGATCGTGGTCGTGCATGTAATGTAATCATGGCCTCTACAGAAGGAGGAATGGATATCGAGGAGGTTGCAGAGCATACTCCCGAGAAAATTGTCAAAGAATGGATCGATCCTCGCGTAGGATTACAAGATTTCCAAGCGCGTAAAGTGGCATTTTTGTTAGGCTTAAGTGGTCAAGCATTTAAGGAGATGGTTAAGTTTATTCAATCACTTTACCGTGCTTATGTTGAAACAGATTCGTCTATGTTTGAAATCAATCCTGTATTGAAGACATCAGACGACAAAATATTAGCAGTAGATGCGAAGGTTAACTTGGACGACAATGCATTGTATCGTCACAAAGATTTAGCTGTACTTCGCGATATCGAGGAGGAAGATCCATTAGAAGTTGAAGCTTCAGCAAATGACTTAAATTATGTTAAGCTTGATGGAAATGTTGGTTGCATGGTTAATGGAGCTGGTTTGGCGATGGCAACAATGGATATTATTAAACTTTCTGGTGGCCATCCCGCTAACTTTTTAGATGTTGGGGGTGGAGCAAATGCCAAAACGGTAGAAGCTGGTTTCCGTATCATCTTACAAGATCCGAATGTTAAGGCTATCTTAATTAATATTTTTGGTGGTATTGTTCGTTGTGATCGTGTAGCGAATGGTGTTGTAGAAGCCTATAAAAATATTGGAGAAATTAACATACCAATTATTGTACGTTTGCAAGGAACAAATGCAGAAGAAGGTGCTGCTATTATTAATAATTCAGGCTTGAAAGTATTCTCAGCTGTTTTATTAAAAGATGCCGCTAAATTAGTTTCTGAAGTATTAAAATAGTTTCGGATGAAAATCATTTGTGTTGGTAGAAATTACGTGGACCATATTAAAGAGCTATCGAACGATAGGCCTACAGATCCCGTAATTTTTATCAAACCGGATACTGCTTTAATAGACTCTTCTCAAGCTTTTTATTACCCATCATTTTCAAATGATGTGCACTACGAACTAGAATTAGTCTATCGAATAGGGAAAGTCGGGAAAAATATCGAGGCCAAATTTGCCCATAAATACATTGATGCGATTGGTTTAGGAATTGATTTTACAGCTCGTGATGTACAAACACGCTTAAAAGAAAAGGGTTTACCTTGGGAAAAAGCAAAGGCATTTAATGGGTCGGCTTTTGTATCAACGATGCAAGCTATTCAAGGATTTGATTTAGTAGAACCCATTGAATTTGAGCTTCAAAAGAATGGAGAAATAGTCCAACAAGGAAATTCAAA
>ERZ1292640.1759-Hain-H43-02um-R1-1759-length-17789-cov-10_pt1 | contig 17789 bp, 17 predicted proteins | sample MGYA00564404_ERZ1292640 | MGnify/ENA primary metagenome ERZ1292640 (study PRJEB36523, sample SAMEA6512636) | groundwater metagenome | collected 2019-01-08 | study: AquaDiva: Metagenomics assemblies of 32 groundwater samples
GCTACCGCCTGTCCATCGTCCACTTCTGGGCGCTGATCTTCACCTACATGTGGGCGGGTCCGCACCACCTGCACTACACCGCGCTGCCGGACTGGACGCAATCGGTCGGCATGGTCTTTTCCCTGATCCTGCTGGCTCCGAGTTGGGGCGGCATGATCAACGGCATCATGACGCTGTCGGGCGCCTGGCACAAGCTGCGTGACGACCCCATCCTGCGCTTCCTGATCGTGTCCCTGTCCTTCTACGGCATGAGCACGTTTGAAGGCCCGATGATGTCGATCAAGACCGTCAACGCCCTGAGCCACTACACCGACTGGACCGTGGGTCACGTGCACTCTGGCGCCCTCGGCTGGGTGGGCCTGGTCACCATGGGTTCCATGTACTACCTGATCCCGCGCCTGTTCGGCCAGAAGCAGATGTACAGCATGAAAGCCGTGGAAGTCCACTTCTGGACCGCCACCATCGGCATCGTGATCTATATCGCCGCGATGTGGATTGCCGGCGTGATGCAGGGCCTGATGTGGCGCGCCATCAATACCGACGGCACGCTGACCTACACCTTTGTCGAGTCGGTCAAGGCGACCTTCCCGTTCTATGTGCTGCGTCTGCTGGGTGGTTTGCTCTACCTCGGCGGCATGCTGGTCATGTTGTGGAACGTGATCAAGACGGCCACGGCTGGCCGTTCGGTCAATGCCACCATCCCGGCCGCAGCGTCCCACGCATAAGAAGAAGGAAACCATCATGGCAAACCACAAAACGAGCGGCGGTCTGTCGCACGAAAAAATCGAAACGAACAACTTCCTGATGATCGTTCTGATCCTGCTGGTGCTGCTGGTCGGCGGTCTGGTCGAGATCGTCCCGCTGTTCTTCCAGAAGTCCACCACCGAGCCGATCAAGGGCATCCAACCCTACACGGCACTGCAGCTGGCCGGGCGCGACATCTATATCCGCGAAGGCTGCTACAACTGCCATTCGCAGATGATTCGTCCGTTCCGCGCCGAGACCCTGCGCTATGGTCACTACTCGGTGGCCGGTGAATCGGTCTACGATCATCCTTTCCAGTGGGGCAGCAAGCGCACCGGTCCCGATCTGGCCCGCGTGGGTGGCCGTTACAGCGACGAGTGGCACCGTATCCACCTGAACAACCCGCGTGACCTGGTGCCCGAGTCCAACATGCCGGCCTATCCCTGGCTGCTCAAGGACACGGTGAACGCCGCGACCATGCCGGCGCACATGAAGGCGCTGCGTACCGTGGGCGTTCCCTATACCGACGAGCAGATTGCCAAAGCACCGGAGGAGGTCAAGGGCAAGACGGAAGTCGAAGCGCTGATCGCCTACCTGCAAGTGCTGGGCACGGCCCTGAAATAACAGAAGGGAGAACACATCATGGACGTGAATACCCTTCGTTCCATTGCCACCGTGGCCTGTTTCATCACTTTCATCGGCATCGTGCTGTGGGCCTGGTCCAAGCGCAACGCGGCCGATTTCGAGCAGGCGGCCATGCTGCCTTTCGAACAGGAATAACGAGCCGTCAAAGGAAGAAAAATGAGCGACTTTACAAGTAACTTCTGGTCGGTCTACGTTGCCGTCATCACCGTGGTGGGCATCGCCGCCTGCCTGCTGCTGCTGTGGTTCAGTGGCAAGGCCAAAGCCATGACTGCCAACGACAATACCACCGGCCATGTCTGGGACGGCGATCTGCGCGAGATGAATAATCCGTTGCCGCGTTGGTGGGTGTGGCTGTTTGTCATCACCATTGTCTTCAGTGCGATCTACCTTGCCATGTACCCGGGTCTGGGCAACAGCCCCGGCAAGTTGTCCTGGACCCAGAAGGGACAATACGAGGCTGAAATGAGCAAGGGCGAAAAGGACGTTGCGCCCCTCTATGCCAAGTTCTCTGGCATGAGCCCGGAAGACATGTCCAAAGACCCGCAGGCCATGGCCATCGGTGAGCGCGTGTTCATGAACAACTGTGCCCAGTGCCATGGTTCGGATGCGCGTGGCAGCAAGAGCTTCCCCAATCTGACGGATGGTGACTGGCTGCATGGCGGCACACCGGACAAGATCAAGGAAACCATCGCCAAGGGCCGCGTTGGCAACATGCCGCCCATGGCCGCCGCCGTCGGTACGCCAGATGATGTGAAGAACGTGGCGCACTATGTGCTGAGCCTGTCGGGCAGCCCGCACGACTCGCTGCGCGCTTCGCTGGGCAAGGCCAAGTTTGGCGCCTGTGCCGCCTGCCACGGTATGGACGGCAAGGGCAATCCTGCCCTCGGTGCGCCCAACCTGACGGACGACATCTGGCTCCATGGCTATGGCGAGAATGCCATCGTTGCCATCGTCAACAGCGGCAAGGTCAACCAGATGCCAGCGCAGGAAGGCAAGCTCAGCGACGGCCAGATCCAGGTGCTGACGTCCTATGTCTGGGGCCTGTCCAACGGCGCGAAGGTGGCCGCCAGGTAAGCCAGGAAGTCGACCGGAGTTGTTTTGAATCACCCCGACAGCGCAGACAAAAGAATCATCCCTATCGTTCCGCAAGAGGCGACGCCGTCCGACGCGGACGATATGGTGATGGTTTCTCTTTACCAAGCGCACAAGAAGATCTATCCCCGCAGTGTTTCTGGTCTGTTCGCGCGCTGGCGCTGGGGACTGGTATTCCTGACCCAGCTGGTGTTTTACGGCCTGCCGTGGGTGGAGTGGGGACAGCGCCAGGCGGTGTTGTTTGATCTTGAGGCCCGGCGTTTCTACATCTTCGGTCTGGTCCTGTATCCGCAGGACTTCATCTACCTGACCGGTCTGCTGGTCATTTCGGCACTTTCGCTTTTTCTCTTCACCGCTGTGGCGGGGCGTCAGTGGTGCGGCTACGCTTGCCCGCAGACGGTCTACACCGAGATTTTTCTCTGGATCGAGCGCAAGATCGAAGGCGACCGTAGCGCGCGAATGCGGCTCGACAGCGCACCGATGTCGTTGAAGAAGTTCTTCACCAAGAGTGCCAAGCAGGTGGCCTGGATCGCCGTGGCGCTCTGGACCGGCTTCACTTTTGTCGGTTATTTCACGCCTATCCACGAGCTTGGCCAGTCTTTCCTGCACGTCACGATGGGGCCGTGGGAAACCTTCTGGGTCTTTTTCTACGGCTTCGCCACCTATGGCAATGCCGGCTACATGCGCGAGCAGGTTTGCAAGTACATGTGCCCCTATGCGCGCTTCCAGAGCGCCATGTTCGACAAGGACACGCTGATCGTTTCCTACGACGAGAAGCGTGGCGAGCCGCGGGGCGCCCGCTCGCGCAAGGCCGATCCCAAGACCCTGGGCTTGGGATCCTGTATCGACTGCACCCTGTGCGTCCAGGTGTGTCCCACCGGCATCGATATTCGCAAGGGCCTGCAGTACGAGTGCATCAGCTGTGCCGCTTGCATTGATGTCTGTGACGACGTCATGGACAAGCTGAACTACCCGCGCGGACTGATCAAGTACACGACGCAGAACTCGGTTCAGCAGGGCTGGACGCGTTCGCAGACCTTGCGGCATGTGCTGCGGCCCCGCGTGCTGATTTACACGGGCATCCTCGTTGCCGTCAGTGTGGCGATGCTGGTCAGCCTGGCGCTGCGTACACCGCTGAAAGTGGATGTGGTGCGTGACCGCGGAGTCATGGCCCGGATCGTGTCCGGCGGCATGATCGAGAACGTTTATCGCCTGCAGGTCATGAATGCGACCGAGGCCGAGCAGCAATACAAAATCACGGTTGCCGGGCTACCTGGGCTGACGTTGGCTGCCGACCAGGAGGAGCTGGCCAAGGTGGCGGCAACCGAGTCGCGTTGGGTGGTGATTCGTGTTCAGCTGCCGTATGAGGCAGCACCCCCCGGTTCGCATCCGATTCATTTCGAGATCGCAGCGCAGGATTCGCCTGCACGCGTCAGCGAAAAATCCGTGTTTCTCGTGCCGCGCTAAGGAGTACATATGAGCAAGAGTGCCCAGGTGGCCAGCCAACCCTGGTGGAAGTTCGGCCATGTCTGGATGGTGCTGGCCGGCCCGGCGGTGGTGGTGGTGGCCGGTTTCATCACGCTGTACTTGGCGATACGCACGCCGGACCCGGTGGTGAGCGAGGACTACTATCGCAAGGGAATCGAGATCAACAAGACCTTGGAGGCCGATCCTAACAGCCTGGCGCCGGCGATCCAGGCACGCAACCATGCCGCCACGGGGGTGGCGCCTGCCGCCAAGCCATCGCCTCAGCGCTGATTACACTCAGGTCATCAGGAGACAAGCGTGAAGATGCAGAAAATGATGTGGATTGCCTGGCCAGCCTTTCTGGTGGCGGGCGTGCTGGAGATGCTGGTGTTTGCGATGGTGGATCCGCAGGATCTGCACTGGTTTGGTCAGCCGGTGACCTTGTCGCGTCAAGGGGTCTACACCTTGGCATTTTTTGTGTTCTGGGTGGTGGCGATGCTGTCCAGCGGACTTACAACGCTGCTGGCCATGTCGCCCTTCGAGGTCAACCAGTGCCCCTTGCCGGGTGAGGAGCGGCCCGAGGGCTGTCCCAAAAAGGAAGGCTGCTGCTGAAGGCGCGGCGGGCGCCTCAGTTGCATTCCTGGTGGTTGACGATCAGGGTCAGGGCATCGGTGTCAAGGATGCGCACATGACGCTGCTTGACCTCGACAATGCCGTCTTCCACGAATTTTGAAAAAGTCCGGCTCACCGTCTCGAGCTTGAGACCGAGGTAGCTGCCGATTTCCTCGCGCGTCATGCGCAGGACCAGTTCGGATTGCGAGAAGCCGCGTGCGTGCAGGCGCTGCACCAGATTCAGCAGAAAGGCCGCCAGTCGCTCCTCGGCGCGCATGCTGCCGAGCAGCAGCATGACACCGTGTTCACGTACGATCTCCCGGCTCATGATCTTGTGAACATGGCGCTGGAGGCCGTTGATCTCGCGTGACAGGTCTTCGATCCGGTCAAACGGCATGACGCAAACCTCGGCATCTTCCAGCGCCACGGCATCGCAGGTATGGTGGTCGTTGACGATGCCGTCCAGGCCGATGATTTCGCCCGCCATCTGGAAGCCGGTGACCTGATCGCGCCCGTCCTCGGAAGCCACGCAGGTCTTGAAGAAGCCGGTGCGAATGGCATAGAGCGAGGTGAACTTCTCGCCATTGCGGAACAGCGAGGTGCCTCGCTTGATTTTTCGGCGGTTGGCGACCACGTTGTCCAGTCGGTCAATCTCTTCGGGGCTCAGCCCCATGGGCATGCACAGTTCGCGCAGGTTGCAGTTGGAGCAGGCAACTTTGATCGTTTGCGGATTCATATGCTGTATTTTGACATCAGCCATTGGACATCCTTCTCGTTTTCCCGAGGTCAGAGCTACACCTTACCAGTTTTTGATGCACATCAAGAAAGGATGTGCGCTTTCCGGGCAGAGTGCGTACTTAGACGAGGATCCTTCATGAACCCAGATACCGTCGAGCCCGTATCTTCCGAATTGCTGCGCCGTTATGACGTGGCAGGGCCGCGTTACACCTCCTATCCGACGGCGGACCGCTTTGTTGAGGCTTTCACCGCCGACGACTATGCCCGGGCCCTGCAGCAGCGCCGCTCCGGTGCGGCGGCGCTGGTGCTGCCGCTGTCGCTGTATGTGCACATTCCGTTTTGCGAGTCACTGTGTTACTACTGTGCCTGCAACAAGATCATCACCAAGCACCATGATCGCGCGACCGAGTATCTGCGTTACCTGAGCCACGAGGTGGACTTGCATACCGCCCAGCTGGGGGCGGGGCAGACCGTGACGCAACTGCACCTGGGTGGTGGTACGCCAACCTTTCTGAACGATGCCGAGTTGCGTGAACTCATGGCCATGCTGCGGCGCAGTTTCACGCTGGCGCCGGGTGGCGAGTACTCGATCGAAGTCGACCCGCGGACGATCGATGTTCAACGGCTGGATACCCTGGCCGAGCTCGGCTTCAACCGCCTGAGCTTCGGTGTCCAGGACTTCGACCCAGCCGTGCAGAAAGCGGTTCACCGTGTGCAGCCGGCCGAGCAGGTGTTCGCCTTGGTGGAGGCCGCACGCGAGCGTGGCTTCGATTCCATCAACGTGGACCTGATCTACGGCCTGCCGCAGCAGACCCCCGAGTCATTCGAACGCACCCTCAAGCAAGTGACCGAACTGCGGCCGGACCGTATCGCGCTGTATGCCTACGCGCACCTGCCTGAACGGTTCAAACCGCAGCGGCGCATTGCCGCTGCCGAGTTGCCCGGTGCAGCCGCCAAGGTGGCCATGTTGTCGAACTCGCTGGCGACCTTCATGGGGGCGGGTTACGTTTATGTGGGCATGGACCATTTTGCCCTGCCCAACGATGCCTTGGCCGTGGCCAAGCGACAGGGGCGCTTGCATCGCAACTTCCAGGGCTACAGCACCCAGCCGGATTGCGACCTGATCGGCTTGGGCGTGTCGTCCATCGGCCGCATCGGCGCGACCTACAGCCAGAACGCCAAGACGCTGGAGGAGTATTACGACGCCATTGACCACGGTCGCTTTGCCGTGGTGCGTGGTCTGGCCTTGTCGCGCGACGATCTGGTGCGCCGCGCCGTCATCATGGCCCTGATGTGCCAGGGGGAAGTGCTGTTCGAATCCATCGATCTGGCCTACCTGATCGACTTCCGCAGCTACTTTGCAGCCGAGATGGAGACGGTGCAGGGATTGGTGGAGCAAGGGCTGGTGACGGTGGACGACAGTGGCATCCAGGTCACGGCCAACGGCTGGTTCTTCGTCCGTGCCGTCGCCATGGTATTTGACCGCTACCTGCAGGCCGACCGCAACCGGGCCCGCTTCTCGAAGATCATTTAAGGGCTCTCGCAGCCCTCTACACTTCGGCGTATGCAGACATCCTTGGCCGTGACGGCCTTGCTCATGGGGCTGGCCGGCGGCCCCCATTGCATTGCCATGTGTGGCGCGGCCTGTGCCGGCATCGGCCAGGCCGCTGGCGCGCACAAGAACGCCGCCATGTGGACGTTCCAGGCGGGCCGCATCATCGGCTACGCCATCCTCGGTGGTCTGGCCGCCGCCTCCATTCAGGGGCTGGGCTGGCTCACCATCCAGTCTGCGGCCCTGCGTCCGGTCTGGAGCCTGTTCCACGTGGCCGCCCTGTTGCTGGGGCTTTTGCTGCTGTGGAAGGCGCAGCAGCCGATCTGGCTGGAGAGCGCCGGGCGCAGGCTTTGGGCCGGTGCCCGTGCGCTGGCCGCCGGGCGGGGCCATGGCGCGCCGCTGGTGATCGGCATGCTGTGGGCCTTGCTGCCTTGCGGCCTGCTGTACTCGGCCCTGCTGGTGGCGGCCATGACCAGCCATCCGCTGGAGGGTGCCGCGGTGATGGCGTTGTTTGCCCTCGGCACCAGTGTCTCGATGATGGCCGGCCCTTGGTTGTGGCTGCGCCTGCGCGGCCAGCCCGGGGCAGGGGATTGGGGGGTGCGGCTGGCGGGCCTGGCCCTGGCCGCCAGTTCGGCCTGGGCCCTGTGGATGGGGCTGGTGCATGACACGGCGCCCTGGTGTGCCGTGCCCTAGGGCTGTTCTGCCTCAGCCGCGCATGACATCGGTCGGGCTGGGATAATCCGCCTCATGCCTTTGAAGAAGCCTGTTGCGCCCGAGCGCTGGCGCATGTCGGTCGCACCCATGCTGGACTGGACCGACCGCCACTGCCGTTACTTTCACCGCCTGCTGACCCGCCAGAGCCTGCTCTATACCGAGATGGTCACCACCGGTGCGCTGCTGCACGGCGATGTGTCGCGCCATCTGCGCTTCAACGCCGAAGAGCATCCGGTGGCCTTGCAACTCGGCGGGAGCGAGCCGGCCGATCTGGCGCGCTGTGCGGCGCTGGGCGAGGAATGGGGCTACGACGAAATCAACCTGAACTGCGGCTGTCCGAGCGAGCGCGTGCAGCGCGGCGCCTTCGGAGCCTGCCTGATGGCCGAACCGCAGCTGGTGGCCGACTGCGTCAAGGCCATGGTCGATGCGGTCTCGGTGCCGGTCACGGTGAAGCATCGCATCGGCATCGACAAGACCGAGAGTTACGGGTTTGTGCGCGATTTTGTGGGGGCGGTGGCCGAGGCTGGCTGCCATGTGTTCATCGTCCATGCGCGCAATGCCTGGCTCAAGGGTCTCTCCCCGAAGGAAAACCGCGAGGTGCCTCCATTGCGTTACGAGCTGGTGCACCAGCTCAAGCGCGAGTTTCCGCAACTGACCATCGCCGTCAATGGCGGCATCAGCACGACGGCCCAGGTCGCGGCGCAACTTTCACAGCTCGACGGCGTGATGGTCGGACGCGAGGCTTATCACAACCCGTGGTGGCTCAGCAGCTGGGACGAAGTGTTTTATGGTGCAGCACCGTCAACTCTGACGCGTGAAGCGGTAGAGGCGCAGATGGTGGACTACATGGTGCGCGAAGCGGCGGAACACGGCACGCCCTGGTACGCGATGGCCCGTCATATGCTGGGTCTGCGCCACGGTCTGCCCGGCGCGCGACGCTGGCGCCAAGTCTGGAGCGACCACAAGCTGAAAGCCCTGGATCCACGCGACGTGATGGTGCTGGCGCACGGTCGCCAGCAACTGGCCGCCTGAGGCGGATGGACCGTTGGGCCGGGCTCAGGGCGGGGTGAGCTGCCGACCGGCGAGGTAGCGTTCGAATTCGTCAGCCGGCATGGGGCGGGCGAAATAGTAACCCTGCGCCTCGTCGCAACCGAAATCATGCAACTGTTGCAGGATGGCGGCATGCTCGACGCCTTCGGCAATGGCTTTCAGATTCAGGCTGTGTGCCATCTGGACAATGGCGTGCACGATGGCGGCATCGTCCGGGTCGGTCGCCAGATCCCGAATGAACGACTGATCGATCTTGAGCTTGTCGATGTCAAAGCGCTTGAGGTAGGAGAGGCTGGAGTAGCCGGTGCCGAAGTCATCGATCGACAGCTTGACACCGAGCCGCTTGAGCCCTTTGACGGTCGCCAAGACCTGTTCGACATTCTGGATCAGGATCGATTCCGTCAGTTCCAACTCCAGCAGACTGGGGGTGAGGCCTGATTGCTCCAGGGCGCTGACGATGTTCTGCTCCACATTGCCACGCCGGAACTGGACCGCTGACAGGTTGACCGCCATCAGCAGCTCAGGCACCCCGGCTTGCTGCCAAGCCACGGCCTGGTGACAGGCGGTGTTGAGGACCCATTCCCCGATCGGCACGATCATGCCGCTTTCTTCGGCGACAGGAATGAACTTGGCTGGGGATATCAGACCAAGTTCCGGGTGCAGCCAGCGGAGCAGCGCTTCGGCGCCGATGACCTGACCTGACGCCAGATCGATCTGGGGCTGGTAATGCAGGATGAACTCATCGCGCTCGAGCGCACGGCGCAAGCCGTTGCGCATCACCAGATGCTCCATGGCCTCGACGTTCATGGCTTCATCAAAGAAACGGTAGGTGTTGCGGCCGGCTTCTTTGGCGCGGTACATGGCCATGTCGGCCTTCTTGCGCAGTGTTTCGAAATTGCTCCCGTCTGCCGGGTAGATGGCGACCCCGATCGAGACGGATGTCGAGAGCTCATTGCCATCGGCCACGAACGAATCCTGCAACCGGCCAATGATCTTGGCCAGTACCGGCAAGGAAGCGTCCGGATCTGGCAGGTCGCGCAGCAGGATGATGAATTCGTCCCCGCCTTGTCGACTGATGGTGTCGCTATCCCGGACGCATTCGCCAAGGCGCTTGGCCACCTCCTGCAGCAGGATGTCTCCCGTGGCATGTCCGAGGGAGTCATTGATCTGTTTGAAGTTGTCCAGGTCCAGAAAGAGCAGCGCCAGCTGAGTCCGGCTGCGGTCCGCATGGGCGATCGTCTGTTGGAGCCGGTCCTCCAGCAGGACGCGGTTGGGCAGGCCGGTCAGCGGGTCGTGGTAGGCCAGGAACTCGATCTGATGTTCTGACGTCTTGCGCTCCGTGATGTCGGTGCCGATGCCCCGATAGCCGCGAAATTCGCCGTTCTCGAACATCGGCTTGCCGCTGATGGAGAACCAGTGCAAATGGCCGGGCTGGGTCTCCATCTGGTAGACGAAGTCCTTGAAGGGCTGATGTGCGTCCAGGGCTTTCTGGTGTGCCTGCCACTGCGCTTGCGTAACGCCGATGATGGGCAACTCCCGGCGCGTCTTGCCGATGGTGCGGTTCGGATGCAGGCTGGTGGCCATCAGCCCCACGGACATTTCGATGAAGCGGAAATTGGCGTCCTGTTCCCAGAACCAGTCCGACGACATTTCAGACAGGTCGCGGAACCGTGCTTCACTGGCGCGCAGATGACTTTCGATTTCCTTGCGTTCCGCCACTTCGCGCATCAAACGCGCATTGGCTTGGGCCAGCTCTTCGGTGCGCTTGCGAACCCGCTGCTCAAGCTCCCGGTGGGCCTCGGCCAGGGCTTCTTCCGCTGCTTTTTTCTCGCTGATGTCTTCGGTGATCCAGATGGTGCTTTGGCCTCCATCGGTCGTGGGCAGTGCCTTGGCAAGATGGCGGCACCAGAGCGGGGTTCCATCCTTGCGTGTGTTCTTCCAGCTGATGTCCACCAGTTCGCCCTGGGCCAGGCGCGGCCCCACCTGTTCGCCAAAGCGGGCGTAATCCTGCCTGGAGCTGAAAAAAACGTCGGCCGTTTGCCCCTGCAGGGTCATGCTGGGCCAGCCAAGGATGGTCTCGGCGCGAGGGTTGCAATGAACGATCTTGCCGTTGCTGGTGAACATGATGCCTAGCGAGGCGTATTCCAGAATGGCCTGTTGTTTGAGTAGTAGGTCCTGGAGTTGCGACTCGGCTCGTTTGCGCTCGTTGATGTCCTCGGCAATCCAGATGGTTCCTTCCGCGGTGTCCCGCGGGTTGATGGCCTTGGCCTGTATGCGGCAATCGATCGTGCTGCCGTCCTTGCGGCGCATGCGCAATTCCCTGTCGAGCAGGCCCCCGCTGGAGAGGATGGGGAATGCGATGCGTCCGATGTTGTTGTAGTCGTCTTCCGTGAGGTAGAACACCGAACCGGGTTGGCCGACCAGTTCGCCGTGCGGCCAGCCAAAGATCTCGGAAAACCTGGGGTTGCAGTGAAGTACCTTTCGGTCTCGCGTGAACAGGATGCCGACCGAGGCATTTTCAAGAATCGCCTGGTATTCGAGCAGGGTTTGCTGCATCGAAGCCTCAGGCAAGCGGTCGGGCTGCAGTGTGGATGTGTCAGGCATGTAGGTGTCGGGACGCTACCACCTGTGGCCGCACAGCACTGGCTATATATAGGCCTGGGGGGTATCTAGCCCCCTATTCTAGACAAGCGGGGAGCAGGCTCAAACCGCGGCTTCCAGCCCGTTTTGGAAGTGTTCCTGCATTTTTTGTATGGTGGCGCCGGTGTCGCGGGCCTGAAGCGCTGCCATGATGGCGCGGTGCTCGGCCAGCGACTCCTCGATGCGACCGGACTTGAACAGCGAATGATGGCGATTGAGCTTCATGACCTTGCGCAAATCGCCCACCATCTGATCACGCCAGCGGTTGTCGGCAATTTCCAGCAGGCGCATGTGAAAGCGTTCGTTGATTTCGAAGAAGCGTTCCCGATCCTGCTTTGGCGGATGGGCCGCGGCTTCCAGCTCGTCGTGCAGGGCCTGCAACTCGCGCAACTGGGCTTCCGTCGCCCGGCTCGCCACCACGCCGGCCGCGTCGGACTCCAGCAGGGAGAGCAGGTGGTAGACGTCGGTCAGGTCTTTCTCATTGACCTCGGTGACGTAGGCGCCACGCCGTACCTTCATCGTCACCAGGCCTTCGGCGGCCAGCACCTTGAGCGCCTCGCGCAGCGGCGTGCGGCTGATACCGTAGTCTTCGGCAATCTTCAGTTCATCGATCCAGCTGCCGGGCTCCAGCTCGCGTTTGAAAATACGCTGGCGCAGGAGTTCGGCCACTTCCTCGTAAAGCGCGCGGGGGGAGAGGGATACGGCAGACATGGACGGGATTGTAAGCTTTGCAGAATATTTTGCATCAATAATTATGAATGATGTAAACTCGACGCAACGCAACACCGGGCGCCTTGTTGTGCCCCGCCGCCACGCCATGAGCCAGAAAAACCCCGAATTCCAGAGAGCCAGCCTTGAGGCTTGGCACAAAGCAGCCGTCAAATCCGCACCGGGCGGCGACGTGAATGCCCTGAACTGGGTCACGCCCGACGGCATCAGCGTCAAGCCGCTGTACACCGCAGCCGACACCCAGAACCTGCCGCACGCCGACACGCTGCCGGGCTTCGAGCCCTATCTGCGCGGCCCGCAGGCCACCATGTACGCCGTGCGGCCCTGGACCATTCGCCAGTACGCCGGCTTTTCCACCGCCGAAGAGTCCAATGCCTTCTACCGCAAGGCGCTGGCCGCCGGCGGCCAGGGTGTGAGCGTGGCCTTCGATCTGGCCACCCACCGCGGCTACGACTCCGACCATGCGCGCGTTACCGGCGACGTCGGCAAGGCCGGCGTGGCGATCGACTCGGTGGAGGACATGAAGGTTCTGTTCGACCAGATTCCGCTGGACAAGGTCAGCGTCTCCATGACCATGAACGGCGCCGTGCTGCCGGTGCTGGCCGGCTACGTGGTGGCGGCGGAAGAGCAGGGTGTGAGCCAGGACAAGTTGTCCGGAACGATTCAGAACGACATTCTGAAAGAGTTCATGGTCCGCAACACCTACATCTACCCGCCCGAGCCGAGCATGCGCATCATCGGCGACATCATCGAGTACACGAGCAAGAACATGCCCAAGTTCAACTCGATCTCGATTTCGGGCTACCACATGCAGGAAGCCGGGGCCAACCAGGCGCTCGAGATGGCCTTCACCCTGGCCGACGGCAAGGAGTACGTGAAGACCGCCATCGCCAAGGGCATGGACGTGGACGACTTCGCCGGCCGCCTGTCCTTCTTCTGGGCGGTGGGCATGAATTTCTACCTGGAAATCGCGAAGATGCGCGCGGCGCGCCTGCTGTGGTGCCGCATCATGAAGGGCTTCAACGCCAAGAACCCCAAGAGCCTGATGCTGCGCACGCACAGCCAGACCTCGGGCTGGTCGCTGACCGAGCAGGACCCCTACAACAACGTGGTGCGTACCACCATCGAGGCCATGGCGGCGGTCTTTGGCGGCACGCAGAGCCTGCACACCAACAGCTTTGACGAAGCGATCGCGCTGCCGACCGAGTTCAGCGCCCGCATCGCGCGCAACACCCAGCTCATCATCCAGGAAGAGACCCACATCACCAACGTGATCGACCCCTGGGCCGGCAGCTACATGATGGAAAAACTGACCCAGGACATGGCCGATGCCGCCTGGGCCATCATCGAGGAAGTCGAGGCCATGGGCGGCATGACCAAGGCCGTGGACAGCGGCTGGGCCAAGCTCAAGATCGAGGCCGCCGCCGCCGAGAAGCAGGCGCGTATCGACTCGGGCAAGGACGTGATCGTCGGCGTCAACAAGTACAAGCTGAAAAAAGAAGACCCGATCGAGATCCTCGAGGTCGACAATGTCAAGGTGCGCGAGGGCCAGATTGCACGCCTGAAGGCCATCAAGGCCAGCCGCGATGCCAAGGCAGTGCAGGCTGCACTCGATGCGCTGACCGCTGCCGCCGAACAGGGCAACGGCAACCTGCTGGATCTGTCGATCAAGGCCATTCGCCTGCGCGCCACAGTGGGCGAGGTGTCGGATGCGCTGGAAAAGGTTTTTGGGCGCCATCGCGCCGATACGCAAAAGGTGACCGGTGTGTATGCAGCTGCCTATGACTCGGCCGAAGGCTGGGAAAACCTGAAAAAAGAAATCGCCGACTTTGCCGAGAGCCATGGCCGGCGTCCGCGGGTGATGATTTCCAAGCTCGGCCAGGACGGCCATGACCGCGGTGCCAAGGTGGTGGCCACGGCCTTTGCCGACCTCGGCTTCGACGTCGACATGGGGCCGTTGTTCCAGACGCCCGAGGAGTGCGCGCGTCAGGCGATCGAGAACGACGTGCACGCGGTGGGCGTCTCCACCCTGGCCGCCGGCCACAAAACCCTGGTGCCGGCCATCATTGCCGAACTCAAGAAGCAGGGCGCGGACGACATCATCGTCTTCGTCGGCGGCGTGATCCCGCGCCAGGACTATGACTTCCTCTACGAGGCCGGCGTCAAGGGCATCTACGGCCCCGGCACACCGATTCCGGCCAGCGCCAAGGATGTGCTGGAGCAAATCAAAGCCGCCAACAAGGCCTGACGTGGCGCCTCTGCCTCTCCTGGACGGCATCCTGCAGGGCACCCCCGCCCAGCAGCGCCGCGCCATGGCCAAGGCTATCACCTTGCTCGAATCGACCCGGGCCGATCACCGCGCCCAGGGTGACGAACTGCTGACGGCGCTGCTGCCGCACACCGGCAACTCATTCCGGCTTGGCATCAGCGGCGTGCCCGGGGTCGGCAAGTCCACCTTCATCGAAGCGCTCGGCCTGTACCTGATCAACAAGGGCCACCGCGTGGCCGTGCTGGCTGTGGATCCGTCCTCCAGCGTGTCGGGCGGCTCCATCCTGGGCGACAAGACCCGGATGGAAAAGCTCTCGGTGCACGAGCGGGCCTACATCCGCCCCAGCCCGAGCAGCGGCACCTTGGGCGGCGTGGCCGAGAAGACGCGCGAGGCCATGCTGGTGTGCGAGGCCGCGGGCTACGACATCGTGATCGTCGAGACCGTGGGCGTGGGCCAGAGTGAGACGACGGTGCACGGCATGACCGACATGTTCGTGCTGTTGCAGCTACCCAATGCCGGTGACGACCTGCAGGCCATCAAGAAGGGCGTGATGGAGCTGGCCGACCTGGTGGCCATCAACAAGGCCGACATCGACCCGGCTGCCGCCACCCGCGCCCAGGCGCAGATCACCTCATCCTTGCGCCTGCTCGGGCTGCACGGCAACCCCGAGCATGCGCACCACGACGAGAAGCTTTGGCACCCGAAGGTGGTCCAGCTCAGCGCCCTGCTGGGACAGGGCGTGGACCACTTCTGGGCAGCAGTCACCGAATTCCGCGCACTGCAAACCGCCAATGGCAAGCTGGCGGCGCGGCGCCAGGCCCAGGCTCAGGCTTGGATGTGGGAGCGCATCGAAGCTGGCCTCAAGCAGGCTTTCCGTGCCTACCCGCAGGTGCGTGAACTCCTGCCCCAACTCGGTGCCGACGTGGCGGCCGGCCGGCTGGCCGCTTCCACGGCAGCACGAAATCTGCTTCAGGCCTATGAAAAACGGGCGTGAGCAGCTATCGAATCAATAGCAAATATCAGCGATCAACATCAGAACCGACAGAGGACGAACCATGCACGACATCCTTGAACAACTGGAAAAGAAGCGCGCCGCCGCGCGACTGGGCGGTGGCGAGAAGCGCATTGCTGCACAACATGCCAAGGGCAAGCTGACGGCACGGGAACGCCTGGAAGTGCTGCTCGATGAGGGCACCTTCGAAGAGTGGGACATGTTCGTCGAGCACCGCTGCGTCGACTTCGGCATGCAGGACAACAAGATTCCGGGTGACGGCGTCGTCACCGGCTACGGCATGATCAATGGCCGCCTGGTGTTCGTCTTCAGCCAGGACTTCACCGTCTTCGGTGGCGCGCTGAGTGAAGCCCACGCCGAGAAGATCTGCAAGATCATGGACCAGGCTATGAAGGTCGGGGCGCCGGTGATCGGCCTGAACGACTCGGGCGGCGCCCGTATCCAGGAAGGCGTGGCATCGCTCGGTGGTTATGCCGACGTGTTCCAGAAGAACGTGCTGGCCTCCGGCGTGATTCCGCAGATCAGCCTGATCATGGGGCCCTCGGCCGGCGGCGCGGTGTACAGCCCGGCCATGACCGACTTCATCTTCATGGTGAAAGACAGCTCCTACATGTTCGTCACCGGCCCCGAGGTGGTGAAGACCGTGACGCACGAGGAGGTGACCGCCGAAGAACTGGGTGGCGCCATCACCCACACCACCAAGAGCGGCGTGGCCGATCTGGCGTTCGAGAACGACGTGGAAGCGCTGCTGATGCTGCGCCGCCTCTACAACTACCTGCCGCTCAACAACCGCGAGAAGGCGCCGGTGCGCAAGAGCGGCGACCCGAGCGACCGCATGGAGCTGAGCCTGGACACGCTGGTGCCGGACAACCCGAACAAGCCGTACGACATGAAGGAGCTGATCCTCAAGACGGTTGATGACGGTGACTTTTTCGAGATTCAGCCCGAGTACGCCAAGAACATCCTGATCGGCTTCGCCCGCATGGACGGCCAGACCGTGGGCATCGTCGCCAACCAGCCGCTGGTGCTGGCCGGCTGCCTGGACATCAAGAGCTCGATCAAGGCCGCGCGCTTCGTGCGCTTCTGCGACGCCTTCAACATCCCCGTCATGACCTTCGTCGACGTGCCCGGCTTCATGCCCGGCACCAGCCAGGAGTACGGCGGCATCATCAAGCACGGCGCCAAGCTGCTCTACGCCTACGCCGAGTGCACCGTGCCGAAGATCACGGTCATCACACGCAAGGCCTACGGCGGCGCTTACGACGTGATGGCTTCCAAGCACCTGCGTGGTGACGTCAACTTCGCCTGGCCCAATGCCGAGATCGCGGTGATGGGCGCCAAGGGTGCGGTGGAGATCATCTTCCGCGAGGACAAGGGCGACCCGGCCAAGCTGGCCGCCAAGGAGGCCGAGTACAAGGCGCGCTTCGCCAACCCCTTTGTGGCGGGCGCACGCGGCTTCATCGACGACGTCATCCTGCCGCACGAAACGCGCAAGCGCATCTGCCGCTCGCTGGTGATGCTGAAGGACAAGAAGCTGGACAACCCGTGGCGCAAGCACGGCAACATCCCGCTCTGAAGCCTATTTCGCGAGTCTTGTCATGCCCAAAGCGACCCACGCCGAGCAAGCCCGTGTGCTGACCGATATCCCGAACATCGGGAAATCGATGGCCGCCGATCTGCGCGGCCTGGGCATCACGACACCGCTGCAAGTGCAGGAGATGGACCCGCTGGCAAGCTACGAGCAACTGCGCGGCCCCATGGGCCGGCGCCATGATCCCTGCGTGCTGGATGCCTTTCTGGCCGCACACGACTTCATGAACGGCGGGCCCAGCCAGCCGTGGTGGAACTTCACGGCCCGGCGCAAGGCGTTGCTGGTCCAACAACATTGAGAGAGAACAGGAAAACATCATGTTCAAGAAAATCCTGATTGCCAACCGTGGCGACCAGCCGCGTAGCGGCGCAGCAGCGAAGCTAAATTGCATGGCACGCGCAGCGTGCGCAGGCGATTTCACCCCGATGGAGAAGGCTTATGTTTAAGAAGATATTGATCGCTAATCGGGGTGAAATCGCCTGTCGAGTCATCGCCACCGCCAAGAAGATGGGCATCGCCACCGTGGCGGTCTATTCCGAGGCTGACCGCGACGCACGCCACGTGCTGCTGGCCGACGAGGCCGTGCTGTTGGGCCCGGCGCCGAGCCGCGAGTCCTACCTGGTGGCCGACAAGATCATCGCCGCAGCCAAGCAGACCGGCGCCGAGGCCATCCACCCCGGCTACGGCTTCCTGTCCGAGAACGAGGACTTTGCCCGGCGGGTGGAAGAAGAGGGCATGGCCTTCATCGGCCCCAAGCACTTCTCCATTGCCGCCATGGGCGACAAGATCGCCTCCAAGAAGCTGGCGAACGCAGCCAAGGTCAACACCATCCCGGGCTGGAACGATGCCATCGAGTCGGCCGAGCGGGCGGTGGAGATTGCCAAGGACATCGGCTACCCGGTCATGATCAAGGCCTCGGCCGGCGGCGGCGGCA
>ERZ1292640.1195-Hain-H43-02um-R1-1195-length-21534-cov-6_pt1 | contig 17781 bp, 19 predicted proteins | sample MGYA00564404_ERZ1292640 | MGnify/ENA primary metagenome ERZ1292640 (study PRJEB36523, sample SAMEA6512636) | groundwater metagenome | collected 2019-01-08 | study: AquaDiva: Metagenomics assemblies of 32 groundwater samples
ATAAAACTTGCCCTGAAACTACCAAAACAGGTAAGCAGTCTTCGCCAATGTTGTATGTGGTTTATTTGTATATAGCACCACTCCTACCTATCAGAGTTTTTAACCATATACCGTAGTGTTCGGCACTAGACTGAATATCCCGAAGTGCCTATATATTCCACACAACGTAGTCGTTGAAGGTCGGAAATCCGAAATCTTAGGACGACTTAGGCTAGTCAACAAAGGTTGCGTCTAAATTTCACCGCAAGCCTCCGCATTTATGCGGGGGTTATTGACTTTCATCAAGAGGATTGAGCGCATTAAACTGTTCTTCTTCTCTTGCAGCGTTGGCTTCTTCTTCTGTTATAGGGATTCTAGCTATATTACTTACCAGATCGTCTTCCTGCAATGCTATGAGGCGAACGCCCTGAGTGTTTCTTCCTATTGTGCGCACACCATTAATTGGCAATCTAATTATCATACCACCGGTTGTCATCACTATAAGCTCATCGTTATCGGTAACTCCCTTAATTCCAACGACGGGACCGTTTCTGAGGCTTGTTTTAATTGCGATTATTCCCTTTCCACCTCGTGACTGCCTTCTGTATTCTGACATATCAGTTCTTTTGCCAAATCCCCTTTCTGTTACAACTAGCAATGTAGTATCATTATCGGCGACTGACATACCGACAACGTGATCTTTATCATCCAACCTAATACCTCTAACACCCGTAGCCGTTCTTCCCATGGATCTAACATCCGTCTCAGGAAAACGTATAGACATGCCAAGATGCGTGACGATTATAACATCCTGTTCTCCATCGGTCAATCTCACGTCCATCAAGGCATCGCCTTCATCAAGTCCCAAAGCTATTATGCCTCGCTTTAATGGCTGTGAAAACGCTTTCAAATTGGTTTTTTTCACTGTTCCATTTCTAGTTGCCATGAAGACATAATGCTTATCGTCAAACTCTTTAACAGGGACAAAAGATGCTATTTGCTCTCCGGACTCGACTTGAAGCAGGTTTACAATAGCCTTACCTTTTGACAATCTGCTTTCTTCTGGTATCTCAAAGACCTTCAGCCAATAACATTTTCCCTTGTCAGTGAAGAAAAGAATATAATGATGTGTTGAAGCAATAAAGATATGCTCCAAAAAGTCTTCGTCTTTTGTTCCCATGCCTTTAACGCCAACTCCGCCTCTATGCTGTTTTCGGTATGTAGTTAGCGGAATTCTTTTTATATATCCAGTGTGAGAAATCGTCACAATCATGTCTTCCTCAGCTATAAGGTCTTCCACAGAGAATTCACCTTCATCTCGCACTATCTCTGTTCTTCTTTCGTCGCCGTATTTTTCTTTTAGCTCAAGAAGCTCTTGTTTAATTATATTTCTAACCAACGCATCGCTTGCGAGAATTGACCTTAACTCCTGAATATTTATCAACAGTTCTGCATATTCTTCGTCTACTTTCTTTCTCTCAAGACCTGTCAACCTTTGAAGCGTCATCTCAAGGATTGCCTGCACCTGGGCTTGTGTAAGCCTAAAATCAACAATTAGCTTCTCTCTTGCCTCTGCGGGAGTCGCACAACCCCTGATAGTTGCTACAATCGCATCAAGATTAGCTAATGCGACTTTCAGCCCCTCAAGTATATGCGCACGTCTCAAAGCTCGGTTAAGATCAAATCGTGTCCGTCTAAGGACGACTTCTCTGCGATGGTTAATGTAATGACTGAGTATTTGCTTTATATTTAGCACTTTCGGCTGATTGTCAATAAGTGCGAGCATATTTGCGCCAAACGTTGTCTGCATGCACGTATGTTTATATAATTGGTTTAGCACAACCTGTGCGATCTCGTCTTTTTTAAGTTCAATCACGACTCTTATGCCGTCTTTATCTGTTTCGTCACGCAGATCGGAGATTCCGGTAACAGATTTTGCTCTAACAAGGTTGGCGATTTGCTCTTTCATTGTGGTTTTGTTGACTTGGTATGGTATTTCAGTTATAATTATGCTTTCTCTTCCGTTTTTGTTTTTCTCTATAACCGCTCTAGCCCGCATTACTATTGAGCCTCTGCCGTGCATATAGGCATTCTTTATGCCCTCACGACCAAGTATCAAACCGCCAGTGGGAAAATCAGGTCCGGTGATGACGGTTATAAGCTCTTCTATTGTTAAATCAGGATTTTCAAGAAGCATTATTGTCCCGTCAATCACTTCGCAGATATTATGCGGGGGTATGTTTGTCGCCATAGCAACGGCAATGCCAGAAGAGCCATTGAGCAGAAGATTTGGCAATTTAGCGGGCAATACCACAGGCTCCTGCAAACTTTCATCAAAATTCGGTCTAAAGTCCACAGCGTTTTTATTTATGTCAGCCATCATTTCTTCCGCTATGGAAGACATTCTTGCCTCTGTATATCTCATTGCGCCGGGCGGATCATTGTCAATTGAGCCAAAGTTGCCTTGAGCGTCAACTAGCATATATCTCATTGAAAAATCCTGCGCCATGCGAACCAGCGTGCCATAAATGGAATCATCGCTGTGTGGATGATATTTACCCATAACATCACCGACTATTCTAGCACATTTGACAGTTGGTTTGTCACGAGTAAAACCCTCTTTTTGCATAGAGAATAATATGCGCCTAATGCTAGGTTTTAGCCCGTCACGAACGTCAGGCAACGCGCGGTTGATAATGACGCTCATGGAGTAGTTTAGGTATGATTCTTTTAATTCGTCCTCAATATCTTTTGGTATAATTTTTTCGCCTATTGGTAACATTTTTTAGTTCCTAGTTTTTAAATGATTCTACTTTTAAGCAAGCTAACAGTTTCAGAATCCAATCTTTCTAGCGCTTTGATACTATCTTTGCTGAACTCATATTCCCACATTTCATAAATCCAATTTTACAAATTCTTGATCTTTATACTTTTCTGGGTCTCCGAAGATCTCTTCTATCTCCTTCATCTCGTCATCTTCCACATAAGGAATTAGGCTTAATTTGAGTTTTACCAGATTCTCTTCCATTACCTCAGATACAGCCTTTTTGATAAGTTGATAGAGTTTCTCTTCATCCATCGCTAATTCCATATTTTATTTCCTCACTAATATCCTGCCTTAATCGCTCCCCATGTCCAACCTAGCTTACCTTGATCAGAAACGCTGAGCAATTGTCCGTTGACTCCGCCATTCATGATCTGCTTAACTTTATCTTTGCTCAAAACTCCCGCAAATACAGCAACCTCGTCAAGCCAGCCCTTAAAAGATTCATTGCCAAGGACACACCGTGAACCAATAAATAAATCTCCTTTGTAAGTTCCCGGACCTGCCGCTTTGATCTGAAAGACATCCTCACCATCAAGATAGACATGGAATGTTGATCCATCACCAGTTACAGCGATATGATGCCAATTCTGATCAACTAGCATACATGCGGTCCATCCTGGGTTGTTTCCAAAATAAATAGCAAATGCACCTTTCTGTTTATTTCCGCTATCCATAGCTAATTCATGCAAATCCGATGTTCTGGAGAATATTCTGGGAAGCGTTCCCGTTCCACCGATCTCATCTCCCTTTTTCTCCCACATAACGAATGAAATCTCTTTATCTATGGTCAAGCTTTTGCTGTCTTTCACCACTATTCTTGATAAGGCATCAAATTCCATAGCCTGCCCGAAGTTTGCCGCTTTGCTTGCTACACGTTTGCCTTTGCCCTGATCGAAGGCGCCGTCATTTCCCTTGCCAGACTTATCAACTATCTTATCTCCAGACTCGTCAAACGAATAATACAGCACAAGTTCCTGCGCCATCAACATCGTAGAAAATGAGAACAAAGCAACTAAGGACACAATGATAACAAATTTTTTCATTACAGAATCTCCTTTCCCTTTGTTTAACATCAGTTTTGGGACAATCCCTCACTGAAATCACATCACCCAATTTCACCATATAAACACACAACCTGCGCCAATTCGGTTTAAATCAAAGCTATTCTTTCAATTCTGAAATAATATCAAAAAGCATAATCTTTAGCTGTGGCAAATTCTGCTGTATAGTTCTCCATACAATTACTGAATCTATGCGATCATATTCATGCGTTAATTTATCTCGCATTCCCGCCATTTCTTTCCATGGGATATTGTTATGTTTACTCCTGAATGATCTTGGGATTCTTTTTGCCGCTTCACCAATGTCCTCGATACATTTAAATACAGCAAGTAAAGTCTTTCTATCGCTACGGAAGTCCTCATAGGTCATACCTTTGGTGAAATCCTCAACATCCTTAATAGCGTTAATTATATCATCAAGGTAATCCCGATAATCTTTTGTCATTTATAAATACCTAACTTCCGCAAGAATATGTTTTCCAATTCTTGGTTTTAGCGCCGTTTTCATAACCAGATCAACCTTTTTGCCAGTTCGTTCACCCAATTCTCTTTCTAAAGCAATATATTCAAAAAGTCCAATAGGTTCAGCGAATTCCACAAGGACATCAAGATCGCTTCTCTTTTTTTGCTCACCCCTGACGTAAGAACCGAATATGCCTAGAGACTTGACTTTGTATTTATCCACAAAGTAAGGCATATTATCTTTGATCTTTGCTGTAATTTCTTCGAGTTCTGTCATTGTAATTATACCCCATAGATTAATATCTTCATTCTACTCAAGAAATCTGTAAGGTTTTAATTTCTTTTTCCGATAGTTCGATATGTGCTAATATTGGTAGCTCAAATGATATTGCTTTGCTCTTAGCACTAGAAAATCTATGTCGAAAATTCAGAATAGTCAACCCAACTATATCATGTGTTTCTGAGTCAAAACGAATATAAATCTCGTCAGAGATTTCCTTAGAAACACAAGGTCTTGGTTCATCGAAATGGATATTTAGCTCATCGCTTGGTGGATAATATGAAAACCTCATTTTCTTTTCCACAACAATTTGCCTCCCTTAGAAATATCATCAACAAGAAACGCAGTTTGAACATATCCTTTCATGCCCTTCAGATTTATAGCAATTCATTTTGGCTTTTAACTATGACCCGTATATATCCAAATTCGTCACTTGCAGGGCAAATTTCCGTATAAACTCCTTGCGCGGCTCAACCTTACTGCCCATGAGTGTTGTAAACATCAGATCGGCTTCTACAACGTCCTCCAGTTTAATCTGAATAAGCGTTCTAACTGCAGGATCCATAGTAGTAACCCGCAACTGCTCTGAGTTCATCTCCGAAAGTCCTTTGTATCGCTGAACATTGATGCCTTGTTTCCCTATCTCAGTGATTTTATCAATCAAATCACGCACAGAAGAAACGATATGGATGGTCTCATCTTTCTCTTCTACTCTGAACAAGACCTTTCCTTCCTTCTTTTGTCCATCAAGTTCTTCGTCCTCTTCCCAAGCTTCCTTTCCGTTTTTATATTCATATAAATCTTCTGGCATAATCTCCCTTTTTGCAAATCTCTCAAGCAATGACCTTATTTCTTTTATCTCAGGAAGATCAGAGACATCCTCAACTATAACTTGCGGTTCTTTTTCTTCTTCCTGGGCGTCTTCGTCTTCTTTCTTTTCAAGCATATCTAGTTGCTCTGGAATCTCCTTTTCTTCGGCGATCTGCTCTTCTTCCGACTCCATTATCTCAAATTGCTCACCCTCAAACCTGTAATATTCATCTTTATCAGTCTTGATTCTGTATAATGGAGTATTGGCTTCATCAACAAACCAATCACGGAATAGCCTATCAGACTCAATTCCTCTTCTGTGCAATCGCACCAATTGATCTTCTAAAGCATACATATTCTCTATAATTTGATGCGTTTGAAGGTCAGTATAAGGTCTTTCGCATTTAATATTGGTCACTACGATATTCTCAAATGCAAGTTCCATGAGATATTTGTTCATCTCTTCTTCGTTGTTGATATATCTCTCTCTTCTGCCTTTATATGCCCTATATAACGGCGGTTGTGCCACATACAAATGCCCTTTATGAATAAGCTCTGGCATTTGACGATAGAAGAAGGCTAATATAAGCGTCCTTATATGCGCCCCATCAACGTCTGCATCAGCCATGATTATTACCTTGCCGTATCTCAACTTTGTTAGATCGAAGTCGTCTTGGCCAATACTCGTTCCGAGAGCGCTTATAAGCGTTCTAATAGTTTCATTTGCAAGTATCTTATCCAAGCGCATCTTATCAACTTTTTCTATATTTGTGAACTTGCCTCTCAAAGGCAAAATAGCTTGAAATCGCCTGTCTCTAGCCTGTTTCGCCAATCCGCCTGCCGATATACCCTCAACTAGAAATATTTCGCTATTTTCTGCGCTTTTTTCACTACAATCAGCAAGAGTTTCAGGCAGACCAGAATCTTCTAAAATGCCTTTTCGCCTTGTAAGTTCTCTGGCTTTCCTTGCCGCTTCACGTGCCTGTGATGCAAGTATGCTTTTTTGGACTATATTCTTGGCGACAGCCGGATTTTCTTCAAGATAAGTGCTTAGCTCCTCATGGACTATTGATTCAACAATGCCCTGAACTTCCCTATTTCCTAGCTTATCCTTAGTTTGGCCGCCAAATTGTGGTTCCGGAACTTTTACGCTCACAACTGCTGTTAAGCCTTCTCTTATATCGTCGCCCTGCAAACTGGCGTCAGCGCCTTTGAGAAGATTTCTGCTTTTCGCATAATCATTGAAAACTCTTGTTAAAGCAGACCTAAAGCCTGTCAAATGAGTTCCGCCATTATGAGTATTTATGTTATTCGCATAAGAAAAAACCTGCTCAGAATAATCATCAGTAAACTGCAACGCCACTTCAGCTTGAACGTTTTCACGCTCTTTTTGTATATAAATTGGTGTGCTATGCAAAATGTTCTTGTTTTGATTCAACAACTGGACAAAAGACACTATTCCACCCTCATAGTGAAAAACCCTATCCTTCATCGTCCTCTCATCATTAAGCGTTATCTTTATGCCTTTGTTGAGAAACGCTAATTCACGTAGACGGGTTGACAGCATGTCAAAGCTGAACTCTATGCTGTCAAAGATAGTTTTATCGGGCAAAAAGTGATGCGAAGTTCCCCTAGAGTTAGCCTTGCCAACTACTTTTAATTCATTAACCGGGTTGCCATACTCATATCTCTGACGATAAATATTACCGTTTTTTCTAACCTCAACCAGCAACCATTCTGAAAGGAAGTTCACAACGGTAAGACCTACTCCATGAAGCCCGCCAGCCACTTTATACCCGATTGAGCTTCTCCCATCAAATTTGCCACCGGAATGCAACTCGGTCATAATGACTTCAAGGGCAGTCCTACCGCTTTCGTGCATATCTATTGGAATACCACGACCATCATCGCTCTCTGTAATACTATTATCAGAATGGATAGTAACATCTATTTCCTTGCAGTAACCAGCGATGGCTTCATCAATGCTGTTATCAACCACTTCCGTTACTAATTGATGCAGTCCATCTGAACTCGTATTGGCAATATACATACTGGGGCGTTTTCTGACAGCTTCACGGCCTTCTAACGCTTGAATATCTTTTGCGCTATAATCTGACATAATTTGCAGGCTTATGAGCCTATCCTCCCTCTCATCTTTGATAGTTTGCTTTGTTTTAAAAATAAATCCCTTAATGAATTACGCAATTCCTCATCTTTAACTGCCGAAACAATTTCGTCTATATTATCAATCTCTTCTTGATCAAGTTGTATGCTCTGTAATTTAGTAATATAATTTTCATCTTCTTTTTCATCGGATTTCTGGTTATTGCAATTTTCTATTGTTCCGACACGAAAAACTATATCTTTAATAACGTTTTTCCCTGCAAGTAGGTTGATTTTCTCTATATATTTCCTCTTATACATTGACAATGCATGTAGAATTACGGAATCCGTTACATTCACGATCATCCGACCACGAGATATTGCCATTGGTTGAGTTCTGGAAGCCATGTTTGATGCTACGTCATTCCACAATGTCAATGCCTTACATTCCTCAATCTTTTCAGTATATCCCAACTGATTCAACGTTTTTTCAAGTATTGTCTTTATATATTGCATTTTCCTGTCTCACACCACCATTTTCTACGACAAAAATACTCAATCCTGCCGAACTATCAAAGTTTTCATAACCTTTTGACAGCCATATTTTCATATTGCTGTTATGAAAATCCGTTGTAGTCAAAAAAGTCTGAGCAGGAATTTTGTTTATAAGGTCAAAGAGCAGAGAAACCCTTTTTTCATCAAGTTCTGATGCGACATCATCTAATAATACTATTGGATACTCGCCTAATCTTTGATTCATAAGTTCAATCGTCGCTAATTTCAATGATAAAACAGCAGTCCGTTGCTGACCTTGAGAACAGAATTTCTTTACATCCATGCCGTCAATGACGAGGACCATGTCATCACGATGCGGACCTGTTGTCGTTGCCCCAAACCTAATATCAAGGTCTATATTCTTGCTCAGATTTTTCTGAAAAACTTCACTTATCTGATCACCTGCACTATTGGATTTCGTTAGTTGACTTTGATATTCCAACTCTATCTTTTCTTTGGATAGCGTTAATTGCGAGTGTTTTTCTCTCACAAGCTCAGATAATTCAGGCAATAAAGAAATCCTTTTCTTTATTACTTCCGTTCCAGATTTAACCAACAAAGAATCCCAAGAATCAATGGTATCCGAAGAAGAATCAACGTCCTGTTTAGACTTTTTTCTCTCTCTAATCTTTTTCAGCAGTTCGTTTCTCTGCTTTAGTGCGGAATTGTATTCCTGCAAATTATGAAGGTGAATTATATCAATTCTTGAGATCATAATATCAAGGAATCTTCTGCGTTCAGATGGCGTTCCTTTTACAAGAGACAAATCCTCAGGGGAAAACATAACAGTATTTATTTTGCCTATTATGCTTGAGATTTTACCCTGTGCTTTTCCGTCTATTTTGATCTTTTTCTTTTCGTTGCAAGCGTTTGCTATTTCAACAACTGTTGATGAATCCCTAGCGGATACACTCCCTTTTAGATAGAACCATTTTTTCCCATTTTGGATTAATTCAGTATCAACGCTTGTCCTGTGGGACTTTGCAGTAGAGAGGAAGTATATTCCTTCCAGAATGTTAGTCTTTCCCTGAGCGTTTCCTCCGATGATAATGTTCATATTGGCGGAAAACTGAAGTTCCAACAGTTCATAATTCCTAAAATTGCGAAATGTAATCTCTTTAATAAACACATCAAAGTCGCCTTTTAAGAAAATCGTCTTGTTTCTCTCTCAAGATAAATTCAGGATAATCATTCAAACCAAATTTTGAATATATTTCCATAGCTTTATTTAACGCCTCTTCACGTGACGAGGCAATAAAATTAATAGAATTCAAATTACTTTTAATATTAATTTCATTACTACTAGAAATATAATTAGAAAAATAAATCGAATTTATATCATCCTGTATTGTTACACCTGTTACATCGGGCTTTATATTTCGTCTCTCTATTAGTCTGCGACCTTCCATTCCTGTTAAATTTATGGTCACTTTTACACCAGTATCAAAAATGCCTTTTAACGCTAAGCGTGTCGCAAATTCATAAATTTCAGTAATCCTATATAGAGTAGAAAAAATGTCAAGCTTTAGTTCAAATCCTAGTTCTAATCCTAAATGATCATCCTCAAAGCAGGTAAAATAATCTATAAATTGACCGCTTTGGTGAAATCTCCATATTTTTTTCCCATCTAATCCATCGTAACCCGATTGTATCCAGTAATCGCCTGAATCCCTTTCGCTTGAATTTATAACAGGATAACCCCATCGAAAAGGTATCATGCTTCCGGGGGAATTTGAAAAAACACGACACTTCTCGATAATATCCCAACAGCGTTCTGTGGAATCAATCTTGTATTCCTCAAACTTAGTAGAACGAATATTCACGCACCAATAGCCTGTGCTTTTCTTGATCCTTTCTAGTCTTTCACTGATATCCACATCAGTTACATCCAAAGCACCTATCGCACTCATTTACCTCATCTCCTTTGGAAGCTCGTTATCGTATTTCTGGTCATCGGTAAGTTCAGGTTTTATAAGTTCTAGTATTCCTGCCCGTCCCATTCTTTCAATAAAACTACGGAGATTCTTGTCAGTAGCCATTTCCACTATCTCTCGCATTTCAATTTGTGTTCTAACTTCCGATGTTTCTATTTTGCCTCTAGGTCTTACATACATTGCACCTTCTCGCAAATATAACTCACCATTTTTTAGCTTTCCCTCTTTATCGCAGATCACCGGAAATTCGTCAAACTCACTGATTTGGATAACAACAAAATCCCCGCCGTCATCTGAAAACTCTATATGCTTCATATCAGCTTTGTTTTTAGCCGCACTCCCAACTATATTGCGAGGAACCACGGTTACTCGAAGTTCGACATAAGGTTCAGCATAATTTTTTACAAAAGCGTCAATATCATCTTTGGTAAAAGTTTTTATGTAATCTTGTTCCATACCATCTGGTATAAATTCGTTCCCATCTTGCCTTACACCAAAAACTATGTATCCACCTTGCGGCAAATTAGACATACCGAGAATGCACTTTACTGTCACCATCTTGACGTCTCTATCTTTCCAAGACATTGATGATTTGTAGTCTATATATCTTTCTTCATTCCCATGGAGTATAATATTATATGCCAGTTGCTCCAAATCAATATATTTACTGCTTTTATAGCGATTCTGATCCATATTTCTTTATTCCTAATCCATAGGAAATGTCCTAACATTCAATCAAGATGATACGCAACTATCTATTCCCTTAAACAGATTTCGTCAAGAAAACCTTCGTCTACTATGTCTTTCCATCCGCCAGCAGACGAAAGGAATAACCGATCTTTATCTTCTTCGGACATTTCATCTGGATAGTTATCAATAACCAGATTAACTTCCATTCCATCTCTAAGATTAACTTTTTCCAATGGCTCAAACAAACCATGATTGTATTTTGCCTTAATTATTTTTAGCATATTCTTAACTCCTTACAACCTCATAGGCATGATAACGCACAAATAGTCATCGCCTTCAGCAGGAGATATCATAACAGGACTTAGGGAATCTCGGAATTTAAGGATTGATTCCTCTGTTCCAACGTTACGCAGAACGTCCATCACGTATTTTGCGTTAAATGCGATCTCGACCTTTCCACCTTCGGTCTTGACCTGCATCTGCTCTTGTGCTTCCCCAAGATCGGGAGTGCTGGCTGAAACGTTGAGTTCGCCATTATTAGACTCAACTTTTATAGATGGAGTCTTGGGATTCGCAAGCAATGACACACGCCTAACAACCGATAGCAAACGATCTGTATTTGCAGTTAGGATTATATCGTTTTTCATGACTGGATTTATAACCGCTTCATAATCTGGATATTCGCCTTCTATCAGTCTGGATATAAGAGTTATATTAGGTGTAGAGAACAAAACCTGATTTTCTAAAAGCGTGATCTTTACAGTTTCGTCATTTGTGAAAATTCTAGTTATGTTGTTGACAGTCTTTATGGGAATAATGATTCCAATATTCTGCTTCACTGATTCCATAAGCTGATAACGTGCAACAGCAAGCCTTTTACCATCAGTTGCGACCATTTTCATAACATCGCCATTAACCTGAAGATAAATCCCATTCAAAAAATGCCTTGTTTCTTCAGTAGACGCCGCAAAAACAGTCCTTTGAATCATTTGGCTTATGGTAGCGGAACTTATCGTTAAAAAATCATCCCCCAATTCTGGTAATGGTGGAAACTCATCATCAGGCAATCCAGCAATTCTGAATTTTGCCTTTTCACATTCTATTTCAACTCTGTCGTTTGACGTTGTGGTAATTTTGACTTTAGTTGGCTCACCAGAATCAGTAACAGATGAAAGCTCTCTAACTATGTCTGATAGCTTCTTGGCTGGTATTGTTATGGATCCCGGATCCTTTATCTCACCATCAATCAGGCATCTTATTCCGATTTCAAGGTCTGTTGCCGCTAAATGTATGCGATCTCCTATTGTTTTTAATAGAACGTTTGATAATATTGGTAAAGTGTTTCTGCTTGCCGCTACGTTTCCAGCCATTTGCATACTTTTCCAAAGTCCCTCTTTATCAAATATAAGTTCCATGATTTTTTACCTCCTGATCCATTGTTTTGTTGTCTTTTTCCCTAATTGAAAATTTGAATTTTTCCTTACTATATTACTTAGATCATACTTTCTCTCTACTATTTCTTAGTTTAAATTTAAACTTAGTAGTAGTAGTAGGGGTATGTGTAAAAGTGGATAACTCAGTCAAACATATACGCCACCTTGCTTAATCGATGTGGAAAACCTGTGGACAAAAATGGGCAGTTATCCACTTTTACACATTTCCACATAAATTTAAAAAAGTTATCCACATAGATCGCCCACTTTTCCACACATTATCCACACATTATCCACAGAGTTATCCACATTTATAATAAAACACCCCAAAAAATGAGTGTTTATAAGCTATGAAACCTTATTTTGTTCATTAATTTCTTTGATTAGTTGTTCTATGGTTTTTTCAAATCCGGGATCGTTTTGTATCGCTTCCTCGATCTTATCACAGGCATACATAGCCGTCGTATGGTCTTTCTTGCCAAATTCCCTTCCTATATCTATAAACGAAAGTTTTGTAAGCCGTCTGCAAAGATACATTGCAACGTGTCTTGGCATCGTAAACGGTTTTGTTCTCTTATCAGATTTTATGTCAGATAGACGGACATTGTAATGCTTGACTACCACTTTTTTGATTGACTCTGCGGTTATAAGCTCTTTATAGCCTTCAGATTCCTTTGGCATTATGTCTTTAAGGGCTTCTTTTACGATGTCAATCGTTAATGGAACATCGTCAAGATCGGCAAGGGCTAAGGTTCTTATCAAACATCCTTCCAACTCTCTTATATTGCTTGTTACACGGTCGGCTATAAACATTGCTACGTCATCTGCAAGCTCATCTATACCGAGTTCCTCGCTTTTCTTTTTTAGAATAGCGATCCTTGTCTCAAGCTCTGGTGGCTCTATGAATGTGATCAGTCCCCATTCAAATCTTGATCGTAATCGCTCTTCAAGTGCTGGGATGTCTTTTGGATGGCTATCGCTTGTCAGGATTATCTGTTTTTGAGAATTATGTAAAGTATTGAATGTATGAAAAAATTCTTCCTGTGTGCCATCTTTTCCTCGCATGAATTGAATATCGTCTATCAAAAGAACGTCCACTGTGCGATACTTATTACGAAATTCAGGCATAGAATTTCCGCGCCTTATCACCTCAATCATCTCATTTGTAAACGCCTCAGAAGACATATATAAAACCTTCATATTTTGGTTATTATCTTTGACCGAGTTCCCTATTGCATACATCAAATGGGTTTTGCCAAGTCCAACGCCTCCATAGATAAACAGGGGATTGTAAACCTTTGCCGGTGATTCGGCGACAGCTAATGCCGCATTATAGGAGAACCTGTTGCTTGGTCCTACAACAAAATTGTCAAAAGTGTATTTGGGATTTAATGATGAAGATGGATCGGAAGAACCTACCAAAGATACTTCCTTCTTTTTCGACTCATTTTCATCTGATGAGCTTTCAATTTGCACAATGAAATTCACTTCTGTGTCGGCGTTAGTTATGTTTTTCAGGGCGGAACGTATCTGTTTTAGATATTCCTCTTCTATGACGTTCTTACTAAAGCTACTTTGCACTATTATAGACAGAACACCATTAGCGAAGGATTCTGCTCTGGTTTGCTTGAACCAGATGACTGTATTTCCACCGAGACCCCTTTCTACTGCATCAATAACTTCTGCCCATATTTCTCCTGCTGTCTTACCTGCCATTAACATGATCCTTTCCTCGAGATGTTATCCTCAAAAGTCATTTTCGGAAGTTATCCACATTTTATCCACATACCAATTTGCAAGGCTATATTTGAGTTTTTTGGGTTTCCGAAGTTTTGGGAAATTGGGATAATTAAGGTATTATCTTGGTTTTAGAAATTTAGAAGTTATACACAGAGTTATCCACATATGTGGATAACTCTATAAAGTATTGATATGATTACATTTGAGGTGCAAAATAAAGACAATTTTACACTTGATTTTTAAATCAGAAATTCTACAGAAAACTTTATTTCGGAAGTGGTATATCCTAACCTTAATCTCGTAGATAAAGTGGCAGATTATATGGCTGGAATATTAATGAGTTATCCACATATCTCATGATTACGAAAAGCCTTGATTTGCCTTTATATTATCTTACATTAGTATACCACGAAAACGCATTTTTGGCAAGCAAAAACTCCCATGACAATATTATAACATAACTTGAAATAGTAAACAAGTGTTAAGTTGTTTTTAATTTTTTTGCTTTCTTGACCCCCTAGACTATATGTGATAAAATCTAGCATAGCAACTTATCAAACAAGGAAAGCATTCGCATGAAAAAATATCAAAGAATTGTATACAAACTCCTGAAAGCAGGTATTTGCCCCGAATACTCAGATCCTCATTTCCATCAAAGGCTTGATTGGAAACAGATGCCGGAAGGCATAGACCCTTCCTCAGGCTTATTGCTTACAGACAGGGCGATCAGAAAAAGGTGGCAAATAGAAAATTTCTTCCAAATTACTCGGACTTTCATCAAAAGCGGAGACACTGTTGTTGATTTTGGCTCTGGTTCTGGACATCTATCGTTGCCTATGGCTTACCTTTTTCCAGATTGTCATTTCATACTCGTTGAAAGAAACGATATGCCTCTCAGACTTGGAAAAATAAGAATTGGGGATTCTGGAATTAAAAACATTGAGTTATTCAGTGGCTATATTCAAAATTTTCACCAAAAATTTGATCTTGGGATCGCTCTCCACGCCTGTGGAGAAGCGACTGATCTTGCACAAATGAGATGCCTAGAGAATGGCGTGCCTTATGTCCTTTGCCCATGCGATCTTGGGTATATCCGACACAGCAAACTCAAATATCCTAGAAGCTCTATTTTTTCTGAGATTATCACAAGAGAAGAATACAACATGCTTGCAAGAGTTGCTGATTGGACGTGCTGGAATTTTGAAAGTGAGCAGTCAAAATCAGGAAAGCTCTGTATGGGCTATATAAGTTATGACAGAAATCTGTCGGCGGAAGAATCGGATTACAAAACGCATCTTTTCACAACTTCTCCAAGGGAATCCACGCCAAAAAACGATATTCTATGCGGATATCCGAAGGATACTAAAGGCATAGAGGTTTTTGAAAAAATAAACCTTCATCCATATTGGGTCGTTAAACCCGATCAACTTTCAGATCATAGAGAATGAGATAAAACAATAAATCAATTTTTATGTGAGGTGTTATAAATTATGCTTTTGCTTCCAAAAAAACAGGAAAATAAAAAAATACAAAGGTATAAAGAGCTGCGCGAGAGCGGAAGACCTCTTGCTAGTAAAATAATGGATGCGATGCCAAAAAGATTTATAGATAACATGGCAAAGGAAATGAATATTTTAGTTAAAGGAGTTTTGGTTTTTGATTCAGAAGATGAAATGGGCTTTCTTTTTGATCGCTTGATATTTGATTTCATTTGGGATGGAAAGAATGCGGTAGAACATTTCGAGGCTGAAAATAAATCCGAGTTATCGGAAGATGAGAGAAAACACCTTAATGCTATGAAAGAAGCCCGTTTTTCACTGTTTGAGGTGGTAGGACGTAATTTTGGAATGTCTGTTTATCTTTCCGATCTTCTGTCAGGAATTTTATTAAGTAGCCGAACTGAGCTAACAGATATAAATATGAGCAAGACATTTTCAGTTGGATCTTTGTTAGCTACTCGGATTGTTAGAATCGAGGATATATGTATGGCCACTGGTGCATCTTACCCGTTTTTACCAATTCATAAAGATACTCTCATATCAGGAATAAAGAAGATACAAACTACCAAAAATGGTAAAGTAAACGACTTCGATATTTCTCGTGATTACGGTCTTTATTTCTACAGGCAACATAGAAAATTTGGGTTAGAGATGGCGACTTCCGAAGAATATGAGTAAATAGTTTGAAAAGATGATTTATCAATGGATTTTGAACCAATCTATATTAAACTACATAGGACAGGCGAACTTACTGAACGAGTGTCAAAAGCTGTTGACATGCTGAAAGAGTGTAAGTTTTGTCCTAGAGAATGTGCGGTCAACAGGTTAAACGTTGAAAAGGGTTTTTGCAGATCGGGCAGGCTTGCTATGATCTCAAGCGTAGGTCCTCATTTCGGCGAAGAACCGCCTTTGGTGGGTCGGCATGGTTCTGGCACGATATTCTTTACCAATTGCAATCTCGATTGTGTTTTCTGCCAGAATTACGACATCAGCCATGCTGGTGATGGAAGAGAAATTAGCTCAGATCAACTTGCAGACGCTATGCTGGCACTCCAAAGCTTAGGCTGTCACAACATCAACTTCGTTACACCTACTCATTACGCCCCTCAGATATTAGAGGCATTAATTATAGCAATAGAGAAGGGATTAAACGTTCCGCTTGTTTATAATTGCGGAGGATACGAATCGCTTGAGATCATAAAACTGCTAGATGGTATCGTTGGTATATATATGCCTGATATAAAATATGGCGATAATGAAATAGCTGAAAAATATTCAAATGCGCCGAATTATTTTAGCATTGTGAAATCCGTTGTCGCAGAGATGCACAGGCAAGTTGGCGATCTGGTGGTGAATAAGCAGGGAACTGCTGAAAAAGGTCTTTTGATTAGGCATTTAGTTATGCCAAACGGTTTGGCTGGAACGGATAAAGTCGTTGATTTTGTATCCAAACTATCCAAGAATTCCTACATAAACATTATGGCTCAATACAGACCGCAATACAAAGCCAGCAATTATCCAGAACTCAACAGAAGGATCACGACTAATGAGTATGTAGACGCAATATTGCTGGCAGAAAAAGCGGGATTGACAAGAGGATTTCGTCATGAACGATGATTATAAGATAAAATTCATCGCTGACGAAATGCTCGGTAAATTGGCAAAATGGCTAAGAACGCTTGGCTATGATACTGTTTATTATCACGACGGCGCAGATAGCAGGCTTGTCCAGCGCTCTCTTGAGGAAAATAGGATAATCTTGACAAGAGATATAAAACTTGCGGAAAGAAAACTTGCCAGAAACTGTATATTCATCAAAAGCGAAAATGTTTGGGAGCAATTTAAGCAGGTGATAAAAGAGCTTGATTTGGATACAAAAAGCAGGCTGTTCACAAGATGCCTTATCTGTAACGCTGAGCTTGCATCTATCTCAAAAGAGAGTGTCAGCGGTCTTGCCCCGCCATATATATATAAAACCCATGACGTATTTTGCAAATGCCCAAGTTGTGGAAAGATATATTGGTCTGGAACTCATAAGGATAATATGCTTGAGTTGATAAATAATTTAGATAAGGAAACCTAAAATGGAAAAGACTAGAATTAGTGTAGGCGTTTCTGTTTTTAGTCTTAACAAAATGCTGTTAGGAGTGAGATAAATTATGGGAAAAGTTGCGGTAAAACTAAAAAAAGAAATGAAAACTTATGTTTTCAAAGTAGTTATTGAAGAGGACTCTTTTGATGATGGACGGCAAGCTTATCATGCTTACTGTCCAAGCCTGAAGGGAGCAAGTACTTGGGGATATACTCAAGAAGAGGCATTGAAAAATATCAGAGAAGTAATAGAAATGACTGTTGAAAGCATGATCGAACATGGAGAGCCAATTCCGGAAGAACCTGAAATTCAGATA
>ERZ1292640.1761-Hain-H43-02um-R1-1761-length-17780-cov-8_pt1 | contig 17780 bp, 16 predicted proteins | sample MGYA00564404_ERZ1292640 | MGnify/ENA primary metagenome ERZ1292640 (study PRJEB36523, sample SAMEA6512636) | groundwater metagenome | collected 2019-01-08 | study: AquaDiva: Metagenomics assemblies of 32 groundwater samples
GCGCCCTACCGCCCTGAACGGGTTCAGGGGCGCAAGGCGCGAAGACTTGCTTCGGCGCATTCTCTACCCTCACGGAGCCAAGCGGAGTGAGGGGAGAGGGCCGGAGTGGGGGGAGAGGGCCGGGAAAAAACCTCGTCATGAACGCAGAAATAATTACTTCGGGTCTGCCTTGGCCTGCTCGGATTTCTTCAGTTCAGGCGCGGGTTGGAAATGCCACTCGCCCTGTTTGTACTCCGCGATGGAGATCGGCACGATGTTGTCCCAGCGTCCATCGAAGATCATGTGTCCCGTGACGCCGTCCCACTCCTCCAGGCCGGCGAGGTAATCCCGCACACGAAAGCGATTGGGACCCACTTTATTGATGGCTTCGATCATCAGCCTGGCCCCGTCGTAGCCGTAAGCGGCGTAAATGTCGGGCTTCTCACCGTAGCGCTTCTGGAATTTCTCGACGAACTCCACCCACGGTTTGTCGGTCCGGCTCGGGTTGAAGAAGTAAGCGATGGTCGTTCCTTCGGCCGCGGGCCCGGCTGTCTGGGCAAAGGCGGAATCCTTCAAGCGATCAAAGCCGAAGAACTGCGCCTTGATGCCCGCCTTGCGGAAGGCCGCGGCGGCGTGGCCGATGTCCTCCGGCTGGCCGTAGAACAGGACGGCATCCGGTTCCGCCGCGCGAATGGCCTGAATCTGGGCCTCGAGATCCCGACGGCCTGCTTTGTAGAGCAAATGTTGCACGGGCGGAAAGCCGAGCCGGCGGACGTAGTTGATGAAGTGCATGACACCGACGCGTCCGGGCCGGCTGCTTTCGCGGAGCACGGCGATCCGTTGGCAGCCCCTTTGCTTGACCACAAGATTGGCCAGGCGGAAGCATTGCTGGCGGTCATCCGGAAAAACGCGCGTCAGCCAGGGGATTTGCGTCTCGGTCAGCGTCGGGTCCGGGTCGGAGGTGTTGATCATGTAGGTTTCGATCTTGAGCGCGACGCGGAGCGCGACGTGGGTGGCGTCGCCGTCGATCGTGCCGAGGAAACCGAGCACTTCGTTATCAGCGAAATCCACCGTGATGTTCGCCGCGCTGCCCCACTGGGGCGCGTCCTCGCGGAAGACGATCTCGAACGGGAGTTCGCCCGGCCGGCGGGCGGCATTGGCTTCCTCGAAAGCCAATTCCACGCCTTGGCGCGTCCTGGCGCCGCGTCGGCCTTCCGGGCCGTAAGCGGGCGGGCTGAGCAGGCCGACCTTGAGCGACTTGAGATTGGGCGGGTCGGGATAATCGCGGCCCGGCCCGCGAAACGGCAGGCGCGTGGTCCAGTATTTGTAGTACGGCTCCACATTGCGATACGGGATCAATTCCTCGGGAGTGTTGGCGTAGTAGGGATACGCATTCGTCGCGCCTGGTACCTGGGCCTTGGCTTTGGCGGCCTGGGCGGCGATTTGTTCCGGGGAAACCGGCTCGCTCACGCAGCCCTCCTCTTTCACCTTTTGCTGGGGCTGCTCTTTCTCTTCATACGCCAACGGCCCCCAGGGCAGCGCGAGGAGTAAAGTGAGCATGAAGAAGCGCAAGAGGGACCATGACGGGCCTGGCCACACCGCAAGCAGGGCAGGTGTATTCGCTTTCATGAGCGCCTCCTATTTCACGATGATGGCCAGCGCTTCGATCTCGATGAGCAGGTCACTGCGGCATATCCGCGCCTGGATGCCGGTGCTGGCCGGGAAGGGATCGAGTCCCAAAGCGCGGAAGAGCTCGTTGCGAATGTTGTTGAATTCTGTGTAATCGCGCTCGATGTCGCGGATGTAGCAGGTGGTGCGCACCACGTCGTGCCAGGTGGCGCCTTCGCTCTCCAGGAGCTTGGTGATATTGTGGTAGGTGCGCCAGCATTGCGCGCGGAAATCGCCGGGATAAAGCGTCTCGCCATGCGGCCCCACGCTGGCGGTGCCGCTGATGAGCAAGTGGGTGATGCCGCCCGGCAAGTCCACGCGCAGCCCGCGGGGGAACGCGCTGCCATACTCGGAGGCCTCGTTCAAGACTTGCGGCGCGCTGATGATTTTTTTCCTGACGGGACTGCGCCCCTTGGGCAGGCGCTTGAGAATGTCCGGCGGAGCCGCCTCCGACGGCGGCAGGCCGAGGGCGCGCCGCTCGGTCTTTTCCGCCTCCGAGTAAACGACGCCTCGGTCCAGTTCGTTGTCCAAATTCGTGATCATCGGATTCATTTGCTGCTGTTCCTTTCTTTGACTTGGTTGCTTGACGCCGTTCCGCATTACTTGTTGACCTCCGCGACGGTGGCGGGCTTTGGTTTCGGAGTGAAAATTCCACGGCTGAGGCCCTTCGAGGTGGCAATCCAGGCCTCCTCGTCATCCACGTAAATGCCCAGGACGAAGCTGTTGGCCAGGGCCGTGGTCATCGTTCGCTTCTCAACCGGCTGGCTGGGCCGGTGGATTTCGATCAAGCCCTCTCCTTTCTCGCCGACGAGGTAATTGACCCAGTAATTGCCGTCGGTCACGGAAACGCCTTTGTCCATGCCGATCCAGGCCACGCGCCGGTGCGGCCAGACAAACTGAACAAAGTTGGAAACGAGCGGGGATTTGGTTTCAACCCAGGTCTTCCACGTGCCACCCTCGTAGCGGGACATGCCAAAGTAAGTGCCTTGCCACAAGATGCCGTCCTCCCAGGTTAACCAGGAAGTAATGTCGTTGATCGGGCCGTCGTCCGGCACGAGGTCATAGTGGAAATCCCGGTCCGGGTCGCGGTATTCTTTGAACGAACCACTCTTGGGATCATGCTCAATGATGCCTCCGCCCCAGACGCCGATATAAACGAAATCTTTGGCGCCCTTGATCGCGTAACACCACGGCTCGTGCATAACCGAGTTGTTGTGATCGTAAATCTTCCAGGCCCCGGTCTTCGTGTCCAATGCGCCCGCGCCGGCTGCGGTCGCCACCCAAACCGTATCGTCAATCATGTCCACTCCATAGACCACGTTATTGGGCAAGCCGCTGTCAGTTTGCAGGTAGCTGGTGATGCGTCCGCCGCTCACCCGGTTCAAGCCCCGCATCGTGCCGGCCCAGAGGTCGCCGGTTTTCGTATCTTCAACCAGGCACAGCACCATCTTGTGGCTCAAGCCGTCCTCAGGGCCGAACCGGCGGAACGTTCCCTCCTCCCGCACCAGCAAACCGTTCCAGGTGCCGACCCAGAGCTTGCCGTCGGTGGTCTTCAAGACGGAATGAACCTTGTCGGCGGGCATGCCCTCTTCCTTTCCGAAGTTCTCAAAGCGTTCGATGATGGGGAAGGGGATGTCTTTGCCGGCGGTCGCATCGGTGGCAGCGACTGCGCGAGACGGATCGAACAAGGTCAGGGCCAACACCGCCAGGGACGCGTTGGCCGGACATTTAAACGTCGGTTTGGTTTTCATAGATTGTTCATAGGCTCATGGCCTGACGCATTGGCAGCATCGTGGTCACAATGTCTTCAGGAACTCAACCAGCTCGTTCAGTTGATGTTTGTTCATGTAGCTGCTGACGCCGTGGAGGTCATTCGTCTGATAGGTGGTCCACAGCTCCTCCAAAGTCCGGGCGCGGCCGTCGTGCAGATAGGGCGCCGATGCGGCGACTCCGAGCAGATGCGGCGTGTCGAACAGGTCGGTCGTGTCCCGCGGCCCTTTCGTGCCCACGGCGCTGGGCAGCCGATTGCTGTAAAGCGGCGGCCGATGGCACGTATGGCATTGGCGTTCGCGCGGTATCTCCTTGCCCTCGGTCGTCTTGGTGGCGAAGAAAACCTGGCGTCCTCGCGCCTGGGCCATCGTCAGCTTGCCTTGTCTGCTCTTCAGCACCGTGCGCGGCGGCGGCTGCGCTTGGAGGAAGGTGACGAGGTCCTTGAGGTCGCCGGGCGGGATGGGGTCTGTTCGCATCAGCACGCGGGCAAAACGCGGGCCGCACTGGACCTCCAAGCTTGAATTCTTCCCGTTCCACTTGAACGGCGCGGTGCCGGCAATGCCTTGGAGCGTCCGGTTGTCCAGCAGATTGTCTCCAATGCCATCGCCGTCGAAGTCGTAAGCCAGCCCGTCCACATGGCCGTCCGGATGGCACGAGCGGCAGGAGAATTGCCGCTGGAAAGTGTGTGCCGCCTTCGTAAACACCCGCTCGCCGCGCCGAATCGGATCACTCAGCCCGCCGTCACCCAACACGATCCTGCCCACGGGGCGCAGGCTCGTCGTGTCCACCATCAGAATGGAATCATCCAATCGCTCGGCAATGAACAAAGCCTTGCCATCCGGACTTAATGCGACGTGGCGCGGGTTCCGGCCGGTGGGAATGCGCCCCAGCACATATTCCGCCGACAGCGCCAGGTCTTCAATCGCTTCCTTGCGGGTGGCATCATCAGCGCCTTTCAGCCAGTTGGCCAGCCGGCCCAAGTCCACAACCGACACGACATCGCCGCCGCCGGATGCGATGTAAGCCTTTTGGCCGGCCGCATCCACTGCAATGCCCGAGGGATCGGCAAAGTAGTCGTTAGCCTCATCGAGCGGGACTTGAATGACGTTGCCTTTGGAGTCAGAGATGGCGAGGCCGCTCGACATCACCCAGCCGTTGGCCACTTGGGTAATGGGCACTAGGTTTCGCACTTTGACAAGCGGCGTCAGCGTCCACAACTGCCCGGGGACGGAACAGACGCCTTCCGAGAGATGCGCTGATTCGAGCCGTTGGCGCGACAGCACGCGCGCGCTGGCCGGGTCCAGGACGGTCAATTCGGCGGCTGGCACGGCCTCTTTGCGCAGGGTGACGGCCAAGCGGTTGGCGACGTAGGCCCGCGAACCGTCCGGCGCTGCGGCGACCGCAAACGGCTCCCGTCCAGCTTGCGGACGAGCCAATTCTTTCAAAGGAGAAACAGACAGCACCGAAATGTTGTCGGAGCCGGAGTTCGCCACCACCAACCGGTCGCCTGCTTTCGTCCGGCAAAAGGCCACGCCCACGGGCGCCAGGCCTACTTCGATGCTTTCCACTTCCTTCAAACCCTGCGTCTCGAGGACTGTGACGCGGTCATCATTTCGGCAGGTAACGTAAAGGCGTTCGCCCGTGGCATCCAGCGCGAGGCCGGTTGGCCCGCCCGCCACTTTGACCTTGCGAATGATGCCGCGCGAAGCGGTGTCGGCCTCCGCGATTTCATCCAGATCATCGAGCGCGATGTAAAGCCTCTTGCCATCCGGAGAAACAGCCAGCCCAGCCGGCGCGCCGTGGCGCGGCCGTTCCTTGGCCCAGGGCATCTTCTCGACGCGGACGAGGTGGCAATGATTGCAGCTCACAAAGCTCAGGTCCTGCCGGCCGCTCCAGCGACGCACGTGCGCCACCGACCAGAAGTAGCTCCCAAAGCCGAGTCCGCCGGCGCCCAAGAGCCCCAAAACAGCAAGGATGATGAAGCTGCGCTTTTTCATGGCCGCGGACTTTGCATGGCGACGGTTTCAAGAGGCGCGCCCAGCCGAGCCGGCGGGAAATTGACGGCCAGAGGACGAGCGTTGCGGGGCGAACGGTTGTGCGGCTCGTGACAACCGAGGCAGCTCCGGTTTTCGCCCGCCCGAACCCAGACCATGGGCGGCAGCCGGCGCAGGACGTTGCCGTGCGCGTCCAGCGCCTCGAATCCCAACGGCACATCAGCGGGCACTTCGGCCAGAAACGAGCCGTCCGGCTGCAACTCCACTTCGCCAAGCGCGCGGAGGACGCCTTGTTCCGTCTCGCTCAACACCCGGATGCGCGTCGCTACAGACGGATTGCCGCCATCCGCCGCTCGATCCGAAGTGCGGTTGGCATCGAGGCAGAGAATGGTGCCTGTTTTCTTCGCCGCCACCATCGTTGAAATATGGCCGGTCGGTTTCGGGCGAGGCGCCAGCCGCGCCGCTTCGATGTCATCCCAACTCGGATCGTCAAAAAGCGGCTGGCCGAGAACCTGCGCCTCGGGGCCGACCTGGAAAATCGCCTGCGAGCCGCGCATTGACCGGCCCATCACTCCGCGCGAATCGAAGCTGGCCAACAAAGCGCCCTCTTCACCGGGCTCGACCGAGCGGCATCGGCCAGCCTGAAACTGAAAGAGGCGCCCCCGGCTGGTGAACGGACGCGCTGTGCGGACGCTTTCCGCCCAAATCTCATTCGTAGCCGAATCAGGATTTGAGGCGAGGAAGCCGACACGCCCGTGGCCCAGCTCCCTGGGCCGATGGACAAACGCGGCTCCGTCATGCTGGCCCGCAAAGGCGGTGACCTCCGTGCCATCGTCGTTCACCGTAAACAGGGCGAGATGCGGCTCGGAGCCATTGGTGGCAACAGGCTGCGCCGAAACGAACAGGATTCTGCCATCGGCCAGGACGGTTAGCTCGACCGCGCTGGCCGAACCAAACGTCAAGCGGCGCGGCGATCCCCCAGGCGACTGTGCGTAAAGCGCGGAGGGACGCGCAGGCTTCCAGCTCTCACCGGCCTTTGGCACCGGCGAACTGAAGACCAGGTCGCCGGTCGCGATGAGAGCCGGGTCCATCGCGCCGCCTGGCATGTCTGTGATTTGTTTGGGGGTGCCTCCGCCGGGTCGCGCTTCGTAAATCTGCCAGGTGGCGGCAGCGCCCGCTTTTCCAGCGAAGAACACACGCCGGCCATCCAGTGAGACGATCGGGCTGCCGGCCGAGATCAGGCCTTTGGAGAGCACCCGGACGCTGCCAGGTTGAAAGGGTGGCAGGGCCAGCACCACCCGGCTGCCGGAGGGATACCGCACATCCAGAATGTCCGTCGCGGCCGCGGTCCCGGTAGGCCCGGTGGGGGCCTGTGTCAGCACCAAGGCACCCGTCGGCGCAGATTCTCCGCAGCCCCCGCAGCCCAGCAGCAGGACCAAGACCGCAATCAGGAAAAGGCTGGAGAAATGGTTCATGGACGGCCTCACGATTCTTCCCGCACCTTCAGGATTTGGTCGGCGGCGATGTTCGTCAGGATTTGCACTTTGCCGCTGGGCCAGCGAATCTCGATTTGCTGCGCGGTGGCCGCAGCGCCCAATCCGAAGTGCAACCGGCGATCGCCCGAGGTCAGGAAACCCATCGGGCAGCGCGCTTCCTGGTACTGCTTGAGATTTCCGGCCGTCACGGTGACCCGGGCCCCGAAGCCGTCCCGATTGCTCTTGGTTCCTTCCAGGTCGAAGCTCAGCCAATGGTGGGGCGACTTATCCCGGTTGCGCAGCAGGAACGGGCGGTCTCCCATGGTGGTCACCAGCACGTCCATTTTGCCGTTATTGTCGTAATCCAACGCAGTGCTACCCCGGGCCTTGATGCGGGCGTCAAAGTACGCTCCTCCTTTGGCGCGGGCGTTGCTGAAGTTGCCGTCGCCTTTGTTCTCCAGCAGCAGGCTTTCCCAGCCCACCAGATGATGAGCGTCGCCATTGGCAATGAAAATGTCTTTATCGCCATCGTTGTCGAAATCAAGGAAGTTGCCGCCCCAGCCGACGAATTGGGCCGTCAGCGCGCCCAGGCCCGACGCCATCATTCGGTCGTCAAAAATCCCGTCCCGCGTTCCGGTATAAAGCGAGCCGTAACCGAGGCGCGTGACAAGGATGTCGGGAAGCGTGTCACCATTGCAGTCGCCAATGGCGGCGGCCATCGAACCGGCCGCTTCCCCGAGGGCGTTGAAGGCTACCATTGCTTTCAAAGATCGGTCCTGAAAGTGACCTTTGCCGTCATTCACCAGCAGCAAATTGGGGGTGGCGTCGTTGCAGAGGTAGATGTCTTGATCGCCATCCAAATCGTAGTCGAAAGCGGTGACCGACATGGCCCGGTGGCCGGGGATGCGAATGCCCGCCGCCTCGCTGACATTCTCGAACGTGCCGTCACCGCGGTTGCGGTAGAGCACGTTGAATTCGGGTTTGTAGGAGAGAGGGCCGGGGTAGGCGTCGGGATTGAAATAGAGATTATAGTTGGGATCGTAAGTCAGGTAATTGGCCACAAAAAGGTCCAGCTTCCCATCCAGATCAGCGTCCAGGAAAACCGCCGAGATGCCCGTGCCGGTATCACCAACTCCCGCTTTATCGGTGGCATCTTCAAACGTCCCGTTGCCTCGGTTGTGGTAAAGGATGTTTTTGCCCACGTTCACAACGTAAAGATCGGGATAGCCGTCGTTGTCATAGTCAGCAGTTGCGGCGGCGGTTCCGTAATCGCGGCCGGCCACGCCGGCCTTGGCCGTGACATCCTCGAAAGTGCCATCGCCGCGGTTCCGGTAAAGGCGGTTGGGCTGCCGTTGCGTGCCGGGAGCGTGGTGAGTGACGCCGGGCAGCGGGCCTGAGTTCACGAGGTAAATGTCCGGCCAGCCGTCCTTGTCGTAATCCAGGACGGCTGCGCCGGCGCCGTTGGATTCGATAATGTTGGCAATCCGCGAGTCACAGTACTGATGCACGAAGGCAAGACCGGCTTTTGAGGTCACGTCCTCGTAAATATCGTTCGGGCCCGCCGGGATGGGAGCGGTGATGGCCAATTCAGCGGTTTCGACACGCGCCGGCCCTGAAGCAGGCGCGTTGTCACGCCGGTTGCAGGCGGTGAAGCCCGCGATCAATAAGAGGCAGACCCCGGCTCCGGCCAGGCGCTGCCCGAAGAGAGTTTGCGTAGGGTTCATGGTGTGGGGCAGCCGGGGGCACATAGACTCTGCTGAGCAATGATACTTATGTCTAATTTATTCAAATGCTGGCGTTTCTAATGGCCGGAACGATGTTTTAGTGGCGGATGGCTGCTTTTCCGTGGTCAACGGGTCTTTTTTGACTGCGGATGGGATCGTCCCAGCGCTTGTTAGCAGTGCGGCTTTGCCACGCTGGGAGGCATCCTGGACGGGGCTGAGTCAGTTTTCTTTGATTTACCTCAAAGCTGCGATTCCAGGACCCGCTATTTTTTGGCCATGACTGAAACGAAAATCGAACAAACCATCGACGTGCGCGAGATGCCGCCTCGGCAAAGGCACCCCACCATCTTCCAGACCTGGAACGAGCTGCCCTCGAGCGGTTCCATTATATTGATCAACGACCACGACCCGCTGCCGTTGTACTACCAATTTGCGGCGGAGCATGAGGGCGGCTTTCGCTGGGAGTATGAAGAAAGCGGGCCGGAAGTGTGGCGCGTGCGCATCAGCAAAGGCACGTTTGCCGACCCGGGCTTTGTGCCGTCGAAGAAAGCCCTTATGCACTCCTGCGCCGCGCCCATCCAGTTTGTGAAGCCGCTGGAGTTGGACACGCGTCCGCTCTTTGCCGCCGGCCAGAAGCCTTGCGATGCGATTGATCAGGCGGTGGCGCGGCTTATCCCCGGCCAGCCTTTGGTCCTGCTCGTTCCGTTCGAGCCGGTTCCGTTGTATGCGAAACTGAAAGCACAAGGCTTTTCGCATCAAGCCAGGCCATTGGACGACGGGACCTGGCGGGTGGAGTTTCGGAAAACCGTCGTGGCCCAAACAGCCTGAAGATGAGCAGCACCCATCTGGCCCTAGCCGGCGGCAAACCGGTCTTTCAAGGCGCTTGGCCTGCGTGGCCCGTGTTCAATGAGGCCGAGCGGCGCCTGGTGCTCGAAGTGCTGGAGTCCGGTCGGTGGTGGTATGGCGAAAAGGTCCGGCAGTTCGAAGCGGAATTCGCCGCATTCCAGGGCGCTCGCTTCGGCGTGACGGCCACGAACGGGACAACGGCCATCGAAGCCGGGCTGAGGGCCTTGGGCATCGTGGAAGGGGATGAAGTCATTGTGCCGCCCTACTCCTTCATGGCCACGGCCAGCTCTGTCGTGACGATCGGAGCGGTTCCTGTCTTCGCGGACATCCAGCCAGATACGCTTTGTCTCGATCCCGCCGAGGTCGAGCGCAAGATCACGCCACGCACCAGGGCCGTTATTCCAGTGCATGTCGCGGGCTATGTGGCCGATATGGATCGTCTCACCGCGCTTGCGCAGAAGCACAACCTCCGCCTCCTGGAGGACGCCGCCCACTCGTGGGGCAGCCAGTGGAAAGGCAGGGGCACTGGCGCGCTGGGCGACTGCGGCACGTTCAGCTTTCAAGTGTCCAAGAACATCACCGCCGGCGAGGGCGGCATTCTGTTGACCGACGATGAGGCGCTGGCCGATCTGTGCCGCAGCTTTACCAACTGCGGACGCCGCAAAGGCTCGGCCTGGTATGATCATGAGTACCTTGGCAGCAATCTTCGTCTGACGGAATTTCAAGCGGCGGTCTTGCTCGCGCAATTGGGCCGGCTCGAGGAGCAGACCATGCGCCGTCAAGCCAACGCTCGGATCCTGGATGATGCCCTGAAGAATGTGCCTGGCATTCGCCTCCTGGCATTCGATTCGCGCATGACCCGGCGCAGCTACCATATCTACCTCTTTCGCCTGGACGAAGCGACGCTGGGCCTATCGCGCGACCGTTTCCTCGAAGCCCTCAACGCGGAGGGCATCCCCGTCTCGAAAGGTTGGTACCGCCCGCTCTACGCCAACGGCGTCTTTCAAAACGCCCATCGCGGACCCGCGCACGGAATCATTTCCCCGCTCGCAGGCAAAGGCGTCGATTACACCAAGGTGCAATGCCCGGTTTGCGAGCAGGTTTGCCGGGATGCGGTGTGGATTCCCCACCAGGTGCTTTTGGCCGACGAGGACCAGATTCGTCTGGTGGGGGAGGCGGTCGGCAAAGTCGCAGCCTACGCGTCGGATTTGCGGTGACGTGTGCGTTCAGGAGTTGCCTCGCTACAAACTCAGGAGGAACATGACGCAGCAGGCCGCAACCAAATCGTCCTCGTCCTCGTCCTCGTCCTTCGTCCTCGGTTACGCCTTGTCGATTACGAAGATGATTTCGTAGTCATGGACTTACTTTAATCTCTGTGAAGAGGCTGCTCAAGAGCACGGAAGAACGAAGTTGCAGCGGACGGCGTGATTCCCTTGAGCACGCCGAAGGCATCTGAAGGCAAGGAATCAACGTCCTTCCAACACCGGCCAGGCTGGTTCACCCCCCCAAATTGCGCCGCAACAAAGCGGTCAGTTTCGCGGGACAGAGGATTGTCACCGTCTTGCCTTTCACCGTCAGCAGCTTTTGCTCGCGGAATTTGGCGAGGGTGCGGGAAAAGGTTTCACTCACCGTGCCCAACTCGGCGGCGAGCACGCGCTTGGTCATGGTCAATTCGATTTGCACCGGGACCTGGCCGTCCGCATTGGGGCACCGTTTCACCAGCCAGTGGGCCAGGCGCGTTTCCACGTCCTGCAACGTCAAATCCTCCAATTGCGCCACCAGGACGCGCAGATGCAGGCTCATCGATCCCAGCATGCGGAGCGCCAGTTCGGGTTGCCGTTTCAGCAAGGCTAGGAAGCCCGATTTCTGGACGAGGAGCACCTGCGATGATTCCAGGGCGCGCGCATCGGCTGGATAGCCCGATTCGGTGGCCAGCGTCGCCTCGGCAAAAGACTCGCCCGCCCGGAAGATATGAATGACCTGCTCCTTGCCGGCGGCATTGACGCGGTGCACATTGATCGCCCCTTTCTGCACGATATAAAAGCCGTGGGAAGAATCGCCTTCGTGGAACAGATACGCGCCCTTGTCCAACATTTTGAGGAGCGTGAACGCAGCGATGTTGGCCAGATCGGCCGGAGGCAGCCCGGCAAAAAGCTGGCAACCCCGCAGGGTGTGGATAATGGCGATCTGCTTAAACTCGGCAAGTGAACTCATCCTATTTCCTGAATGGGTTATGGGCAGCACGGCGACGGTTTCCCGGCTCCCGGACCAGCGCGCCGCAGGCGGTGGAACGTGGTGCTTCGACCAAGGAAGCTTCCATGAGTTTCATTGTGTTCACGGTATTACGGCTGCATCTTCGCAGAAAGCAGGACCGATGGCAACGCTTTGCATTCGGCAGGATTGCCCAACGGACTCCTATTGAACTCACGCTGGGGATACCCCTCAAAACTCGAAATAACGATGCCAATTTATGCTAAGTATTGAACAATCTCTGTGGAGCGGAAAAGCCTTGAGCAGGAGTAACCTGCGCCAAATGGAAAAGCCGTTGATTGCCACTAATGATGTTCTGGAACCAGCGAACCAGGAAGAACGGTCTTTAAAGAGACATTATCACTTCAACCACACCGGTTCGCCGCCCGCGCTCGGCCCGCCTCGCGATTTCCTGGATAACCGCTTCGTCTATTGCGTTATTTCCCAGCGGGCCAGGGGCCTGTCCATCGGGGTGAATATGAACCCCGACAAGTACTGCAACTTTGATTGTGTCTATTGTGAAATTGACCGCACCCGGCGCGGTCGGGATCGCATTGTGGACATCGAACTCCTGGCCGGCGAGCTGGAGAGAACGCTGGCCCTGGCCAATCAGAACCGGCTCCGGGAGATGCCGGCCTACGGCCAGGTGCCGGCGGAGCTTTTGAAGCTGAAAGAAGTGGCGTTGAGCGGCGATGGGGAGCCGACGCTGTGTCCCAATTTCGCCGAAGTGGTGCATACGGTCGTGCATCTGCGGGCCAAAGGCCTTTTTCCGTTTTTCAAAATTGTCCTGATCACCAACGCCACCGGCCTGCAGCTTTCCGATGTCCAAAACGGCCTGAAACTGTTCACGTCCACCGACGAAGTCTGGACCAAGCTGGACGCCGGCACCCAGGCCTTCATGAACGAGGTGAATCGCTCGGATATTTCCCTGGAACAGGTCCTGGCTAATATTCTGATGCTCGGCCGCAAACGCCCGATCGTCATTCAAAGTCTGTTTCCTCTGATTCGCGGTGAACAGCCGCCACCCGAAGAAATCGAGCAGTACGTGCAACGCCTGCGCGAGTTGAAAGATGGAGGAGCCAAGATCATGCTCGTCCAGGTCTATTCTGCGCATCGCCCGGCCATCAATGCCGATTGTGGCCATCTGCCACTGCGGGGCCTTTCCCGCATTGCGCAACGCGTCCGTGAGGCGACCGGATTAAAAGCTGAAGTTTTCTAAGGCAGCTTGTGCTCCGCACTGTGCAGTGCTTTGTCAATGGCCTGTAGCAGGGTCTCTCGCAGGAATGGCTTGCGGAGAATGGCCAGCACCCCCAGGCGCTTCGCTGCTTCCAGGGCCGGATCGGAGGCGTACCCGCTCATGATGATGACCTTGACCTGCGGGTCAACATTCCGCAACGCCCGGATCGTGGCCGGGCCATCCATGAACGGCATCATCATGTCGGTCAACACGAGTCTGATGTCCGCCCGGCGGGCGGTAAAGAGGGGAATGGCCTCAGAGCCGTTGGCGGCGGCCAGCACCTGGTAGCCGTGCCGTTCGAGAATCTGCCGGGCCACGAGGCGCACCGCATCCTCGTCTTCCACCAACAGAATGGCTTCGCCGCGGCCTCGGGCGGCGGTTGGAACCGGGGCTTTCTCAGGCGCGGAGATGGACGCTGCGGTGGCCGGCAGATAGACTTTGAATTGCGTCCCCAGGCCGACCTGGCTGACCACATCCAGGAATCCGCCGTGGCTTTTGACGATGCCCAGCACCGTCGCTAATCCCAGGCCGGTGCCTTTCTCCGGCCCTTTGGTGGTGAAGAAGGGGTCGAAAATCTTGTCCAGAATCTCCGGCGGAATCCCGGTGCCGGTGTCGGAGACGGCCAGCACGACGTGCGGTCCGGCCTGGGTGCCCGGCATGAGTCTGGCGCCGGTCTCGTCCAGGTGGAGGTTTTCGACCGTGATCGCCAGCGTGCCGCCTTCCGGCATGGCGTCGCGGGCGTTGACACACAGATTCATCAGCACCTGATGCAGGGGGGTGGCGTCGCCGTTGACCAGCCACAGGTCCTTGGGCGTGTCGGTTTTAAGAGTGATGCTTTTGGGAAAGGTTTCCCGGATGATCTTGGCCATCTCTTTGACCAGGTGGCGGAGCTGGAGAGGGGCCATCTTGCCTTCCACGCCTTTGGCAAAGGTGAGCAGTTGCTTGATAATGTCCGCGCCGCGCTGGGCGCTGGACTTGATCGTATCCAGCAGTTTCTGCGGTCCCCCCTCTTTGATTTCCTCCCGCAAAAGGGTTTCGGCCATGAGGATGGGGGCCAGGATATTGTTCAAATCGTGCGCGACGCCGCCGGCCAACTGGCCCAAGCCCTCCAGGCGCTGCGCGCGCAGGAACTGCGCCTCCAATTTCTTTTTCTCGGTGATGTCCCGGGCCAGGCCCATGACCGCCGTGACCTGACCGGCCGCATTCCGGACGGGCGCCAGGCGCGTGCTGAACCACACTTCGCGGCCCGCCAAGGGCACTTTCTCCTCCGCCTCATGCATCTGGCCGGTGGCGAAAACCTGAGCGATGGCGGCCTCCTGGGCGGCGGCCGCCTCCGGCGGGAATAGTTCCGAGAGCGGCTGGCCCACTATCATTTCGACCGTGCGCCCCCCTGCCGGGCCATGAATTCATTCACGTAGAGGTAGCGAAAATCCGGACCGATGAGGAAAATGGCATCTTGCGCGGCCTCGGCCAGCACCCGGTAACGTTCCTCGCTCTCCCGCAGTTCCGCCTCCGCCCGCTGCTGGTCTTCCAGCGCCTTCTCCATTTCCTGACGCGACTGTTCCGCCGTGGTTAAAAGCTGGCGGATTTCCCGGTTGGCCCGGACCAACTCTGCGGTGCGCTCCTGCACCCGGCGTTCGAGATCGGCATTGAGGGACTGCGACTCGTTTTGCGAGGCCTTCAGTTCGCAGCTCAGCCGCTCGATCTCGTCCACCTGACTGGACAGCCGCCACCGCTGACGGAACTGGTTGAGGAGCGACTGCACCTTGGCCCGCAGCAACTCCGGATTGATGGGCATGAAAACGAAGTCAATGGCGCCCATCGCGTAGCCGCGCGTCACGTCGGCCTCGGCCTGGGCGGTGGCGGTGGCAAACACAATGGGAGTGTGCCGGAAGCGCTCGTTCTCGCGGATCAGGGCCGCCGTTTCAAAGCCATCCATGTCCGGCATGTGCACATCCAGAATTATCATGGCCGGCTGGTGTTTGAGCAACAGGCCCAGCGCCTCGCGACCGCTGCGGGCGGACAGCATTTCCACGTTCCACCCTTCCAGCGCGGCCTGGATGGCGAGGAGCCCGTTGGGATCGTCGTTGACCACCAGGAGAGTGATGCGCTCTTCGCCTGGCAGGGCCGTCGGAGGCGGCGCGTCCGGTTCCGCGCGGCCCAGCGAGGCAGCCAGATGCACGGCCGCCAGCGTGGTCTGCGCCTGGGCGGCGAGCTGGCGCGTGTTCTTAAAAAGGTCCACGTAAGCCGTCACCTTGGCCTGGAGGACCTGGGGCGCGAAGGGTTTGACCAGGTAATCCACCGCGCCCAGGGCGTAGCCGCGCGCCACGTGGACTTGGTCCACAAAGCTGGCGGTGGTGAAGATGATGGGCGACTGGGCGGAGCGCTCGATGGCCCGGAGCCGGGCGGCGGTTTCGAAGCCGTCCATGACCGGCATTTGGATGTCGAGCAAGATGACAGCGAAATCGTGGGCCTCGGCCAGGCGCAGGGCTTCGGCGCCGGAACCGGCTTTGACGAGGTTATGGCCGAGGTCCGCCAGGATAGCATCGAAAGCCAGGAGGTTTTCCAGGTGGTCGTCCACCAGCAGGAGGTTAATGGGAATGTTCATGGGACTTTAGATTGCGGATTGCGGATTGCGGATTGCGGATTGGCCCTCTCCCTCGTGCGACGGCCGGGCGGCGGCGGCCAGTTCGGCGAGAAGTTTCGCGATCCCAGCCACCGGCAAGACGTGGTCCGCCGTGGGCGCGGCCAGCGCGGCGGCGGGCATGACGGAGCTTTCCGCCGTGGCGGGGTCTTCGATGATCACGCGGCCTCCCGCCGCTTTGACCCGCGCCGCGCCGCGCGCGCCGTCGTCGCTGGCGCCGGTCAGCACCACGGCGATGGTCTGCGCGCCGCAGGCGTCGGCGGCCGACTCGAACAGGAGATTGATGGAAGGCCGGGCGCAAGCGTCCGGCGCTTCGGTGGAGAGCGCGAGCGCGTCACGGTCCACAAGCAAATGGTAGTCGGGCGGGGCCAGGAAGACGTGGCCGGGGAGCAGGCTTTGCTTGTCCAGCGCGTCGCTCACGGGCAGGGCTGAGTGCTTTTGCAGAAGTTCAGCCAGGCCGCTGTCGGCGTCGATGGCGCGGTGCAGCACGATCGCCACGGGCCAGGGAAAACGGCCCGGCAGGCCGGCGAGCAACGTCTGCAAAGCGCGGAGGCCGCCTTGGGAGGCGCCGATGACGACGAGGGATTTTGGATTTGCAATTTGCAATTTGTGATTGGGATTACGGTTGGCCGTCCCGCGCCGATTTGCGGGACGCGACCATGATGGCGGTTAGTTCGTTGGCTTCCTGAAGCAGAGGTTCCACCTCATTCATAGCATCTCCAGTTCCTCGATGCCGCTGAGCGGTTTGCCCTGGGCCGAACGCTCCCGCCCAATCGCAAATCGCCAATCGCAGATCGAAAATTGTGTCATCGTTTCTTCCGGTAAATCCGTTCCTGTGCGTCCACCTCCTCGTAGCCGGATTCGCAGGGGGTGAAGCGGAGGCTCTCGTTGCGGCCCAGGCCCAGCAGGCCGAGGGGGGCCAGGCTGTCATAAAGGAGTTGATGCACGCGGTCCTGAAGCGTCTTGTCGAAGTAGATCATCACGTTCCGGCAGAGCACCAGGTGGAATTCGTTGAACGAGGCGTCGGTCACCAGGTTGTGCTGGGCGAAGAGGACGTTCCGACGCAACGCCGGGCTGAGGATGGCGTGGTCGTGGCTGGCGGTGTAGTACTCGGAAAAGGACTGCTGTCCGCCGGCCTTGAAGTAATTGTCCGAGTATTCCTGCATGGAGGCGAGCGGAAAAATCCCGGCCTTGGCCTTGGCCAGGACGGTCTCGCCGAGGTCGGTCGCGTAAATGCGGCAGCGGTCGTAAAGCGTTTCTTCCTGGAGCAGGATGGCCAGGGAATAGACCTCCTCGCCGGTCGAGCAGCCCGCCACCCAGAGGCGAACAAACGGATAGGTGCGCAGCCAGGGCACAGCCTGGGCGCGGAGCGCCTGGTAAAAGCCCGGATCGCGGAACAGGGCCGTGACGTGGACGGTCAGGCCCAGCAAGAACCGCTCGAACGCCGCCGGGTCGTGCAGGAGGCGGGCCTGAAGCTCGGACACGGTGGCGAGTTTTTCCTCCGCCAGCCGGGCGAGGACGCGCCGTTTGATGGAGGCGACGGCGTAATGGCGGAAGTCGTAGCCGTACTGCTGGAAGACGCCTTCGAGCAGGAGCGTCAGTTCCAGGTTCTCCAAGGTGTCAGGGGCGGTGTCAGTCATGGGATGGTGTGCGGGGTGAGACGTGATGCATGATGCGTGATGCGTGATACGTGAGGCGTGAGGTGGGCCGGTTTTCATGGAACAACGCGGTCCATGACGACGGGCTGGAATTTCCAGTATTGAACCTAAATCCGGCAGTTCAAACCGCGAAACACGCCCAATACGCGAAAGGAAAAGGAGTTGAATCGAAAAGCGCGTTCTCCCGTTGGGTGAATCCATCTTTTTCTCCAATCCGTTCTGTTTTCGCGTGGTTCGCGTATTTCGCGGTTCCAACTGCTTTTTCCAGGTTGAAACGCGGGTTGCCTTCGAGATCAGAGATGTGCAATAGTTGAGATATGCAAACGGCGACCATTCGCATCCGGCCCGCCACGCGCCAAAGGTTGGCGCAGTTGGCGGCGCAAACCCAGTCCACCGTGCCGAAAGTGTTGGATGCCGCCGTGGAGGCCTACCGCCGCCAAGTGTTCCTGGAGCAGACCAACCGAGCCTTTGCCCAACTCCATCAAGACCCGAAGGCGTGGAACGAATACCGCCAGGAAATCCAGCAATGGGAAAC
>ERZ1292640.325-Hain-H43-02um-R1-325-length-38553-cov-6_pt2 | contig 17764 bp, 10 predicted proteins | sample MGYA00564404_ERZ1292640 | MGnify/ENA primary metagenome ERZ1292640 (study PRJEB36523, sample SAMEA6512636) | groundwater metagenome | collected 2019-01-08 | study: AquaDiva: Metagenomics assemblies of 32 groundwater samples
AGAAACTTGACGCTGCGCGCGGCACGACGCTATATGCTCGCCGGGTGGCCGGGCAGGCATGGCCCCATCGAACCGGATACGGGCCGCCCCGCCGGGGGTTTCCCGGTCACAGGGTGAACGTGGCTCGACGCTTCTCGAAGTCCATCCTCTGCTTCGCCGCCAGCGCGGCGCTGTGCGCGGCACCACCGGCCCTGGCCGTGATGCCGCCGCCCGCGGGCCCGCTGCCCGCCGAGGTTTCCACCGCCGTGCGGGAGGGCCTGCTCCCGCTCCCGGCGCCGCCCGCGGAGCTGGGCGTGAGCGCCGCGCAGGCGGTCTGGCGCGTCCCGGTGATCCTGGTGAGCTACAGCGACGAGCCGCTGGTCTACTCGGCCCAGGACTTCGACGTCGCCCTGTTCGACTCGACCGGCTCCACTCCCACCGGCTCGGTCTACGACTACTTCCGCTGGGCCTCCGGCGACCGCCTCACGGTGCACGGCCGCGTGGTCGCCACCGTGCAGCTCCCGCACGGGCGCGCCTACTACGGGAACAACAGCTGGGGGCTCAACCGCATCTCCACGCCCAACAACTCGGCCGGGCTGGTGCGCGACGCGCTGCTCGCCTGCAACACGCAGGTGCAGTGGTCCGACTTCGACGTCAATCGCGACGGCTTCGTGGACATGGCGTGGGTGGTGCACGCCGGCATCGGCGGCGAGGCTTCGACCAGCCGCGACGACCTGTGGTCCATCACCTCGCGGCTGTCGAGCTACTGGAACAACTCCGACGCCTTCGAGACCTGGGAGCTGGTCCCCGGCTCGCAGACCCAGCACGAGCGCGTGGACCGCTTCAGCATCCTGCCCGAGCGGTCGTCGTTCCAGCCCGGGCAGCGCTCCGAGATCGGCGTGTACTGTCACGAGTTCGGCCACGCGCTCGGGCTCCCCGATCTCTACGACACGCGCGACGGCGGCGTCCACGACAGCGGGCCCGGCAACTGGTCGCTCATGAGCACCGGCGGCTACGGCGGCGACGGCATGTCGCCCCAGTACCCGACGTTCGTGGGCGCGTGGCCGGCGTTGTTCCTGGGCTGGGCCCAGTCGGTGCGGCCGGCTTTCGACAGCACGCTCACGCTCCCGCCGGTGACGCTCGGAGGCCCGGTCGTGGAATTCTGGTTCCAGGGCGAGGCGAACCCCGAGCACTTCCTGCTCGAGACGCGGCGGCGCGAGCGCTTCGACCTCACGCTCCCGGGCGAGGGCCTGATCGTGTACCACGTGGACGACGCGGTGATCGGGCAGGGGCTGCAGGCCAACACCGTGAACGCGGGGCTCACGCCCGGGCTGGTGATCGTCGAGGCCGATGGCCGCGCCGACCTCACCCAGGGCGGGAACCGCGGTGACGGCGCCGACCCGTACCCGGGGTTATCCGCGCGCAACTACCTCTACGACGCGCTCACCGAGCCCAGCACGCGCGCCTTCGGCGGCGCGTTCACCAGCATCGGCCTGTTCGGCATCGAGCCGGTGCCCGCAGGCGCGCGCCTTGATCTGAAGGTGCGTGCGCCCGGCTGGCAGCCGGCCGAGGACCACACCGAGGCCGGATACGCGCCGGGCCTCTCCTTCACCTCGGGGACCACGGCCGGCATCGCCGAGGACGGCACCCTCTACGCCGTGGCGGCGGAGGCGCGCGCGGGCCACGACCAGGTGATGCTGCGCACGCGCCGCGACGGCTCCTGGGAGCCGGGCTTCCAGGTGAGCCACTCGGCCGGGGATGCCAGCGACCCGGCGCTCGCGCTGCTGCCGGGCGGGGACCTGGCCATGGTGTGGAGCGACACGCGCGGCGGAGGTTCCACGCTGTGGTACCGCTCGCGCATCCGCGGCGTGTGGACCGACGAGCAGCTGCTCGCCGGCCCGCCCGGCGAGTCGCGCAGCCCCGCCGTGGCCGCCGACCCGCGCGGCGGCATCCACGTCGCCTGGATCCTGGTGGACGCGGCGGGCTCGCGCGTCATGTTCCTGCACTTCCCCTACCTCTCGCCCTACGGGCAGCCCAGCCCGCTCACCGGCGCGGGAGCGCAGCCCGGCAGCCCCACGGTCGCGGCCGGCCGCGACGGCGGCTCGTACGTCCTGTGGTCCGAGGGCAGCACCAACCCCGCCGCGCTCCGCTTCGTGCGCTACCACCCGGATTCCGGACTGGGCATGGGCCTCCCGCTCACGCGCATCGGCGGACACTCCCAGTCGTGGGCCAGCGCGCTGGTGGACAGCGCCGGCACCCTCCACACCACGTGGATCGAGAGCGGGGCCGGCGTGAGCGAGCTCCGCTACCAGCGCCGGTTCTACGCCGCACCGCCTTCGCCCCTCGACACGCTGCTCGAGGGCAAGAGTGGCGCGTTCCAGAGCGCACGTCTCGCAGGCGACCCGCTCGGCGGGCTCCACATCGTCTACGAGAACTCGGTCGCCGGGGTGCCGCAGGTGCGCTACAAGCGCCGGCATCCGACCCGCGGCTGGGACATCGGCGCCACCGAGGTCACGTTCGCCGCCGCGGGCCCCGCGGAGCGTCCCGCGGTGCTTCCCTCCGCGCCCGACGAGGTGACCGTGCTCTACACCGCGACCGGCGGCGCCACGCCGCGATTCATGCAGCACCGCCGCACCTTCGACCTCCCGGCCGCGCTCGGCGCGCCGCCGGCGCCCGCAGCCGCGCCCGCCTGGCTGAGCCTCGCGCCCAACCCGCTGCGCGCCGGGCAGGTACTCGAGCTGCGCTGGGCCGGCCCGGCGCTGCGGCGGCCCGCCGCGCTCGAGATCTTCGACCTCGCCGGCCGCCGCGTCGCCGCCGCGCCGCTCGAGGGCGGCGGCAGCACGTGGCGCGCGCGCTTCGCGCCCACCGCCACCGCCGGATGGGCGAGCGGCGTCTACTTCGCGCGCCCCACGGACGGTCGCGCCGCCGCGCGGCTCGTGGTGCTGCGCTGATCCTCCCGGCGCTCACCCTCCTCGCGACCCTCCGCCTGCCGGTGGCGGCCGCGCCGCTGCTGCTCGCGGGCCTGCTCCCGCTCAGCGACGACCTCGCCGGCCGCTGGTGCTGGAGCGGCGCGTGGACCTATCCGGTCGGAGATCGCGCCACGTTCGGCGCTCCCGGCCCGGACGGGGACCCGGGTTATCGCCTGCTGCGCGGGCCGGCGGCCGCAGGGGACGACGGCGACGGCCACCGCGGCGCCGACCTCGCCAACGGCCGCTCCGGCGGCCCGGTGCGCGCCGCGGCCCACGGCCTGGTCGTGGCGGTCGAGCGCGGCGCCGGGACCGGCGGCTACGGCAGCCACGTCGTGCTCGCCCACCGCCTGTGCGACGGGACGCTCGCCTACAGCGTGTACGCGCACCTGCTCCCCGGATCCCCCGGGGCGCGCGCGGGCGACCGCGTGCGGGCGGGCGAGCCGCTCGGGCGTGTCGGGCGCAGCGGGCGCGCCTCGACCGACCACCTGCACTTCGAGGTGCGCGTCGCGGGTGAGCCCGGCCAGCGCTGGGAGCACGCCCGTGCCACGGACCCGCTGGCGTTCGTGGCCGGGCTCCTGCCCGGACACCGTGGCGACACCACCTGGGCAGGCGGGTACCTCGGCTGGGGACAGTCGGCCGGCCTGGCCGGCGCCGACGCCCGTGGCGACGCGCCGCTCGAGCGCGCGGCGTGGCACCTCATGCTGGCGCGGGCCGCCCGCCACCCGCTGCTCCACCTGCCGGGCTCGGCCGCCGGGCTCGATGCGGCGCTGGTCGAGCAGAGCGTGCTCCCGGAGCACGGAGGAAGCGCCGCGGACGCGCCGCTCTCGTGGAGCGAGCTGGCGCGCGACCTCGCACGTCTCGAGGAGGTCGGGATCCGCCTCCCGCCCGGACCGCTGCCGGGCGTCCTGCACGACGCGGCATGCGTGATGCGGCTGGGGTTCGAGCACCCGGCCAGGCATCTGAAGAAGCTGGGACGGCACCGGCCCGGGGTCCCCTGCCTGGCCGACGTCTGCCTGGTGCTCGCCGACCTGGCCGGAGCGGCGCCGGCGTCCGCCGAAGAGGCGGCGGCCGAACGCTAGGCCGCGCCCGGCGTTCCGCCGGTCCCGCCCGCCCGGCAGGTCCGTCCCTCCCCACCCCCCCCGCCCTCCCCTTCCCCGTGAGAGCCCACGCCGGGAACTCCGGGGGGTCTCAAGCTCCCGCCGTGCCAGGCCGATAACCCGCCCCGGAGGGTCGCCTCTCCCCGCGCCGTCCTCGTGGCACAGCCGCTGCACTTCTGGGGTCTCGATACCATGACTCGCACCGAAGGCGGATTCACGCTCGTGGAACTGGCGGTCACCATACTGCTCACCGGGCTGCTCTTCGCCTTCAGCGTCCCGGCCTTCCAGAGCATCTCCCAGAGCCACCAGCTCAAGGGCGCGGCCGAAAACGTCGCCGGCCAGCTGCGCATGGCGCGCGAGAAGGCGATCGCCACGGGCGTGGACCAGCCCGTGCATTTCGTGGGGACCAACGTCTACCACATCCACTTCACCTCGCCCTATTCGATCCCCTTCGCGTGGACGCTGCCGCGCGGCGTCACCTACGCCGCGGCGATGGACAACTGGTACACCATGCGGAAGGACGGGCGCTGCAGCGCTTCGGGTCTCATCATCCTCAGCAACCAGCGCGGCATCCGGGACACCGTCAGTGTGCAGCTCTCCGGGCTCGTGCTCACCCAGTAGGCCGCCCGTGTCCTCCTGGCCATCCTCCGCCTCCCAGCGCGGCACCACGCTGGTCGAGCTGATGATCGCACTCGTGGTGCTGACCCTCGGCATCCTCGCGGTGGGGCAGCTGTTCCCGGCCGGCGCGCGCGGGCAGCTCAGGGACCGCATGATGACGGTGGCGAGCTACTACGCCCAGGAACAGGTCGAGGAGCTGCAGGGCGCCGCGTGGTCCGACCCCGCGCTGACGCCGGGCACGCACCCGGCATCCGGCTACGACACGCTCGGCACCGGCGGCCAGTGGCGCCGCACCTACGTCGTCTCGTCCCTGCCCACTCCGCTCGACAACCTGAAGCGGGTCGACGTGACCGTGAGCTGGACCTTCCCGGGTTCCCGCTCGGTCACGACCACCACCTACCTGAGGCGCTGACGGCATGCGATCCACATCCTTCACGGCGTCCCGACGCGGCCGCACCGCGGCCGGCTTCACCATGGTGGAGGTGCTCGTCACCCTCACCGTGCTCGCGCTGGTCATGGCCGCGATCATGACCGTCGTCCACATGACCTCGCGCAGCAAGACCACGACCGCGAACTCGATCGAGTCCACGCAGGCGGCGCGCGTGGCCATCGACATGATGGCGCGCGACCTGAGGTGCGCGGGCTATGGCGCCGATCTCAACTACACCACGCCCCAGCCTCCCATCGCCTACATCGACTCGACGCAGGTGCTCATCAACCAGGACGGGACCGGCAGCTCCGCGGCCCCGCGCGACACGCTGGCCTACGACCCGGCCCTGAGCCCGCGCCCCTACCCGCTGGTCGGCACGCAGTGGACGCCGCCGATCAAGTACCGCTCCGGCGCCGAGATCGTGCGCTGGACGCTGGACGTCAACAACGATGGCGTGGTGGACCAGAACGACGTGCTGGATCCGAACGGCGTGGACGCGCAGCGCACCCCCAACCCGAACGACTTCGAGCTGGTGCGGCAGGTCTACGGAGACTCGTTGAATGGCAGCCCCGGCAACGGCGGCACCACCGAGCGCATCGCGCTGGTGCGCGCGCCCGGCGGAGGCGTGCCTCCCCTGTTCACCGTGTACCTCAAGGGCAGCTCCACGCCCTGGGACTGGTCGGGTGGCCCGGTGCCGGCCGCGCGGCTGATGGACATCCAGCGCGTCGTCATCCAGGTGGACTCGCCGAGCGGGCGGACGGACTGGCGCGGCAACTACGCCGAGACCCGGCTGCGCACCGAGGTCAACTCGCTCAGGAACGTCCCCGACTTCGGCGCCACCCAGTACGCCGTGGACGGCTACGTGTTCGTGGACACCGACCTGAGCGGCACCAGGGGCGGAGGCGAGGCGGGGATCTACGGTTCCACCGTGCGGCTCGGCAACTTCAGCGCGGCCACGGACTCCAACGGCTACTTCATGTTCCGCGTCGCGGCCGGGAGCTACACGCTCAGGCACACGCCCCCGCCCGGCTACGGCACCTTCACCTCGCCGGACAGCTTCCTCGTCACCGTCCCTCCCGCCGTCACCCGCTCGTTCGCGGACACCGCGCGGGCCGGCGGCTGGGTGCAGGTCTTCGCGTGGAACGACGTGGACGGCGACGGCGTGGTGGATGGCGGCGAGGCGGCGCTCCAGAACGTGCACGTCACGCTCACCCCCACGAACCAGGTGGAGTACACCGACGCCACCGGCCACGCCCGGCTGTTCGCGCCGGTCGGCTCGTTCAGCGTCGCGGTGACCCCGCCCGACTCGTTCACGACGACCACGCCGAACCCGGTGAGCGGCACGATGACGGACGGCGGCAGCCAGAACGTGAGCTTCGGTCTCAGCAACGTCCCGGTGGGCACGATCGAGGGCTACGTGTTCCGCGACAACAACCGCAACGGCACGCGCGACGGCGGCGAGGGCGGCCTCGCGAACGTCTGGGTGGGCGTGACGAACGACGGCGGCCTCACCGTGCTGGGCTACGACTACACCGACGCGAGCGGCGAATACAAGACACAGGTGCCGGCCAACGACCCGCCGGGCACGCAGCCCTACTCCGTCTTCTGCATCCCGCCCGCGGGCTACTTCCCGACCAGCTCGACCGCGATCGCGTCCATCCTGCTGAGCGCCGGGCAGCAGCTCACCGACCGGAACTTCGGCATGGTCGGCTACCAGATCATCACCCTGAACGCGAACCGGGTGCTGAGCCTCGCCAGCGCCGACCTGATCGAGCAGGACTGGAGCGGGAACATCAACCAGTGGGACAGCAAGGGCCACAAGGACGCCGACATCGTGCTGGGATCGGACGCGGCCGGCAGCGACCAGGTCTCGGTGTGGTTCAACCAGTACAACAGCACGCCCACGTTCAACACCAACCCCGACTACTCGCGCAGCGCGGCGCAGTCGGTGCTGGGGCTGACGCTCGATACGCTCGACACCGACACGCCCAGACAGCGGCCCGACCTGGTGACCGGGACCCGCAAGGCCGGCGCCGGCAACCTCTTCGTGTGGCTGAACCAGAACACCAGCGGCAACCTGGGCTACTTCCCCGCGACGCCGACGCGCAGCTACACCACCGAGGACCTGGGCGACGTGCAGGCGGTGCTCACCTACGACTGCGCCGGGGGCTCGATGCCAGACGTCGTCGTGGGCACGAAGTCGCCCACCGTGGGCCGCGGCACCCTCGAGGTGTGGTCGAACGGCGAGGGCGTGACACCGGCCTTCACGCGGGACGAGGTCTACCCGCCGGCCGGCGGCATCCCCGGCGCCTCGATGGGCGAGGTGACCTGCATGGCGCTGGCCGATCTCGACGGCGACCTCAAGAAGGACCTGGTGGTGGGCACCAGGACCGGGACCTACTCGGGCGAGCTGCTGTTCTTCAAGTTCGTGAGCAAGGTCAGCGGTACGCGCTTCGTCTACCAGACCGGCTTCACCATCAGCGATGCCGCGGTCACCGCGATCACCTGCACCGACGTGGACGGCGACGGCAAGCTGGACGTGGTGGCCGGAGAGCAGACCGCGATCAACGCCGGCCGCATGGAGCAGTACCGCAACACCACCGGCGCGCTGTGGAGCTTCGTCCTGAGGCGCACCGTGGCCGCGCCGGGCATCGTCCAGGCGCTCGCGACCGGCGACTTCGGCGGCCTGAACCGCAGCGACGTCGTCATGGGCTGGCGGCAGGCCGAGACCAGCTACGTGGGGGGCCTGCTCCTCTACTACACCGACCTGGGCATCCTGCCCCCGAACGGCGTGGACCCCTCGGGCGGCGCGGTGGTGAACATGGTGCCCGCGCTCACCACCAGCAACTTCAACTACGGCGTGCAGCCCTCGACGCCGTCGCCACCGTTCCTGCTCGACCTCGCCGCCGGCGTGAAGGTCACCGCCTCCACCGGCGCTCTGGTCGTGTTCATCCGCTAGGAGTCCCCCGATGTCGCGCACGACGTTGCGGAACGAGCGGGGGGTGGCGCTGGTCGTGGCGCTGCTCGTCCTGCTGGTGCTGTCGCTGCTCTCCGTGGTCCTGATGATGTCCGTGAGCGTGGGCACCAAGATCGCGGGCCACAACGTGCGCGAGTCGCAGGCGCTCTACACCGCCGAGGCCGGCATCTCCGAGGCCATCGCCCGCATCCGCAACAGCGAGGGGCCCGACCCGTCCGGCTTGGCGCGCCAGGTGGTGCAGGTGTTCCTCACCAGCGCGGGCAGCGTGCCCGCGCTGGGGACGGACTCGACCGGCCTCTACACCGGCCAGCCCACCGGGCAGTGGCTCACCTACAGCACGGCGTCGCGCGGGCCCGACGTGCTCACCGTCGAGTTCAAGACCGACTCGGCGCGCACCGTGATCCACCGCTACGACCCGGCGAAGAACCCGCCCGTCAACACCACGACCGGCTACCCGATCTACAGGATCACCTCGACCGGGCGCGTGGGTGCGGATATGAGGCGCATCGTGAGCGAGGTGATCCAGAAGCCGGTCATCGTGAACGCCAAGGGCGCGATCGTGGCGAACGTGGGGATCGACTTCTCGGGCAACTCGGACGTGTGCGGCTACAACCACAGCGCCGACACCCCGGCCGGCACCAAGGGCCGCGGCGGCAGCGTGGGCGACTGTGACGAGAACAACGCCGTCCAGCACTGGGAGCTGGGCTCCGGCGACCTCGCGGGCGCCTGGAGCACCGGGACCATCACCTCCGGCGGCTCCTCGAGCCAGAACGGCAGCCCGCCCCGCAGCCCGGCCCAGACCGGCTTCTACGCCGGGCCGTGGGAGGCGTTCTCGATGGGCCAGTCCGAGTTCTTCTCGTGGGTGGGCGCTCCCACCAGCAACCCGCCCGCCGACCCGAAGGGCATCATCTACGTGGACAACAACTCCACGACCCAGGACCAGTCGGCCACCTGCGCCTACCACGGCGGGGACGGCGAGGGCTTCCTGTACGTGGACGGCGACATGACCGTCAACGGCAACTTCACCTTCCGCGGGATGATCTACATCGAGGGCGACCTCAAGATCAACGGCACCTGCTGGATCCTGGGCGGCATGATCGTGCGCGGGAAGACCACGATCAAGATCGCGAACGGCAGCGGCACCATCCTCTACAGCCGCGACGCCATCGAGCAGAACGTCTCGAAGTACGGCGGCCAGTTCGTGACGCTCTCGTGGCGCGAGGGCCTGTAGCGCCGGCCCTGCAGCGCGCAGGAGGGGCGCGTCGCGCGGGCTCTTGACGCCGCCCGGCCGACATGGCAACGTGCCCCCTCGAGGCTGAGACGGGGACGAGTACCCGCGTGGAGCGCAGGAGCGAGCCGGGGACGGTGCGAGCCCGGCGCCGACCCGCGCGGCGAAGAACTCGCCCGCGCCGCCGACCGAACGGCGCCCCGCGCGAGCGGGCGTCCAGTAGGCCCGGACGTCCGCCCCGCGACAGTGGGCCGGAGCCATGGCGCATGGCTCCCGAAGGCCGGGCCCGCGAGGTCCCGGCGAAGTTGGGTGGTACCGCGGCACCGTCCGCCCCAACGCCGAAGCGTCGGGGCGTTTTTCTTTTTCTGGAGGCGACACCCGGAGGAAGGCATGGCCGGCTACCGCGACACGCTGAACCTGCCCCGCACGGACTTCCCGATGAAGGCCGACCTCCCGCACCGCGAGCCCGCGCGGCTCCAGTGGTGGCGGGAGCGCGACCTCTATCGCAAGCTGCGCGCGGCCCGCCGCGGCGCGCCGGTGTGGCTGCTCCACGACGGCCCGCCCTATTCGAACGGCCACCTCCACATGGGGACCGCGGCGAACAAGATCTGGAAGGACGCGGCGGTGCGCCAGGCCTCGCTCGCGGGCTTCGACGCGCCGTTCGTGCCGGGCTGGGACAACCACGGCATGCCGATCGAGACCAGGGTGAGCAGCGAGTTCCGCGAGAAGAAGCTGGCCCCCGACCGCGTCACCCTGCGGCGCCGCTGCCGCGAGTACGCCGCGCACTGGGTCGAGATCCAGCGCGGCGAGTTCCAGCGCCTCGGCGTGTGGGGCGAGTGGGAGAACCCCTACCTCACCATGGACCACGGCTTCGAAGCGGCCATCCTCGAGAGCTTCGCCGCGCTCGCCGCGCGCGGCTTCATCCAGCGGGGCCTGCGCTCGATCCACTGGTGTCCGACCGACCGCACCGCGCTCGCCGAGGCCGAGATCGAGTACGCGGACGTGGGGTCGCCCTCCATCTTCGTGCTGTTCCCGCGGCGCCACGACCCGCACGGCGTGCTGGCGCGCTGGCCCGACCTCGCCGCGGTGGCGTGGACCACCACGCCGTGGACCCTGCCCGCGAACCTCGGGCTGATGGTGGACCCCGCGGCCGGGTACGCGGTGGTGGCGGCGGGCGGACGGCGCTTCCTGGTGGCCGCGGCGTGCGTCGCCGCGGTGAGCGCGGCGGCGGGCTGGCAGGACGCGCGCGTCGAGGCGACGCTCGAGGGTCGCGACCTGGTGGACGCGGTGTTCGAGGGCCCGTGGGGCAACGACTCGCGCGTGGTGGACGGCATGCCCTACGTGAGCATGGAGGACGGCACCGGGCTGGTGCACACCGCGCCCGGCCACGGCAAGGAGGACTTCGCGATCGGCGCGCGCGCCGGCCTCGGCGTCGCCTGCCCGGTGGACGAGGCCGGGCGCTTCACCGCGGGCGCCGAGCCGTTCGTCGGCCGCAGCGTGCTCGAGGTGGACGCCGACATCGTGCGCTGGCTCGCGGAGCAGGGCCGGCTGCTCGCCGAGAGCTCGTTCTCGCACTCCTACCCCCACTGCTGGCGCTGCCGCCAGCCGGTGATCTTCCGCGCCACGAAGCAGTGGTTCATGGTGATCGACCACGACCCGCCGCCGCTCGACCCCGCGGAACCCACGGCGGGGCGCGGGAAGCACCGCGACCGCGCGCTCGAGGCCATCGAGCAGGCGGTGCGCTGGGAGCCGCCGTCGTCGCAGAACCGCATCCGCGAGTCGGTGAGGAACCGCCCCGACTGGTGCCTGTCGCGACAGCGCTCGTGGGGCGTGGGCATCCCCGCGGTCTACTGCGAGGGCTGCGGCGAGGCGGCGCTCGACCCGCGCGTGATGGCGCGCGCCGCCGAGGTCACGCGCACGGCGGGCTCGGACGCCTGGTACGAGCAGCCGGTCGAGACGTTCCTGCCCGAGGGCTTCGCCTGCCGGTCGTGCGGGGCCGCCGGCCCGTTCCGCAGGGAGACCGACATCCTCGACGTGTGGTTCGACTCCGGCTCCACCCACCGCGCGGTGCAGGCCACGCACCCGGCGCTGCGCGAGGCGTGGCAGCGCGCGCTCTCCGGGGGCGGACGCGTGGTCTACTTCGAGGGACCCGACCAGCACCGCGGCTGGTTCAACTCCTCGCTCATGGTGGGCGTGGGCGCCGCCGACCGCGCGCCCTACACCGACGTGTGCACCCACGGCTGGGTGCTGGATGGCGAGGGCCGCGCCATGCACAAGTCGCTCGGCAACGTCATCTGGCCCGAGGACGTGGTGAAGCTCTACGGCGCCGACATCGCGCGCTGGTGGGCGCTCGCCACCGACTGGCGCACCGACGTGCGCGTGGGCGACAAGAAGCTGCGCGACATGGCGACGCACCGGGCCGGGCAGAAGCCCGACCCCGGCGACAGTCACCCCGGGGACGACATCCTGCAGCGCGTGGCCGACGCCTACCGCAAGGTGCGGAACACCTTCCGCTTCCTGCTCGGCAACCTGGGCGACTTCGACCCCGCGCAGGCGCTCCCGCCCGGCAGGCTGACGCGCGTGGACCGCGCCTTCGCCGTCGCGCTCGCCGCGCGCTTCGCGCGCATCCGCCAGGAGTACGAGGCGCTCCAGTTCCACCGCGCGCTCGACGCGCTGCTCGACCTGTGCACGGTGGACCTCTCGGCGGTGTTCCTCGATGTCGCCAAGGACCGCCTCTACACGCTCGCGCCCGACGACCCGGCGCGGCGCTCCGCCCAGACCGTGCTGTGGCAGGCGCTCCACGACCTCGCGCTCGCGGCCGCGCCGGCGCTCGCCTTCACCGCCGAGGAGGTGTGGCAGCACCATCCGGCGCTCCTCGCCGAGCACGAGAGCGTGCATCTCGCGCGCTGGCCCGAGCGTGCTCCGGAGGGCGAGCGGCCGGCGGGCGGGAGCGACGGCGAGTGGGCCTTCCTGCTCGCGATCCGCGACGCCGTGAACGCCGCGATCGAGCCGCTGCGGGCGCAGAAGGCGCTGGCGACGACGCTCGAGGCCGAGGTCACGCTCACCGTGCCACCCGCGGTGGCGGAGCGGCTCGCTCCCTGTCGCGACGAGCTGGCGGGCTTACTTCTGGTGGCGCGGGCCGCGGTCGTCGCGGGGGCCGAGGGGCAGGAGATCGAGGTCGCGGTGACGCGCACCGCGCTCTCGAAGTGCGAGCGCTGCTGGACCTACCGCGCGGACGTGGCGGAAGGCCTGTGCCGCCGCTGCGCCGGCGTGCTCGCGGCGACCGGACGCTCCGCGGGCGCCTGAGAAGGCTCAGGACAGGTCGAGCGTGACCTGGCGCGGGTAGCGGGCCTTGAGGTCCTGGACCAGCCGCGCGAACGCCGGCGACTCGCCCTGGAGCGGCACCTGGTCGGTGTCGATCTCGAGCACCTCCATTTCGTTCCGCGCGCGCCGCATCCAGTCGTCGTAGGCGCGATTCAGGCGCTCGATGTAGTCGCGCGTGATGCTCTGCTCGCTCGCTCGGCCACGCTGCGAGATGCGCTGCAGCAGCACCTCGGGGCTGGCCTTGAGGTAGATGATGAGGTCGGGCCTGCGCAGGTAGCGCATGAGCACGCCGAACAGCGACGTGTAGTTCTCGTAGTCCACCCCGGTCATCGAGCCCTGCTCGTGGAGCGTCTTCGCGAAGATCTCCGCGTCCTCGTAGATGGTGCGGTCCTGGATGAAAGGCAGCGGGCTCTCGTTGATCTCGGCCTGGGCCTTGAAGCGCTCGCTCAGGAAGTAGATCTGGAGGTGGAAGCTCCAGCGCGGCATGTCCGCGTAGAACTGGTCCAGATACGGGTTCTGGATCACCGGTTCGTAGTACGCCAGCCACCCCAGCTCGCTGCTCAGGCGGGTCGTCAGCTCCGTCTTGCCCACCCCGATGTTCCCCGCGATGGCGAGGAAGTACCCCTGGCTCACGCGTGCGCCCTCCAGATCCTTGTACGACATTCGAGACCGCGGGGCCAGTTCGATGATGCTCGCGTGCCGCCCGCGCGACGCGTCACGATCCGGGCGGCGCCCCAGCGGCGGGGCCGTCGCCCGCCTCCTCCCCCTCCTCGCCCACCGGCACGTCGGGACGGCGGAACTTCGCCGCGTCCATGCCGTGCTTGCGCAGCAGGTCGTGGAAGGTGGGCCGGCTCACCTTGATGTCGCGCGCCGCGCGCGTGATGTTCCCGGCGTTGCGCGTGAGCGATTCCACCAGCAGTCGCCGCTCGGCCTCGTCGCGCGCGTCCTGCAGCGTCTGCGGCGACTCGGCTCGCGCCCCCTCCAGCTCGAGGTCCTCGGGCCGCACGTAGGCGTCCTGCGCCAGGATCACCGCGCGCTGGACGCGGTTCTCGAGCTCACGCACGTTGCCGGGCCAGGGGTGCGCCTGGAGCGAGCGCAGCGCCGACTGCGTGAAGCCCTTGATGCGGCGCTTGTGGTGCTTCGTGTAGAAGTCGAGGAAGTAGTCGGCGAGGATCCGCAGGTCGTCGCCGCGCTCCCGGAGCGGCGGCACGTGGATGTTGACCACGCTCAGGCGGTAGTAGAGGTCCTCGCGGAAGCGCCCGGCCGCCATCTCCGCCTTGAGGTCGTGGTTGGTCGCCGCCACCAGCCGCGCGTCCACCTTCCGCGGCTCGCGCCCGCCCACGCGCTCCACCATCTTGTCCTGCAGGAAGCGCAGCAGCTTCACCTGGAGGTGCGTGGGCAGCTCGCCGATCTCGTCGAGGAAGATGCTGCCGCCCTCGGCCAGCTCGAGCTTGCCCTCGCGCGTGCGGTACGCGTCGGTGAAGGCGCCGCGCTCGTGGCCGAACAGCTCGCTCTCGAGCAGCTGCTCGGGGATGGCGCCGCAGTTGATGGGCACGAACGGGCCGGAGCGCCGGCCGCTGGCCTCGTGGATGGCGTGCGCCACCAGCTCCTTGCCCGAGCCGTTCTCGCCGGTGATCAGCACGTTCGCGTCGGTGCCGGCGACGCGCTGGATGAGCCCGAACACGCGCCGGATGGACTCCGACTCGCCCACCAGCCGGTGGTAGCGCTTGCGCCCCGCCGCGGCCTCGCCCGGCTGGGAGAGCTCGATCCCGCGGATGTAGAGCGCGCGGCGCAGGATGCCCTTGAGCTCCTCGAGCCGGATGGGCTTCGCGTACCAGTCCACCGCCCCGCGGCGGATGGCCATCAGCGCGTTCTCGCGGCTGTCGTTGCCGGTCACCATCACGACCCGGGTGGCCGGATGGCGGTCCACGATCTCGTCGAGGAGCGTCATGCCTTCGTTGGTGGCCGGGCTGCCGGGCGTGAGCGCCAGATCGAGCGTCACCACGCTCGGCTCCTGCTCGCGCAGCAGGCGGCGCGCGTCCTCGAGACCGGCGGCCGTGAGCACCTCGTACTCGTCCGCCAGTCCCCACTGGAGCTGGTTGCGGATCGACTCCTCGTCGTCCACGATCAGGATCCTCTCACGGCTCATCGGCTTTCCTCCGGCGCGGCCGCGGGCGCCGGCACGACCGCCGGCACGCAGATCGAGAACGTGGTCCCGGCGCCCGGGCGGCTCTCCACCGAGATGGTGCCCCCGTGCGCCTCGACGATGCTCCTGCACTGGCTCAGGCCCACGCCGAGCCCGCTGGTCTTGGTGGTCGCGAAGGGGCGGAACAGCGAGGTCCGCATGAACTCCTCGCTCATCCCGCGGCCCGAGTCCCGCACCCGCAGCGTGAGCGCGCCGGTGCCGTCCGCACCGGCCGGCTCGACCTCGCCGGTGAGCTCGACGGTGCCGCGCTCGGGAAGCGCCTCGCGCGCGTTGGTGAGCAGGTTCACCAGCACGCGCACCAGCAGCCGGCGGTCCACCACCGCCAGGGGCGGCCCCACCACGGAGACGTGCAGGCGCACTCCCTCGGGCGCGCCGGCCGGACCGCCGAGCCCGGCCGCGGCCGCGGCCTCCTCGAGCAGCGCCAGCACGTCGCACGGCTCGGCGCGCACGTCGGAGGGCCGCGCCATCCCCGCGACCTGATTCATGAGCTCCCTGAGGCTCGCCACGGTGCGCTCCACCACCGCCATCGCATCGCGCTGGAACTCGGGGTTGGCGAGGTGCCGGCGGGCGTTCTCGACCACCAGCGACAGCCCGGAGACGTGGTTCTTGATGTCGTGGAGCACGTAGCTCGACAGCCGGTTCAGCGACTCGAGCTGGCGCGTCTCCGCCAGCCGCTCGCCGAGCTGCGCGAACCACAGCGCCGCGGCGAGCTGGCGGGCCATCGCGCCGAGAAACTCCGCGTCCTCGTAGCTGTAGTCCTCGTCGCTGCGCTTCCCGGAGAGCCACAGCAGCCCGATGAGCACGTCGCCCGCGCACAGCGGCGCGCACACCGCGGCGCCCAGGGCCTCGATCGCGGCGCGGTTCTCGGCGGCCACCGGGATGAGGTCGAGGTCCTGCGCCACCTCGCGGAACACCACCGGCGCGCGGGTGCGCTCCAGCTCCCCCACCAGCGGGTTCGTGGCCTCGATCACGGCCGGCATCGCCCCCGGGCCGTGGGCGCGGCGGAACGCCGCGGGGGACCCCGGCCGCGCCAGGGCGCGGTCCTCGCGCAGGTAGATGGCGACGCGCTGGGCGTCGAACACCGCGCGCACCAGCGACTCGACCTGGCGGTACACGTCCTCGGGGCGCGCCGTCGGGACGATGGCGCGGCTCACCCGCTCCCACTCGTGCCGGTAGTCGTAGCGGTTGGCGTAGAAGTTCCGGTCCACGAACCGCTTCACCGCGCGGCTGGCACGCGGGCTCAGGGTCAGCAGCAGTCCGCCGCCACCGGCGAGCAGGTAGAACGCCAGGCTGACCGCTCGCTTCCAGTCCGGCGAGAGCACCGGCAGCACCTTCGACAGCACCGCCATGGTGAGCAGGAAGGCGCCGGCCAGCGTGAGCGAGACCGACGAGTAGTAGATGACCGGACGCGCCACCGGCACGCTCATGTCCGAGAGTCTCCGGCGCGCCAGCGCCAGCGCCGTGACCGTGCCGGCGACGAACATGGGCGCCGCGCTCAGCACCAGCCAGACGACGCGCAGGCCGTTGAACAGGAGCCCGCCCGAGACCACCAGCAGGTCGCTCAGGACCCCGACCAGGAAGGCGCCGAACATCGGCCGCAGCCAGCGCTGCGCCGTGGCGGGCGCGATGCGCAGCATGCGCTCGAAGTTCATGAGCACCACCACCATCACGACCACCAGGTACATGAGGTAGAGCTTGCCCAGCGCGCCCAGCGTGACGACGGCGTCGCCGCCCCGGCCGGTGACGTCCCGGATCACCCACGGCGTGCGCGCCGCGGCGAAGAGCACCGCGCAGCCCACCAGCGCCAGCGTCAGGTAGGCCGCGGCGTTGCGGAGCTGGTGCCACGGGTCGGGGCGCGCCAGCACCACGCTCAGCGCCAGCCACAGCCACGAGGCCAGCGCCGAGACCCCGGCCAGGTAGGTGGCCCAGGTGCGGGCCGCGAGGTGGGTGTCGGCCTGCAGGATCCCGAGCGTGCCGGCCTGGAACGCCGCCATCGCCAGGAACGACGACGAGAACAGCAGGGTCACGAGCCAGTGCCCGCGCCTCAACAGCGCCAGCAGGCCGATCACCGCGGCCAGCATGGCGCTCGCGGTCACGATGCTCTGCTGCAGCGGCAGGTACGTAAGATCCACGGAGCCTCCTAGTCCGCTGCGCGGCGCAGCCGGTCGGCCGCCTCGCGCGCGCGGCGCCTCAGCTCGGGGTCGGCCGCGCGGGGGGGGCCGCGCGCGCGGCCAGGTCCCGGTAGAACTCGAGCGCGAGGTCCGGGTTCGCGAGCCGCGCTTCCGCGGCCCCGGCGGCGCGCAGCAGCAGCGCGGGATCGAGCGCGGCCTCCGGGTAGCGCCGGACCAGCCCCGCCAGAGTACCGCATGCGCGCGTCTCGTCGCCCGTCTCGAACAGGATCTCGGCGCGCGCCTGCCCTGCGCGCACCTGGATCGAATCGTCGTGCTGCGTGGCGATGAGCGCGTCCACCGCCTCGAGGGCGTGGCGCGCCTCCATGCCGGCCAGGGTGCGCTCGCCGCGCGAGCGGTGATGCCGCACGATGCGCAGCAGCGCGGCGAAGGCCAGCCGGTGGGTGGGCAGCGCGCTCGCCAGCGCGCGGTACTCGCTGCGCGCCTGCTCCCAGCGCTCCAGCGACTCGAGCAGCCGTGCGCGTTCGAAGCGCACGCCGGCGACCTGGTCCTCGCTGGCCGGCCCGGCGTCCAGGACGCGCTCCCACGCCGCCAGCGCCGAGTCGGGCTGCCCCGCCGCTTCCCAGGCGCGCGCCGCCATGAGTCGGGCCTCGTGCGCGGCCGCGCCGCCGAAACCGCGCTCGGCCCAGGCCGCGTAGGCGAGCGCGGTGTCGGGGACGCCCGCCTCGAGCGCGCGCTGCGCCAGCGTCAGCACCAGCCGCGGCGCCAGGGCGCCGCCCGCGGGCTCCGCCAGCGCCTGCCGCAGCG
>ERZ1292640.1763-Hain-H43-02um-R1-1763-length-17763-cov-4_pt1 | contig 17763 bp, 16 predicted proteins | sample MGYA00564404_ERZ1292640 | MGnify/ENA primary metagenome ERZ1292640 (study PRJEB36523, sample SAMEA6512636) | groundwater metagenome | collected 2019-01-08 | study: AquaDiva: Metagenomics assemblies of 32 groundwater samples
TGGGAGTCCCTTCGCTCGGCAGAACGCGGACACGCGCTGCCGCGCCCCGCTCCCGAAGGAAGCGGCGAGCACGGCCTCGATCTCCTGGGCCGCGTCCGGCAGGGTCCACCAGACGAGCGGGAGGCCCTTGAGCTCCCGCCGCTCCTTCTCCGTGAGGTGCCAGACGGACAGGACCAGGGTGGACTTGGTGTCTCTCGCCACCTGTCGGAGCCGGAGGATCATCTCCTTCGTCGGTTCCCACCCGGACATCATGACCACGTCGGCCACGTCGGGAATGGCGACGACCGCGCCCGGATGGCGGGCCACGAACTCGGAGCCCGTGGCCAGGGTCTTCAGGGCTCCGTGGCGGCTGGGTTCCATGACGCCCACGGCGGGCCCGTCGGAGTCGGGACCCGGAGGGAGAGACGCTCGCGCGATGATCAGGACGGGCCGTCCTTGGGACGCCTCGCTTCGCGCCGTCTCGAGGGCGTACGCCGGCCGCTCCTCGTCGAAGACGATTGCGTTCCGACGCGGCAGGCCGCTCGTGCCCGACCACTTCCGCGTTTTCGGTCTCGCCGGCGTGGGGAAGGGATCTGCGTGGAACGCCACGTAGGCGAAGGCCGCGAGGGCGATGGGCATTCCCAGGTTGGAGCCCGCGGCCTGGGCGAAGCCGAGGATGTCGAATTCGTAGTTATAGATGGGCCCGCCGATGATCAGGGCGACCACGCCGACGCTGAGCCAGAAGGAGTCCGTCGCGAGCAGCGAGCTCGTGAGGCGCTCATAGACGGGTTCTGCGAGGGCGATTCCGAGGGAAACGATGAGGAACGCGCCCAGGGGGTTCGGTTCGTAAGCGTGGCGGACGGCCCAGTCGACGCTGGGCGTGAGGACGAACAGCCCGGGGACCGCGAGGAGGAGCAGGAAGATTGCGGGACGCCGACGAGGGAGGGTCTCCCCGTGGATGAGGCCTAGGACGAAGATCGCCGTGAGCGGGTGTGCGAGAATCATGGACCAAAGCACCGTGGACTCCCAGTCCGAGGACAGGAATCTCTCCGTGGTGCCGATGTAGGCCGCCCCGTTGATGATGAACGTGAGGGCGAGGGCCGCGTACGTGGCCTTGAGCCACGTGCGGCGGCTGCGCAGGGCCACGAGGGCCAGGAGCCACGCCGCAACCACGGTGCCCGCGCCCACCACGATGTCGTAGGCGATCACGTGCGAGCCCCCACGGGGCGGAGGCGGATCAGAGCCACGAGATCCCCCGGCTTCCCCTTCCATTGGGATGAGGCGGCAATCCGCAGCTCGTTCGCGGATCGATAGCCTGCGCTGCGGGCCTCCTCGTCCGTCACATCGGAGAGGAACTTGCGGGTGCCATCGACCACGAGGAGCTTCCCGAACTCGCGGCCCGTATCGTACCGGGCCCGGACGACCTGGCCGATCTTCGGGAGGGTCGCGCCCTCGGCCGGACGGACGGTGAGATCCACGGCCTTCCTCAAGATCCGGTCCCCCTCCTCCAGGGAAAATGTGAGTTCGCCTGAAGGGCGTCCGCGCGGGAGCTCCCCCGACAGGGCTAGGCGGAAACCCATGAGGACGAGGAAGGTGACAAGGCCGCCGAGGAGCAGGAGGTTGTAGAGCCCCACCTGGTAGAAGTAGCGGTGCTCCCAGAAGCCAAAGACGAGGACCATGGAGAGGAGGAAGAGGAGGAACCCCCGTACGAGCAGGTTCACGAGTCGGCGTTCCATGGGATCACCCGATGGCCCGGGCGACTTCGAACCGGCCGTTCTCGAACAGCAGCGTGTGGTCGTCGCTGTTCTGGTTTACGCTCCGCATTTTCACGCACTGCATGCGCCGCTGGTACGCCGTATCCGTCACCGGGACGAGCTGGAGGTGCACGATCCCGTCCGCGAGGAACTCCTCCTCGAGGACATGTGCGCTCTGCCCGAGGGCGGGCTCCTCGGAAATGAGGAGGCTCGTGACCCCCAGGTCCCGCAGCCACTCGAAGAACGCGAAGGTCTCCGTGCGGCGATCTTTGAACTCGAGGACGAGTTCGAGCGCGTCCCACGAGTCGATCGTGAGCAGGCCGAAGTTCTGGCGCGACTTGAGGTCGAGGATCTTCCCCTTGAGCACGGTCAGCAAGGCCTCTCCCTGGGAGAGGTCCACGCCCGCCAGGGTCCCCATCTTCGCCGCCATCTCTTCCAGATGCTCCCGCCCGCGGCTCAGGTCGAGGATGGGCAGGGCGTCGGAGACCGAGGTGGCCCGCAGGCCGAGGGAGGCGACGTGCTCGAGGAGGCTGCCCGCGCTCTGCTCTAGGGTCACGTACAGGCCCGGCGTCCCCTGGAGGGCGTTGTGGTAGAGGACGTAGTAGGCGAGGGAGGACTTCATCGTCCCGCTCGAGCCTCGGATCAGGATGACGTGACCCTGGGGGATGCCTCCCCGGAGGACGTCCTCGTCGAAACCTCGGATGAAGGTCCGGATCAGCGGCTTCGCCATCCGTCACCTCACGGGCTCATCGCGCGCGTGACCTTGAAGCGCCCTTCGTCCAGGACGAGGGCTAGGTATCCGCTCTCGTGCTTCGTGCCGCGCATCTTCACCACGCGCAGGCGGCGCTGGACCTCGAGGTCGGACACGAGGTGCTGCCGCAGGTGGAACACGCTGTCCGCGAGGAAGTCCTCGTCCCAGCGTCCCTGGATCACATGGCCGGCGATGACCCAGTCCGGCCGCTCCGTAATCAGGAAGCTCGTGACGCCCAGGTCCCGCAGCCACTCGAAGAGGCGGTACATCTCCCGCCGGTGGTCCTTGAACTTCGCGAGGACCTCGAGGGCCTCCAGGGAGTCGATGACGATCAGGTCGAGGCCCCGCTCCGCCCTGATGGAGGCGATGGCTTGCTCGAACCCGTCGATCCAGTCGGCCCGCTCGGACAGGAGCCCCTTCGCGGTGCGCGGGTCCAGGACGACGAGGGAGCCGCGGTCCACCTGGAGGTGCAGGCCCAGGGACCCCATCTGCTTGAGCAGGCTCGAGGATCGTTCTTCGAGGCTGATGTAGAGGCAGTGCAGCCCGTCGTGGACCGCGTTGTGCAGGAGGATCGAGAACGCGAGGGAGGACTTCATCGTCCCCGGGGCGCCTTGGACGAGGATCACGTGGCCCCACGGTACGCCGCCTGCGATGGCCTCGTCCAGTCCTTCGACGTAGGTCTTCACCCGTACGGGGCGTGTCGATTCCTTCGGGGCCGCGTGTATGGGAGTCGCGAGGTCGTCGAACTCGGGGAGTTCGTCCGATTCCTCCTCGGCCTCGGCCTTTGAGGCGGCTTCCTCCCCTGCGGGCTCGGCCGCGGCGACGGGCGCCTCGGGCTCGGGCGCCTGGAGGTCGTCCAGGACCTTCGAGGCGAGGGCGTCGTAGCGTTCCCGCGAGACCTTGTGGCCCGGCTTCAGCTCCAGGGCCCTTGAGAAGCTCTTCACGGCCTCGGAGAGGTCCTGCAGGGCTTCGAGGACAAGGCCCCGTTCCGACCAGGCCTCGGCGTGGTCACTCCGCAGCTGGACGAGCCGGTCGAGGACCTCGAGGGCGCCGGACAGGTCATCGACGGCCTTGAAGGACCGCGCAAGTCCCAGCCACGCGTTCTCGTTGGCCGGGTCAAGCTCGAGGGCCCGCAGGAAGCCCACCGCGGCCTTGTAAGGCCGTTCCAGCCGGAGGTAGGTGCCGCCCAGGAGGATCCACGTGCGAGCGTCCTCGTCGTCCTTCGCGAGGGCCTTGAGGAGATCCTCGATCGCGACCTCGAACCGCTTCTCCCGGAGGGCCGCCACCGCGGACTCCAGGTGCTTGGCGATGGCTTTCCGACCTTCCGCGGTCGGAGGCCTGCGGTCCGGCCGGGGCGCGTAGCGCTTGAAGCGCGCGTTCGCCGCCGCGGCATCCTTCGCGAGGCGTTCCACGAACGCCGCGAGAAGCTGGGCGGGTTCGGCGGATTCGTCCACTTCGACGGTGACCGGGGCCGACAGCTCCGCTTCCCTCAGATTCAAGGTCTGTTGTTCCTTGGATTTCGGGGCGTTGGCCGCGACCGCCGTGAAGATCTCCCCGCTCATCACGCGCTGCAGGGTCACCGGCACGGTCGGCCGGCGCGAGCCCTCCCGCTCGTTCAGTTTCCGGCCGCAGACGCGGCACCGGGTGCGGTCTGCCTTGTTCATCGCAAGGCAATCCGGGCACTGGATGGGCTGCGTCATGGTCCACCTAGAGGCTGATCACCGAGGTGACCTGGAACCGGCCGTCCTCGAAGACAAGGGCCTGGAATCCGGTCTTGTGGTTGGAGCCACGCATCTTGACCACGCGGATCCTCCGTTGGACTTCCACGTCCGAGATCTGGTGCATCTTGAGCTCGATGATGCCGTCCGCCAGGAACGTCTCATCCTTGTGGACGATCGCAGGCTCGAGGCCCAGGAAGAGGCTCTCCGGCGTGGCCTCCGCGAGGACGAGCGTCGTCGCTCCGAGGTCCCGGAGCCACTCGAAGAGCTGGAAGATCTCGGTGCGGCGATCCTGGAACTTGGCGAGAACCTCGAGGGCCTCGAGGGAGTCGATGACGACCAGGTCGATGCCGTCGATGTCCTTGGTCGTGTGCAAAGTGTGGCGGAGGAATTCCATCCACGGTTTCGTGGCGCTTCGGCCGATCTCCTTCTGGATCGTGCCCACGTCGAGGAGGTGAACCTCGCCGCGGACCGCCTCCACGTCGAATCCCATGGAGGCCATCTGGCTCTCTAGGCTCTTGCGCGTCTGCTCCAGGGTCACGTAGAGTCCTTTCGCACCTCGCCCCCGCGCGTTCCCATGGAGGATTGCGTAGGAGAGGCTCGACTTCATCGTCCCCGGCAGCCCGGACAGGAGGATCACGTGGCCGGCGGGCAGCCCGCCTCCGAGCGTGTCGTCGAGCCCATCGATGTACGTCGGGACTTTCCTTGTCTCCATCAGGACTCCCTCCATTCGGTCCGCGCCATACGGATGTGGCACGGGCGGCCAAAGGACTGGAGCTTCCAGTCGAAGTTCGCGTCGAGGCGGATGCGCAGCATCTCCGCGAGGGCGATGGCCCGGATGCAGTGGACGGGCCGGCCCTCGTCGTGCCGCATCGTGCAGATGCGGCGGTAGGCGCATCGGTCGCCGATCTCCACTTGGATTTCGTCGTCATCCCCGCGGAAGACGGTGTCGCTCCCGTCGAAGAGGCCTTCCGCGTCGACCTCCTTGGTGTACGCACGGCACGCCTCGGTGGCGTTGTTCGACGCCTCGAAGCGGGGCATGTCGGTGAGCATGAACTTGCGCAGTCCCTTTTCCTCGACCGTGCGCAGGAACAGCTGTGGGTTCCCCAGGGATTCCGAAGCCGCGAGCATCCCATAGATGAAGAATTCCAGAAGCCGCTGTGCACCTTCTTTGGTCGTGGGCATGTCAACACCCCACCATGTGGCTCAAGAGACCACCTCCAACGCGAGGATCTCTTCCACCCGCTTCGCTGTCTTCTCCATGGCCATGAGGACGAGTCCGAGGTTGGCGTCCGAGTAGACGAGGGTCACCAGGAGGGCTTCCTCGCCCGCGCCCGTGCTGAGCAGCTTGCCCTCGTCGGACTCGATGATCGCGCGGGTGAAGCGTCCCTGGGCCAGCTGGAGCGTGGCCATCTCGGAAGTCCCGACGATCGCGGCCGTCATCGCCGCCACGATTTTCGGGTCCACCCCGTCGGGAAGGGTGTGCGTGATCACGAGGCCGTCCCTCCGGACAACCGCCGCGGCCTTGATGTCGGAGACGTGGGAAAGCTCCTCAATCGCCTCCTGCAGCTCTTGCCAGACGTCGGTCACGTGGCCACCTCCTTGGCCTCCCCAGAGGTCTCCTCCAGGATGGTGGCGATCGTCTGGATGGCCTTCTCGACGCTGATGAGGACGAGGCCCATATTCGCGTCGGTCCGAACCATCGTGACCAGGATGGCCTCCTCCCCCGCTCCCGTGGCGAGCATCTTGCTGTTCACGCTATCCACAATGCTCTGGAGGAACCCGCCTTGCCCCATCTCCTCCGCGGCCATCTCCGAGGTCCCGACGATCGACGCGGCCATGGCGGCGATTCGCTTCGGGTCCATCGACTTCGGGAGGGCGTGGGCGATGAGGAGCCCGTCCCGGCGCGCGATGGCAACGGCCAGGATGTCGGGGATCCGCCGAAGCTCCTGCAGGACGGCCTGGAGCCTCGGGCGTGCGTCTTCGGGCATCTCACCTCACCCCGATGATCATCTCGGCGAGGATGAGCAGGGCCTCGCGCAGCCCCTTGTTCTCCGTCGCCACCGTGGGCATGACGGGCGAGCCTTCGGGAAGGTCCATCTTGTGTGCGACTTGATCGACCGGCAGTGCGCCCGGCAGATCCGACTTGTTCGCGAGGACCACGTAGGGGATGCGTTCGCCGATGAGCTCGAGCATGTACTTCGCGCGCTCGAAGTCCTCGGGGCGGGTCGCGTCAACGACAAGGAGGACGCCGCTCACTTCCCGGGCGAAGATCTTGAAGATGAACTCGAAGCGCTCCTGGCCCGGTGTGCCGAAGATCTCGGCCTCGATCCCGCTCAGGCTCACGTTGCCGTAGTCGAAGGCCACCGTGGTCCCCAAGCGGTCGATGCTGATCGCCCGCTCCGCCAGGGACCGAACAACGGTCGACTTGCCGGCGTTGAAGGGCCCGGTGACGAGGATGCGCGGGAAGTAGACCGTGACTCCGATGAGGTCCTTGAAAGTGTACGGGATCCAGTTCGTCTTGAGGCCGCCGGAGCCCATCTCCGTGATGCGCATGGAGTTGCGGATGATCCCGCCCCGCATGGACGAGCGGAACTCCACGAGGAAGTCGGACATCGCTTGGATGACCTGGAGTTCCCGTTCGTGGTAGGTCCAGTTGATGAAGAGGAAGCAGGTGACGCATCCCACGCCCTTTGCGGCCTCGATGATCCGCTTCCACTCCCGAAGGACGTCGTCCTGGGGGAAGCGGTCCGCGAGGAACTCCATGGAGTCGATCACGAGCCGGGACGGCCGCAGTTCCTCGATGGCCGTGATGACCGTCTCGGCGATGGAGGACAGGCTCGATACGTCCTCGATTCGGTACTTCTCAGGGCTCTCCACCATGAGCTGGGAGGAGATCGCGTCCACGAGAACGAGGCGGTCCTTCGGGAAGTTGCCGAACCGGAGGAGGTCGTTCCGAGCCAGACTGGGCAGGCGATAGAAGTCCACATAGAGCGTCGTCTCCCCGCTCTTGGCTCCTTGCACCGCGAAGGTCTCCGCGAAGAGGCGCTTCTCCGTGGGCTTGTCGCTGAACAGGAGGAGGGTCGAGGAGCGCGGGAAGCCGCCGCCGAGGCGGTCGTCCAGGACCTGGATGCCCGTGGACACGCGGCCGGGGCGGATTTCCTCCGGCGCCTGCATCAGAGCCCTCCCGTCGGGCCGGGCATCTGGACGAAGGAACGCCATGCGGAGTCCACCTGGAACCCGCGCATGTGATGGATGCGGACCTCCCGCTCCATCGTCTCCGTGAAGCGCATTTCCACCACGCCGTCCACGAGGGAACGGAGCAGGTTCATCGTCATGGGCTCGTGGACGCCGTCTTGGACCGCGTAGAGGATGAAGCCCATGTTCATCTTCGCGCGGCTCGTCATGATTTGGAAGAACTTCGAGATGGCCTGGGTGGAGTTGTGCAGGAAGAGGGCGGAGATCGTGTAGAAGTAGATGCGGACCGGGGTGCCGAGCTCCTGGGCCGCCTTGCTCATCGCCATGCCGATCCCCTCGAGGTTGCTGAAGCTGGACACCAGGAGCGTCTTCTTGGCCGGGGACGGCTCGGGCCGCTCCGAGGAGGTCGCGCTGTAGCAGTCCACGAAGATGAAGGACTTGCCCTCGTAGGGGTCCAGGTCCAGTTTGAGGGCCTTCGCCCGCGCGCGGATCTCGGAGGGATGGAGGTCCAGGGTGACGAAGACGACGCGCTCGCCCGACCGCAGCGATTCCCGGATCTGGGAGACGATGTACTCGAACTTCCCGACCCCGGGCGGACCGCTCAGGAGGGTGGCATAGTTCGTAGGGAAGGGTTGGTCCCCGATGGTACCACCTCCGGACGGGCTCCCGCTCGTCCCGGGGAGGGAGAGGGCTGAGACACCGGGCTCTCGATGCCCACTTTTCTCTTATATAGGCCGTGCCTCGATTCTCAACTCTGAGAGTTCCGCCTCCATTCGGTCCCGCGGGGCGGTCCGTACGCGCGGCAAAAGCATATACGAAGGCGGACCATGCGCCGCGCAATGCCCCGGGATGTGGCCGCGGAGCTCAGCTACCTGGAGAAGCGGGTCCTGCTCACCTTGCGGGGGACAGAGAAAGCCTCGCCGGAGGAGATCCGGTCCCGCGGGAAGTTCAAGGAGCTCGTCGAGGTCATGAACGCGGCCTCGTGGCTCCAGGCGAAGGGGCTCGTGACGATGAAGGAGCGGGTGGTCCGCTCCTACCGCCTCACGCGGAACGAGCTCGCACGCAGGGACCTCCCCGAGCGCAAGGCCCTCAAGGCCGCGCTGAAATCGAAGGGTCGCATGCCCGTCCCGAAACTACAGGCGACCTGCAAGTTCGACGAGAAGGACCTCGCCATCGCCCTGGGCTGGCTGCGCCGGAAGGGCTGGGCCCAGGTGGAGAAGGGTCCGGAGGGCAGCTTCCTCGTGGTCACGGATGCGGGCCGACAGGCCGGGGAAGGCAAGACGCCGGACGAGCTGCTGATCGCACGCCTCGCCAAGGAGGAATTGACGGAGGACCAGGTGGACCCGAGACTGCTGAAGGACCTCCGGTCACGGCAGGAGGTCGTGCGGGAGCGGGAGCGCGTTCGGCGCGAGATAGCCCTCACGCCAGCGGGAGAGAAGGTCGTCGCCGCGGGCCTCGAGCTCAAGCCGGAAGCGGCGCAGCTCACAACGGACCTGCTCAAGGAAGGCAAGTGGCAGGACGTCGACTTCCGCCGGTATGACACGAAAGCCTTCGCACCCCTCGTGTGGCCGGGGAAGAGGCACGTGCTCAGCGCCTACCTGGAGAAGATCCGCCGCATCTTCCTCGACATGGGCTTCACGGAGATCGACGGGGACTTCGTCCAGAGCGCCTTCTGGAACTACGACGCCCTGTTCCAGCCGCAGGACCATCCTGCCCGCGAGCTCCACGACAGCTTCTACCTCTCCAAACCGGACAAGGTCCCGTTGCCCGACGATGAGATCGTACGCCGCGTCGCCGAAGCGCACGAGACGGGCGGGAACACCGGCAGCCGCGGGTGGAGATACGCGTGGCAGCGGTCCGAGGCGGAGCGGGCCCTCCTGCGATCCCACACGACGCCGGTCACGCTGAAGTGGCTCTCCGAGCACCCGGGCCCGCCCCAGAAGGGATTCATCATCGGGCGCAACTTCCGCGTGGACGCGATCGACTGGAAGCACCTCCCCGAGTTCCACCAGATCGAGGGCGTGGTCATGGAGGCGGGCGCAAACTTGGCGGGGCTCCTGGGAACGATTGAAGAGTTCTACACCCGCCTGGGCTTCACCCGCGTGAAGTTCCGCCCGGGCTACTTCCCCTACACGGAACCGAGCATGGAGTCCGAAGGGCAGCTGCCCGACGGACGATGGATGGAGCTCGGCGGGAGCGGGATCTTCCGCCCCGAGGTCACGGAACCTCTCGGGATCAAGGCCCCAGTCCTGGCGTGGGGGCTCGGCTTGGAGCGGGTGATCATGGCCATCGAGGGAATCCCGGACATCCGCCAGCTGTATCTCAGCGACCTCGACTGGCTCCGGGACCACAAGGTCGTCCGCTAGCCCTTGAGCGAGTCACGCGCGGACGACTCGACCGTATTCTTAGGCGAAGCATCCCATCCTTTCTCCCTGGCCGCCACCGCGACGACCGGAGCGCCCGCAGAGTCCAACCCCGTGGCCGATGAAGATCATCCCCCTTCTTTCGACCGAAACATCCCCAGGATGTCCATCTTCGGGATTCCTGCATGGGTCTTGTCCCCGGAGTACTGCGCGGACATGCAGTCCCAACTCGAGCTCCTCCCGGGAAAGGCCGCGAAGTCCACTCCGCTCGGAGAACTTGCTCGATTGAAAACGGCGTGGCAAGCTTTATCTCCGTGTCGCAGGTTCGGCGCTCGATATTCTATGCCGTCCGCGGAAGAAGAAATCGCCCTCGGCGAACAGGCCTTGTCTACCTTGGATTACGACACCGCCTACAAGCATTTCGACAAGGCCGCCAAGGCGGATCCCAAGAACTCGGTCGCGTACTTCGGCAAGGCCGAGTCCGCGCTGGGCGCGCCCAAGGTCGAAGCGGAGGAGATTCTCGCACTCTACAAGAAGGCGATCGAGCTCGACGCGGAGAACCCGCAATATCACGACGGGCTCGCATCCTTCTGTGTGGACCTGGGACGGTTCAACGAGGCGGAGGAGCACTACAACAAGGCCGCGGCCCTGGACGAGGAGAACGCGCCCTTCTATTGGTCCGAATTCGCGATCCAGTACGCCCGCAAGGCGCCCGTGGTCATGGGACAATTCCTCGACGACAAGACGCGGGACATGATTAAGGCGAAATCCCTCACGTACGCGTTGAAGGCCCTCGGGGTCGAGAAGGAAGACGCGAAGCGCCTTCTGTGATCCGGGTCAGCGAACCCCGGGCGGTGGGCCGCGGCGCCCCGCGCGGCACGTTGTGCAGACGCCATCAGGGCCAAGGTGATCCCCGCAGGCGGGGAGCCCGCAGGATCGGCAGGTCGCGAGGGTCGGCCGTTGGCAGAGGTGGCAGAGGACCGGGACGGCCATGGGGGAGGGAATGGACGCGGGAGCGCATGAGGGTTTGCGCATGCCGGTCGGTGGTTAACGTGTTAACAATCTCTCCTGCGCGGTCTCGATGGGCCAAGGCGGTCTCTCGGGATGGCGACGCATCACGGCGCGCGAAGCTCGCCGAAGGTCGTCGAGCGCTCGGCGAAGGCGTTGTGCTTGTGGATGGACTCCTCAGACTCGGACTTGACCCGCACCCACGCGGAATCGGGCATCTTCCGGTACCGCGCCCGCAGCCGCTCGAGGACTTCCCGCACGACGTCTTCGACGAACTTCGGGTTGCGGTGGGCCATCTCGACCAGTTTTCCCTCGTCGGGCCGCTTCAACAGCCCGTAGGTCGGCGCGGACATGGAGGCCTCGACGATGTCGATCAGCTCGTCGGCCTCGAGGTCGTGCCCGGCCGGTTCCTGGAGGATCAGCGTCGTGTGGTTCCTCTGATTATGGGTCACGAAGGGAATGTCTTCCGGCCAGTCCCTAATCTCCGGATGATCCTTGACGAGATGGTCCCGCACCATCTCCATGGCGCAGGGGCACGCGGTCATCCCGATGACCTCGACCCCGATGGACCGCTCTACGACCGAGGAGCCGCGCTTCGCATTCGCGCGGGCGACGAGGTGGTACGGTTCCATCGAGGTGCGGCCCCACGGGGACGTGCGCTCGAGGAAATAATCCGCGCGGGCCCAGACCTCCGAGGTGGTCGCGTACTCGTGCTTCTTCAGGAGAGAGCGGGCGATCGTCTCCGTGAGGTCCTCCAGGCTGTCGACGGGTTCACGGACGGACTTGTCCACGAGCTCGTTGATGATCTCGAGATTCCGGGAGAGGTGAGAACCCTTCTGCGTGGGCGGCAGATCGACGAAGACGTCGATGGACGTCGTGAGGGTGAGGGACCGTCCGGGCCGGCGGACCTGCACGGGCTTCACGACGCCCGTCACCCCGACCTTGTTCAGTCGGAAGGAGTTGTTCGCCTTCTCGTTCTGGATGTCTCGAGGGATGCTGGCGCCCCCGGGGGCCTAGGGTCCGGTGGGCTTAAAGATTGTCGGCGCTCAGACCCGCAAGGTCTTCCATCGCCCTCGGCGGAAATGATTCGAGATCACCGCCGCGCGGTACCAGTACTCGACGACGAGGGGAATCCAGACGCCCACGATGCCCAGACCGAGAACGAACCCGAGGACGTAGGAGAGCGGGAGGCGGACCACGTAGATCCCGCTCAGGGACGTCATCAGCGGGAAGCGGGTGTCCCCCGCACCCCGCAGCGCGCCGTCGATTGCAAAGAACACGCCCACCGCGGGGATGCTCACGGCGTGGATGCGGATGAAAGTCACGGACCAAGCGATCACAGTCGCATCGGAGATGAAGAGGCGGGAGATGTACTCCGCGAGGAGGAAGGTCCCCACCGCGGTGGCCGTCATCACGAACACGGAGAGCTTCGCGGCTTCCCACCCGCTCTTCTCCGCCTTCGCGGGAGACCGGGCCCCGAGGTCCTGGCCCACGAGCGCCGTGGCGGCGATCGCGAACCCAAACCCAGGCATGAATGCGAAGCTCTGTATGCGCAGACCGATCTGGTGGGCCGCGAGCACGTCCGTGCCGTAGACGACGACCATGCCGACCCAGACCAGGAAGGCCACCTGGAGCATGATCTGCTCGAGGGCCGCAGGCCAACCGATCCGGAAAATCCGCCGTACGGTCGTCAGGTTCCCCCGCGGGCCGCCCCAGTGGAAGCGCAGCTTGTGCTTTCCTCGGAGGAACAGGACCACAAGGACCGCCGCCCCGACCACGTAGGAGATCGAGGTGCCGATCGCGGCACCGACCGCTCCCATCCGAGGGATGAACGCGTTGCCGTAGATCGTGTTCACGTTGATTCCGAAGTTCACCACGTTCACGAGCACGCCAATCCACAACGGGGTCACGGTGTCCCCAGCCCCGCGAAGGGCGGCGCTACCTAGGAAGTTCAGGAACTGGAAGAAGACCACGAGGGAGATGATCCGGATGTACATCGCCCCCGGGCCCACCACATCGGGGGTTGCGCCGAAGACCACAAGGACAGGCTCCGCGAAGGCCACTCCCGCCAGGGTCAGCGGCACGCTGAGGATCGCGCCGAGGACGAAGCTCTGCTTGAGCACGTGGTCCGCGAGATCCTGGTCCTTCGCCCCCATCGCGCGGGCCACCAGGGCGATCGTCCCCGCGCTCACGGAGATCATCACCGCGAAGAACAGGTAGACGAAGTTGCCGCCGAGCCCGACCGCCGCGACCGCCGCGGGCGCCTCCGCCCCGAGTGACCCCACCATGACCAGGTCGACCGTCATCGTGAGGGTCTGGAGCAGGTTGGACACCATCACGGGCCATGCCAGGGAGAAGATGGAGGACCGCTGCGTCGCGGATGTCGTGTCGGCCAGCGGGACGTCCATGCGCGCCCGCGACGCGAGAGGGTCCTATTTGTCCCTTCGGTTCGAAGGATTCGTGCGCCCTTCTCCGACCACCTGGACGAGGACCTCGCGGCGGCGGGGCTTGTTGTCCAACTCGAGGAACACGACCTGCTGCCATCGGCCGAGGGCCAGGCAGCCGTCGAGGACGGGGACGGTGAGGCTCGGCCCCAGGAACGTCGCGCGTACGTGGCTGTGGCCGTTCCCGTCGTGCCAGCGTCGCTCATGACCGTAGTCCAACCCTTCGGGGAACAGGCGTTCGAGGGCCGCGGGGATGTCCTCCTCCATGAGACCGGGCTCGAATTCGTTGGTCATGATCGCGCTCGTGCTGCTCGGAGTGAAGACGCAGGCAAGGCCGTCGCCCACGCCCGAACGGTCCACCGCCTCCGTGACTTGGCGGGTGATGTCGATTGCCTGCACGCCCTTCCGCGTCTCGAGGCGCAGAGTCTCTCGGTACGCGACCATACTCGACGGAAGGGCGACGGCCCGCAAGAAGCTTCCCCGCCTCGACGAGAAAGAAAGAGGTGCGAGGGCCGCGCCGTCCCCTTGCGGGGCCGGCCGCCCGATGCCCTCGCGGGTGGGCGTTGGTTGGGGGGAGGAGTGATTGGAAGGAGGTTCAGCGGAGGCCGATGAACCCGTTGTCGTCGAAGACGACCGGGTCGACCTCCCAGGCCGCGTGGACGGTCTCGGAGGGTTCGACCTCCATGCGGACCGCGTTGGCGTTCTGGTCCTCGATCTCCCGGGCCACGTTCTCGACCTCCTCCGCGACCGTGGTGAGGAAGGACTTGGCCAAGTGGTCCACGACGCCCTGGACGATCGTGATGACCATGTGGTTCACGACTTGCAGGGCCTCGTTGAAGGAGAGCTGGTCCGCGAACTTGTCCAGGGAGTTGTTGTCCACGACGATGAGGCTGTCCGCCTCCCGCCGGAGCTCCTCGAGCCCGGCCTTCGCCGCGTCCGTGCGGCCCTCCATGTCGAAGGGCAGGATCCCGATCGCGATCGTGACGGCCCCGCTCGCCCGCGCCGTGCGCGCGACCACGGGCGCGGCCCCCGTCCCGGCGGCGCCGCCCAGGCCCGCCACGACGAAGACGATGTCCGAGGAGAGGGAGTCCTTGAGGGGTCCCTCCGCGGTCTCCGCGGAGGTCCTGGCCGCGGCGATGCGGTCCTCGCCCTCCGTGTGGGGCAGGAGGACCTTGTAGTCCGCCTCGGCCTTCGAGAGGCCCGCAGGGTCCGTGTTGACGGCCACGGTCTCGACGCCCTTCACGTCCCGATCGTAGAGCGCGCTCACCACGTTTCCACCTGCGCCGCCGACGCCAACCACGCTGATCCGGGGATCGACTGCATCCTCGAACAGCCCGTTGACGACCTCGTCGACGTAGTCCTTCGGCATCATGTATTGCTGGCCTCCCATGTTGCCTCGACCCATCCCAGGTCGAGGGAGGCCAGAAGGTCGAGCCTACGACGAAGGCGTGCATCCCATCCCTTCATGACAGGTCCCATCCTTTCCCTTTCCTGCTACGAGGCACTCCCTTCTGGCATCCGACACGCTTCCACCGCGGTCATCGCGGGATGACTCCGTCCTTCTCGCCCGTGGAGACAGAGACCACCTTGCCCGTCGTCTTGTCGATCTCCTGGCGGTGGTCCCGGATTTCCTTGACGCGCTCCCGGGTGAACCATTCCTCGATACTGCGGACGATCGCGTGCTCCCGGTTCAGGAAGTACCCGTCGGCCACGAGGCGGTCGATGAGGTCCAGGTAGTAGTTCGGGATGCGGGTCGTCACCGTGTTGCCGCCTTCCCGGACCGATTGGATGAATTGCTGGACCGCATCGCGGACCAGCTGGGAGCGGTTCCCATACGACTTGTTCTCGCTCAGGAACGAGTCGAGGAGCTCGAGGTTCTCCTTCTCGAGCCGAAGGGTTATGCGCTCGTTTTCGTCCATCCCAGACCCCGCCTTTTCCACCCGGGAGGTATGACGGACGTCATACCCGTTTTCCCGCATGTCTTGGCGTGTTGGGCGCCGTATCCCGAAGGTCGTTATAAATATGTTTTGTCAATTGTCATACGACGTATGACAACCTCCCTCCATCCTGTCTGGAAAAGGCGGCAAAAACGCACCGGATATTTTTATCATGTATGCCGAATGAAAATGTGTTCGTCTGACTCCCGCCGGTGGGTCTTTCCTCAAGGGCTTTGCCGCGGCGAAAGGTTTTACGGAGGGCTCCCGTTCAGGCACCCGTGGCGAGGCGGAAGGGCGGGCGCTCGACGAAGAATCGGCCCATCCAGCGCCGCAGGACGCGAGCGATAGAGACGGCGGCGAAGCGGGTCTCAAGACCTCGCCGGAAGGCGATTCGCAGCCCCTCGAAAGGGACGACGCGTCGTCCCCGCGTCCGCCCGTCGTCGAGCCCGCGCAAGCGTGCGCCGCGCGTCGTACGCCCGTCATCCGGCCGCGTACGGAGGCCTGCCAAGGTCCGTCCCGGTCGCGGTGGGAAGCCGCGTGCGGCGGCCTATGATCCCTGGGCCATCGAGCGCAAGTGGCAGGAGTCGTGGGCCCAGGCTCGCCTCTTCGAGGCCTCCGCTCAACCGGGCAAGCCCAAGTGGTACAGCAACGTCCCCTACCCCTACGTCAACAGCTACCAGCACCTGGGTTTCCTGACGGCCTTCCTGCGCGCGGAGTTCCAGTCCCGCTACCGCCGCATGGCGGGCTATAACGTGCTCCATCCGCAGGCCTTCCACTGCACGGGCCTGCCCATCCTCGGCGCCGCGAAGCGGATCGCGGAGGGCGAGGAGGTCCAGATGCGGATCCTGCGGCAGATGGGCGTCCCCGAGCGGGAGATTCCCGAGTTCGCGGACCCAATGCACTGGATCGAGGTCTTCCCGCAGGCCACGATCGGGGATCTTCAGTCCGTGGGCGCGGCGATCGACTGGCGGCGCTCCTTCATCACCACGAACCTGAACCCGCCCTACGACGCCTTCGTGAAGTGGCAGTTCCGCCGCCTGAAGGACGGCGGGTACGTCCGCATCGACAAGCACCCGGTCATCTGGTGCCCGCGGGACCAGGCGCCCATCGGGGACCACGACCGCCTCGAGGGGGAGGGCGAGACGCCCTCGGAGTTCACGCTGCTCAAGTTCCCCCTGGCGGACGGCCGCATCCTCGTGGCCGCGACGATCCGCCCGGAGACGGTATTCGGCCAGACGAACGTCTGGGTGGATCCCGAAGCCACCTACGTGGTCGCCCGCGTCGATGGCGAGCGGTGGATCCTGAACGAGCCTGCGGCCACGAAGCTCGCGGAGCAAGGGAAGGCCGTCTCCGTCGAATCGAGGATGAGCGGGACCGAGTTGGTCGGCAAGGAGGGGATCGCCCCCGCGATCAACCGCGCCCTTCCCGTCCTGCCGGGGGCGTTCATCGACCAGCGGCGCGGCACCGGGATCGTCACCAGTGTGCCCTCGGACGCCCCGGACGACTACGTCGCATTGCGGGACCTACAACAGGACGAGGCCCAGCTCGACCGCTATGGGCTCGACAAGGAAAGGATCCGCGCGATTTCGCCGGTGTCCATCATCAAGACGCCCGGATGGGGCCCGCTCCCCGCGAAGGAGATCGTCGACCGGATGGGCATCCAGCATCAGGGCGAGAAGGACAAGCTGGCCCAGGCCAAGGCGGAGGTCTACAAGAGCGGCTTCTACCAGGGAGTCATGAGCGAGAACTGCGGGCCCTACGCGGGCATGCGGGTCGAAGTGGCCAAGGACGAGGTGAAGAAGGAGCTGCTGGCCTCCCGCCAGGCGGACGTCATGTACGAGCCCAGCGGCGAGGTCGTCTGCCGCTGCACGACGCCCGCGATCGTGAAGGTCGTCGCGGACCAGTGGTTCCTGGCCTATGGGGACCCGGCGTGGAAGGCCAAAGCCCATGAGGCCCTCGGGACGATGGCCCTGTACCCGGAGGCCCTGCGGAAGCAGTTCGACTACGTGATCGACTGGTTGCGGGACTGGCCGTGCACCCACCACCGCGGGCTCGGCACGAAACTTCCCTGGGACGAGAACTGGGTCATCGAATCCCTGTCCGACTCCACGATCTACATGGCGTACTACACGATCGCCCACGTCCTGCAGGGAGGCAAGCTGAAGAGCGAGGTGCCCTGGGCCTCGAAGCTGGACGACGCCTTCTTCGATTACGTCTTCCTGGGCCAGGGGGATCCCGCGGCGATCGCCTCCCGGCTCGGCGTAAACCGGGGTCTCGTCGAGGACCTGCGGCGGGAGTTCACCTACTGGTACCCCTTCGACCTGCGGAACACGGGGAAGGATCTGGTCCAGAACCACATGACCTTCTGCCTGTTCAACCACACCGCCCTCTTTCCTCCGGAGCACTGGCCCCGCGGCTTCGGCGTCATCGGTCACGTGAAGCAATCGGGCCGCAAGATGTCCAAGTCCAAGGGGAACGCATGGTACATCCGCGTGGCGGTCAAGGACTGGGGCGCGGACGTCGTCCGGGCGACCGTAGCCAACTCGGGCGACGGAATGGACGATCCCAACTTGGACACGGAGTTCTCCGGCGCCATCCAGGCGCGTCTGCG
>ERZ1292640.1765-Hain-H43-02um-R1-1765-length-17757-cov-6_pt1 | contig 17757 bp, 17 predicted proteins | sample MGYA00564404_ERZ1292640 | MGnify/ENA primary metagenome ERZ1292640 (study PRJEB36523, sample SAMEA6512636) | groundwater metagenome | collected 2019-01-08 | study: AquaDiva: Metagenomics assemblies of 32 groundwater samples
TTGCATGGTGGATTATCAGACTGAGTCCACACGCCGGGAATTTATGTGCGCATTGAGCCGCATGGTGGTGAATAGTGATGGTCAATGCTAGGTTTATGCGTGTACATTAGTGGACGATGATGATGATTATGTATTGGGTGCAACGCTTGCCGAGAGTTTGCAGGTGCCGGTAAGCATGAAACATCATCGTTGTTACAGCTGTTTTCAGTTTGGCGCTTCGTGCAGCGAAATGAAGCGATAGCGATGAAACGCCGCAGATGGATACTGATCCTATTTGATCTGCTATTCTTGAAATAAAAATTGTTATGAGAAATGAGTCAAGTGCCTAGGAAATGAGTCAACGGATACCGGAAGGTATCGTCATGGCACTTGAGTGCGCCGAGTATCGCTGTGCCTGAAAATAGCCTGGCATCATACTGGCACAAACTGACGACTGGAAATCGATGCGCTAGATTCTGGTTGTATCGGGTTTCGAAATCGCTTAGTTCTCTCATTCCAAATCCCTTTTTCAGTGTCCAGGCCATATCGCCCAACACGCGCAAACCCTGTATACCATGTTTATTCGCATCCAGAAAAGCATGCTCGAAAAAAGCATAGAGTTCTGTGCTGTCTGACATGCCATCCATCATGATGAGACGGCCTTCTTGGATATCCCGGTCAATGTCCGGTCTGACATCGCGCAACTGGCTCACGATGATGGTTTGAACCTCGGTCGTAGCGACCAGAAAACACCGGTTATCCGCTTGAAGACCACCGAGCAGGAAGGGCAAAGCCAGCTTTAGCCGCCCTGAGTCGGTGTCATAAAATGCGCATAAGTGACTGCCATAGTTAATTGAAATACCCTCAAGATCGATATGCGCAATCCGCCCTGCCGCATGCGGAGCAATAACCGTACTGTCTTGAGTCTGATCCTGTTCGAGATAAGCCAAAAGATCGGTCAGGCGGAATCTCCTTTCGCGCCTGGCGCCTATCCGCATGCATGGCAGCTTGCCCGCATCACTCCATCGTCTTAACGATATTTCACTGGCATTTAAAATCTTTGCGGCTTGTTTAATGTTCAACAGCGATTCAACAGTGTTATCAGTAGTGCCCATGCACATTCTCTCCTGCAATTATTCCTATTTGTTTCATCCGGTTATTGGGTTTTGAGAACCCTATCTGCCAGCTTCAGTGGCATCTGGCGCGATACGATTCAGATCTTATACAAAATGCTTGACTTATATTTTAGCATGAATCATATTATGCCAAATGATAATTAAAGAGCATTAAAGATAATCAATGATCATAAAAAGAATAAGAAAAGATTGACCACATTAATTAAAACGAGAAATATAGGATGACAAGATGAACCCAATTTCCGGCAACTCCGATCATTACAGTTTTTATTCCGCCCTGAGTCACCCGCCATTACGGGCTGCGGGTAATGCACCGGATCACTCTATCTATCGCTCTCAGGGTGTTCCTGAATATGGTGCTTTTCGTTTCAGGGCGCCGGCTGAAGGTTTGCTGCAGATAGGCGGCGCACATAGTGCTGAAACTGACTGGTCGGATGATTTTGAAATTGCCTGGACAAAGATGGGTAATAAAGGCCCGCTGGTTCTCTTTCTGCATGGCGTACCAACCAATCGCTCGCAATGGGAGGAAGTGCAGGGGCAAGTGTCGCGCTTTTGCGAAACGATTTCCATCGACATGCTGGGAATGGGCGAAAGTTCCAAGCCACGTCTTTATGGCCGCAAGGATAATCCGGCCCCTAATGCAATGTGGCACTGGATCAATGATGTCGATTACATTGAGAAATTGATGCAGCAGGAATATCCGGGGCGGCAATTTATTTTTATAGCCGATGACTGGGGCAGCGGTATCGCTTCGCACTATGCCGCCCGGCATAACGACCGGTTACACGCATTGGTACACATGGACCCGATTGCCTTCGACGGTTATCCGGTCAATGAAATACAGGCTATCGGCCGGGCATCCGAAATTCCCAACACGCCGCAAGGCGACGCGCAATTTGCACTGCTGTTCGCAGCATTTGATCAGACATTGGTGCAGATTCTCAAGTCGATGGTGTATGACCCATCCAAATACAATCAATACAATTTGCGTTATCTGACTTTTCCCTATGTGGATGTGGACTATGAACGCAACGGAAAGCATGATGGTATTGACGATGTTGCCAGGTCAACCACGATGCGTCTGAAACTACACAACCTGCGTGTGCTGTCAGATCGCGCGGCGATTCTCAGCCCGTCGCTGCTGCTGCCTTATCATCCGCAATACAATCCCCAGGGTGTGCAATACCGGAACATTACCGTGCCCGCATTGATCATGTGGGGCGAATTTGACAACATGATGCCGGCGGCGCAGACACAACGTTTTGCGAATGTCCTGGGAACGGATGATGTGCAAATCACTTACATTCCAAGAGCGGGACATTTTCCGGCAACGGACAATCCGGATTGTGTCGCGGATACCCTTATTAACTTTATCCGCCGCGTCATGGGACGGCAAGCGCTGGCTGATATCTATGTCGGAAATCAGGGTATCTGGAAAGGGGATGAGCGCCGGATGATCGAGGAATTGAGGGTTTTACATGGCATTACAGGCTAAGTATCACGATGGCGCACTGAAATTTTAATCTTCCATAGGCACGCATTTGATTTATGACAACAATGAATGACGGCTTAAATACGCAAACATGGCTGGATGAACATGGCGATTATTTATTCAGTTACGCGCTTTTAAGAGTGAAAGATACGCATGTTGCGGAAGACTTGGTTCAGGAAACACTACTGGCTGCGGTAACAGCGAGAAATACTTTTTCCAATCAATCCACGGTCAGGACCTGGCTCACCGGCATACTGAAGCATAAGCTGATTGACCATTTCCGTCGGCAAGGGCGTGAGATAGTTATCGCTGATTTGATTGATCAGAACGAAGATGATCATTTAGATCGTTTTTTTGAAGCCAATGGCCGCTGGATTGAGAAACCGGAAGCATTCCCCGATCCCGAATCGGCATTTCAACAAAAGCAATTCTGGAAGGTTTTTCAGGACTGTTTGTCAGGGTTAAAGCCGAGGCAAGCGGAAGTCTTTCTTGCCAAGGAGATTCATGGCATGAGTAATGAAGAAATCTGTAAGCATTTTTCACTCAATCCGACCAATGTTTGGGTATTAATGCATCGTGCCCGCTTATCCCTGCATAAATGTTTAAAGATCCACTGGATAGATTGATCGCTGGAAAATAATATGTTGAATTGCAAACAAGCCAGTTTGCTGGCCTCGCGAGCCATGGATGAGAAGTTGCCTTATTGGAAAAACAGCTTGCTGAAATTGCATCTGCTGTTATGCCGCAGTTGCGCCAATTTTACACGGCAGATGGCATTTCTGCGTGAAGCCTCGCGCCGTTATGGAAACAGCCGTGACTTACGGTTGACCGGAGATGCAAGAAAACGGATCTTGAATGCATTGAAGCGTCATGAAATTGATGAACAACCCTGACAGCGGGAAGCCTTTGGTAATTAATGGAATGCAGTCTGATTAAGAAAACGTACTGAATGAGGAGAATAAATAAATGTTACAAGCAATCATAAAAGAATCATCTGAATCATCAGCTATTTTGTTTGAAATTGAAAAAGCGTTTGGAGGTCATGTTCCCAATGTTTTTCAAGCCTATGCCGCGCATCCTGCATTACTGGCAGCCAATTGGCAGAAATTCAAGACGGTGATGCTGCAAGGCAAATTACGGCGTAAAGTGAAGGAAGCGATTGCGTCGGTAATTTCGTACGATAACCAGTGTCATTACTGTATCGCGGCTCACAGTGCGGCCCTGCGTAGTCTAAAAATGAATGAACCGGAAATTGCCGCACTATTTGAAAACATATTACCTGCTGATTTTACGGAGAAAGAAGCGGCATTGATAAAATTCGCCCGCAAAGCGAACCAGAATTGGCACAGCATTGGCGGCGCCGATCTCAAGGCATTGGTTGATGCTGGGGTTGAAGAAGGTGAAATGCTGGAAGCAATGGGAACAATGGAACTTTTTATCGCATTTAACCGGTTTGCGGATGTAATGGGCGTTGAAACGGATTTTTAAGGCTTGTTCCAGAGAGTTGAATCATAAAAGGCATTTTGTATATGTTGAGGTTATTGTGTTGTATGTTAGCTTGCTTACCCATTGTGGCATGGGCTGAAGGACAGCGTATTGATGTTGCCCGTTTCTCGCAAGGGGATTTGAAAGGGTGGCAAACGAAAGTTTTCTCCGGGAAAACATTCTATGCGCTGAGAAAAGAAGGCGATCGAACTGTTTTGCACGCTGACAGCAATGCCGCCGCCTCAGGTCTCTACCGTGAAACCAGTATTGATCTTGGTAAAACACCTATCTTGAACTGGACCTGGAAAGTTGACAACATATTGACCGGGAATGATGAACGTACTAAGGCGGGCGACGATTACCCTGCCAGAGTCTATGTGGTTTTTTCAGGCGGTGCTATGTTTTGGCGCACGCGTGCAATCAATTATGTTTGGTCGAATAAGCAGCCGACCGGCAGTAGCTGGTTTAATGCTTTCACGAGTAACGCGGGAATGATTGCCGTGGAATCCGGGGTTAGCCGGACCGGCCAATGGATTCAGATAAACCGCGATGTGCTGGCCGATTACCGGAGAATATTCGGCGAGGAGCCGGGAGCGGTTGATGCCGTTGCGATTATGACCGATACGGATAACACGGGCGCTTCGGCAACAGCCTGGTACGGCGATATCTGGTTTACTGCGAAATGATCAACCATTGATGTCATTGATTAATAATAGATTGGTGGTAAAAACCGGTATGTCCAAAAATTTTCGATATGTGCTAATCCATTTGTTTTTTCTTGCCATTGTGGTTGCTTGCGTCGCGCAAGCACAAGCGCAGATGCCAACAAAAACCGCTTCTCAGCGTTTGGTTTTGACCGGTTCAAGCACCATAGCGCCATTGGCCGGTGAAATCGCGCGGCGCTTTGAATCATTGCATCCGGGAGTGCGCATTGATGTGCAGACAGGCGGTTCTTCACGCGGCATCCATGATGTGCGCAAAGGGATTGCCGCAATCGGCATGGTGTCGCGCGCTTTGAAACCGGATGAAGCGGATCTGCAGGCGTTTGCCATTGCGCAAGATGGTATCAGCATCATCGTGCATGCCGGTAATCCGGTCATTACGCTCAGCCGGGAACAGATTGTGGATATTTATACCGGACGGATTACGCGTTGGAATGCTGCGGGTGGCACGGATGCTCGCATTACCGTCGTCAATAAAGCGGAAGGACGATCAACATTGGAGCTGTTTCTGGATTATTTGCAGCTTAAAAACAGTGAGATTAAACCGCACGTCATCATCGGTGATAACGCGCAAGGCATCAAAACAGTGATTGGCAATCCGCATGCCATCGGCTATGTATCCATCGGTGCGGCGGAATACGAGGCGCGGCGGGGCGCGCCTGTGCGGTTATTGTCATTGGGTGGCGTGGAAGCTTCCGTGGAGAATGTGCGGCAAGGTATTTTCCCATTGTCGCGTCCGTTGAATCTGGTTACATCCGGCGAACCGCAAGGCCTGGCGCGCCGGTTTATTGAATTTGCCCGTTCACCGCAGGTGCATGATCTGGTCAGAGCGCAATATTTTGTTCCGGTCAATGCTGACTGACAAGCTGCTGATGGGTATTCTGCGCGCGGGTGCATTGATGGCAGCGCTGGTCATGCTGTTGATTCTGATTTTTCTGATACACGAATCCTGGCCCGCTTTATCAACGTTATCAATCGGTCGCTTCATGACCGATGCGTCGTGGCATCCACTGGAAGGCGCCTATAATTTAATGCCCATGCTGTCCGGCACACTACTGGCAAGCGCTGGCGCGTTGCTACTGGCTGTGCCGCTGGGTCTGGCATCGGCAATATTCATTGTTTTTTATGCGCCATTGCATCCGGCTGCAATCTATAAGCGCCTGATCGAGCTGTTATCCGGCATTCCTTCCGTGGTTTTCGGTTTCTGGGGATTGACGACGCTGGTACCGCTGATCAATCAATGGCATCCGCCCGGCGCAAGTCTGTTGGCTGGAATAGGGGTGCTGGCACTGATGATTCTGCCAACGGTCACCTTGACTGCTTATACAGCGTTGGCGGCTGTGCCGGATGAATTGCTGCGCAATGCGGCTGCGCTGGGATTATCCCGCTGGGGGATGATCAAAGGCGTCGCGTTGCCGGCTGCAAAAACCGGCATTGCCGCCGGAATCATTCTGGCGGCGGCGCGCGCACTTGGTGAAACTATGGCGGTATTAATGGTGGCGGGCAATGTCGTGCAATATCCGGAAACATTGTTTGATCCGGTGCGCACACTGGCAGCCAACATTGCGCTGGAAACGGCGTATGCCATGGGAGATCACCGTGCTGTTCTGTTTGTATCGGGATTGCTCCTGATGCTGCTGGTCATGGCGCTGTCGGGTGTGGCCGGGCTGCTGGAGAAGCGGCGTCATGCGTGAAATGAAGAATATTCACACCGCGCAAGTTTTACGGGAGCGTGCCGTGCAGTTTCTGATTTATGTCGCGGTATTGCTGATCAGCGCGGTTTTTATTTGGATACTGGCCGATCTGGCGCGGGGCGGCATCGCGCACCTTTCCTGGGAATTTCTGACGGAATCCCCGCGAGATGCCGGACGGGCAGGCGGTATTGCATCCATACTGGTTTCCACGCTGCTCATCTTGCTGGTGGCATTGCTGACGGCCGTACCGGTCGCATGGACGAGCGCGATATTGCTGGTGGAGTTTGTACCGGCTGACAGCCCGTTTGGCAAAACGGTACGATTCAGCCTGCATGTGCTGGCGGGGGTGCCTTCGATTGTTTTCGGATTGTTTGGTAATGCTTTCTTCTGTATTTATCTGGGGCTGGGATTTTCAATTCTGTCCGGCGGTTTGACGCTGGCGTGCATGTTATTGCCGATTCTGACGAGCACTGCGGAAGCCGGGCTTCGCGCCGTGCCGCATGCTTATCGCATGTCAGCATCCGCTTTGGGCATGACGCATACCGCAGCGCTGGTGCATTTGATACTCCCGGCTGCCGCGCCGGTTTTGGCTGCCGGACTCCTGCTGGGAATAGGGCGCGCATTGGCCGAGACTGCGGCATTACTGTTCACCAGCGGTTATGTCGAACGCATGCCGGATTCCTTGCTGGATTCGGGACGCGCGCTGGCATTGCATATTTTCGATTTATCCATGAATGTGCCCGGAGGCGATATGCCGGCTTATGCATCGGCTCTGGTGCTGGCCGGTCTGTTACTATGCATTAATATTACGGCCATGAAGTTTGCCCATGGTTTGCAACGCAGGAAAATCATGACATGAACTCGAATCAACACACCGGCAAGCCGGATGCGTTTACCCTGGGGCCGCTTGAAGAGGGCCCGGCCTGCTGTGATCCGCAGCCAGTGGTTCAAGTCAGGAATCTGTCCTTGCTATATGACGGTAAAATCGCCCTGGATAAGGTTACGCTGGATATCTATAAGGGCTGCATTACCGCGCTGATCGGACCATCCGGTTGCGGAAAAACCAGCTTCCTGTCCGCCATCAACCGCTTGACCGATCTGGTTCCGGGTTGCCGTGTCACGGGAGAGATCCGGGTGAATAATCGCGACATTCACCATCCTGACACGCATGTGCAGAGGCTGCGCCGCCAAGTCGGCATGGTGTTCCAGAAACCCACGCCCTTTCCGCTCTCCATCCGCCGCAACCTTTCGCTGCCGCTCAATGAGCATGGCATCAGCAACAAAACGGAAGTCGCCGCAATCACCGGGCAAGTGCTGCGAGATGTCGGCTTATGGGATGAAGTGCATGATCGCCTGGATGCGTCCGCGCTCAGCTTGTCCGGCGGGCAGCAGCAACGCCTGTGCATTGCACGCGCTCTGGCATTGAAGCCGCAGATTTTGCTGATGGACGAACCCTGCAGCGCACTGGACCCACTTGCGTCCGGTGTCGTGGAAGACCTGATCCGCCGTCTGCGTGGCCATTACACCATTGTCATTGTTACGCACAATCTTGCGCAGGCAAGACGCATCGCCAACTATGCGGCTTTTTTCTGGGTCAGCGGACGCGCCGGGCAACTGATCGAATTTGGCCGCTGCCAGCATATCTTTGAATCACCCAGCCATGAATTGACGGCTGCTTATATCAATGGCGTCAGAGGATAATCAGTATGAAAAATAAGCCCCATATTTTATTGGTTATTTTTATTTTGTTGGCCGTCAGTTTGCAGGTTTCTGCAGCATCGATAAATGGCTTTAATCTGGATGATGCATTAATACCGGTGGATGAGATTCATTCCGGCGATCCTCCTAAGGATGGAATACCGTCGCTTGATAACCCTATATTTATCAAGGTATCACAAGCACATTTCCTGCGAGACACTGACCGGGTGCTGGCATTAACACGTCATGGCGTTAGCAAAGCCTATCCTTTGCGTATTCTGAACTGGCATTTATGATCGACTATATCCAAATCATTAGAGGATGGGTTCTGGCAAGTAATGGTCCAGATAGCGTGTTGAGTAAGACACGGGTCTGGAATCTACAAATATTCATTTGTATGAAATAGCCTCGCTGTTATAGCTGTTTTCAGTATGGGGTTTTATGCAGCGAAATGAAATGATAAAGGATAGATATGAAACACCGTTGGTGGGTACTGATTCTGTTCGGTCTGTTGTTCGGGTTGTTTTTTGTTTTTGATCTGGGTCGTTTTTTTACGCTGGAAGCGCTCAAAGATCAGCATGAAGCGTTACAGCAAAGTTACCGGGCAGAACCGCTTTTCGTGATCGGCATGTATGTAGCAGCTTATATCGTGATGGCTGCATTGTCGCTGCCCGGCGCGACCGTCATGACACTCGCCGGTGGCGCGATATTTGGATTAGGGATCGGCGTGCCGGTGGTACTGGTGTCGGCGACGATCGGCGCGACGCTGGCGTTCTGGGCTGCGCGTTATGTGTTGCGCGATGCCGTGCAACGCCGCTTCGGCGATCGCCTGGAAACTATCAACAAAGGTTTGGAGCGGGATGGTGTTTTTTATCTGTTTTCCCTGCGTCTGGTGCCGGTCTTTCCATTCTTTCTGATTAATTTGCTGATGGGGTTGACTACCCTTCGCAGCACCACTTTCTTCTGGGTCAGTCTGGCCGGTATGCTGGCTGGAACAACGGTGTATGTGAATGCAGGCACGCAGTTGGCGGCAATCACGCATTCATCCGATGTCATGTCTCCAGGGCTGATCATTTCATTTGTTGTATTAGCCTTTTTCCCGTGGCTGGCTCGCTGGGGTATCGAGCGGATTAAAATTCACTGGCTCTATGCACGCTGGCCCAAGCCTGCACACTTCGACCGCAATCTGATCGTGATTGGCGCCGGTGCTGCCGGATTGGTGAGCGCGTATATTGCTGCGGCCACGCGAGCCAATGTGACGCTGATCGAAAGCCACAAGATGGGGGGCGATTGCCTCAATTATGGCTGCGTGCCATCCAAGGCGTTGATCCGCACCGCTGCTTTTTTGCAACAAGTAAAAAACACCCAGTCACTAGGCATTGCACAGACCAGCGTTCAGTATGATTTTGCCGCTGTGATGGATCGTGTCCGGCGCGTGGTTAAAACCGTCGAACCGCATGATTCGGTGCAACGATACACGCAACTGGGGGTAGAAGTGTTGCAAGGCAAAGCAACCATTACTTCACCCTGGTCGGTGGAAATCAACGGGCAAATATTGACCACGCGCGCCATCATTATCGCAACCGGTGCGCGTCCCATCGTGCCCAAAATTCCGGGATTGGAGTCGGTGCGGTATTACACTTCCGATACCATCTGGTCGTTGAATGAGCGGCCGGAGCGCCTGGTTGTGCTGGGAGGCGGGCCGATTGGCTGCGAACTGGCACAAGCATTTGCCCGCCTGGGTTGCCAGGTAACCCAAGTGGAACGAGGTGACTTGATGATGCGCGAAGATGCGGATGCCATGGAACTGGTTAAAACCGCATTGCAAGCCGATGGTGTAAAAATACTGACGCAAACAGAGGCACTGCGCTGTGAAACAGAAGACGATGCACGCTATTTGATCGTGCGCGGGCAGGACGGTGAAGAAACAAAACTGCCGTTTGATGCCCTATTATGCGCCGTAGGCAGAATGCCGCGCACGGAAGGCTTTGGACTGGAGGAGCTGGGTATTCCGGTGTCATCACAGCACACCATCGAAACCAACGCCTGGTTGCAAACCATTTATCCCAATATTTACGCTTGCGGCGATGCCGCAGGACCTTATCAGTTCACCCACACGGCTGCGCACCAGGCATGGTATGCCTCGGTCAACGCGCTGTTTGGCGCTATCAAACATTTCAAAGTGGATTATTCCGTCATTCCATGGGCGACATTCACTGACCCGGAAGTCGCGCGAGTTGGGTTGTCGGAAAAAGAAGCCAAAGCACGGAAGATCGCCTTTGAAGTGACGCGTTTTAACCTTGCAGATCTGGATCGCGCCATTGCCGATGAAGCCGCGCACGGTTTTGTTAAAGTATTGACGGTACCCGGCAAGGATCGCATCCTGGGCGTCAGCATCGTTGGTGCGCACGCCAGCGATTTACTGGCTGAATTTGTACTGGCGATGAAGCACGGGCTAGGTCTGAATAAAATCCTGGGCACCATCCATACCTATCCGACCTGGTCGGAAGCCAATAAATATGCAGCGGGAGAATGGAAGCGTGCGCATGCGCCACAGCTTCTTCTTAAATGGGCGGGGAAGTATCATGTCAGAAGGCGGGGGAAGGCGGATAATCAGATCGGCTAGAGGATGGTGGTTTTATTGAGACAGTATTACCTTGTGATCGCCGGAGGAAAAATGCACGAATATCAATCGGCAATCGTACATGACAGAATCAATTGAGGTATCAGGCGATTGAAGCCGGCATGATAGATTCGTGCTATTCAAACGGTTGAATATCCAGCCTCACGCCATAGCTAACAGTTTTATCGGTTATCTCGCCGTTTTTTGTAATGACCACATTACAAGTAGTGATCTGATTCGGGATTCCCTTCTCATCCAGTCTGCGGCGGAAGCTGCGTGCTTGGCCGCGGTTTAGGTGGCCGATGGTACGGTTATCAATGTCGATGCGGACTGCGTTGCTGTCGTAGGGGTTATCGTTGTCCGGTATCAGGTAGGCCTTCAGGATATGTGCTTTGGGATCTGAACCTTCATCAGGGCCGATGGCATTTTTCTGTGCTAATTGATGGATCGCCCCCTGATACGATTCTGCCGCGACTGCAAAGGCAAATTGACCGGGTTCCGGCCAGGCATAATAATCTTCTGTTGGTTTAAGGTCTTGTGGTAAATCATTGCTTGATTGGGTTGCGATGTCTCTGGCGGCGATTTTTTTCCGGGTGGCAAAGAGAACGATCGCAGTAATGAGTGCCACCGGGAGAATATGCGATTTGTCGGTCCCGGCACCGGCGATTAATCCGATGAACAGGGAGGATACCAGGATCGATAGAATGCTCAATTCCGGTTTTTGCTCGCTGGAAGAATCGGAAGAGGAGTGAGATTGTTTTTTCATCAGTTTATTGTTGTAAAGCTTGTTCGATGGCTGTCACAAACGCTGGGTCAAAGGGTTTTGTGTGCGGACTGAACTGTGTGATGAACTCAGAAAAGCCGTGATCAAAACGAGAAAAATACGCATGTGCTGTCTCTCCAATTGTTGGGCCAGTGAGTAAAAGAAAGACGTCCTTGCGTTCATTTTATCTCATTTTTGTATGATTTTATTGCGTTTGACACGCAATCCGGCTTCCAGTACATTCATAAATACAGGATAAGGCTTTTGTTTTTGCCCTATTCCTAACTAAGAGATTACTCATGGTTTATTAATTTAAGATCCATAATTCTTTTCTGCAAGTCACGCTGAAGTTATCCATTTTTCAAATACTGGGTAATTTAAAAAATCAACAATTGATTGAGGGATATTATGAACAATAAGCAGCTAGAAATATTACAGATCACGCAAGCAATGTTTAATGCAGCGCCCGGCGCTCAATATTTAAGCGAGTTTACTGCGATTGTTGATAACGCTAGCGGCTCTGTCAAGCATCTGGCCAATGTGTTAGCTGGAACCAGTGTATTTAAGCAATCAATGTATGCGGATACATTAACGAATAATGCCTTTTCCGCTCAATTTGTAGAAAATATTGTTGGCACGCTCGTCAGTGCAGAGAATAAGGCTGCGGCGGTTTCAACGCTGGCGACCATGCTGGCAGCAGGTCAAAGCCGGGGTGATGTGATTTACTGGGCGGCCACAACGCTTGCATCAGTCGATACAGTAGATGTTAATTGGGGTGCGGCAGCTCAGCAATTTAATAATAAAGTTGACGTGGCTGCTTTTTATTCCATTGATTATCATGGAACAGCGAATACATTAGCTGCCTTACAACAAGTGACGGCGAATGTTACCAACATTACGGCTACGGTGGATGCAGCTAAAGCGTTATACGCAATACCTATACTGCGGGCTGTTGCGGGTGTTAGCACCCTGACGGGCGCTGACGGGGTGAACAATACCTTTGTCGCAGTGGGCATCACGGCAGCCGGACAGTACTCCGGCAGCGATGCCAATTTTACGAATCTCGCCACCATCAATAACAAAACCATTTCGGAAGTAGACAGCGGCGATGCCTTTATCGGCAGCACTGGCTACGATACCTTGCACGTCTATGGCACCGCCGATCTGGCTGGCGTTACTCTGACCAGTATTGATCGGGTGATACTGCACTCGGATGTAACCTTTACTACCGAACAGATGGCCGCTTTCAACACGGCAGGGGCGGAGATTATCGGCGACGGCTCCAGTATTATGCGGATGGATCAATCCGGTCCGGTAACGAGCGTTGATATGTCCAATATCGGTTTGCAAGCCATTGGTCAGTTTGATCTGGCCGCCAGCCTCACGGCGCAGATTGATCAGCTAGGCTTGAACCAGATTGGTGCAGTATCTGCCGGCACCGACTCATTCATTCAAGCGGCGGCGGGTACGCTCGATTTCACGGGTAAGACAGTCTACGGGCCGGGTAGTATCAAGGATGCCAATGGCACTGTGGTAGGAGCATTGGATGCGGTACCCGGGCTAGGTACGCATCTTAATTTGGTGGTTAATTCTGTTGCGGAACTGATTGATAACATGAATGCGGTACTGATAGGAGTTCCGGGTTACATTGTGCAAGATAAGGTGAATCTCGACGTGGCCAGCATGAGCTTGTACCTCGGATCACAAACTGAAGCGGATGTGATAGCAGCAGGTGGCAATAGTGCTTTCCTGCGCGGTGGCGGTTTCGACGACACAATTACCGGTGGCGGCGGCACCAACTTCATCTCCGGCAATGCCGGTAACGACACCATCACCGGTGGTGCCTTGCGCGACTTCTTTGCAGGTGATGCGGGAACGACACCATCAGTGGCTTGGGTGGCAATGATTTAATCAACGGGGAGGCCGGTAACGACACCATCATCGGCGGTACGGGGCTGGATTTCATAATGCCGGGTGATGATGCCGATACGGTGATAGTGACCGATGACTATGATTTTATCAGCCTCTATTCTAGCGCCGCATCCATGGTGAAGGATGCTGCAGCCGATGTGGTCAGGTTCACGGCAAGCGGGGCTTTTAGTGGAGGAGGACCTAGTGTTATCGTTGGTTTTGAAGCCGCTAACGATAAGTTGGAGTTCGAGTCAACAATCACGGGAGCGGGCATTGCGGGTATCAGTGCTGCCGCAGGCAGTGCCACCATCAGCGCAGCCGGAATTACCGGGTTCGATATGAACTCCGCTGCCCCGAATGGTATTCTGATCCTGACGAATAATTCATTTATTCGTGGCGATGTGACTTCAGCAAACAGCGGGACTTTCGGATTTGATTTTGTATTGGGGAATACCGGGACCCTTAGCGGCGCGGGTGTAGGACATCTGATTGCGGTAGGCGACGGTGCCAGCAACACCAACATATTCTATGACAGTGATGGCAGTTCCACCACCAATAACTGGCAGCTTGCAGTCAAACTAATCGGCGTGGCGGTTACTGACTTGTCAACCACTTCGCTACAATTGATCAACGAATCGGCATAAAACCTCTGCAAGAATGTGACTGACCGCGATCTGCTATGGCAATATCTAAAATAAATCGATTCCAATGTGATAAATGTCATAGCGGATTCATTGATCAGGCGGCACAATCTTTGCGGTTATGGATAACTCAACGAAGATAGTTACCGGGATAGATGGGTATCTGTCAGACAGATTCCTGGATTTCTGATTATTGATTGAGTTGAAATTCGGTAATTTTCTGATATCCGCATTGGTCTATTCCAATTGAATCTTTTGGTTCTTTGAAGAAAAAAGGTATTTGTTTTTCCAATACTCGGAGATTGTTGACATGAGACTCAAGCAAGCCAGTCTGTCTGAAAACCAATGGGACGACATCATTGATGCGATGAAATGTTTGAAGAAGAGCAATAAATCGCATAACTGGGATTTTTTTGTTGATGCGCATAATAAGTTTGCGAGTCATCATCATGACGATTCGCCCCACATCGATGGCGGGAATACTACGATTCATAGTCCATTTTATTGGTTGGCTTGGCACCGTAAATTTGTTTTTGAGTTTGAGAAAGAATTGAAGGCTGAGGGTATGCGTGTCGATTTGCCTTACTGGAACTGGACTGAAAACCGGAAAATTCCTGATCATTTGCGCATGGAGTTGTTCGGCTGGATGCACATCACGCGTGCTGTTTTTCATGATGGCGATAAATTGCCCACCGCTACGGATTTGCGCAATGCAAAGAATGCGACGACTTACCTTAATTTTGACAGCCGGATGAATGATCTGCATGGAAAGGTACATAATTGGGTCGGCGGTACGATGGCAACCTTCAAGTCACCCAAAGATCCATTATTTTTCCTGAATCATGCATTTATCGACAAGGTTTGGGCTGAATGGCAAGCCGCGCATCCTACCTTGCAGTTTTCCACATCGATTCTCGATGCTTCTCTCGCGCCGTGGGGTAGTGTGAAGGTGCGCGATGTGATGAGCATTTCGGATATGGGTTATAGTTATGGCTAAGATGCGGCGTTAACGCAGCGCAACGGAATCGCGAATGGAGTTTGAGAAACTGGCTTTCACTGAAATATGAACCGTTATCCCATTGGCGCAGTAGATTAATCTTAAGTCCGACAGGCCCCTAGTCAGCGATTGGTTCACAAGATTCATATGAGAAGGATCTTAAACAGGAGAATTAGTTATGACAACTACATGGGATGACCTTCTTTATCCGGGTAGAGCTACTGATTTTTTTCAGCGCCGCGCCTTTCCATCATTTAATCCATCGACCAATGCATACAGCTCCAGTAATGCCCTTTGGCTCGCAGAGTTGAGCCGGCTGGTATATCGTGACACGCCAATACCACTTCCCTCCGGCAATAATTTTCCAGACAGCACAACTTATATACGGCATAGTTTTTTTGATTCGCGAGCAACCGATACGCAAGCCATGCTGATCGAGTTCGATGGCGAATTGCCATTTGCTGTACTGTCGTTCCGTGGTACAGAAAAAAAGATCAAAGATATCGTCACCGATCTAAAACTCGGTAAAGTTACATTAGGAAAAAACAAAGTGGCGGTTCATGAAGGTTTTTGGGAAGCATTCGATTCAGTGCGTTGCAGGATCGAAGAGAAACTCAAAACGCTGAAATGTCCTGTGTTCTGCGCCGGTCACAGTCTCGGTGCAGCATTAGCCACATTGGCTGCAAAAGAGTGGAACCCAGCGGCACTTTATACCTACGGCTCGCCGAGAGTCGGCGACTCGGTTTTCGCAGCGTCACTCAGTCATATTCCCATTTACCGCATTGTTGACGATAAAGACATCATCGCTACAATTCCTCCAGAGGCCTTTAATTATCAGCACGCAGGTAAAGAAATAATTTTGTCGCCACTATCGGAGCCTCCTTTGCTTGATCGACTCAAAGCCATTGTTGGACTTAATCCGCCTAAATTTCTGGCTGATCACGCTCCGGTCAATTATGTGGACAGGATAGAAATCACTTCGGTTTAAGCACTGCCATGTCATTCGGTACTTGCAATTCAAGGCGGTATTTAGCCCCCCATAGCTGCTGGTTTTCAGATAGCGCCTTAAATAATTAGTAGAACACAGATATTGTTTATCCTATTGATAAGGATAGTCTAAATATCTTTTGCTGAGTTAAGATCGATTTTTGATCAACGCTATGAAAAACAAAGCAATTGGGTTCGTGACACACGGTGATGCGGTTTTGTCGTCACAGTATAGGATGGTCAGTTTCCATGTTTTGAAATTTCGGTGAAATCACAATCTAATCTTGTTCATTATGATCAGGAAGCTCAATTGACAATTGGTCGTTACAGGCATGACTGTCTTAAGGTGATAATTCGCTCAATAATCTTGTTGCCTTTACGGCTCGTATCTTGGTGAGTATCCCCGCACTTTAAATCTTTGCACCAGAATTTCACAGCAGCATCTAAGCAGTTTTGTAATGCGATCAATGGCAAATATGCAATAAACTTTACGTGTTTTTTGTCAATAAAAAGCGGATGAATGTTATGATTACCGCAAATTTTACTTGTGGTAATACCATCACCGGTCGGCATCAGTTTTTCTCTTTCCAGGAATCCATAGATTTTAGCCTCCAGCTTTGCTGGCGGTATTTTTTCAAATGCAGAGGTCATGAATGTCTTTCAGTATAGCCAACCTGTTATCTCAACATCGCACGGATAAATTTGATTTGCACGAGCGGTATCTGAATGCTCAGATGGTCAGGGTTTTGAAAACAATTGGCTATGACCGGAATTACCAGCGCGCCATCGGTCAATATTTGTACGATGATCAGGGCAACGAGTATCTGGATTTGCTGAGCGGTTTCGGTGTTTATGCGTTTGGCCGCAATCACCCGACCATCGTCAATGCGTTAAAAGAAGTGTTGTCTTTGGAACTGCCCAATCTGGTGCAGATGGATGTATCCGTTCTCAGCGGTTTGCTGGCGAAAGAGATACTGACCACCACGCCGGATAATCTGGAGCGGGTTTTTTTCTGCAATTCCGGTACGGAGGCGGTCGAGGCGGCGATCAAGTTTGCTCGCTACGTGACCAAGCGCAACAGGATCATCTGTTGCGATCATGCCTATCATGGTTTGACGATGGGCGCGCTGTCGCTGAACGGCGAGCAGATTTTTAAGGATGGTTTCGGTCCGTTGCTGCAGGACTGCGGCTCGGTTCCATTTAATGATCTTGCCGCATTGGAGCAGGCTTTAAGCAATAAGGATGTGGCCGCGTTTATCGTCGAGCCGATCCAGGGCAAAGGGGTGAATATTCCGCATGATGACTATCTGCCGGAAGTCGAGCGATTGTGCAAGCAGTACGGCACACTATTTATCGCCGATGAGATTCAGACGGGCCTGGGCCGTACCGGAAAGTTCTGGGCGATTGAGCATTGGGGAGTGCGGCCCGACATGATTTGCATGGCTAAGGCGCTGTCCGGCGGCTTTGTTCCGGTGGGCGCAGTGGCTATGACGCAGCAGATTATGGAAAGTGTGTTTAACCGGATGGATCGCGCAGTCGTCCATGGTTCCACATTTTCCAAGAATAATCTGGCGATGGCTGCGGGCTTGGCCAGCCTGGAAGTGATCAGAGCTGAGAAACTGGTGGAAA
>ERZ1292640.1770-Hain-H43-02um-R1-1770-length-17745-cov-9_pt1 | contig 17745 bp, 13 predicted proteins | sample MGYA00564404_ERZ1292640 | MGnify/ENA primary metagenome ERZ1292640 (study PRJEB36523, sample SAMEA6512636) | groundwater metagenome | collected 2019-01-08 | study: AquaDiva: Metagenomics assemblies of 32 groundwater samples
GTGGCCATCGACAGCGTCGAGGACATGAAAATCCTGTTCGACCAGATCCCGCTGGACAAGGTGTCGGTGTCCATGACCATGAACGGCGCGGTGTTGCCGGTGCTGGCCGGTTATGTGGTGGCGGCCGAAGAGCAGGGCGTGGCGCAGGACCAGCTCAGCGGCACCATCCAGAACGACATCCTCAAAGAGTTCATGGTGCGCAACACCTACATCTACCCGCCGGCGCCCAGCATACGCATCATCGGCGACATCATCGAGTACACGGCCAAACACATGCCGAAGTTCAACTCGATCTCCATCAGCGGTTACCACATGCAGGAAGCCGGTGCGAACCAGGCGCTCGAACTGGCCTTCACACTGGCCGACGGCAAGGAGTATGTGAAGACGGCGATTGCCAAGGGTCTGGATGTCGACGGTTTTGCCGGCCGCCTGAGTTTTTTCTGGGCCATCGGCATGAACTTTTACCTTGAAGTGGCCAAGATGCGCGCTGCGCGCCTGCTCTGGTGCCGCATCATGAAGGAGTTCAACGCGAAGAGCCCGAAGAGCCTGATGCTGCGCACGCACTGCCAGACCAGTGGCTGGAGCCTGACCGAGCAGGACCCCTACAACAACGTGGTGCGCACCACCATCGAGGCCATGGCCGCGGTCTTCGGCGGCACCCAGAGCCTGCACACCAACAGCTTCGACGAAGCGATTGCGCTGCCGACCGAGTTTTCCTCACGCATCGCCCGCAACACCCAGCTCATCATCCAGGAAGAAACCCACATCCCGAACGTGATTGACCCCTGGGCCGGCAGCTACATGATGGAAAAGCTGACCCAGGACATGGCCGACGCCGCCTGGGCCATCATCGAGGAAGTCGATGCCATGGGCGGCATGACCAAGGCCGTGGACAGCGGCTGGGCCAAGCTCAAGATCGAGGCCGCCGCCGCCGAAAAGCAGGCGCGCATCGACAGCGGCAAGGACGTCATCGTCGGTGTCAACAAGTACAAGCTCAAGACCGAGGATGCCATTGAAACCCGCGACATCGACAATGTGGCCGTGCGCGACGGGCAGATCACGCGTCTCAAGGCCATCCGCGCCAGCCGCGACCCGGCGGCGGTGCAGGCCGCGCTGGATGCCATGACGGCCGCCGCCGAAAAGGGCGATGGCAACCTGCTCGATTTATGCATCCAGGCCATGCGCCTGCGCGCCACGGTGGGCGAGGTCAGCGATGCGCTGGAAAAAGTTTACGGGCGCCACCGCGCCGATACACAAAAGGTGACCGGTGTGTACGCAGCAGCTTATGACTCGGCCGAGGGCTGGGAAAACCTCAAATCTGAAATCAACGCCTTTGCCGAAGCCCAGGGCCGGCGCCCACGCGTGATGATCTCCAAGCTCGGTCAGGACGGCCACGACCGCGGCGCCAAGGTGGTGGCCACGGCCTTTGCCGACCTCGGCTTCGACGTGGACATGGGACCGCTGTTCCAGACGCCTGAAGAATGCGCGCGCCAGGCGATTGAAAACGATGTGCATGCTGTGGGCGTTTCAACCCTCGCAGCGGGCCATAAAACCTTGGTGCCGGCCATCATCGCCGAGCTCAAGAAGCAGGGCGCCGACGACATCATCGTGTTTGTAGGCGGCGTGATCCCCCGGCAGGACTACGAGATGCTTTACGAAGCCGGCGTGAAAGGCATTTACGGCCCAGGCACGCCGATCCCGGCCAGCGCCAAGGATGTGCTGGAGCAGATCAAGGCTGCGCGGAAGTGACTTCCGGCGAACTGGTGGATGCGGTTCTGCACGGCGACGCCGCCGCGCAGCGCCGTGCCATCGCCAAAGCGATCACGCTGCTGGAGTCCACACGCGCCGATCACCGCGCGCAGGGCGACGAGTTGCTGACCGCCTTGCTGCCGCACACCGGCAAGGCCTTCCGCTTGGGCATCAGCGGCGTGCCCGGCGTCGGAAAATCGACCTTCATCGAAGTGCTGGGCTTGTATTTGATCAAGCAGGGTCACCGCGTGGCCGTGCTGACCATCGACCCGTCATCGAGCGTGTCGGGCGGCTCCATCCTTGGCGACAAGACACGCATGGAACATCTCTCGGTGCATGAACGCGCCTACATCCGGCCCAGCCCGTCCAGCGGCACCCTGGGCGGCGTCGCTGAAAAAACGCGCGAGGCCATGCTGGTCTGCGAAGCGGCCGGTTACGACGTCGTGATTGTCGAAACCGTGGGTGTGGGTCAGTCTGAGACCGCGGTGGCCAACATGACCGACATGTTTGTGTTGATGCAGTTGCCCAATGCTGGTGACGACCTGCAGGCGATCAAGAAAGGCGTGATGGAGCTGGCCGATCTGGTCGTCATCAACAAGGCCGACATCGACGCCGATGCCGCGATGCGCGCGCAGGCGCAGATCGCCTCCGCCATGCGCCTGTTCGGCCTGGTCAACAACGCGATGGGCAGTGCGCAGGCCGCGACCTACGACAGCTTCTGGCACCCGCAGGTGATCCAGCTCAGCGCGCTGCACAACAAGGGGGTTGATGGCTTCTGGGCCGCGGTGACGCAGTTCAGGGACATCCAGACCGCCAACGGCCGGCTGGCCGAGCGCCGCCGGCACCAGTCGCTGGCGTGGATGTGGGAACGCATCGACGCCGGGCTCAAGCAGGCCTTCCGGCAGGACCCGGCGGTCAGCGCCTTGCTGCCCACCCTGGTGGCCGATGTCGAAAGCGGCCGCATTCCGGCCTCCACCGCAGCACGAAATCTGCTTGCAGCCCAATCGGGGCGGGCGTCAGCAGCTATTAAATAGAGAGCATACAGAAAGCAAACCATGCAAGACATTCTTGAGCAACTCGAAACAAAACGCGCCGCCGCCCGTCTGGGCGGAGGGCAGAAACGCATAGACGCCCAGCACGGCAAGGGCAAACTCACGGCGCGCGAGCGGCTGGAACTGCTGCTCGACGAAGGCACGTTTGAAGAATGGGACATGTTTGTCGAGCACCGCTGCACTGACTTCGGCATGGCCGACAACAAGATCCCCGGCGACGGCGTGGTGACCGGCTACGGCATGATCAACGGCCGCCTGGTGTTTGTCTTCAGCCAGGATTTCACGGTGTTCGGCGGCGCGCTGTCCGAAGCCCATGCCGAGAAAATCTGCAAGGTGATGGATCAGGCCATGAAGGTCGGCGCCCCGGTGATCGGCCTGAACGACTCTGGCGGCGCGCGCATCCAGGAAGGTGTGGCCTCGCTGGGCGGTTATGCCGACGTGTTCCAGCGCAACGTGATGGCCTCGGGCGTGATTCCGCAGATCAGCATGATCATGGGCCCCAGCGCGGGCGGCGCGGTGTATTCGCCCGCCATGACCGACTTCATCTTCATGGTGAAAGACAGCTCCTACATGTTTGTCACCGGCCCCGAGGTTGTGAAAACCGTGACGCATGAAGAAGTGACGGCCGAGGAACTGGGCGGCGCGACCACCCACACCACACGCAGCGGCGTGGCCGACCTGGCGTTTGAGAACGACGTAGAGGCGCTCCTGATGCTGCGTCGGCTCTACAACTACCTGCCGCTGAACAACCGCGAAAAAGCGCCGGTGCGCCCCAGTGCCGACCCGGCCGGCCGCATGGACCTGAGCCTGGACACACTGGTGCCCGAGAACCCGAACAAGCCCTACGACATGAAGGAGCTGATCACCAAGACGGTGGACGACGGCGATTTTTTCGAGATCCAGCCCGAGTACGCCAAGAACATCATCATCGGTTTTGCGCGCATGGAAGGCCAGAGCGTCGGCATCGTGGCGAACCAGCCGCTGGTGCTGGCCGGTTGCCTGGACATCAAGAGCTCGATCAAGGCCGCGCGTTTTGTGCGTTTTTGCGATGCCTTCAACATTCCGGTGATCACCTTTGTCGATGTGCCCGGCTTCATGCCTGGCACCAGCCAGGAGTACGGCGGCATCATCAAACACGGCGCCAAACTGCTGTACGCGTATGCCGAATGCACCGTGCCGAAAATCACCGTGATCACGCGCAAGGCCTATGGCGGCGCTTACGACGTGATGAGTTCCAAACATTTGCGCGGTGACGTCAACTTCGCCTGGCCGAATGCCGAGATCGCCGTCATGGGCGCCAAGGGTGCGGTGGAAATCATCTTCCGCGAAGACCGCAAGGACCCGGCCAAGCTGGCAGCGAAAGAGGCCGAGTACAAGGCGCGTTTCGCCAATCCCTTTGTGGCCGGCGCACGCGGCTTCATCGACGACGTGATCCTGCCGCATGAAACCCGCAAGCGCATCTGCCGTTCACTGGTGATGCTCAAGGACAAGAAACTGGAAAACCCGTGGCGCAAGCACGGCAACATTCCGCTCTAAGTGATTGAGGAAAGAGACACCATGTTTACCAAAATTCTCATTGCCAATCGGGGCGAAATCGCCTGCCGCGTCATCCAGACCGCCCGCAAGATGGGCATCCAGACCGTCGCGGTGTATTCCGACGCCGACAAGGATGCCCGCCATGTCGAGCTGGCCGACGAGGCCGTTCACATCGGGCCGGCGCCCAGCCGCGACAGCTACCTGCAGGCCGACAAGATCATTGCGGCGGCCAAACAGACGGGCGCGCAGGCGATTCACCCGGGTTATGGTTTCCTCAGTGAAAACCCCGGTTTTGCCAAGCGGGTGGAAGAAGAGGGCCTGGTGTTTATCGGCCCCAAGCATTATTCGATTGCCGCCATGGGCGACAAGATCGAGTCCAAGAAGCTCGCCGGTGCGGCGGGCGTCAACTGCATTCCCGGCGTCAATGACGCGATAGAGACGGCCGAGAAGGCCGTCGAGATTGCCAGGGGCATCGGTTACCCGGTGATGATCAAGGCCTCGGCCGGTGGCGGCGGCAAGGGCCTGCGTGTGGCCTTCAACGACAAGGAAGCGCTCGAAGGCTTTACCTCCTGCCGCAACGAAGCACGCAACAGTTTTGGCGACGACCGTGTCTTCATCGAGAAGTTTGTCGAGGAGCCGCGCCACATCGAGATCCAGCTGATCGGCGACAGCCACGGCAATGTGATTTACCTCAACGAGCGCGAATGCTCGATCCAGCGCCGCCACCAGAAGGTGATCGAGGAGGCGCCGTCGCCCTTCATCAGCGAAGCCACGCGAAAAGCCATGGGCGAGCAGGCCGTCGCGCTGGCCAAGGCCGTCAAGTACGAGAGCGCCGGCACGGTGGAGTTTGTGGTCGGCAAGGACCAGAGTTTTTACTTCCTTGAGATGAACACCCGTCTGCAGGTGGAGCATCCGGTGACCGAATGCATCACCGGCCTGGACCTGGTCGAACTGATGATTCGCGTGGCGGCCGGCGAGAAGCTGCCGCTGGCGCAGAAGGACGTCAAACGCGAAGGCTGGGCCATCGAGTGCCGCATCAATGCCGAAGACCCGTTCCGCAACTTCCTGCCGTCCACCGGCCGGCTGGTGCGTTTCCAGCCGCCCCGGCAGGACATGTTTGCGGCGGAGACCGCGCAGCTGTTCGGCGTGCGGGTCGATACCGGCGTGCAGGACGGCGGCGAGATTCCGATGTTTTACGACTCGATGATTGCCAAGCTGATTGTTCACGGCACCGACCGCCTTGACGCGATTGCCAAGATGCGCGAGGCCCTGAACAGCTTTGTGATTCGCGGCGTGTCCAGCAACATCCCGTTCCAGGCGGCGCTGCTGGCGCACCCGAAGTTTGTCGCCGGCGACTTCAACACCGGCTTCATCGCCGAAAACTACGCCCAGGGTTTCCGCGCCGAAGACGTGCCGCATGACGACGCCGGTTTTCTGGTGGCGCTGGCTGCCTATGTGAACCGCCGCCTGCTGGGCCGCGCCGCGGGCATCAGCGGCCAGTTGCCGGGTCACGGGGTGACGGTGGCTGAAGAGTTCGTGGTGGTTGGCCTGGGGGAGGCTGGAAAGAACATCCACGAAGCCGTGACCGTGCGGGACTTTCAAGCCGAATCGGGCTCCAGCGCTATAGAGACGGGCGGGAAGCGCTATGAAATATGTAGCAGATGGCATCTGGGCGGTGCGCGCATCCGCGGCACGGTCAATGGCCAGCCTTTTGCCGCCCAGGTCGAGCGTGGGGTGGGCCGCAATCCCCTGGCCATTCGTATTGCCCACAACGGCACGCGGCTGGACACGCTGGTGCTGTCGCCGCGTGCCGCCCGGCTGCACGCGCTGATGCCTTACAAGGCGCCTCCCGACATGAGCCGCTTTGTGCTCTCGCCCATGCCCGGCCTGCTGGTCGAGGTGGCGGTGCAGCCCGGTCAGAAGGTGCAGGCCGGCGAACGTGTGGCGGTCATTGAAGCCATGAAGATGGAAAACGTGCTGTTTGCCACCGCCGACGGTGTGGTGGGCAAGGTGCTGGCCGCCAAGGGCGAGTCACTGAGCGTGGACCAGCCGATTGTCGAATTTGCATAAGCTGAACCGGGACACGCCATGAACCCTCAAGCATTTGAAGCCTTGCTGAAAACCGAGCATTTCAGCGAGATCACTACCATCGAGCGGCCGGCGGGTTACCAGTTGGGTGAACACCAGCACCCGTTTGATGCCTGTGCGCTGGTCACCGACGGACAGATCACGCTGGTGGTGGCGGGTGTGTCCAGCACCTACGCTGCGGGCGATGTCTTCCGGCTGGCAGCGGGGACGCCGCACCTGGAATGCGCGGGCCCCCATGGCGTGACTTACCGGGTCGGCCGCCGCGCGGTCGCTTCCTCATGAACCGGCCCTTCAAGGTACTGGGCATCCAGCAGATCGCCATAGGCGGCACCAGCAAGGATCGCCTGCGCACCCTCTGGGTGGACATGCTGGGGCTGGAGGTCACTGGCAACTTTGTCAGCGAGCGCGAAAACGTCGATGAAGACATCTGCGCCATCGGCAGCGGGCCGTTCAAGGTCGAGGTGGACCTGATGCAGCCGCTGGATCCGGACAAAAAGCCCGCGGTTCACACCACGCCGCTGAACCACGTCGGCCTGTGGATCGACGACCTGCCGAAGGCTGTGGAGTGGCTGACCGCCAAAGGGGTGCGGTTTGCCCCGGGCGGCATTCGCCAGGGCGCGGCGGGTTTCGACATCTGCTTCCTGCATCCCAAGGCCAGTGAGGAGTTTCCGGTAGCCGGGGAGGGCGTGCTGATCGAGCTGGTGCAGGCACCGCCCGAGGTGGTCCAGGCCTTCGCCAGGCTGGCTGGCTGAAAAGAAACGCACCCTGCGGGATAACCCTGCTTCAGGTTCCCGCCTCCGCAGCCGTTAAGTGAGAGCACCCTGAACCGTTGGTGCAGCACTGTAACCGGGCTGGAGCTGGCTGGCTGCCGGACAATGCTTCCCACCGGTTTTCTGTGTACGCACGGCCGTGCGGGTGTGTGCCACACGGGTCCCTGACAACAGTCACCGGACCGGCGCAGCGGCACCCCACGCCGGTTCTCAAGCCGCGACTCCGGAGAATCCTCATGATATTTGGCAAGCTGCTTCATCCCGCTACCTGCTTGCTGCGCCGGCTGCGTCTGGCCGGCAAGCTGGCCCTGCTCGGGTTTGTGGCGGCGCTGCCGCTGCTGGTGCTGGCGCTGCAGCTCCTGCTGGGCAGCGGCAGCTTCAGCAGTCCGCTCAGCATGCTTGCCATCGGCAGCGTGGGGCTGCTGGTGCTGCTTTATTTTCTGCTGGCCTTTCACCGCAGCCTTGCGCAGGATCTGCAGCAGGTGATTCTTGCGACCCGGCAGCTGGTGGCCGGCGACTTGCGTCTGGACCTGACGCGCCGTGGCCAGGACGAGGCCGGCCAGCTGACCCAGGCCATGGGCGAGTTGGGCCGCACGTTGTCCGGCATGGTGGCCAATGTACGCAGCAACGCCGCTTTTGTCGCTCATTCCGGCCAGAGCATGGCGATCGGCAACCGGGACCTGTCGGACCGCACCGAGCAGCAGGCGGCCAGCCTGGAAGAAACGGCGGCCAGCGTGGAGCAGTTGTCGTCCACGGTTCAGGCCAATGCCGGCATGGCTGGTCAGGCCAGTGACCGGGCCGCCCAGGTGCGGGACGTCGCCGACCAGGGCGCGACGGCGATGGCCCAGGCCATCGAGTCCGTCGAGGCCGTGCAGGGCAGCGCCAAACGCATGGGCGACATCGTGGGGGTGATCGACGGGCTGGCGTTCCAGACCAACATCCTGGCGCTCAATGCAGCGGTGGAGGCGGCGCGTGCCGGCGAGTCGGGCCGCGGCTTTGCGGTGGTGGCCAGCGAAGTCCGTTCGCTGGCGCAGCGTTCGGCCGACTCGGCCCGGGAAATCCGCCAACTGATCGGGGTATCGTCGGGCCAGGTGGCCGCCAGCGCGGAAAAAATCCGTGCGGCGGGCGCCAACATGAACCAGATCGTCTCGGGCATCCGCGACGTGGCGGCCAACATGGCGCAGATCTCGGCTTCCAGTGCCGAGCAGAGTACCGGGCTGACCGAAATCACCTCGGCCGTACACCAGCTCGACGAGATCACCCAGAGCAATGCCCGGATGGTGGGGCGCGCAGTCACGCAGGCGGGCAACCTGGAGGCGCGGGCCGGCACGCTGGTGCAGTCGGTGGCGTCTTTCAAGCTGCAGCAGGGGTCGGCCGAGGAGGCGGTGGCGCTTGTGGCGCGCGCCGTGGCGCATCGCCGGCACACCTCGCGAGACGCCTTCCTGCGCGACCTGACCCTGCCCACCAGGGGGTTCCACGATCGCGACATGTATGTTTTTGCGCTCGACAGCCAGGGCACCTACCTGGCCTTCGGCGGCAACCCGTCCAAGATTGGCACACGGGTGCAGGACATCCCCGGCATCGATGGCGGGCAATTGCTCCAGTCCATCATCGACCAGGCCAGCCATGAGCCGGGCTGGGTGGAGTACGGCATCACCAACCCGACCACGGGCAAGGTGCAGGCCAAGATGTCCTTTGTCCAGCAGGTGGACGATGTGTTCGTGGGCTGCGGCGTCTATAAAAACCTGGTGGCGGGCTGATAACGACAAAACGGAACTGAGGGATTCACCCGAGGGCGCTGTGCGCCGGGCCGGGCGTAAACTGGTCCGGCCTCCTGACCCGGTGGTGTTGCAGCGGGGCGAAGGAGACAGCGTTTTGCAGCCAACCAACGTAGCCCATCCGTCCTACTTCCACAAGGTCGTCGATTGCCAATGGGCCTGTCCCGCCCACACCCCCGTTCCTGAATACATACGCCTGATCGGCCAGGGTCGTTACACCGACGCCTACATGGTCAACTGGGTGTCCAATGTGTTCCCCGGCATTCTGGGCCGCACCTGCGACCGGCCCTGCGAGCCGGCCTGCCGCCGCAGCCGGGTCGAGGAAAACAACGGCGAGCAGCCCGAACCCGTAGCGATATGCCGGCTCAAACGGGTGGCGGCCGACATGAAAAACGATGTCCGCCAGCGCATGCCCAAACTCGCACCCAAAAATGGCAAGCGGATTGCCTGCGTAGGTGCGGGGCCGGCCTCATTGACTGTCGCGCGTGACCTGGCGCCCCTGGGTTATGAGGTTACGGTGTTTGACGGCGAAGCGAAGGCCGGTGGTTTCATCCGCACGCAGATCCCGCGTTTTCGCCTGCCCGAATCGGTGATCGACGAAGAAACCGGCTACATCCTGGACCTGGGGGTCCAGTTCAGAAGCGGCCAGCGCATCGAGTCCATGAAAGGACTGCTGGCCCAGGGCTACGACGCGGTGTTTGTCGGCTGCGGCGCGCCGCGCGGGCGCGACCTGAAGCTGCCGGGCCGTCAGGAGATCACGGAAAACATCCACATCGGCATCGACTGGCTGGCCTCGGTCTCCTTCGGCCACATCACGACGATAGGCAAACGCGTCATCGTGCTTGGCGGCGGCAATACGGCCATGGACTGCTGCCGTTCGGCCAGGCGTCTGGGCGGCACCGATGTGAAGGTGATCGTGCGCAGCGGTTTCGACGAAATGAAGGCCTCCCCCTGGGAGAAGGAAGATGCCCAGCACGAAGGCATTCCCATCATCAACTTCCATGTGCCCAGGTCTTTTGAACACCGCCAGGGCAAGCTCACCGGCATGACTTTTGAAGTGGTCCAGGCGGTGTACGACGGCAACGGCAAACGCAGCCTGGTGCCGACAGGCGAGCCCGATGTGCTGGTCGAATGCGACTCGGTGCTGATCGCCGTGGGCCAGGAAAACGCCTTTCCCTGGATAGAGCGCGAGAGCGGCATCACGTTTGACGAGTGGGGCTTGCCGGTCCTGAACAAGGAGACTTTCCAGTCCAGCTTGCCGTCCGTCTTTTTCGGCGGCGATTCCGCCTTCGGTCCCAAAAACATCATCACGGCGGTGGCGCACGGGCATGAGGCGGCGGTGTCGATCGACCGCTTTCTCAATGGCGAAGACATCCGCCGCAGGCCCGACCCGATGACCAACCTGATGTCCACCAAGATGGGCATCCATGAGTGGAGTTACGACAACGACACGTCCAACGATGCCCGTTTCAAGGTGCCCTGGGCCAAGGCGGAAATTGCGCTGGCGAGCATACGGGTCGAGGTGGAGCTCGGTTTTGACGCCGCAACGGCCTTCAAGGAAGCCGGGCGCTGCCTGAACTGCGATGTACAGACGGTGTTCGCTGCGCCGGCCTGCATCGAATGTGACGCCTGTGTCGATATCTGCCCGATGGACTGCATCAGCTTCACCTCCAATGGCGACGAGGCCGATTTGCGCACGCGGCTGAAGGCACCGGCGCTGAACCTGGCGCAGGATCTCTATGTGTCCGGCGAACTCAAGACCGGGCGCGTGATGGTCAAGGACGAGGATGTCTGCCTGCATTGCGGCCTGTGTGCCGAGCGCTGCCCGACCGGGGCCTGGGACATGCAGAAATTTTTGCTGCAGACCACGCAGGCCGGGCCATCCTGCCGCGATGCCAACAAGGCTGCAGCCCGAGCAGCAGGAGTGCCCGCATGAAAAAACGAATAGAAGCCGTCAACGACTTTGTGATCAAGTTCGCCAACGTCAACGGCTCCGGCTCGGCCTCGGCCAACGAGCTGTTTGCCAAGGCCATTTTGCGCATGGGGGTGCCGGTGAGCCCGCGCAACATTTTTCCCAGCAACATCCAGGGTTTGCCGACCTGGTACGAGGCGCGTGTGAGTGACAAGGGCTACCAGGGCCGGCGCGGCGGCGTCGACATGATGGTGGCCATGAACCCGCAGACCTGGGATGCGGATGTGGCCGAGCTGGAACCGGGCGGCTACCTGTTTTACGACAGCACGCGGGCCCTGCCGGCGTCCAGCTTCCGCGACGACATCCATGTCATCGGCATGCCGCTGACCGAGATCTGCAACGCCGTCTACAGCGACCCGCGCCAGCGCCAGCTGTTCAAGAACATCGTGTATGTGGGCGCGCTGTCGGTGCTGCTGGAGATGGAGCCCGAGGTGCTCGAAAAACTGTTCGGCGAGCAGTACAAGGGCAAGGAAAAGCTGCTCGCCTCCAATGTGCAGGCCCTGCACCTGGGCCGGGACTTCGCCAGCGAACACCTGCAGGCGCCGCTGGGCATCCGCGTGCAGCGCCGCGACAGGGTCGGCAACAGGATTTTTGTCGACGGCAACAGCGCCGCGGCACTGGGCTGCGTCTATGGTGGCGCCACCGTGGCCGCCTGGTACCCGATCACGCCCTCGTCGTCGGTGGCCGAGGCTTTCCAGTCCTATTGCGCCAAATACCGGGTGGACCCCGAGACCGGCCGGCACAACTACGCCGTGGTGCAGGCCGAGGACGAAATCGCCTCCATCGGCATGGTGGTGGGCGCGGGCTGGAATGGTGCGCGCGCCTTCACCGCCACCTCGGGGCCCGGCGTGTCGCTGATGACCGAGTTTCTCGGGCTGGCCTACTTTGCAGAGATTCCCGTCACCATCATCAATGTGCAGCGCGGCGGTCCGTCCACCGGCATGCCGACACGCACCCAGCAGGCCGACCTGATCTCCTGTGCCTATGCCTCGCATGGCGACACCAAACATGTGCTGCTGCTGCCGGAAGACCCGCACGAATGTTTTGAACATGCCGCGGCAGCGCTGGATCTGGCCGACCGGCTGCAGACGCCGGTGTTTGTGATGACCGACCTGGACATCGGCATGAACCAGCGCCTGTGCGAACCCTTTGCCTGGGACGACAGCCGCAGTTATGACCGCGGCAAGGTGATGACGGCCGAGGAGCTGGAGGCCGGCAAGGACTTCGGCCGTTACAAGGACGTCGATGGCGATGGCATCCCCTGGCGCACCTTGCCGGGCACGCACCCCAGCAAGGGCAGCTATTTCACGCGCGGCACCACGCGCAATGCCTACGCCCAGTATTCCGAGCGCGGCCCGGACTACATCTACAACGTGCAGCGGCTGCTGAAAAAGTTCGAGACGGCGGCCACGCTGGTGCCGCAGCCGGTGTTGCGGCCCGCAACGCGCCCGACCCGGCTGGGCGTGATTTATTTCGGATCCACCAGCCCGGCCATGAACGAGGCGCTGGATGTATTGACCGAGGCCGGCATCCACATCGATGCGCTGCGCCTGCGGGCCTTTCCGTTTCCTGCATCTGTTGCGCAGTTCATTGCCGGGCATGACAAGGTGTTTGTGGTCGAGCAGAACCGCGATGCGCAGATGCATTGCCTGCTGGTCAACGAACTCGACGTCGATCCGGCGCGCCTGGTGCGGGTGCTGCATTACGACGGCACGCCGATCACCGCGCGTTTCATCACCGGGGCCATCACGCAGCAGGTGCAGGCCGGGGCGGCGGCACAACAAGTATCCAGGGAGCTGTCATGACCTATCTGGCCAAACCGCGGCTGCATCATCCTTCGCTGACCGTCAACAAGGTCGGCTACACCCGGCGGGACTACGAAGGCAAGATTTCCACGCTGTGCGCCGGCTGCGGGCACGACTCGATCTCGGCAGCCATCATCCAGGCCTGCTGGGAGCTCGACATAGCACCGCACCGCGTCGCCAAACTTTCGGGCATAGGCTGCAGCTCCAAGACGCCGGACTATTTCCTGGGCGCCTCGCACGGCTTCAACACCGTGCATGGCCGCATGCCCTCGGTGCTGACCGGCGCCAACCTGGCCAACCGCGACCTGCTGTATCTCGGTGTTTCGGGAGACGGCGATTCGGCGTCCATCGGCCTGGGCCAGTTCGCCCACGCGATGCGGCGCGGCGTCAACATGGTCTACCTGGTAGAGAACAACGGCGTGTACGGCCTGACCAAGGGGCAGTTTTCAGCGACGGCCGACCAGGGTTCCAAAAGCAAGAAAGGCGTGGTCAACAGTGACAGCCCGGTGGACCTGGTGGCCCTTGCGCTGCAACTGGGCGCCACCTACGTGGCACGCGGTTTTTCGGGCGACAAGGCGCAGCTGGTGCCGCTGATCAAGGGAGCCATCGGTCATGGTGGTGCCGCGTTCATCGACATCATCAGTCCCTGCGTGGCCTTCAACAACCATGCCGGCAGCACCAAGAGCTACGACTACGTGCGCGAACACAACGAGGCGGTCAGCCGCATCGACTTCATCAGCGCGCGCGAGGAAATCACCACCAGTTATGCACCCGGCGAGGTGATCGACGTGGTGCAGCACGACGGTTCCAGCCTGCGGTTTCGCAAGCTGCACGCCGACTACGATCCCACCGACCGTTATGCGGCCCTGAGTTACATGAATGCGCACCAGGCCCGTGGCGAAGTGGTGACCGGGTTGCTTTATCTCGATCCGCTGGCGACCGACCTGCATGTGGCGCTCAACACCAGCGATACAGCGCTGAACAAGCTGGATGCGGCGGCCCTGTGCCCGGGCTCGCATGCGTTGGACAAGGTCAATTCATCCCTGCGTTAAACCGACTCGCTGGACAGGAGAACCCTCATGTCTGAACGTACCGTGTTTCAATCCATCCCGCACCGGCATGTGGTGAGTTGCCCGCCGCAGGCCAGCGTCTGGCAGGCCGCCTGTGTGATGACCAAGGCCAACTGCGGCAGCGTGCTGATCATTGACGCTGCCGGTGTCATGCAGGGCATCCTGACCGAACGTGACCTGATGACCCGCGTGCTGGCCAAGGCCCTGAATGCCAAAAAAACGCCGGTGTCCGAGGTGATGACACACAACCCCCTGTGTGTGGTGCCCGAGCTGACCGTGTCGGATGCCGTGTTGATCCTGCTGGAGCGCGGATTCCGGCATTTGCCGATTGTCTCGTCGGCCGGAAAAATCCTGGGGGTGTTCTCGATCCGTGATGCCCTGCCGCGCGAGATTGACAGCGCTGTCAGCCTGGCAGAGTTCCGCGACTCGGTCAATGACGCGCTGGGCTGAGAGGGCAGGCTAGCTGTTGCCTGCGTCGCGCCTGGCGCGTGAACGTGCCAGCGCTGCTTCAATGATGGCGCGTTTCTGGTCCAGGACGACGGGATCGGTGTGTTGGGAATGCCCGGGCAGGTCTGCCAGCGCGGCCTCGGCCTTTTCTTCAAGCCTTTTACGATTCTTTCCCTCGTCCAGAATGCGTCGATAGCTATGAATTTCATAGCGTTTGCGGGCCAGCCCGGCGTCGGCTTCCGACCATGCAGCCCAGCCGGTACGCTCCCCTGTGACGTTTTCCAGGCTGATGCAATCCACGGGGCAGACCGGAATGCATAACTCACAACCGGTGCAGCAGGACTCGATCACCGTGTGCATGAGTTTGTTGCTGCCCATGATGGCGTCCACCGGGCAGGCGTCCAGGCACAGGGTGCAGCCTATGCACCAGTCCTCGTCGATGACGGCCATCTGGCGCGGGCCTTCGCTGCCGTTGTCGGGGTTGAGGGGGAGGGCGGGCCGGCCGGTGATCAGGGCCAGGCGCGCAATGCCTTCGGCGCCGCCGGGCGGGCACTGGTTGATCCCGGCCTCGCCATCGGCCAGGGCCTGCGCGTAGGCGGCGCAGTCGGGATAGCCGCAGCGTGTGCACTGCGTTTGCGGCAGTGCGGCATTGAGCCGCTCGGCGAGCAGGTTCACGACACGGCGCTCAGGATCGATGGTCGCTTACTTTTTGGCCGCGCTTTTTTTGGCGACGCTGCGGGTAGCTGGCTTGGGCGCCACCTTGACGGCCGGTTTGGCCACAGGCTTGGCTGCCTTCTTTGGAGTTGCCTTGACCTGTGCGGAAAGGGTGGGCCCCTGGTTGTGCTCAAGAATGAAGGCCTTGACTTGCGGATACACGATGTCGCGCCAGCGGCGGCCGCTGAAAATGCCGTAGTGGCCCGCGCCCTTGACTTCCAGGTGCTTCTGGCGTGCCTTGGGCACGTTGTAGCAAAGGCCGTGGGCCGCTTCGGTCTGGCCGGAGCCGGAGATGTCGTCGAGTTCGCCTTCGACCGTGAAGTGGGCCGTGGTGGTGATGTCCTCGGGGCGCACGCGCTCGAGCTTGCCTTGCCTGGATTTCACGTCCCAGGTGCCGTTGACCAGCTTGAACTCCTGGAACACGGTCTTGATGGTGTCCAGGTAGTAGTCGGCGTCCATGTCCAGCACGGCGTTGTATTCGTCGTAGAACCGGGTGTGGGCTTCGGTGCTGGCGTCGTCGCCCTTGATCAGGTCCTTGAAGTAGTCATAGTGGCTGGTGGCGTGGCGGTCGGGGTTCATTGCGACAAAGCCGGTGTGCTGCAGGAAGCCCGGGTAAACACGGCGCCCGGCGCCCGCGAAGTTGCTCGGCACGCGGTAGATCACGTTGTTCTCGAACCATTCGTAACTCTTGTTCATGGCCAGGTTGTTGACGGCCGTCGGCGATTTGCGCGCGTCGATGGGCCCGCCCATCATGGTCATGGACAGCGGCGTGGTTTCGCCCCGGCTGGCCATCAGCGAGATCGCGGCCAGCACCGGCACGGTCGGCTGGCACACGCTGATCACGTGGCAGTTGCCGTAGATGCCCTGCACGTGGGCGATGAATTCCTGCACGTAGTTGACGTAGTCGTCGAGCGCGAAGGCACCGTCGGACAGCGGCACGGTGCGGGCGTTTTTCCAGTCGGTGATGTAGACCTTGTGGTCCTTGAGCATGGTCTTGACGGTGTCGCGCAACAAGGTGGCGTAGTGGCCCGACAGCGGCGCCACAATCAGCACGGCCGGCTGGCCCTTGAGTTTGGTCAGGGTGGCAGGATCGTCGGTGAATCGCTTGAAGCGGCGCAGCTCGCAAAAGGGCTTGTCCACCTCGATGCGTTCGTGCACGGCCACGCCGGTACCATCCACATCGACGGTGGTCAGGCCGAAGGCCGGTTTTTCGTAGTCCTTGCCGAGGCGGTAAATCAGGCTGTAGCCGGCGGCCGCCCGTTGCGCCAGCGGGCTCTGGCTCAGGGGCGAGAGCGGGTTGTTGTAGAGCTTGGCGGCGGCCTGGGCGAAGTCGACAAACGGCTCCATCAGCGAACGCTGGGTTTCATAAACTTGATAAAGCATGGTCTGACCTTTGTACAACGATATGCTGCAGTGCAACAAATAATAACAGGTGTGCTTACGATTAAATGGAGGGCAAACACCAATACAGAAGGGTCGGATGACACTTCTTTTTGCCATTCAATGGAAAATCTCACATGTCCGGCCGCGGGATGCCTGAACATCACCCCGCAGACGGGCGAGAAAGCCCCAACAATGCCACGCAAAGCGCCAGGGCCGACGGCCCTGGCTTGTACCTGACGGATATTTATGACCGAAATCACCAGCGTCCTGGCGCTTGACGACTTCACTTCGCTGGAAAAATCGGACCGGATGCCGGTGCTGTTTGTCGGCCATGGCAGCCCCATGAATGCGATTGGCGACAACGAATACCGCCGCAGCTGGCAGGAACTGGGTGCAGCGTTTGGCAGCCAGTACCCGCCGCCGCAGCTGGTGTTGTGCATTTCAGCCCATTGGCTGACCGAAGGCTGGTGGGTGACCGGCATGGCGCAACCCAGGACCATCCACGATTTCGGCGGCTTTCCGCAGGAGCTGTTCGACCAGCAGTACCCGGCGCCGGGCGCGCCCGCCGCCGCACGCGAGATCAGCCGTTTTGTCAGGCAGCGCGGCTCGGCCCCGCTGGGGGTGGATCTCGACGCCTGGGGGCTGGACCATGGCGCCTGGTCGGTGCTCCAGCCCATGTTTCCCGACGCCGGCATCCCGGTACTGCAGCTGAGCATGGACTACACCCGACCGCCCTCCGACCACTACGCGCTGGCGAAACAGCTCAAGGGCCTGCGCGAGCGCGGTGTGCTGATCGTGGGCAGCGGCAACATCGTGCACAACCTGCGCCAGGCGCAGCGCGGCGCGGCCGGCCACCAGGCCTATGATTGGGCACTGGAGTTCGACCAGACCACCGGGGGCTACATTCAGCAGGGCAACCTGGACGCGCTGCAGAATTTCCAGAAGCTGGGCCAGCTGGCGCTGATGGCGCACCCGACCCATGAACATTACCTGCCGCTGCTGTATGCCGCAGCGGCGGTGGACAGCAATGAAGCGCCACGTTTTTTCAACACCAGTTTCCAGTTCGGCTCGATCTCCATGCGCTCCGTGATCTGGGGCTGAACCAGGAACCTACCCACACCATGCCAAGCCGCCAAACTGTCCAGGACTTCATCACACTGGTGGAGCAGGGCCACTACGTCGAGGCCATCGAGCAGTTTTATGCGCCCCACGCCAGCATGCAGGAAAACAGCCAGCCGCCCCGGCGCGGCCGCGACGCGCTGGTGACCTACGAGCGGGCCGTCATGGCCGCCTGCAGTGCGATGCGCACCTTGCCGGTGGACTCCTTCCTGGTGGACGGCGACTTCGTCGTGATCCACTGGGTCTTCGAGTTCACGCGTGT
>ERZ1292640.1772-Hain-H43-02um-R1-1772-length-17724-cov-7_pt1 | contig 17724 bp, 15 predicted proteins | sample MGYA00564404_ERZ1292640 | MGnify/ENA primary metagenome ERZ1292640 (study PRJEB36523, sample SAMEA6512636) | groundwater metagenome | collected 2019-01-08 | study: AquaDiva: Metagenomics assemblies of 32 groundwater samples
GGTAACTTCATCCGCGTCGACACCGGATGTTACGGGTTCGAATCCCGTCGGGTCCGCCAGGACAACTTCTTATCGGAGCGACCCGTAGGCCTCAAGCCATACGGGGCGACGACCCATAGGGATATGTCCTCCAAACAAAACTGCCAGAGATGGCAGTTTTGTGTTTTACGATTACGGCACCATGGTCAATAAATCGGTCGTCGCTGAATCCTCTAAGACGATCCTTGTAGCTCTCCTCATATCGATGAAATCCTTCTGAGAAGTGGTTTTACAGAACGCACCGAAATCCGCTTTGAATTTCACCGCCTCTGGAAAAAGCTGGATGAACGTAATATTGGTATTTCCTTGTTCTTCAAAAACGATCAAACTCACCGAACCTGCCATTGGTTTCAGATCCTTCAAGTGACTTGCGACTTCTTCGTGATCAAACCCACCCTTCCTTCTTACGAATCCAATCACCATCATCCCAGAATAATCCTTACCTCGCAGTTTTCTTTCAACGGATGCTTGTACGGTTTCTGAGTCGTGATCGTTGATTTCAAAAACTTCCACCTTTAATTCTGAAAGTTGTTGGCCGAGCCCGTCTGCAGTAGGAACAAGCCTCATCGCAAGCACATCAGGTGGGTCTTGTTTGGGTATCTGAATCCACCACTCATCCGGTTCTATTTTTGCACGACAAATGAGTCCAACCGCACAGACCCACGCTTCTTTAAGATGTTTAATATTCTTTGCGTCTCGATGAACTGCACCGCTTGCTAATTCGTTGATTACATACTTGGGAGAGAACCAAGTTTTTTCGCTGTAAGGTCGGACGGGCATAATTTGGTACTTGTATTCTAGTGAACAGAAGTATACACTATTGTAAACCTATGGATCAAACAGAAAAATACGACCGCATTGGGTATTCATTCATCCGGAATCAGGTCATTCATCACGGAACTTTCCCCAGCCTTCGAGAAATTTGCCGCGCGGTTGGTTACAACTCCCCGCGCTCAGCCCAACTTCTTCTGCAGCGCCTTGAGGGAAAGCATTTGATTAGGACGGTTAAAGGATCGTTCGTGCTGACTCCACGTCAGGAACATAATGCATCCGAACGCACAATTGGGATTCCTTTGATCGGCACCGTGCCATGTGGGACACCCACATTGGCGGAACAAACAGCCGAAGCTGTTATAGAAGTTTCTACAAGGATTGCCACTCCGGGGCATGTATATTTCATCCTTCGCGCCCAAGGAGACTCGATGAATAAAGCCGGAATTCAAGATGGTGATTTGGTCCTCGTGCGCCAACAGCCTGTTGCCGAGCCGGGAGATAAGGTGGTTGCCCTCATAAACGATGACGCCACCATCAAGGAGTATCACCCGCAGGAGAATGCTGTTGTGCTCATGCCGAGATCAACCAACACGAAGCACAGGCCAATAATTCTCACGGAAGATTTTCAGGTTCAAGGTGTCGTAGTCACTACTATTCCTAACATTAAGTAACACATATGGCAGATAATAAGAAAAACATTGGCAAGCCGGATCGAAATCTGATCAGTTTCAAAGAGAAATACGAATTTGATTATGCCGCCAAGCAGTTGCAGAAACAGGTTGGCAATGTAACTAGGCAATAGGCAAAAGATGCCCTTACAACAGCAGCGAAAAAGGTTGCTCCAAGCGAGGGTCGAGAAAAGATCATGTGCGAAGCTCGACGCAATCTTCGGGACTAGTACAACTTAAATCGATATGCCATCTCAAGCTCCCGCTATCGGCGCCATCGCCTCCGGCATTCGTTACCAAGTCAGATTTTTTTGGTTACATGCCCTCCCGATGCTTGTCGACGATGGTATCGAGCGAGTCCAGATGGAGCACGATGCTACAAGCGGGGTAGATGACATAGCAGTTTTCTACGCCTCTCCAGGTAAGAACGATGATGGAGAAATGACGGACGCGGATTTCTTTCAAGCAAAATACCATGTCGATCAGCGCGGTACGATTGATGCTGCTTTTTTTGCAGACCCAAAACGAACAGACACTACAGAGCCACTCATCAAGCGTTTTGCCGATGCCTGGATAGGCGCCCGTGCAGTCCACCCGAATTGTCGACTAACTTTTTTTACAACGTGGCAATGGGATTCAAGCGATCCATTGCTTGCTTGCATTAAAGAGAACGGCCACCTTAATGATGTTTTCTTCTCTAAGGGGGAGCGTTCGCGAGTTGGAAAACTTCGCAAGCAATGGCACGAAGCAAGCGGTTTGAACGAAGAAGACTTTGCAGTATTTGCGAAACGTCTGCGTTTTTATGCACCGTGGTCCACGTATCAAGTTGAAGGGAGTCTTCGGGATCGGATGCAGCTTGCTGGTCTCCAAGCCCCACCTTTGGGGCAGGAGCGTAATGGTCTGGACGAACTTGGCAGCCGCTTTCTTTCAAGTGGCCGTATTAAATGGAATAGAGATGAATTGTACAGTCTCTTGAAGCAAGAAGGGCTTTTAGCCAAGTCTCCAGTGATTCGTCATCCTATACTTTCCGTCCGTTCTTTTACACGCTTTTCCGGCCTAGGCCTTCAACCTGGCGATGTAGACATTAATCTGGCAGACCTATTTAATGGTCGTCTACCACATTCACCGAATGCATGGCTGCAGGATATTCCTGCACGACTCGCACGGAGGCTTCAAGATATCGCCACGCTCAAACAGCCAATTGAGCTGGCTCTTGATTGTCATCTGTCGATCGCGTGGCATCTCGGAATGCTGCTGGATTCAAAGTCTGGTATCCAAACAATCATCCGACAACGAAGCAATGAGCGTGGTGTTGAGCTTTGGACTCCGAAGTTGAATGCGTCTTTAATAGACGAGTGGGTACTGGAAGAAGATCGCGATGGCAATGATGAACTGGTGGCCATAGCTTCTTTAACGCACCCAACAAAAGATGACGTACTCCGTTCATTGCCAAATCTTGGCCTTGGCGGTGCGCGGACAATGCACTTCACTCATCCAAGTCCGGGAAATAGCGTTGTACGTGACGGTGAACACGCCTTGGCTCTTGCGAGATCTCTCGCAACGAGGATTCGAGACACACTGTCCAAAAAGCCGAGTACTAAGGTTCACCTGTTCTTCTCCGCGCCTGTCTCCTTCGCCTTCCTCTTCGGACAGAACAGCGGGGCCATCGGTCCAGCCACGGTGTATGAATACGACTTCAGAGGAACAAAAACTTACTCTCCCGGCGCATCTTCAGTTGCCGCTTAAAATCACAAGCTATGAACACGCTTCCGACACTGTTTAATGAATTTCTCAGCGGCATTCGCCCGACTCCAACCCAAAGAACGGAATACAAGGAGGGTCATCAACGTCTTCGCGAACGCCTTGCAGAGTTCGATGATTTGAAACCGTATATTGTCTCAACATTCCTTCAAGGTAGCTATCGGCGTTCAACCGCTGTTCGTCCTAAAGATGGCACGCGGTCTGACGTGGATATCGTGGTTGTGACGAATCTTGATAGCACCGTCGTTACACCCAAACAAGCCATGGACAAGTTTGTCCCTTTTCTGAAGAAGTATTATCCGGAGATATGGGAAACAAACGATCGGTCATTCACCATCAACCTCTCCAGCGTAAAGCTCGATTTGGTTATTACGGCCGCACCGAATGCGGGAGATATGAAGTTTTTTACTTCCTCTGCAGCATTACTCTCCGATGAGAGCATCGAAGAATGGTCGCGTCCGGAAACGAAATCCGCATCTGACGATGCATGGAAGTCACAACCACTCCTTATCCCTGACCGCAGTGTGTCCGAATGGCATGAGACCCATCCTATCGCTCAGATAGAGTGGACACGTTTAAAAAATAAGAACTGCAACGGAAACTATGTCAATGTGGTGAAGGCGATAAAATGGTGGCGTAAGGTCTGCCATACAACCCCCAAGTATCCAAAGGGCTATCCGCTGGAACACCTGATCGGGCAATGCTGTCCCGATGATACGCAATCGGTCGCGGAAGGTATTGCGTTGACCTTAGAAGAGATGTCATTTCGATACCGCCAGTATGCCAATAGCAACGCTGTTCCAGTTCTTGCAGATCATGGTGTTCCCTCACACGACGTTTTGAAACGCGTCACTCCGGAAGAGTTTAAAGAATTTCATGAGCAGGTCGACGAAGCAGCAAAAATTGCTCGATCAGCTTTGAGCGCTGAATCGAATATTGAAATGGCGGAACTCTGGAGGAGTATTCTTGGCGACAAATTTCCTGAGGCAAAAAAAGAACACTCTTCCGGCTCCCGTACATCCGACGTACGAGCCTTCACACCACATGCCCCCTGGTGTAATTAGTATGCTATCGGAGCAGGATTATTCTTTGTTGGCGAACGTGATAGAAGAACCCACTCGTGAAGGTACTTCAATCTCTGGCGTAGTTCGCTTCTCAGCCGTATACAGTGCAACCAGCAATCGTTTTCTGATTCTTGATGATGATGCCTATTCCCAAGATGGAGCTCGTCTCGCAGGAGCATATCGTATTAAGATTGAGGACAGAATAAACACACCAGATTCTCGCCTGCCCGCCCTGTTCATTGAAGGTATCGATCCGACGATGAATCGTCATTTCAATCAGAGCGATAGAAGTGCCTGTCTGTGTAGCCCGTTTGAGGAAGATGGCTTTATTCAACCAACTTTTGACGTTGAGAAATACTTCTACGAACTGGTGATTCCATTTTTGTACGGTCAAAAGTTTTTTGATGGAGAAAGTCGGTGGCCTTGGTCTGAGCTGTCTCACGGAGCTATGGGAATCTTAGAATCCTACGAATCAGTCGGCACGGCAGAAAATGCAAACGAATGCCTAGGAAGAATTCTTCGTGAAAAACCCCTATGGAATAAGGCAAAAGTGATGCTTGAAATGAAGCATGAGATTAAGGGACACTATCATTGTCTGTGTGGAAAACTTGATCACTTCCGACGTTGTCACCCTCAAGCTTTGGCTGGATTACGTCGTCTGCGCTCAGATATAGAACTTCATTCATTGACCTTGCTGGACGTCATGCCGTTATTTGTTTCCAGCAGAGAAAGACCCTTATCTTCGTATGCTAGCCTACTTCTAAGATTTCCAAGCAATTCTCTTTTTTCTGATATGCTACCTTCCCGCAGGAGATATTTCATGTAAGCGCGTACATCCATCTCCTCTGTTGTTCCCTCCGGTACCGACGTTCCGCCTCGGAACAATCGTTCAAACCGACTAAAGCGTTTTATCTCCTCCTCCAGCTTCGCCTTCAACCCAATCTCATTAATATCGATCTGGTCGATGATTTTCAACAGTTCAGTAATCAATTCGTCCTCACGGATGTACACATTCTTACAGTTTCGATCCCTTGCCCGTGTGCATCCATAGTAGACATACCGCGTGTGACCGCCGTCCTTACGCTGTTTGTACTTTTCCTCCGCCGAGACTCCCGATCCGCATATCCCACATGTGAACAGTTTGGTAAAGGCGAACTCTTTGTTCTCCCGCACGATCTGATCGCGTTTGAGTTGAGTGTTGGCTTGGTCAAATAACTCCTTTGTGATGATTGGTTTGTGCTTGCCCTCGTACCAGTTGCCGCTGTTGCGCGGGAACTCGAACCGTCCGTAGTAAAAAGGATTTTCGAAGATGCGGTAGATACCGCTCAGCGTCAGGGTTTTATTGCCGCGCGTCTTGAAATTCAGATCGTGCTTGAGCCAGTTGTAAAGTTTGCGACCACTGTATTTTTCGTACGCCACTTTTTCAAACATTTGTTTCACAATAGGAGCGCGAATAGAATCAAGAATTTTCTGACACTTTTTGTCCATCCGTTTTTGATCCGAATACCCAATGGGTGCCATGCCCGGCCAATGCCCCATCTCCACTCGTGTGCGTAGCCCTCGTTTTACGTTTTCTCCTCGATGGTCATTTTCAAGTTTGGCTGTTGATCCAAGAATCATCAGCAAGTATTTCTCATTCGGATTGTTTCAAAATGTCTGCCCGTGCGTTCGAATCTCCGCAAGCAATCCTTGATCGATCAGATCAACGATCGCACCAAGATCACCTGCGTTACGACTCAATCGATCCGGCGCCCACGTCAGAATCCCGTTAAATTTTCCATCACGAACATCATTCAGAAGTTCATTAAAGATCGGTCGTTGACCAGTCGATTTTGCTGAATGACTTTCGCGTTTAATCTCCACAACATTGAGCCCATCCCGCACCGCGATCTGGAGCATTTCCTTCGCCTGTGAATCAATCGAGAGAACCTGCCGTTCGGCCGACTCGCTACTCTTGCGAGCATATAGACAGTACTTGATCCCCTCAGGAGCCACCGGCTTCTCCTGTTCGTGTTTTGTGCGTGTCAGCCCCACCTGGCTCACCACGCCTCCTTGTGTGTTTTTCATACAACACATCAATGACGCAACCCCCGCGGGGCGTCCAGTCCGGCTAGCTGTTGGTAACTAGTTCCCAAAAGTCCTCTAAATTCCCCTGGAAAGAGCCGAATAGCCATTCAGCGCCACAGGCCGTAAAATGACTTAAGTATGGACTACACTCCAGTCTTACAAGAGACGATCGGCGTATCGGATCGGCATCACATTGAAACAGAGCTTGATGCAATCATTTATCGAAATGAGTTCGAGAAATTTCGATCCGAATACCTTAACTTCCGCCACGAAGAGACGTTGATTTTTCTTTTCATTTTTTTACAAATTTACGTTGAGTGTTTTCTACATCAACACATGAGGATAATCATTGAATTAGAATTCAAGTCTGCGAGGACGCCTATTTTCGATAAGTGGATGGCGAAGGAACGAAGATATTTGCCAGAGAAGCTCGATGACTTTTCTAAGCTGTTCGAGTTATCTCCGTCCGAAAGCTTGCAACTTATTGCTGGTATAAAAGAGCGATTTGGTCATCTGAGTGACATAAGAAACCAATTCGCGCATGGGCATAAGATTGCCGCCTGGTCTGATTCAGAAGGAAACTCAGGAATGACCACAGCGCGGACGCTACTCACTGATGCTCAGCTGACGCGGACTGAGAAAGAAGTTAACGAACTAGGCATCATGTGGAACGAATTACTGGATCAAATTCAACCTAAATGTAACGCATTGCGTAGAATAGACAACTTTAAGTTTCAAAACATTTAAGCGCTGTATTCATTATTCCTCTTTTCCTTCTCCTTCGTTTTCATCTGTCGAAGAATTGTTTTTGACGATCTTTATTTCATCAGGAGTGAGCTGATATAGACCAAACACAATAGCATCAATCTCATCATCCATTTTCTTGATCTTTTCGGTAAGCTCGATAAGTTCCGAACGATATTTGTCGTAAAGGGTCAGAAGGTCATCTTTTTGTGCGAGAGGTAACTTCTTTACTCCAAGTGTTTTGCTGAATTGGGCGAAGTCCAACATCCACCACTTGGACAAATTGCGTCCCCACTTTTCGATCCTTAATTCAGTCATCACGAGCTTTTTAAAGCGAAGCATTTTTTCTTGAATTTCTTTCGTCGCAATGATATTCGTATCAACCAGTGTGACTAAACCACTCCGAACATCTTCAGAAATGCTCGGTACCGGAATCTGCGAAAAATACTGGGGCTTAATTTCAAGATATCCTCCACTACGCGCAACACAGATTCCCGTGAGGTAAAACCACACCAAGCTGGAATTCAGTACCCCGAGCAAAGCCTTGTCATCCGTAGGAAGAATCACCGCTGGAGCATTAATATATTTACCAGAGTCATCCCAGCAAAACTTTCCACGAGACTGCAAATTAGGCCATGTGATTTTTGGTGCTTCAAACAGACGGTAATAAGCGCAAGAACGCAGCTCCCACCAATAGTCCCCTTTATCAAAGCGTTTCTTACCCGCAACTTCATATTGAATCAGGTAACGCATGATTGATGGATATTTCCCTGTCATTGCAGATAACGCATCGATTTCCGACAAATCTCCGAAGGTTAGCCTGGTATCACCTTGTCCGATTACGATAATGTACTTGTCATTAATATCCGAACTCCATCGCTGAATGTCTTTTCCCTCCCAAAACGGTTTGATAATTTCTGCGGCTAAAGGATTTTCGTTTATCAACTCCTGTCGTACACCTGCGCTAATAATGAACGCTTCATTCAAACCAGTGAGTATTCCTCGATAACACTTACCATAACTATTTTCGACAGTTGCGTGAGCTTTTAATTTGCTTCGAAGTTTTTCTGTTCTGCCATCTTGGAATACCCACGATTCAGGTTTAAGATTCACCTGACTGACTTCAATCGCTTTGTTGAGAAATGATGCAGGAAGTGAAAGAAGATCATCCGACTTTACGCTCAAGTATTTGAACGTGTTACTAGGTGCACCTTTTCGTAACACGACGATAATCGGGTATGTCGTTGCACCTTCAAATATCTGAAGCGTCCCGAAGTCGATAACCTGTTCGAACCGGGAATTTTCTTGCAAGTATTTTCTCAATACCTCTCCCGCACCAGTAGTCTTCGCGAAGGTGTTTGAAATGAAGGACATTAATCCGTCTTTTTTCAACACGTTGAGTCCAAGTTCGTAAAAATATGCGAATAGATCGGTCGTACCCGCGAAGCATTTATATTTGCTCGAGAAATACGGCTTGTAAGGGGTTAGTAATTCTTGTCGAACATATGGTGGGTTGCCAACGACAACGTCGAATCCGCCATTCTTCATTACATCTTTAAATTCCTTGTTCCAATCAAACGCTTTGCTGCCCACCAACGATTCATCATCAATCAGCGAATTCCCGCACTTGATGTTGTTATCAAGGGTTGTCAGCTTTTTGCCCTTTTGAGCTGTCTTGAGCCAGAGTGACAGCTTCGTAATCTCTACAGACTCGCTATTTAAGTCCACACCGAAGATGTTGTTTTGAAGAATCGATTTTACGAAATTGCTGTTCGATAGGAGGTTCCCTCCGAGGATGTGTCCGACCCGTTCGTTTTCTTTGAGGAGATAATCGAAAACTTTCACAAGGAACGCGCCCGAACCACAGGCAGGATCGAGCACCTTGACGTTCTGCAAATATGATTGATATTCGGCGTATGCGAGCAGTGATCGCTTCTCGTAGCTCTCGTCTTGGATATCATTCTTCAAGCCGTTCTTGTCTTTCAGCTCTTGTTCCTTTTCTCTGAGCAAAGTTCCGAGACTGTTTTCAATGATGTAATCAACGACGAAGTCTGGTGTGTAGAAAATTCCATCTTTCTTGCGCTTACTGAGCGTTACGGTTGGCAAATCATTCGCCGTCTGAACCTTGTTTTTAATTTCCTCGAGATCAGTGATCGACTGCTCGAAAATGTGTCCAAGAATGTTCACGCTCAAGTCCTCGGAAAAGTTGTATTCGCCGAACCCTGCTAGCTTTCTCAATACCTCGTCTGAAATCTTAATGTTGTTAAGCACAACATCTTCCTTGAAGAGACCGCCATTATATCCATCAGGGATTTCAAGCTTTTCGCTTCCCTTATCGATTGCGTCAAACAGTCCTTGAAGGACATTCCATAAAGAACCAAAGGAACTTTGCGAGATAGCAAGCGTTCTTGGAAGAGTATTGTCAGGCAAGAGACCGCGATCTTCACAGAAACAAATGAAAACGACCCGGTCGATGATCTTCTGGGCTTTTTCAATACCAATCTCGATGTTTTTTCGGACATCATCATTTTTCTGATAGATATCACGCAGTAACTCGATACGAAGATCCTTGTACATTGCATAGAACTTTTTACTAATCTCTTCCTGCTCTATGCGGATATCGGAAAGCAAACGCTCGGTATTTGTCTGACCGTCTTTTGAAGTGAAGTTCTCCTTGTTGAGGAGATAATAAAACTTTTTGAATTGGAAATAGTCGTCGTCGGGGTTCGCGAGATCATTCAGCGTCCAAATCTCGTAATCCAGCTGGTTGTCTTGAAAAAGGCGAAACTCGTAGAAGTTCGAGACGAGCACAAACGGACACGCACGGTATTGAGACTTGTACTTAAAGGCTTGCTGGATCGGACTCATGTTACCCTCGCGCTTTTGTGGCTTGTCGAGTGAGACGCTTGCCCCTTTCAGCTCAACTACGGCAGAAACGCGCTTCACATCATCCTCAAGGTTGAAATACCCGATGATAGCATCAGGGAGTTGCCCCTTGTCAGACGTAGCCTTTGGTTCCAGGGAATAGAGCTTTTCTGGCTTCTCGGCGTAGCCAAGAATTTTCACGAAAAAATCTTGATTGAACGCCTGCTCTCGGGAGGTTTCCTTGTCGACCTTCAGAGATCCATTGTGATAGTCATTGTGCCAGCGTTTGGCAATTTCAATCTTATCCATCAGGTCTGACGACGGAATCTTTGCAACCAGTTCTTTGATTTTGTTCTCCTTGAAAATTTTAGCCATATTATTTTGTTTTTACGGCATCAAGAAACCGCTTGAATTCCGCTCGATCAATTCTGTACTCCTTACCGATTTTATATGCCTGAAGCTTTCCCGCCTTGATGTATCGGTAGATCGTCATGATATTCACCTGAAGCAGTTCCGAAAGTTCTTCAGTTTTATAAAATTCTTTATCTTTCATAGCCATAGTGCTAAAAGTATACTTGACTATGGTTTACAGGGCAACGCGAATATCAAGATGTGCTTTTGCTGCTTTTCTGTTAAAGTTCGAACAATAAAATCCTAGAAACTATGCTTTCCAAATCTAATTTCATGCAATTTCTTCGATGTTCGTGTGAGTTATGGCTCGCAAAACAACGACCGGATTTATTTCCACCGACCGACCCGTCGCTTCAGCGAATTTTCGATGAGGGAAACGTTGTTGATCGTTGGGCGCAAAAATTGTTTCCGCGAGCAGTGAGTGTCGATGGCTTCGGGATGCCTGCGGCAGTAAACACCAAGAAGACAATCGCGAATGGTGCAACCGTTCTGCTCCAACCGACGTTCATGACAAGTAGTATCACATGTCGCTCGGATATTCTCGTAAAGAACGATGACGACACGTGGGATATCTATGAAGTGAAGAGTTCTACGGACGTTAAAGAAGATCACATCATTGATGTTGCATTCCAACGTATCTGCATTGAAGAGGCTGGCGTTCGTATTTCTCGCACGTTTCTCGTGCATGTAAACAATCAGTACATCCGAAACGGGGAGATTGACCCCCAACAACTTTTTACGAAGGTCGATATCACACACGAGGTCGCGAACGTCATGCCGATGGCAAAAAAAGAAATCCCTCGCGCTCTTGCGGTACTCGACTGGGATAGGATTCCCGGAGCACTCCACATTTCTTCGTGCAGTAATCCAGACGAATGCGAGTTCCTTGCTTGTTATTTCTCCGAGCTCAAAGACGACCATATCTATTCGATTGCAACTTCGCTTTCCAAAGAAAAGCTCGCGACATTTCTTGAGCGCGGACTCTTGAAGTCCGAACAAGTACCTACTGACATCATGGCGGAACTTGGGGAAATAAAACTCCCAGAAACAAAAGAAGAGTCGACCATTTCAGTTGATAAAGAAACGATCAAGTCCGAACTTGATAGTCTCAAATATCCACTTCATTTCTTGGACTACGAAACGTTTTTTCCCGCCGTACCGATTTTTGATGGCTATCGTCCCTATCAACAGATGGTGTTTCAGTATTCTGTTCACGTTGTACGCGAACCAAATGTAGAACCCGAGCATTACGAATATCTTACTGAGAAAATGATCGATCCTGCTCAAGGCATCGCCATATCGCTCAGGAATCACATTGGAGACACAGGAAGTATTATCGTGTGGAACGCTCGTTTTGAGGCATCACGCAATGCGGAGATCGGCGAACGTCTACCAGAATTTGCTAACTTCATGGCGAGTATTAATGACCGTATGTACGACCTCATGATGATTGTGAAGAAGGGCTATTACGTTGATTCTCGATTCGGTGGCAGTGCATCAATCAAGAAGGTGTTGCCGGTTATGTGTCCTGAACTTTCCTATAACAATTTGGTAATCCACGAGGGCGGAACAGCGTCTGCAAGTTGGGCAACGCTTACAGATCCAACGACCTCACATGAAGCAAAGGAACAACTCAAAAAGGATATGCTCGCGTATTGCGGACTCGATACCTACGCAATGATCGCGATCTATCGAAAGTTTCTTGCTGTTATCGAAAAGACATAGTGGGTATATGCCAAGTAGCAACAACCATAATGACCTCTATGACCGCCTAACGATCGAGGAATGTTTGCAAATGGAGCAGGTGCTTAAAGAGTCACTGGAAAAAATATCCGAAGATGATCCCGAGCGCGAAAAAGCTGTCGCGTCTTATCAAATCGTGCGTCACATAACTTTGTTGACGATCAAAGGCCATAACGCGGATAAGAAGGAAGAGTGTTTACGAAGGTGGCAAGAAAGAGATCAGCTTCAAGAGAAACTTTTGGAGTCCGCGCAACCTCAAAAATATATCGAGTGTCTGACCTGTCACGAATTTCTAAACTTTGACTTCAAAACAAGTTGGTCAAGAATGAATGAACGGGAGCGCGTTCTCCTGTTTTATTCTTGTCCCAACAATTGCTTGCCAAATCGTGCGTATTTCAATGACGGGGAAGAATACATCCCAGAACCAACACTCTGTACAAAATGTAAGGGCAATACCACACGTGAGAGTAAAAGGAACGACAACATCGTTACCACCATCTGGCTTTGCAAGGTCTGCGGTTATGAAGACATTGATGAATATGACTTCACGCACAAGGAGAAAGAAGAAAATCCGATAGATGAAAATCTTCGTAGGGAATACTGCCTGGACGAGAAGGGGCTTGAGTCATACAGACAGATGAATCGTGACATGGAAGGTTTCTCCGCGGTCATGGAAAAATCCAAGGCTCAACACGAGGACACCAAGACGAACAAACGCATGGAATCGCTACGTAAGCTTCGTGTGACCGGGCTTCAAGAACGACTGATTAAGGCCTTAGAGAAAATCGGCATGACGAAAGTTGAACTCTCTAACCCAACCAACGATCGAGGACTTAAAGTTCGATTAACCATGTTGGATTCACAACAAAATCGTTCCGATCAAGAATCTAAGAAGGTTGTAAAGAAGGTGTTGGTTGCATTCTTACACAATACCAACTGGCGGTTGATTCATTCTTCCCTTGAGTCCACTCTCGGCGCCATTTGTGGAGAATTGCATGGTTACACTTCCGACGACGAGATCCGTAAGATTATTGAAAAAGAGAATGCCACAAACCTAAAAATAGGTAGTGCATTGAGCAGGTGAGGGAAAAACCTTCGTAAAGCATCCAAAACAACATTGTTGGTAAGCTTTCTTCACTTTAAGGGCATCCTAAGCTATACTTTCAGCGTCTAGGTTCAAACAAAAGATCCCAATTCAGCCATTATTTTGGCTATCAGGTCGTAGTGCGTCGTAACGGGCACTCCTGATAAAACAAGCAGTACGACCTTCGGGTCTATTGTTTGGGCCTAGACACCTCAGGGGTGTCCTTTTTGTTTTTAACCACAAAACTGTTATGTCCCTCATCATTTCATCCAACGGCGGGAAAGCCGTGAAGATAGAAAAATCCTCCTTCGAGAAAGAGGATTATCTACAGCAATACATCTACGAGAATCCAGAGAGCATTCCTTTGTATGAAATCAAGGAAGACATCCGTCTGCTCATTCTCGCGCGTGAATTTCCTACCAACAGCGGTCCCATCGACGCGATATGGAGAGCTTTATATTGTTGAAACGAAGCTATATGCAAATGCGGATAAGAGAAGGGTCATTGCCCAATCGTTGGATTACGGAGCAGCACTTTGGAAACATTCCAACGATTTCAATGAATTTTTGAAGATTTTAGATCAGCACACACAGAAGGTATTCAAACTCCGGACAACGGAAAAGATCTGTGAGTTTTTCGAACTTGAAACAGAAGACGTTGACGCAATCTTTGAGAAAGTTCGCGACAATCTCAACAACGGCGTCTTTCATTTCGTGGTCCTCATGGACAAGCTCGACGACAGACTCAAGGATCTTATTTTGTACGTGAATCAAAACAGCCAGTTTGATGTTTATGCGGTTGAATTTGAATACTACAAACACGACACGTACGAAATCATCATTCCCAAGTTATTCGGCACGGAGGTAAAGAAGGACATTGCTGTATCCACGTCAGGCATCACGCGAAGAAAATGGACGGAAGAACTGATGCTTCAGGATGCAAAGCAAAGACTTTCTCCAGATGAATACAAAGGTTTTGAGCAGATCTATGCCTTTTCAAAACAGCACGCCAGCGAAATTCGTCTTGGGACAGGTGTCTATGGATCGTTCAGCCCGATTTTTGGAACGATCTGCGAACGGTCGTCGTTCACTCTTTCAACGGACAAACGGCTTGCATTCAATTTCGAATGGACGGCGAAAGTGAATGAACAGCTTGCCCAGATGTTCAAAGAAAAGTTGGAAACGATCGGCTTTTCATTTCCGGAGAATTTTAAGGAATTGCGACCAAGTGTTCTGATCGAGGAATGGTTGCCGAAGACATCTCGTTTTCTTCATGTTATCGAGGAACTGCTGACTTGAATCTGTGTACTCTCAACGTAAGTCACAGACCCAAGCTTCTACTATGAAGAATTAACTTGAGCATTCCAGAAGCAATCATTCTCACAATAACACTGATGCGAGCAATCTAGTCACTCTCATCTTCAAACTCATCACGCGCCATCACATAGTCTTCATCTCGTTCATCACCAGTTTCCTTAACCGCCCAGGCTCTCATCGTATCTGCGATTTGTTTAATTCTCTCCTCTGTCAAAACAGACTCTGACTCGGACGAGCCTTTATTGTTTTCACGATAACGCTTGTGATTATTCGATAGGTAATATTTTTGCGCTTGCACGCTCCCGTCGCGAGCTTTTCCAAGAAGAGCAAGCTCAACGTTGTCTGCCGTTTTTTCAATTCCACACTCAATCGCTTTGTCTGCTTCCATAGTAAAAACCTCATCGTCTGCTCTCCAGCGACTATACGTTGAACGGTTAATTCCAATGCGCGAAAGGGCTGCACCAATGTTGGGTGCTTCCTCGAGGTACTCAAGAAGTTTGATTTTTTGGACGCTCTGTCGTTTCTCTATGGTTTCTGCTTTTTTCTTCGCACCACGCTGTCCTTTTGAGAGTTTCTTTTTGACTGCCATAGAGCACGAACCTTTCAAGTCTTATACACCGCATGGGAGCCGGTCTTTTTCTCCCATCGGTCGATTATGCTCTGACAATACTCAGAATCGATTTCTATTCCGACACAAACACGACTCATGTTTTCACAAGCGAATAGGCAGGTGCCAGATCCAAGAAAGCCATCGTAAACCACATCTCCAAGGGAGGTGCTGTTAAGGATGAGTCGTTGAATGAGATTGATCGGCTTGGTGGTTGGATGGTTGGAACTCTTCCTCGGCTTTGGACAAATGAGAAGCGACTTGTCCGTTGGTTTATAGAACGTATGTGTTCCATGCCATCCGTAGACAACCAGTTCGTGTTGCGGAGCATAATCAAGTCTTGCCATCGTTGCTGAAGTTTTGATCCAAATGAGCAGTTGCGAAAACTTGAACATCTCAGCCAGAATCGCTTGGTGCAAAGCCCAGATCATTTTGTCTGAGTTGAAGATGTAGTACGTATTCTTGTCAGTGAGATGGGGTTTTACAGCACTGAGCCACGCTTGCATAAAGGCCTGGTACTCCTCATCGCTTTGCAGATGATCTGCTTCTATCACTTTATTTTTAGACAGTGTTTTAAATCCTTGAGCCCCTTCAACAAGCGCAACGCCGTATGGGGGATCTGTGCAGATAAGAGATACTTTTTTGTCTTGAAGAACCTGCGCGACGAACTGCTTGTCACGAGAATCTCCACAACCAAGCGTGTGATCGCCGAGCGTCACGATGTCTCCTTTTTTAATCAATCTTTTTTGCTTTTTTGTTTGTGAGTTGTTCATATCGGTCAAGGATAAGTTGAGTAAAAATGGGCTCAATTTCACACAGGCGAGCAACGCGGTTCATCTGCTCGCAGGCAATGAGCAAACTGCCCGAACCTGCGGTCATGTCCAAAACGACATCGCCGGACTTCGTGCATCGTCGGAGGAATTTTTCGTAGAGGGCTGGGGGCTTTTGTGTGGAATGTTCATACTCTTGTCCCGGTAGCCGACCCACCAGCCAGATGTTAAACAAATCCACAATGTCAGATAGTTGTCGGCTTCCCGTTCCAACCTCTTTGTTCATGACTTCCGTAAGATTCGTGACGTTCTTAGCGATGTACGGATCCCCAATAACACCATAGGTACAAAATTCAACAGACTTGTTGAACGCGATCTTGGGGGTTGGATTTTGATTATCCTTGATCCATAAGCATGTCCGCTTAAAGTCGATGCCGTGCTCTTTATACAAATCCTGCATCATGCCGTTGTATCGTTCGTCCGACCAGATGGCGAAGTGCGCATCCTTCTTTGAGACAGACAGAGCATTTGCAAGAAGTGTGCTAACGAACATGCGATACTCGGCGTCAGTTTTTTTGTCGTTCGTACTACCACCATAAGTCTGCTTACCGCTGACTCCCGCGTTGTAAGAGAGACCGATGTTGTAAGGAACGTCTGAATTCATCACATCGATCTTCTTGTTTCCCACGAGCCGTTTAATAACCTCCGGATCCTCCGAGCTTCCACAAATGACACAATGTTCACCAAGAGCGAACATGTCACCGACTTTAATCTTTGTTGTTCTCGCTTTTTTCAAAGCCTTTTCCTCATCAAACTCGTCATTAATGATTTCAAGCGTGTCATCCCAAATGCGAGAGAAGTCGAGATCTGTAAATCCAACATTTTGAAGCAGGTCTGGTGAGAATGATTTAAGGGCTTCCCAGTCCCATTCACCACCTCCGCGATTTGAGACAAGAAGATATTCTTCCGCCTCTTTTTCTGTGAGCTTGCGAGACGGCATACGCACGTCGATGAATTCATCCATTTTTCCAAGAAGGGCAAGTGCCTTGATTCGCTGGTTGCCAGCAAGAACGGTGTTGTCCGTATTGATTGCTGGAATCTCGGCAAGAGAAAATTTCTTCAAACTCTTTTGCAATATTTCCATCTGATGGTCACTGATGATTCTGGGGTTTCCTTGATACTCGATGAGATCACGAACTTTACGTGTTTCTGTTTTCCAAGTTATTGGATTTTTCATAAAATTTATGTCGTTAATGAATAGAAAATTATCTCAACAAAAAACATCGACCTCCTCCACAGGGTCGATGTTTTAGAATAAGAAAAGAGCCTCAAATTTCAAACAACAATGAACCCCAGGAGGTTTTGTTAAGTGAAATCTAGGGCTCGTTTAATACCGTGTTGTCGCAGTCGTCTATATGATCGAATATCATGTAGACATGGGGACTCAGATACCCACCAAAGAATTTCTAGATTGATAATGGACGAAAGCTCCAACTAGCTTCATGAGAAAGGATAGCAACCCGTGGAAAGTTAATCAAATCTAACTTGTGGATATCTTCGCTAAAATTAGCCAAAAGTGCAAGAGGTGCAAATGTAATGTCCTCCCTCAACACCTCAAAAATTTGTTGCATTTGTTGCATTTGTAACGACCAGAAAACCCGACCCATCCGCCTCAAAATCTCCAAAGTCGGAATCTCTCCAAAGTCCTTTAAACCTCCCTACAACTTTGGTACCTAACCCCTCCGTCCCACCACGACACGTCGTTCTCGAACGACGTGTCACGCCCGGTCCAACAAAAACCATTGCGTGAC
>ERZ1292640.1773-Hain-H43-02um-R1-1773-length-17724-cov-4_pt1 | contig 17724 bp, 20 predicted proteins | sample MGYA00564404_ERZ1292640 | MGnify/ENA primary metagenome ERZ1292640 (study PRJEB36523, sample SAMEA6512636) | groundwater metagenome | collected 2019-01-08 | study: AquaDiva: Metagenomics assemblies of 32 groundwater samples
GGCCGGGAGGATTAACTCGTTCTATTTTAGCTGCCAGCCCATCAAGCTTAACGGTTATTGAGCAAGACTCTAGATGTATAGCCGCTCTGGAAGAGTTAAAAATTTTATACCCAATTTTAAAAATTATTAATAATGATGCGTTAAAGATAGACGAGAAAGCTTTAGTTAAACCTAATGCTAAGATTATAGCTAACCTTCCTTATAATATTGGTACAGTCTTATTATTTAAATGGCTAGAAAATGTAAATCACTGGAAATCTCTTACTTTGATGTTTCAAAAGGAGGTAGCCGAAAGAATCGTAGCAAAGCCTGGAGGCAAAGATTATGGAAGACTAGCTGTTGTTTCTCAATTGCTATGTGATTCAGAGATTCATTTTGATTTAAAGCCAGAGGCTTTTTTCCCTCCGCCTAAAGTAACTTCATCCGTTATTAGTCTTTACCCTAAGAATAATCTGCCTACAGTAGAGCTTATTGAAGCAGTGCAATTTATTTGTCGCGTTCTTTTTAATCAAAGAAGAAAGATGCTGCGCTCAACCCTAAAACAAGCTCATCAAGATATTGATAATTTAATTATAAATACTGATATTTCATTGACTCAAAGACCTGAAGAATTATCAATAGATCAATTTATCCAAATGGGAAGAAATTATTTATTATTAACTAAATAGCTAGAAATATTGTTAAAAAAATGATAAACAGGAAGTAACGTTTGGTAGCTGGGGAGGGAATCGAACCCCCGACCCCGGGCTTATGAGTCCCGTGCTCTAACCATCTGAGCTACCCAGCCACTTATAGAAGTAATATATATAAATGTTCGTTTTGGAGTTGTCAACTAACAATGATAAATTTTGATGTAAATCAATTTAAAGATCTATTAAAAAATGATTATAGACTTATTGGGTTTGATATAGGCAAAGTCAGAATAGGCTGCGCACTAAGCGATCCGCAAAAATTCTTAGCCACTGGCCTTACGGTGTTTAACCTAAAAAAACGAAAATTCTCAATTAATTATATCAAAGAAATTATAGAAAAAGAAAAAATATATGGCATAGTGGTGGGATATCCTTTGCAAATGGATGGTAACGCAGGAGAAGCATGCGAAATGGTAGATAAATTTATAAAGAAATATCTACTTGTGCTTGAGCAGCCAATTTTTTTGCAAGATGAAAGATTATCTACGGCTGCTGTAGGGCGTTATTTCAAAGAAATGCAATTAACTAGAAAACAACAATCTGAAATAAATGATAAAGCTTCAGCAACCTATATTTTACAAACTGTTCTAGATAAATTACAATATATATGATATATATACTCTTCATACTTCAGGATTTGGTGCGTTGCGTCAAGGCTCATTTACTATTTTGTAAACTTTGCTTCTAGCGCCTTCCAACTTTTGAAATATAAAGAGTATACCGTTCAATAAGTCAATAAATTTAGCATGTTGGAGTTATGAAAAATATTTTTATCTTAAGTATATTGCTGATTTTTAGTGTAAGCTTTGCTGTAGAGGATAAGGCCGCACAAAAAGAAGAGAAAAAGAAGCCGATTTTAGGAGATTGTAGTGAGTATACAGATTATTATATTTATAAATGCACTCCATTTAAATGTAAACTTCCTATAGATGGTATGCCTGGTGTGTATAGAGAAATGGAGACTATTGGTTTTGAACAAGGATACTGCATTCATAAATATAAGTTTATGATTAGAACAAGAAAATTCACTCCAACTGATTTAAAAATGAGCTGCAAGCTTACAGAGAAGGGTAGACTAGAGCTTGCAAATCAGTTTACTGCATATAAAAAAGGTGATACCCAAATATATGCTAATCCTGAGAATACTGACACTCTCAATCAAGAATGCTGGATGTATTAATCATGATTGATATTAATGAATTGGATAGATTAGAGTTAATTAAGGAAATTGAAAACTTAGAACATAAGGCATTTCGCGCGGAACAAGTATGGCATTGGCTTTATAAAAAAGGTGTGACGAGCTTTGATCAAATGAAAAATCTTTCACAAGATTTTCAAAAATCCTTAAGTGAACATTTTAAAATTTCTAGACCTGAAGTTGCTGTTAAACAAGAATCTATTGATGGCACAATAAAATGGTTATTAAAGTTAGAAGATGGAAGTCAAATAGAAACAGTTTATATTCCGGAAGAAACTAGAGGTACTTTATGTGTTTCCTCTCAGGTTGGTTGTACTTTAACTTGTAGCTTTTGTCATACAGGCACTCAGAGATTTGTTAGAAATCTTACAGCAAGTGAAATTCTGCAACAATTATTGTTAGCCAAAGACCAGTTAAATGATTGGCATGAAACTCCTAAAATTACTAATATAGTCATGATGGGAATGGGGGAGCCTTTATATAATTATGATAATGTCGTTAAAGCGTTAAAGAAACTTATGGATAAAAAGGGAGTTAACTTTCCTCGCAGAAGAATTACTTTATCAACCTCAGGTGTTGTTCCGATGATTGAAAATTGCGCAAATGATTTAGGCGTTCATTTGGCGATTTCATTGCATGCAGTAAAAGATGATCTAAGAAATATCTTAGTTCCTTTAAATAAAAAATATAATATTGCCCAATTACTTGATGCTTGCAGGAAATATCCATCTGATAAACATAATAGGATTACTTTTGAATATGTTATGTTAGATCAATTAAATGATTATGTTGAGCATGCAGTTGAGTTAACGAAGTTAATTAAAGGAATTCCCGCCAAAATAAATCTTATTCCTTTTAATCCATGGCCTGGGAGTCATTATACATGCTCTTCTAAGAATAGAATCAATGCTTTTGTTAAAGTGATTAAAGATGCTGGATATCAAGCGTTGGTGCGCACTCCAAGGGGGCAGGATATTTTTGCTGCTTGTGGTCAGTTAAAAACTGCGAGTGAGAGAGCCTCTAAGTCAATTTTATGTAAAGGTAGTAACTAATTATGAATATAATCCCAGACTTAATGTATGATCGTGAGAAACTAAGAAGCCAGATAAAAAAATGGAAATGGTTGTTTTTTGTTGTTTTAGCTATGCTTTTTGTGTCGCTAGCCCAAAAAAACTCATCTAAGGCTATTAAGCATGATTATATTGCTAGAATAAATATAGTAGGTTTTATAGGTTATGATACAGACCTTATAAAAAAGCTTAAAACTCTTGAGAGTGACTCTAGTGTAAAAGCTGTAATTGTTCATATAGATAGTCCAGGTGGTACAACGTTTGGAGGTGAGGAATTATATTTAGCACTCAAAAAACTTTCTCTAATTAAACCGGTGGTTTCTGTAATTGAAACAATGGGTGCTTCTGGAGGTTATATGGTTGCTTTGGCTTCTAATTATATTATAGCTGCCAATATGAGCATTACAGGTTCAATAGGCGTGATTGCGCAAAATTATGAATTAGTAGAACTCGCTAAGAAACTAGGTATAAAATTTGAGAATTTTAAATCCTCTCCTCTTAAAGCTGCTCCGAATCCTTTTGAAGATACTACATCTGAAGTAAAATCCGCTCAAATGGAATTAGTTAATGATAGCTATGAAATATTCTTAGATATGTTAATGAAGAATCGTAAAATGACTAGAGCGCAGGCTCTAAAAGTTGCAGATGGAAAAGTGTATTTAGGTAAGAGAGCTAAAGATCTCAAGCTTATAGATGCTATTGGTGGAGAAGAAGAGGCTATAATATGGCTTGAATCTAATAAGAAAATTTCTTCAAAAATACCTGTTGAAGAAATAACTTGGTATCCTAAAGAGACGTTTTTAGATGAAGTTAAAAAATTTCTTCATTATGGTAATGATGCTCTTGTTAAGGTTCTAAATCAAGGTTCATATCAAATATTAGCAAAGTAAATGAGTCTATGGAGTTATGCCTGATATTTTTCAATCTTCTTTAAAATCACTTAAATTATATAACTTTCGTAACCATAAAGTTTTTAGGTTTGATAATATTGAATCAATACCAGTGGTAATTACAGGAAGAAATGGGATAGGAAAGACTAATATTTTAGAAGCCATTTCATTAATTAGTTCTTCTAAGGGGCTGAAAGGAGCCAGGATTTCTGAATTAAATAATCAAGATAATCCAGACTATATTTGGAATATTACTGCCGAACTAAGAACAGTATATGGACCAAAGGAAGTTATGACCTACAGGAATGTAAAGCCTAATTTAAAGTCTGATACTCGTTTAGTTCAAATAGATGGAGAGCTTATAAAGAAAAAAACTGAACTTGCAGAGCTTTTAAACATTATTTGGCTAACACCATCAATGCAGCAAATATTTATAGGGCCAAGTAGTGAAAGAAGGGTGTTTTTTGATCAGATAGTATCTAATTTCTTTGTAGAGCATTCTAGTAATTTAAGTAAGTACGAACAGTCTAGGAGAGAACGTCTCAAGCTGCTAAAAGAAAATATTGGAGATGAGCATTGGCTGTCTGCTTTAGAACAAAATATGTGTGATTCAGCGAACCTCATAAGTGATGCTAGAATAAAAACTATTATTATGCTAAATAAAGCAATTGAAGAAAATAACACTCCATTTCCTAAAGCAATTCTAAGTTTAATTAATGAACCTTTGTCAGCTGATTTTTTAATTAAGTTAAAGAAGAGCAGGGGGCTAGATGCTTCTTCTGGAAAAACGAATTTAGGTTCGCATCTATATGATTTGGAAGTTATATTTAAAGATAAAAATATGCCCGCCAGATATTGCTCTACTGGTGAACAAAAAGCTTTAATGCTTAATTTAATATTAGCTCAAACCTATGCGTTAATTGAAAAATATAAAGTTATACCAATTCTACTTTTTGATGAAATTATATCGCATTTAGATTCTATAAATCGTGGGTTATTGTTTGAGGAAATTCTAAAATTAAAAGCTCAGAGCTGGCTAACTGGACTAGATCCCAAATCTTTCTCTAATATAGAAAAACATGCCAGTTTTCTCCATCTTGAAAGCAATTATTGATTATAGAAAGGGTAAGTAAATAATTGTTGCAAAGAATTAATAACAAGTTGTAATCTTGAAGCTCCAATATTTAAAAGTGGCCCTTCTATTAGTCTTGAATTATCGATTGCTCTCACTTGGTCTACGAGTAAATCAGAGTTATGTTGTAATCTCGATTCAGCTGCTATCCTAATTCTAAGAGGTTCAGCTTGATCTATAAGATTTGTAGTTAATGGAATAACGATAGTAGTGCTATGACCAGCATCCAATAAAAATTGACTTTGGATTAAAAGAACTGGCCTGATTTTCCCTGGTTCCGTTTTTTTAGAGGGATTGAGATTAGCTAACCAGACATCCCCTTGGAAAAATCTATTATTCACCATGGTCTATTCCGTCATTCAATGTATTGTTGAATAATAAATTTTCTTTAGCACTGGCCTTACTTACTTTTTTAGATGCTTCTACTAGTTTATTTTTACATTCAGTTTCTTGAATATTTTCTGCCAAGTTAATTATAGACTTACGAACAAGATCCGAACGAGATGAGCCTTTCTTTAGTGCAAAAGAATCAATAATACCTAAATATAAGTCAGGAATCCTAACGGTAACAGAAACATTATGCATATGTACACCTCTTATTATAATTGCTATCTAATACCAAGACCATCCTATAATTGAACATTTATTAATTCGATTTTTGGCATTCTACAAAAATAAAAAAGCATTAAATATAACCGATATTCTCAGCTTTTTATATTTCCGTATAATGCTCAAATCTCAAATTCTAAATACCCAATTACAGGATGGATTTGGTATAATGTAATTATATTATAGCATATAGATTATTAATTACAATTTCTAATTCAAAATGATTACATTATTGAATACGCGTTAGTGCACTCTTCTAAAATTAAAAGCTCAGAGCTGGCTAACTGGACTAGATCCCAAATCTTTCTCTAATATAGAAAAACATGCCAGTTTTCTTCATCTTGAAAGCAATTATTGATTATAGAAAAGGTAGGAGTGTTCATATAGTGTCTATCTATCATGAACACTCCCAATCACTCTACAAGATTAATATTTACTTCTTTTATTAAGTGGTATACAATTTAACCATTAGTTGACTAAAATTTGATTTATATATTCCTATGCTAAGTTATTACGCAATACACAATAACTCTCTTTATTCTATTAGCGATGAAGAATTAAAAAATGGAGAGATTGAACCAATTTGGATAGATATTAAAGATCCGACTCCAGATGAGGAAAAACTAATTGCAAGTATTTTTAATATAAATATTACTAGAAATAATACCATTCAAGAAGTAAAACTACCAAGCTGTTATTATCAACAAAGAGATGAGGTTTATGCAACCATAAATATTGTAATAGATGATAATAAAATGCATACTGTTAGTATTATTCTAACAAAAGATAAGGTTATAACTACTCAAAGTGTTGCTATATCTGAAAGCAAAGAATACCTTAATCATGTTCTTGTAAATAACCCAGAGATTATAACCCCTAACAGTTTTTTTGCTTACTTAATAGAAGCTAGAATTAATGATATCGATGAAAATCTCAATAATATTAATAGTTCATTAGATCAATTATCTTTTTCAACTTTTTATTTAGATGAACTAGCAAAAAATCAAGATTCAAAATTAAAAAATAATATTAATATTATCGGTAAGAAAGGACATCTTATTTCCAAGCATCATGAAAGCATAACCAGTATTATTAGGGCTTTAAATTTTATAGCTAAATCTAATCAAATAAAACCTTCACCTGGAGAGTTAGAAAAATTCCAAGATCTGCTTCATCAAGTTAGTATTTTAGAAGAGCAAATTTCTTTCTTAAGTAATAAAGCTGGATTCCTCCTTGATATAACTTTTGGATTACTTGATATTGAACAAAATGCCATTACTAAAGTATTATCAATTGCAGCGCTAATTTTTCTTCCTCCAGCAATTATTGGTGGAGTGTATGGAATGAATTTTGATCAAATTCCATTTGCAAAATCAGAATACGGTTTTGAATTAGCTATTTTTGTAATGATTTTATTTGCATGTTTACCTTATCTGTTTTGTAAATTAAAACGTTGGATTTAATTGAATAAATAGCACAAATTTCTGAAATTTAATTAGGTTTTACGATAAAGCAGTTAATATTCGAGTTTTTCAGCAATTTACAGGTTTTATTAGCTTCGGCTTCTGTTTTGAATGGACCTATTTGCAGACGATAAAACACTCCTTTACCTTCTATATCTTTTGAAGTTACGTAATGTTCAAAATTCTTAAGAATTTTAGGAAATCTTTTAGATAAATTACTCCATTCTTTTTCTGCATTAGCTTGCGTTCTCATCGCGGCTATTTGAATTTTATAAAATTTATCTTCGTTTGTAGTAGTCTGCTGTATGATTTTTTGCGAAACTTCAGGCTTTACAACTGGAATTATATATTCTTGCTCCTCAATTATTAAGACTGAATCTTTAACCTCAGTTTCTGACTGTTCTTGAGTTGTGTTTTTTTCTTCGTTTAGAATAACTATATTTTTATCAATAGGCTCTTCTGTGGGAGGGAGGGTTTTTTCATTTTCATCTGCAGGCTTTTTAGTATTGCTTCCAACGGTGTCATAAATTGATTTATCCATATAATGCACAACCATTCCTCCTGGATCAGCTGGCTCTGTTTTAATCTCTTCTTTTTCTGCTGTAATTATTATAATATCTCCCTCTTGCTTGTTTTTAGAAGAGTTATAGATATACCAACTAGTGTAGCTAATTGCCGTAGCCGTTAAGATTAAAATAGTTAAGGCTATAATATTATATCTTTTATTCATTTTATACCTACATTTTTTCTACAGGTTTTACATTAAATATTTTTAAAGCAGAAGCTATTACGATCTTAACAGATTTTGCGAGCATTAGTCTAGCTAAACTTAATTCAAAATTATCTGCTATGATGAATCTTAAGGTTGGATCTTCATTACCCTTACTCCAGAAACTATGAAACTCGGAAGCTAATTCAATTACATAAAAAGCAAGTCTATGCGGTTCTTGATGAAGGCAAGATAATTCTACGATCTTTGGCCAGTTTGCTATAATTTTTATTAGATGAATTTCCTCTTCTCTATTTAAGAAGCTTAAATTATATGATTTATCGTTAATTCTTTTAATAAATTCTGGATTTTGTTCAAAAGCATTATTCAAGATGGAATTTATTCTTGCATTAGCATATTGAACATAGAAAACAGGATTATCTTTGGATTGCTCTTTTACTTTTTCTAAATCAAAATCTATAACTTGATCATTTCTACGAGTAAGCATCATGAAACGTACTAGGTCTTTATCTACTTCATCTAAAACGTCTTGAACACTAATAAAGTTTCCTTTCCTTTTAGACATTTTTAAAGGCTGTCCATTTTTTAAGAAATTCACTAACTGACAGAATTTAATTTGAAAATCTAGCTTATCTCCAGCTAAAGCATGTGCTACTGCTTGCATTCTTTTGTTGTAACCTAAATGATCTACCCCTAAAACCATGGTTATTTTATTAAATCCTCTAGCTATTTTATTCTGCATATAAGCAATATCTGCTGCTGCATAAGTCCATTCGCCATTAGATTTTTGTAATGATCTATCCACATCATCGCCAAAATCAGTTGATCTAATTAGCAATTGCTCACGCATTTGCCAATCTTCATTCGCTTTGCCTTTTGGGGGGGGTAAAATACCTTTGTAGACAATATTTCTTGCTATTAAATTATTTACTATTTCGGAGATTTTATTTTGTGAATGAAGCTGCTTTTCAGAAAAGAATATATCATGATTTATTCCTAAGCTTTCAAGATCTTTTTTTATAAGTTCAATCATAGAACTTACTGCGATTTCTTTTGTTTTTTCTTTTCGTACGATCTCATCTAGAGATTTAAGTTCATTTCCATAAAATTCAAATAATTTTTTTCCTATAGGAATCAGATAATCACCAGGGTATAGGCCTTCTGGTATTTCGCCTATATTTTTTCCAGATGCTTCTAAGTATCTGAGATAAGCGGAGTCTGCAAGAGTGGATATTTGCGCTCCAACATCATTAATATAAAATTCTTTAGTTACTTTATATCCGCATTTTTTCATTAGATTCGCTAAGGTATCTCCATATATTCCACCTCTACAATGGCCAATATGCATAGGTCCTGTTGGATTACATGAAACGAATTCAATGTTTATACTTTCATTATTTCCAATATTATTGTCACCATAACTAGTATTTAAGTTTATTATTTGGTTAACTAAATCATACCAAATATATGTTTTAAGTGTTAAATTTACAAAACCAGGTCCCGCAATAGATATGGAATCAATATAAGGTAATTTTGCTAATTCTAACTTAAAATTATTTGCGATTTCTATAGGGGACTTTTTTAAATCTTTACATGACACCATTGCAATATTTGTAGATAAATCTCCATGAGTAGGATCTTTCGGAAATTCTATAGATAAAGCATTTTGGTCAGGTAAATAATCATACAAAAATTTTGATAACTTATTTATTTCAATCTTTATCTCATTAAATATATTCATCACAAACCTTTAAAATTTTATAGCGACTAGATTAGTAATTTATTTACATTTTAGCAAGATCATTTTAAGCTTGTAAATTATTAAATATTATGATAATTAACTATTGTTAATAATTGAAAGGTTAAGAAATGTTTAATTTATTTAAATTTCCGAAAAAAATATATCCATCTCTTGAAGATATGAGGTCTATTGCTGAAGATATAATATGTAAGTATAATACTAGGCAAATGAATCAATTAAATGTTAATCCAAGTTCCACTCATCTAGATGTTAAATTTTACGATCAAATGAAATTAAACGAGCAAAAAAGACTAGAAATAATCAAAAATCCTAATTTAACTTTAGGAGAGATTAAAAAGGCTTATGATGATATAACAAAGCTAGATAATAGTGTTTTTAATAACCCAATCAAGTATGAGACAATTAATGAAACAGGTGGCATTTTAGGGGTTATTAATAGGTTTACAAGTAAAATTTCTTGGAAAGTTCATGAAAGAGTGGATAGCACATTTAGTCAAGGAGTTATAGAGGATCTTTTGGATAATGATGATGTAGTTGATATTAATCTAAATCAAAATCAAGTGCATAATGTGTCACCAAATATCTTAAATGCAATAGGTGATAATGAGTTACTTAATAATCAGAATATAGTATTTAATGAAGAATTTTATCAAACACAACAATTAACTAATGATAATAGCAATAGTTCTATAAAAATTCTTCCAGCTCCATTTAATTTATATTTAAATGATCATTAATATTCTAAAGGAAGTAAGATGTTTGGTTTTTTAAAGAATAAAATAACTCCTGATCTATCACGTGAAGTGATGCACAATAAAGCCAAAGAAATGGTTAATGATTATTATGAATTTCACTCTGAGAGAAATTATAATAGAGATATTATAATAAGAGATCCTTTCTGTGAAAATGTTTGGTTAGTGGCGCATGCGAGATTAGAAAGAATCAGTAATGAAGCATATACGTTAGAACAAGCCAGAGAAGCTTACAATGATATAATGCGTTTAGATAATTTTTTTGATAATTCTATATGGAATGAAGTTTATGAATTAAATGGTGGATTTTTAGGAATGTTATCTAGATGGTGGGAAGGAAGCCCACCAGAGGAAGATAGACTTTATTCTACATTTACTCAAGGGGTCTTAGATGATCAGGAAAACCAAAGTCCTTTTGAGCTTTTAGATGTTAATCAACTTAACAATCATCAATTATCTAATAATACAGTAAATACAGCAACTATAAATATACCTGTTGCGCAGCCGGTTGTAAATACCATATATTATCAAGGGTTTCCAATTGCAAATGATGCTGTGCCGGTGGTGTTTGCAGAAATTGTAGGGCAGGTTCAAGAAGGTAACTGTCAATAATTTACTTTTAAACTAATATTGCCTAGTTTACTTATTATGTTTATACTGAATCTTTATTGAAACTTAAGGAGTTCATCTATGGTAACGCATATTAAAGTTGATGATGTTAAAATTGGAAATGATTTACCTTTAGTGTTGATTGCTGGGCCTTGTCAAATTGAATCACGTGAACACGCACTTGAAATGGCAGAGGCGCTTTCGTACATTGCTAAAGAAATGGGTGTAGGGTTTATTTATAAATCTTCTTTTGATAAAGCAAATAGAACCAGTATAAGTGGAAAAAGAGGAATAGGGCTTGCAGCTGCTATGCCAATTTTAGAAGAAGTAAGGGAAACTTTTTCCTGTCCAGTGCTAACCGATGTTCATTCAGAAGAGCAATGTTCAATTGTAGGAAAACATGTGGATATTCTTCAAATTCCTGCTTTTTTATGTAGACAGACAGACCTGCTAATTGCAGCTGCAAAAGCTGGTAAGGTAATTAATGTTAAGAAGGGGCAGTTCTTAGCACCTTGGGATATGAAAAATATAGTAGAAAAGATAGAGTCCGCCGGCAATAAAAATATAATGCTAACTGATAGAGGTACTTCCTTTGGATATAATACTTTAGTATCTGATATGCGTAGCTTACCAATAATGGCAAGAACAGGTTATCCAGTTGTGTTTGATGCCACTCACTCCGTTCAACAACCAAGTGGGCAAGGCGGAGCCAGTGGCGGACAAAGAGAGTTTGTTGAAACCTTAGCAAGAGCTGCGGTAGCTACAGGAGTTGCGGCAATTTTTATAGAAACTCACCAAGATCCAGATAATTCACCAAGTGATGGACCATGTATGGTGCATTTAAAAGATATGCCAAAGCTTATTTCAAAATTAGTTGAATTTGATAAAATAGCAAAAAATTATAAATAAATCTTTTTGAGGCCAAAATGTTATTGTGGAAAAAAGTTCTCCTAGGGCTGATTTTAGGCGTTTTCCTAGGATTTATACTAGGAGATAAAGTAGTTTACTTAAAGCCATTTGGTGACTTATTCATTCGTTTGATTAAAATGGTTATAGTTCCTGTAATATTTTTTGCAATTGTTGGTGGCATAACTAGCGCAGAAAATTCAAAAGCTATAGGCAGAGTTGGTTTTAAAGCTAGTCTTGCGTATATTGGTACAACGATATTTGCAGTTTTGATTGGTTTGACTGTAGGTACTTTATTGAAACCAGGAAGTGGATTAAAGCTTGATTTTAGTGAGAAATTCACTCAAATTCCTGAAGGAAATAATTTAGGGAGAATTCTTGAAACTTTGCTGGAGATTGTTCCAGATAATGCTATTGGAGCTATGGCTCAAGGGGCCATTCTTCAAGTGGTTTTTTTTGCGCTTTTTACAGGTATTACAATAAATAAATTAGAAAAGACTGATTTTAATCAAATTAGAGATTTTATTGCTATATTATCAAAATTAGTTTTTAAGATGGTAAATTTAATTATTCAACTTTCTCCTATTGCAGCTTGTGCTTTAACTGCCTGGGTAATAGGTACTCAAGGAGCAGAAATTTTAGTCAATTTAGCAGCAGTAATATTCTGCGCATATTTTGCTTTTGCTATTCAATATGTTTTCTTTGGAGTTATGATTAAAGTTTTTACAGGACTTTCTCCAAAACCATTCTTTAAAAAAAGCTTCGAATATCAAGCAATTGCTTTTTCCACTAGTAGCAGCAAAGCGGCCTTGCCAACCACAATTGATGTTTGCCATAAAAAAATAGGGATATCTAAATTTAGCTCATCTTTTGTTCTTCCATTAGGTGCTTCGATTAATATGGATGGAATAGCTATATATATTAGTATATGTGCTTTATTCTTTGCTCAGGCGACCGGTAAAGTGCTCGGATTTGGTGATTATGGCTTAATTGCTTTTATGGCCACGCTTGGTTCAATAGGCGGAGCGGGAATACCTAGTGGAACTATAGTTATGTTGCCAATGGTACTTGGTGCTGTTGGACTTCCATTGGATGGAATAGCTCTTATAGTTGGTGTCGATAGAATTATTGATATGATGAGGACTACAATTAGTATTACTGGTGATGCGGCTGTTACTTTATGTATAGATCATTCAGAAGGGACATTGAATGAAGAGAAATATTATAAGTTAGACTTGGTATAAATTACCAACCTAAACAATTCAAAAATTCACCAATATCAGTGATTTTCTGAGGGCATTCCATAGAAGTTTTAACAAGTATATCTAAAGATCCTTTTACTTCATTATATAACATATCTAATATTCCATGATCTTGAAGGGCCTTAAAAACATTATATGTTATAGTCATAGCGGGTATTACTACTAAGAGATACCAGTTACTAATAATACCGTAAATAAAAGCTGTTCTTCCTGCATTAATAAAGTTCATTCCACTTGTTGTATTGTTACTTCCAAGAGAACCTTTGATATATCCACCGATATTACTAAAATCTGTTGTTTCAGTTGTATTGCTGCCAAGAGGAGTAGTGTCTACGTTTGTGGGGCCCTTATTAATTGCTTGAAAAAAATTGCTGAAATTTTTCATTAAAATACCAATTTGATAATCTAGTTTTTAGATAATAAACTTAATAGTTTAATGAAAAGTAAAGAAAGCTCATAATAGACAAATAGTTCAATGAACTGGATTTTTAAAAGATACCAGCCTGAGGCTAAAGCCTCAGGGGATTTTAGACGATTAATTCGTCATTGAAGCTACTTCAGCAGCGAAATCAGATTTAGTTTTTGCAATTCCTTCACCTAATTCATAACGAATATAGTTCTTAATGGAAACTGGTGCACCAATTGTTTTAGCAGCTTCTACAAGAATTTGTGAAATAGGAGTTTTGTTATCCATAACAAAAATTTGCTCAAGTAGAACAACTTCTTGGTAATATTTTTTAACTCTACCTTCAACCATTTTTTCAATTATGTTATCTGGTTTTCCTGAATTTCTTGCTTGTTCTGCAAAAATTTGTTTTTCTTTCTCAAGATTTTCTGGATTTACAGAAGCAATATCTAAACATTCAGGACGAGCAGCTGCTATATGCATAGCAATTTTCTTTCCTAATTCATTTAATTTATCTTTATCTCCAGTGGATTCAAGAGCTATTAAAACACCAATTTTACCCAATCCATCAGCAATAGCATTATGCATATATGATGCAATAACACCATTGTCTACGCTTAAATATCCAACGCGACGTAAGTTCATGTTTTCGCCAATTACTGCAATACAATTAGTGATAGCATCTGCAACTGTTTGACCAGCTTCAGGGTAACTAGAAGCTTTTAAAGCTTCAACATCTTTATTGCTGCCCAGTGCTGTTTTAACAATATTATGTGCAAGAGCCTGGAATTTATCATTACGCGCAACAAAATCTGTTTCTGCATTTAATTCAATAATTGTAGCTTGAGACTCACCAGTTCCAAATGCAATAACTCCTTCTGCTGCTTCACGGCCAGATTTTTTGGCAGCGGCAGATAAGCCTTTTTTACGTAACCAATCGACTGCTTCTTCAAAATTTCCATTGCATTCAACTAAAGCTTTTTTGCAGTCCATCATTCCTGCGCCAGATTTTTCACGTAGTTCTTTAACTAAGCTTGCTGTAATTTCAGCCATTTTGTCACCTCTTTTATTCTTCAGTTTTTGTTTTTTTCGTTTTTGTTTCTGTTTTAACTTCAGCTATTTCTTCTTTCTTTTTGGGAGCCTTAGCTTTTGTTTCTTTAGCTATTTCTTCCTTTTTTTTAGGAGCTTCAGTTATTTCTTCTTTCTTAGTAGCCTTAGTTTCTTCTGCTTCTTTTTTTACTTCAGGCACAGCTTTCTTTTTTGTTTCTTTATGTTTTCCTGTTGATTTCTTTTCAAGGCTTGCATTCATTTGTAGTATATCTGAAATTTCTGCGGATTCTCCAATGTCTATGCCTGATGCAATTAGTGAATCTTGAATTCCTTGTAAAATAGTGTCTGATAAGATACGGCAGTATAATTTTATAGATCTAGTAGCATCATCATTTCCAGGAACAGGATAATCTACATCATCAGGATTTGAGTTACTATCTAAAATAGCAACAACAGGAATACCAAGTTTATTTGCTTCTTTAATAGCTATTTCTTCCATATTTGTATCAATCACAAATAATAAATCAGGCAAACCACCAATCTCACGAATACCACCTAAAGACTTTTCTAATTTTTCAATTTTACGAGTAATGTCTAATCTTTCTTTTTTAGTAAATCTGATTCTGTTTTCTTCTTCATCTTGATCTGCCGCTTGAATTGATTTTTCTAAATCGGCTAATTTTTTTATAGAACGATTAATTGTAGACCAGTTTGTTAAAGTTCCACCTAACCAACGATGATTTATATAATATTGTCCACATCTTTTTGCAGCTTCAGCAATAATTTCAGAAGCTTGCATTTTTGTTCCAACAAATAAAATACGACCGTTATTTTTAGCTACTTCATATATTTTGTTTAAAGCTGAATATAATAAAGGAAGAGTTTGTTGAAGATCGATAATATGTATATCGTCTTTTATACCATAAAGATATGAACTCATTTTTGGGTTCCAGCGCATTGTTTTATGCCCGAAATGAACACCAGCTTCAATAAGCTCGCTAATAGTTACTGTAGGTAATTTTTTCATAAATAATCCATTGTTTTAAAGTTAAAGCCTCCACAAGAAATTACCAATTGGCACTTTAAAAATTCTTGTGTGTGAAATTTAAGAGGCTAATATAATAGAGAATTCTAATTTATACAAGAGTTTTTTATGATAATTGTGGGCATTGATGAAGCAGGGAGAGGGCCATTAGCTGGGCCTGTGGTTTCTGCTGCTGTAATTCTTGAAATGAGCATTGATGGAATTGATGATTCAAAAAAGCTTTCAGCCGAAAAAAGAGGATTTCTATATGATGAGATTCTTTCTAAGGGAAAAATTGGAGTAGGGATTGCATCCGTTGAAGAAATTGATGAAATCAATATTTTAAATGCTACTATGCTTTCTATGGAAAGGGCTTATTATAACTTGAATATAGAAGCAAATCTAATTTTGGTTGATGGCAATAAAGCGCCAAAAATTAAATGTGAAGAAGTTAAGGTCATTGTGGGTGGAGATGCAATTGAATATGTTATATCAGCTGCTTCAATTATTGCTAAAGTTACAAGAGATAGAATAATGCATGAATTAGACTTAATTCATCCTGAATATATGTGGAAGAATAATGCTGGGTATGGAACAAAAGCTCATATAGAAGCTATTGAAAAATATGGCATAACTCAGTATCATAGAAGGAGCTTTTCCCCTATAAGAGGATCGTCATCCTGAGCGTAGTCGAAGGATCCACTGGATGTTTCACTTCGTTCAACATGACGAATCTCACCTGCGCCAATGGTGGCTCTTGTATATCCTTCTTGAGAGGAAGCGCCTACAACCGGCTCTAACGTCCATTGACTGTTTTTCTTAGCCGCTTGCGCTGCTATTCCAAGCGTGTACCCATTATCGTAAGTTTCTATGTGTTTCACAAATAATTCACCAATTTCTAAATTATTGTTTTGAATTTGTCTTCTTTTCAAAATCCCAGTCTATTTCCCAATTTCTATCTTCTATATTCTCTAATAATCTTTCATAATTTTCAAGCCAATCATCATATAGCATTTCTTTCTCACTATTAGGCCAACACGTGCCATCTTTAGGCCATATATATATATAATATGTACCTGGACTATCTGAGTTTTCTTCAATTAAGATTTCTCCATTTGGGCTATAATCACCCTTTAATATTTTGCCTTTAATATTAAATTTAATAACCATTTTTCTAATTACCAAAAATTATATGACAGTTAGACAATTTTTTACCAGAAATATCAAATTTTTCTAAATGTATATGAGGTTCATATGGATCATGCTTTCCTAAAATAGAATTTTTATCAATTCTAAATTGTCTTAATCCATCCGCGCTTCTAAAAACTCCATCACCTGGTCTTCCCACTTCTCTGTAGCCTTCTTCAAGCCATTTTTTTCCAACTTCTAAAGCTTCATCCTGGCTAAGCTTAACTTTGCTAGTAAAATCTTTCTGCTGACTACTCTTAATTTCATCAAGAACTTGATTTATTCTTTCTTTGGATTTAGTGTTTTTTGAATCTCTGTCAGGTTCCCAATCATCTGGATCTGGGGTTCCGGTGTTGCTTGATAATGCCTCACGATTAGCATTTTGTTTAGTAGCATCATTGCTATTTGTATCTTTTCTCTCCCAAACAATAGTACCATCATCATTAGTTTCGCTAATATGATGAGTTTCTTTAAAAATATCTACAAGAATTTTCGATAATGCGGCAGTTAATGTTGCTACGCCCATTGCACATGCTGGAATTTCAGCGCAAGCGATGATAATTGCTGGAGCAGCTATCGGTGTAAATTCACTATTAGTCCTAACTTTATACTCAGCATCTTTATGGGCATTATCTAATATTGACTTAATGCTCAAATCAGCTTGTTCTTTGCTAAAGCCATATTTTTCCTGAAGCTCTTGATGAAATCTTGCTATTTCTTCTTTTGAGTTTTGAATATTTTGTTTTAAAACTTGATTTATTTCAGGAGCAATATTTGCTTGTTTAGTGTTAAATATCTCAATTATACTATCTTTTAAAATACCAGCGCTAGTCTCCTTAATGTTTGAAAATACTGTGTTTAGTAAATCAGTTACTGGTTTTGTTTCTTTTGTTATTTCTTCTGCTAGAGTTTTACTAGCATATTTAATTTCATCGGTAAAAATTCCAGAAAAGCCTCTGTCTCTAATTCTATCTCTTGCAG
>ERZ1292640.1518-Hain-H43-02um-R1-1518-length-19117-cov-6_pt2 | contig 17723 bp, 9 predicted proteins | sample MGYA00564404_ERZ1292640 | MGnify/ENA primary metagenome ERZ1292640 (study PRJEB36523, sample SAMEA6512636) | groundwater metagenome | collected 2019-01-08 | study: AquaDiva: Metagenomics assemblies of 32 groundwater samples
TGAAGTCGGGCAGCGTCTCGGTCCACCAAGTGGCGATGACGCCCGCGAGTTTGAAACGGTCAAGCGTGTTCAACGGCAGCAGCGCAGTGACGAAGGTGTCGAGGAACTCGGCGCGGACGCGATTGAGGTCGCGTCGCTGAGGCAGGTCGGCGAGGCGGGGCGAGTGTTCCTGCCACCACGCGGCGAGTTGCTGGCGCACTTTCACAAGGCACGCCTGAACGCCGGGCTCGCTCTCGACGAGCGGGCGGATGGCGGCGCGGTCGGGGAGCGCGGGGGAAAAGTTCATGTAGCAGCCGACGTGAGTCGGCTCACTTATTTCCGGTTTCGCAGGTTTCTGAATGGAAGTTTGAGCCGACTCACGTCGGCTGCTACGGGGAGTGAACGCGTGGGCGGGGTTGAAGCCGAGGGCGTCGAGGAGTGGGCGTTTGTCCGCCACTTCAGCAACCGGCACGCCGCCAAGGAGATGGGCGCGCACGTCGTGGGGTTCGGGCGGTGGTGAGTTGTCCACGTAGCGGCGGATGTTGAGATTGAAATCGTTGGCCTCGTTGGCGATTCCGGTGAGCGGAACGACGCGGGCGTAGCCGGGGATGTCCTGATAGCGGTCGAAGGTGGAGACGACTTTCTCGACGTGCTCCGGGCGGAGGTAGTTTTGCGCGCGGCCGGCATGGAACTCGGCGTCAGCATTGATGAAGAGCACTTGGCCGCGACGGTTGGCGGGCTTGTTTGGGTTCGGCGCGTAGCCGCTGAGGTTCGGCCGCATCACGAGGACGCAGGCCGGGATGCCCGCGCCGTAGAACAGGTTTTGCGGCAGGCCGATGACGGCTTCGATGAGATCCTGTTCGAGAAACTTTTTGCGGATTTCCTTTTCCGCGCCGCCGCGAAAGAGCACGCCGTGGGGCATGACGGTGGCAACCATGCCGCCCGGTTTGCAGACGGCGAGCATGTGCTGGGCGAACATGAGGTCGCCCTTCTTGCCCGAGGTCGGACACCAACCCCAGCGGAAACGCTCGGGGAACTCCATGTTGCTGCGCGTGTAGTTCTGGCTGAAGGGCGGATTGGCGATGACGCGGTCGAAGCGGTCCAACTCCCCGCCAGTGCGGTGCATCGGGTGCAGCAGTGTGTCCTGGAGTTGAATGTCCGTGTTCAGGTTCGCGCCGTGGAGGAGCATGTTGAGTTTGCAGATGGACCAGGCGGAAGCGTCGTTGACTTGGCCGCAAAGGCGAACATTGGTTGGGTCGCCGCCGGATTGTTCAATAAACTCACGAGTGATGATGAGCATGCCACCCGAGCCACATGTGGGGTCATAAACTTCCATGCCCGCCGTCGGCTTGATGACGCGGACCATGAGCCGGATGACATCGCGCGGGGTGTAGAAGTCGCCGCCCTTTTTGCCCGCCGACTCGGCAAACATGTTGATGAGAAATTCGTAGGCTGCGCCGAGCAGGTCGGAGAACTGGAAGTCCTCGTTACGTAATCGGTGGCGGCCAAAGTGCCTGACGAGGTCCTTGCAGGCATCGTCTGACAGGATGCGTTTGTTACCCTGGGTACGCAGGAACTGGATGTGGTCGAGGACGTGTTCGAGGGATTCATTGGCCTCGCTGAGTGCGCCGAGGGCTTTGTCGAGGACCCCGCCATAAGATTCGGTAGCGTCGTTGAGTTTGTCTTGGAGATAATTCCAGCGGGCGCGTTCGGGGACGAAGAAGCCGTCGTAGTAATCGGGGTTTTCGCCATACTGCTCCGTGGCGTCGTTCAGCGTCATGCCTTGCTCGACCTTCCGGCTCACGATCCTTTCGTTCTCAGCGTCGAACACATCTGAGCAGCGTTTCAGAAAAAGCATCCCGAAGATGTAATCCTTGTAGGTCGCAGCATCGAGACCCTCCTGTCGCAGCCGATCCGCGGCGGAGTAAAGGTGGCGCTCGAGTTTGGCGAGAGAGAGGCGTGGCATGGGTTAATTGCAGAGGGTGATGGTGCAATTTGTCGTCTGCTGGTTCTCGACGATGCCGCGGCCGATGTCCCAATAAAGCAGGATTAGTTCGCGATTGACGGCCTGAACGGCGGTAGCGTGGGCGCGCAGGACATGCTCATTCAACGCTGTGAGGAAGGCGGGGTAATCGGAGGGCAGGGCCATGCCGGAGCGGGAAAGGCCACCACTGCGGATGCTGCCCACCCATCGCCACGCCGTAATCGGTTGGCGGTTCGGAATTTGGTTCTCAGCCGGGCCTCGGGTCATGATAGGGAGAAGTTTAGAACGTCACCAGGCACCCTTCAAGCCGAAACGGACGCACGCAAACCGGCGGGGCCGGTTATTTTTCGGGATTTCCTTTGGGGCAGTTCGCGCCTATCCTCGGCAACGATGAAACGCATGGGACTCGTGAGGCACATTTCATTGCCACTGGCTGGATCAGCCGCGCGGCAGAGATCCACCACCTTCTTCGCCGCCATCGCCCTGCTGCCGATGGCGTTCACAGTTGCCGTCGTTGGCGGGGAACTCGCTTTCAGCGACCCGGCCAGAGTACCACCGCCGCCGGCACACGCTATCGGCTTCCCGAACCGCGCGCCGGACTTTGACGTGCTCCCCGGTTTCCGAAGCCCACCACCCGGTTACGGCGAAGTCGCTTTCTATTGGTGGCTCGGGGATCCGCTCACTCGGGAGCGCCTGACATGGCAGCTTGACCAACTGGCCCTCGTGGACGGTGTCATGGGCCTCCAGATCAACTATGCCCACACGGATCGCGGCGGTCTGAGTTACGGCCTCACCTATCCCAGCGAACCGGCCCTCTTCTCAACCCAGTGGTGGGAGTTGGTGGGCTGGTTCATGGGTGAAGCCAGGAAACGCGGCATGGCCGTCAGCCTCAGTGATTACACGCTGGGCGTCGGCCAGGGCTGGAGCGTGGACGCAGTCATCCGCGAAAATCCCGACCTGCAAGGCTCGGTGCTGAAGGCGGACCACAAGGATACAGAAGCCGGCCAGGAACTCCGGTGGCAACTGCCGGCCGGGACACTCGCCGTCACGGCCTATCGCCTCGACGGCGGCGAATTGCTTGCTGACTCCACCACCGACCTGCGCGGCTCCGTCCAGGACGACACACTGGCGTGGCGCGCCCCCGAAGGCCGCTGGCGCGTGGTGGCCGTGCGGACCAAGCGGGTCGTCCCCTCGCTCGACCCGATGCACCCGCGCTCCGGCGACGCCTATGCCCGCAAGTTCTTCGGGCAATTCACGGACCGCCATCCGGGCGAGGGTGGTCGCGGGCTGAACTGGTTTTTCTCCGACGAACTCGAGTTCCGCGTCCAGGGCCATCTCTGGACCGCGCGATTCGCCGACGAATTCCGCCGGCGCAACGGCTACGACATCGTTCCTGAACTCCCCGCCCTCTTCATGGACATCGGGCCCCGCACGCCAAAGGTGCGGTTGGACTACAGCGACGTGAAGGTGGCGCTGACCGAGGAAGGTTTCTTCAAGCCGGTCTTCGAGTGGCACCAGCAGCGCGGCATGATTTACGGCTGCGACCACGGCGGGCGCGGGCGCAACGTCGTCGAGTTCGGAGATTACTTTCGCACCCAACGCTGGAACCAAGGTCCCGGCTGCGACCAGCCGGGATTGGGCCGCGATATCATCAAGAACAAGGTGGCCAGCTCGATCGCGCATCTTTACCAGCGTCCGCGCGTGTGGCTGGAGGGCTACTACGGCAGCGGTTGGGGCACCAGCACCACGCAACTCACCGACGCCACTTTCGCCAACTTCGTGCAGGGCCAGAACCTCCTCACCCTCCACGGCCTCTACTACTCGTTGCACGGCGGTTGGTGGGAATGGGCGCCCCCCTGCAACCACTTCCGCATGCCCTACTGGCCGCACATGAAGGAGTTCTTCGCCTGCACCAAACGACTCAGTTTCCTCCTCAGCCAGGGCGACCACCGCTGCGATGTGGCGATCCTCTATCCCGTCGCACCGATGGAAGCGGGCTTGGGTGGCGAGGAATCCGTGAAGACCGCATTCGGTCTCGGCGAACATCTCTACCGAACGGGAATCGATTTTGACTTCATGGACTTCGAGTCGCTGGCTCGCGCCAAAGTCGAGGAAAAGGAACTCCGCGTTTCGGGCGAACGCTACCGCGTGCTGGTCCTGCCCGCGATGAAGGCCGTGCGCTGGTCCACGATGCAGAAGGCGGCGGAGTTCGCGCGCGCCGGCGGCCTCGTGATTGCCCTCGGCGCGCTGCCCGAAGCCAGCGACCGAGCGGGACGGAATGATCCCGAGCTTGCGGCTCTCACCGCGCAGGTCACGCGCCGGGCCGAAAGGCCGGAACAGATTCAGGCGATGATCGAGAACGCCGTCCCTCGCGATTTCGATTGCTCCGCCAGCACCAGCGATGGCAGCAAGCCCGGCGTAATGCATCGCAAAATTGGGCCGCGCGATATGTTCGCCGTCTATGGCGCGCCGGAAGGGGCGGAGTGCGCGTTCCGTGCCACCGGCAACGTCGAGTTGTGGGATCCTTGGACTGGACACGCCCGCCCGCTCCGGGTCCTGGCGCAGAGCGCCGGCATCACGCGACTGCGAATGCCGCTGACGGAGAAAGAGGTGCAGTTGATCGTCTTCCGCCCGGGCCAAGTCGAGATCGAACCCGCTCACTCTGCGTCTGCCGCTGCCGCCTCTCTCTTCCCTCTGGACGGGACTTGGAAATTCGAGCTCAAGCCCACGATGGACAATTGCTTCGGTGATTTCCGCTGGCCGCCCACGCCCACGCTGATTGGGGCCGAAGCGCGACTGTTCCGCTATGCCGACGAAACCTCACCCCATCCCGGCTGGCAGAATCCTTCCTTCGACGATTCCCGGTGGCCGAGGGTCACCGCGTCCTTCGGACCGAAGTTCTGGAAACTGGGCCCGCTGCCTGACGATTCCGACATTGCCGCGCTCGAAGTTCAGCTCGTCAGCCTCAAGCAAGTCGATCCGAACCTGCCCGTCGAAGTCGGCGGTAAACAATACCGCTGGCAGCCTTATTCGTTCTCCTGGCGCTGGGGCATCGAAAACGATCCGGGCCACCAGGGTTATCACGGCCTGAAAGGTCAAGTGCATGATGAGTTCATTGGCCTGGGCAAGCTTCGCCAAGACGCCACCGGCACGAGCTATGAAAAGGAGGAAGCCGGCTCGCGCTACTACCTTTGGACTTCCGTCAGTGCCGGTTCCAATCTCCAGGCCCGCGCCATCGCCGGTAGTTTGATCCCCGCCGCCGCCTGGCTGAACCAGAAACCGGTCAGCGGACTTCCGGCTCTCCTCCGCTTCGACCCCGGTGCCAACGCGCTGCTCCTCCGTTACGACAACCCTGGTCGCGGCTTCTTCGTCATCGACACGAGCCAGTCCGGGCAGCCGCCGAAGCCCGGCGCGATGGCCATGAGTTGGTTCAACCAGCCGGGGCTGCTGCCCTTCGACACGCGTCCCCAGGAAGCGAAGCCCGCCGGCTGGTATCGCTTCACCTCGCCACCCGGCCTGCGCGCCATGACGATCATCGCGCGCGGCCGAGTTCAAGCCTGGGCCGATGGCAAAGAGATGTGGCTCACGGTTGGAACAGCACGCGACGACGGGGCCGGTGAATTCACTGCGAAGGCGCCGAAACCTGCCACCGCGGCCGTGGTCGTGGCGCTTCGCATCGAACAGGAGCGCGGGGCTTATGCTGGCGCGGCGCTGCCGGAGCCGATTGTCCTCGACTGTGCGGCCGGCCAGACCGAGTTGGGCGACTGGACCCAGCAAGGCGTGCTGGAATGCTATTCCGGAGGCGCGTGGTATCGCCAGACCATCGCACTGACGCCGGAACAGGCGCGCGGTCGTGTCACGCTCGATCTCGGTAACCTCTCTGCGAGCGCCGAAGTTCGCGTCAACGGCCAACCCGCCGGCATTCGCATTGCCCCACCGTGGAAGTTCGACCTCACCCCGTTGGTGAAGCCTGGCGACAACCGCCTCGAGGTGCTCGTGCTGAGCGCGCTGGGCGGCCACTACACGACGATTCCCACGCGCTATCGTGGATCACGGCTGTCCGGCCTCCTGGGACCGGTCACGCTGGCATTCTCACCGATGACGGAGCGCGAATGAGCCAAACCTGAAGCGGACGACCATGACGACGAACTTCTGCGCCGGACTGCCAATCGAGACATTGTGACCATGAATCATGTCGAGCGTTTTCGCGCCTGGATGAACTTCCAGCCGGTGGATCGTCTCCCGCGCTGGGAGTGGGCCATGTGGTGGGATGAAACCATCGCCCGCTGGCACAACGAAGGCCTGCCGCGCACCCTGGCCTTCAACCAGGTGTTTGATATCGCGCAGCATTTCGGTCTCGATCCGTACCAGCAGTTCTGGTTCAGCACCACCGACCCGACCATCGAAGCCGCGCAGCACCACGTCCAGGGCGTCGTCGCCAACCTGGACGATTACCTCCGCCTCCGGCCGCGGTTGTTTCTCGACCACAGCCGCGCCATGGAAAGCATGGGCGCGTGGGCGGAGCGTCAGCGGCGTGGCGAGGCCGTGGTGTGGGCCACATTGGAGGGTTTCTTTTGGTTTCCTCGCACGCTGATGGGCTTTGAGAAGCTCATGTTCGCCTTCGCCGATCAGCCGGAGTTGCTGCACTGCATCAACCGGGACCTGCTGGAGTTCAACCTCCGCCTGCTCGAGGCCATCTTCCGCGCCTGCGTCCCGACCTTCCTGACCATCGCAGAGGACATGTCCTATAACCATGGGCCGATGATCTCAAAGCGAACCTTTGACGAGTTCGTTGCGCCTTACTACCGTGCCCTGCTGCCGCGATTGCAGGAACGCAACATCCCGCTGTTCATGGACACGGACGGAGATGTGACGCGGCTCGTGCCCTGGCTGGAGGAACTTGGGGTTCAAGGGGTGCTGCCGCTGGAGCGGCAGGCCAAAGTGGACGGCTGGAAGCTGCGCCAACAATTTCCGCGGCTGCTCATGATCGGGCATTTTGACAAGATGACCATGAACCGGGGCGAAGCCGCCATGCGCGCCGAGTTCGAGCGCCTGGTGCCGTTAATGAAAGCCGGCGGCTTCATTCCCAGCGTGGACCACCAGACGCCGCCCGGCGTGTCGCTCGAGCAATACCGCTGTTACCTCGGTCTGCTGGAAGAATTTACTCAGCGCGTGTGACTTTCGCCCAATCATTTCCGCTCGCTTCAATTGTGAAAATGTCAGAATCAACCCCCTGAAGCCGAACCCCGGCGGGCGGACAGCGGCCCTATGAGCAGGATCCTGAACTCAAATGAAACGAACATCTCCATTCACGCGTTGTGCGCTGCCGCGCAAAGTAGTCTCCTTCGTCGCGCCTCGCCAGACAGCCGTTTTGGCCGCCGCACGTCATTCATGAGGTTCAAGTGGCCATTCCAAGCGATGGGGCAACGTTCAACGATGCTGCGGCCCCAAACAGTGGACGCTGCCGTCGGCGGCCTGCACCACGATGTCGGCGAGTCCATCGCCATCCACATCGGCGATAGCGGGCATGGACAGGCTCGCCGGCCCTGGCCATTCCCAAAGGACCCTGCCCGCGGTGCGATCTCCGGTGATGGCGATCAGCTTGGCGCCGGACGGATAGAGCAGTTCGTCGCCGGGTCGCCCGTCGATGTCCGCGGCCACGACGCGCGGGCCGGTGGGGGCCGGGGCCGACAGCGACCAAAGCACTTTCCCGTCGCGCGGGTCAACCGCCCGCACGCCGTCACCATAGCCCGCCGAGGCAATCTCAAAACCGCCGTCACCGTCCAAATCGGCCAGCGCATGTTTGATCGCGGTCGTCTGCCCGGTATTGCCCTCATTCGGGGCGGTGGGATAGTCGGCCCGCCCCAGCCCGTGCCAGCGGGGCGAGCCGTTGGTTTCGAGCAACGCCAGAAGGTAGGGTGAGTCGAGCAGGACTTGGTTCGGGCGAGGAGCCGTGAACCCATGAATCATCGGTTCGCCGTAGGCGGCCCACGCCGGCAGCTTCTTGCGGCTGGCCAATTCGACACCGCAAGTCAGTTTGCCGGTGCGCCCGTCAGCGACCCAAAAACAGACTGGATACAGCGAAATCAATTCCTCCACCCCATCCCCGTCGAGGTCAGCCACGCCAGGCGGAACGCCCGCGTAACCCCAGTTGAACTGGCCCGGCACGGTTGCCTTGTCCTGCGTCCAGACGATGGCTCCGGTGCGTCCGTCGAGCAGTTGACCGACATCCGAATGCATCAAGCCGCGCCGGGTGTTGACGAACAGATCGGTCTGGCCCTTCGCGCGGAAGGTGCCTGGCCACCAGAAGGTCAGAGCGCCCGCGTTCCACACCGGCGTCGCGCCGGGGGTCTGAGCGAATTGCGTTTGCCAGAGGAGCGAGCCGTCGTGCCGGTACGCCACCAGCAGCGCGCGGCCAGTCGCGTCTTGGCCGGCCACGATGATTTCGCTGCCGCCATCGCCATCGAGGTCGGCCGCCAACGGTCCGAGCCAACGGCTGCCATCGCCCATGCCGCGCCCCGGGCGACGCCACAACACGGCCGGCGCGTTGGTGCCTGTTCCTGGCGGCTGGATGGCCCAGAGGTACTGTGCGCCTCCCTCTACCACCACCGTCATGGGACCGCCGGGACGCAGGCGAGCTGCAATCGGCGATGACACTGTGATGCCGAGCGGCCGGCTTTCCACCACGCGCGCCTCGGCATTCTACGAGGCCAGGGAAAGCGCCGTGTCGCGCGGAACACGCAGGCGAAGGGAGGCGCCCGCTCCGTTCGTCCCGTCCAGCGCGGCGAACGCCACGAACTCCAGGTCGCCCGGCAGGCCCGTCACCTGCCAAAGCGTTTCCACCTGGCTGGCTTCTCCCACCCGCAGCGCGCTGAGCGTGGTCAGAAACGGCGGCTCACCTTTGGGCGTTCGCTGTGCCGTGAGAAATGACTTGGACTTGTGCGCTCCCCGCTCCCCGCCCGCCACCAAGACCTCCCGCATGCCTTGCGAAGCCGTGGTGGACCAGGTCCGCTCAAAACTCGGCCAGTCGGCTGTGCCCCAAGCCGCATCCGTCTGCGACCACAACACCGACGGCGCTCTGCCACGAAGGCTCACCAGCTCGATGCTCCCGAACGCCGGCACCAGCACGCCATCGGCGCCGATCAGGAACAGCTCGGCCTTGCCGTCAGCGTCCACGTCGGTGGCGCCTTGCAGGAATCGCCGCGGGAAGTCGTGCCGTGTCTCGCCGGTCGCCGCGTTCAACACGATCGCATGCCATTGGCCGTCGTCGCCGCTGTCGTTGAATAGATTCAACACCATCTCGGGCGCGCCATCGCCCATGACGTCCACCACCGGGTGCGGTCCGACCTGCGGCCACTTCTTCCGCTCCTCGATGTTGGCCTCGATGTCGCGCCGCCAGCGGACGGACAGACGGCGCGGTTCCGGCTGCTTCGGGTCATAATTTAGCACGTCAATGTGGCTCTGAAAGTCGCCGAGGGTGATGAGTTCCATCTGACCGTCGGCATCCACGTCGGCCAAGCCGAACCAGCCGTAAGGCCGGCTGCTGTGGTAGCGCAACTCGGTTTCTTTGCGCCCCGTTGTGCCTTCGAAGATCATGACCCGGTAATGCGCGGCGACGCACACCTCCTGGACCCCGTCGCCATCGATGTCGTAAACGAGGTTGAGCGGCTGGAAGATCGTGTCCTCGGGCGGGTCGGTTTGCCATACCAGGCGCGGTTTGTCGAAGCCCTGGTCACAGGCGAAGAGCTGCAGCCGGCAGACCTTTTGGTCGGTCCAAGTATGGCTCCAGGCCACACGCTGCCAGCCTTTCGCCTCCGGCAGGATTTTGGCCCAGCGTTCGTGGAAAGTTTCCGGGGCCGGACGGAGTGTGCCGCTGCCGTCCAAGTCCAGCCGGCGCGGACCCGGGGCCGGGATTCTCCGTGGTGAAGCCGGCAGGGGCGCATCGGCGGTGTTCAGTTCCAGGCGATGCGCGCCGTTCGCCGGGACAATCTCGATCCCCCATTCGCGCCCGGCCACGGAGCAGGACCAGGCAACCTGCGGCTGGGCGATCCGGCCTTTGAGCGGTGAGCGAGCAGTCAGCGCCCGGTCATGGGCGTACCGCGGCCAGTCGTCCAGTCCGCCCGCGGGTTGGGCGTTGCCTGGGCAGGCCGCCAGCCAAGAAAACAAGCCGAGCCAAGCAGCCAGAAAACCGGGCCCAGCGCCGCAGCGACTGCCCTCGAAACCTCCGGGGCTGCAGCATCTGGTCGCTCGCTGGTTCATCGTCATCCGATTAGCGCGCGGCTCCCGGCTTCACTGAAGGGACCCAGCCTGGCGGCCAGGCGCGAGGCGTTACGGGAAACATCGAGATCCGGAACTTGGTGCAGCCGTAGGGCACCAGGCGAATGGTTTCGCTCTGGCCACCGGTCACCGGCCCATCGGGCAACGCTTGGGCGTCGGTCGGATTCCAGTCGAAGGCCCGGGCGGGCACTTTCAGCCCGACGGGCGCATGCAGCGGCCAGTCCCAGTGCGCGGGCATCGGCCGGCGTTCCACCGTGATGCCGGCGTCCTTCTGCTCGGCATGGGTGTCGAGGGCATACTGCCACTGGGCATCTTTCAACGGCGTGTTCGGATCCGTGTCGGGGATCGGCAGTGCGAAAAGCAGCGGCCCGCAGAGCACGCTCGCGTAGGGCAGCCGCCGCGGCTGGAAAACCGCCGCCGGCTCGAAACGGAAGTAGTCCCGGTTGGAGGATGGGAATTCAGTCTCGTATCCGCGGACCACCTGCGGCTTCATCGGGAAGCGCAGTTCGACGACGTCGCCTTGGGTCCAGGTCCGCTCGATCTTGGCAAAGCCCTTGGCGTCCGGGGTCGCGCTCGTCGGGGAACCGTTCACGCTCATCCAGGCCTCGTGGCACCAACCGGGGACGCGGAGGTAGAGCGGGAAGGCCACGGTCTTTTCCGGGTCCACCTTCATCTGGATGGTCTCGCCGAACGGATAGTCCGTGCTCGTGCTCACTTTCACGGTGACGCCCGCCCCCGCCAGCGCGGAAACCCGGCTGGGGCCGTAAAGGGTCGCCGCCAGTCCGTTGTCCCGGGTCGCCATCCAGGCATGGATGATGAAATTCGGGATGATCCGATTCACTGCGCCCACACAGCAGAGCACGGAGGGACAGCCGAGCCGGTGGTATCGAACGCCTTCCGGGCCCGGGCTATGCGGTTGCTCGCACGGCAATGAATCGGATCGGAGCCGGTTCGGCGATTGGTAATAGCACATGGTTTGAAAATCGCGGGCCACCGGCGCGGCGCCGGCATTGAAGAAGGCGCGTTCCATCCGGTCGCCCCACGCGCCCTGGCCTTGGATGCGGTACATCCACGAGGCGGAGAGAAGGAGCGCGGTCACGTTGCAGGTTTCGGTCTTGCGGAAGGCGCCGATGCCAGAGGCGTACTCCTCGCCGGAGGCCACGCCGTAGGGCAGCAGGTGATTCTCGTCCAGCCATTGGAAGGCGCTCTGGGTGGCCCGCAGATGGCGCGCGTCGCCGGACCACGAGGACACCACGGCTGGAAGCCGGATGTTTTCGTAAGTGATGACCATGTGGCTGTGGGTCAGACGGCCTTCCTGCCAGGCCTGGATGTCTTGGGCCACTTCCGGCTGGGCGATGGCCTGAAGCGCGCGCTCCAAGATGCGCGGGTCGCCGCTGAAGGAATAGGTCTCCAGCATCGCATCCAGGTTGCACAGCCCGGTCACGTCGGAGAAGTTGATGTGCCCCATGGGAACCGGATAATCGGCATACACCTTTACCAAGGCGTCGAGGACACGTTTCTCGCCGGTGCCCTGGTACAGCGCCACCAGCGCACGCCCCATCTGCGAGTGCGCCCAACTGTCGAACCCAGCGGGCTTCGCGCCCTTGCGCCAGTGGATGAACGTGGCGCCAAAGTCGGCCTGGTTCACGCCGTCCACGACCGGATCCAGGCGGGCGCGGATTTTCTTGAGCAAGGCTTCGTCGTGCAGCACGAAGGCGAGCCGGAGCGCGCCGTCCAGCCAATAGGCGCACTGCTCGATGGGCCAGCCGGTGCCGTCGGCTTTCGCCCCGGGCGCCTGAATCGGGACGCCTTTCCACCCGTCCGCAAAGGTGGGATGCCACTCATCCAGGTGCCCCGTGATGCCGTGGCGCGCGGCCTCCGCCCAATCGCGCAGCCATCCCGCCGGTTCCACGGCTCCCGGCGGCAGCGGGATGAAAGCGGTCGGGACCGGCGGCTCGCACACCCGCGCGTAGTTTACGGTCTGGGCGTCGCTCGCCGCCCGCGCAGGACTTCCTGCGGTCGTACCGACGGCCAGCCCTGCCAGGATCAGCGAAACGGAAACGGTCATCATCCGGAGTGTATTCATGGTCTATTTCTTTCTCATAGGCTTGAGGAGTTTTCAGGCCAAAACTCACAGCGAGATTGTAAAGCAAAGTGTTTGGTGAATACCGGCGGACGAGTGTCTTGACCCCGTGTTTACGGTCCGATCAGCTCGATGAAGTTTCCGTCCGGATCACGCACCGTAGTCAGTCGGCTGGTTCCGCCGAGGGACAGGGGAGTTTCACCGATCGGCTTCACCCCGGCTTTCTTCAGTCGTTCCAGGGCCTGGTCGGTGCTGGCCACAAAGAGCGTGAGGTATCGAAATCCGTAGGTGGAGTGGATGAAGCTCTGGTCCGCAGCCTTGCCGGGGGCCTGGGGAAATGACATCAGCTTGATCCGGGTGGAACCTTCGCCGCTCCCGGGCACAAACACGCGCACGTCGGCAGGTTGATTGTCAATCAGGCCGATTTTCTTTCCCATTTCCCCGGTCACCGAGAAGCCTTTCACCTCGGTGAGACCGATGGCTTCGGTGTAAAATTTTGCGGACTTTTCCACATCCTTCGCCACGATGCCGATATCAATGACCCCCTTCGAGAACTCCCCGGATTGGTCCTGAGCCGCGACCCATGGAACCGCGAGAGCCAAGACCAGCAGAGGGGTGAGAGTTGAAAGCCGAAAGCGATTGGGACAAGTGTGGATTTTCATATTTGCATTGCCCGAAGCCTAATCGTGCCCATCGGGCAGAGTAAAGGTTTTTTGCCCGTATTGCTCAAGGATTGATTCTGCGTAATCTTGAGCGGCTGGTGGCAGTGTAAAAGCTCCCACGAATGCCGTATGGTCCAGAAATTTGCGCACCTTGCGATGAAGCTCATCAGCTTTGTGACATGACCGTGCCGCCCCACTGCGAATCCATCGCGCTCTTGTTCCGGTTGCTCGAGGGGTGATTCTTAAATCCATCACTTCCTGTTCCAGTTCTCGAACATGATCAGACTCGGCCCCAGTTGCCCCCTCCGCAAAACTTCGATGACCAGGCCGCCCGCGCCGAGCATCACTTCAGCTTCAGCGCCAGCAACGCCGGTTCGAGCGGCGCCAGCGTGAATGGAAACTCGATGTCCTGGCCGTTCATCAGATTGAGTGCGTGTTGGGCCGCGGGCTTCGTCACGAGCTGCACCTGCCGTGGCTCCCGCGACAGGTTGAGCAGGTTGACCAGCAGTCGTCCGTTCTCTCTTACCGCCCTCCCATTCACGCCCCACACCGGCTCGCCATGGGCGCCTGCGATCCGGACGGGCCGCGCCGCTCCTGCTTGGTCAAGGAGGCCGTCGAGAATATCCCGGTACGCGTGCGCGGTCAGTGGGTCAGGGTAGTTGACCAGCCGGCCGCGGCCCGATTGCACAAGGGCCATCTTCCGGACCCGCCCATATTCGTCCTGGGTGAAGCACGGGCCCACCGTCATCACGGTACCGCCATCCCGGATGTATTCGTTGAAGGCCTTTACGACCGCATCGGGCGCGTGGGACGCCCGTGGCACCACCGCCAACTTGTATCGCGCCAGCTTGCCCGATTCGATTTGTCGTTCACTGAGGAAATCACTGACGCCGCCGGTAAAATAGGCGCCTTCAAACGCCGACCGGGCCTCGTCCACGTAATCCTTTGACGGCAACAGGCTCGAATAGGCATACAAGATGGCCAGTTGAGCCGGGGCCTGGCTCAGCGCGTGGACCTCGGGCGCCAACCGCTGCAGGTCGAGCGCCACCCGGCCCAAGGCACGCACGCAATTCGCCCGCGTGAGGATGTTCTCCGCCAGGTCTCCTCCCTGCCCCCGCTCCCACACCCAGGTCGTCGTCGCGCCCTGCCCGTGCACCGCCTCCTGCCAATACACCGTCCGGATGTAGTTTTCCGGAATGTAGCGCGCGTCCCCGTCGGCAATCAGGTGGTTTTCGGAATTGAAGATCGGACGGTCCGGCGCCACCGAATGTTGCAGTGTGTAATTCATCGCCATGGTCTGCCAATCGCAGGCGTATTCGCCCCGGCGTTCACCGGCAAACGCCATGACGCAATCGTTGCCTGCAATGCGACCGAGTTGAGTGAACCGTTCGTAATCGATCCCCACCTCGAACCGGCCCGGGTCCTCGAAGGCGTGCGTCATCACCTTCGCATGCACCGGCAAGTCTGGATCGTACCGGCGGATGCGCGCACGCAGCAGGTCATGAAACGCCACGAACCGGTCCTGATTGAAACGCCACCGGTCAAAATACAAACCGTAGTGGGACGCGTCCTGCGGCAGGCCGATGTCTTCAAACCGCCGAAACTGCGTGCCGTAAACTCTGTTGGCTTGGCGGAGGGAACCCCATTTCGCCTTCAGCCACGCCTGGAATGCTGCCCGCTCGTAGGCGCACCTCCCCTGGTACTGCGGCTCGTTCGAAAGGCAGATGCTGTGCAACGCCGGATGATGCGCGATCAGGGGTAGGAGTGCGTCCAGCCATTTTTCCATCACCACCTGCGTGTTGGGCGCCTCGAGGCAAAACTTCAGGAAGCCCTGGCCGCACTGGCGATGCGCGGGGTCGGCCTCGAAGGCCCACTGGGGGAAATAATGCGGCGAGATCAGCAGGTTCACCGCCACATGGTGGGCCGCCGCCTTGTCCAGCCATTGGACGACATTCTGGCGGATGGCTTCCACATCCACCGTGTTGGGCGTCGGCAGGCCATTGGCCGGCCCCATCTCGATCTGGATGATGTTCAGACCATAATCGTTCAGGATCGGGATATCCTGGCGCACTTGCCCGAAGTGGCCGACGCCGGTGAAGTACACCGGGCGACCGTTTTGCCAAAACGCCCCGGCCCGGATCGTCCAGGGTCCCGTCTGGTATGGCGGCACGGCGGCGTCCCTGGCCGCATCTTCCTTGAGCGCCTCCCCGCAAAGCCGGTCAATGTACGCCGCACCTTTGAGTCCGCGGAGCTGATGACCTGGATGATTCTCCGCCAGGTCATCGCGCACGTACTGCAGAAAACTCTCCACGACGCGTGCGTCGGCGACCTGATACGCCATCTGGCGGCCCGCCGCGCGTCCCTGCCGGAGCTTCTGTTTCAAGTTCTCCAAGTTTGCGGCGGTTCTCTTGAGGCGCTCTTCCACCGTGGCCCGGCCTGACAACAGGATGGCCCGGGCCTTTTCAACCGACGCGAGGAAAGCCCCACGGTGGCAGGCTTGGTACGCCGTCATGTCCAAAGCTTGAAGCGCCTCCTGCGCCAGCGTCTGCGCATCGGCTGTCTCCGCCGAGGGCACGTACTCCGCATCCTTCAACGCCCCGTTGATATCCTTCACCAGCCCGCGCAGGCCGTCCACCAAAGCCTCGCCGCGACCGTTTACCAACCGTGCTTCGAGCAGGCTGCCGGACCCCGGCCGGTTAGTGGCCTGCAGCGCCACCGTAATGACCTCGCCCGGCTGCGCATGCTCCGTGAGGATGAAATCGCCTTTCGACCATTCAAACTCCTGTTTGAAAACGCCGTTCACATACGCCCGGGCGGCATTATCCACGCCTGCTTTCATGCGAATGGTTCCGCCCTTGATGGGAATCCCGTTGATCATTTCCGAGACCGTAATGCGGGTCCGGAACCAGCCGGTGGAATCGTGCGGCCACCACTTGAAACCCAGCTCGACGGGTTCCCATTGTGCATCGTCAAAACCTGGCTCTGCGGCACCCGGCGCTTCTCCTAAATGCCAGCGCCAGTTTTGCACGTTTGAATCCAGCCAGAGGTCCAACTGCCGGCGCGTGACCTCCCCCCACGCCGTGGGCACAAGACACCAGAACAACGGGCCGAGCCAAAGCCAGACTCGAATCTTCATCTCAGAATCACCGAAACATCAGCCGCAGGAACTTCACTTCGTACGGCTTGAACGCCAGCGACTCGATGCCTTGTTGAACGGCTTCCTCCAGCACATTCACTTCGTCAGCACCTTGGATATCAGACGAAGCGATGACTTCCTGGTCGGTGATCGTCACCGATTTGCCTTCGAGTTCGCGCACATGCAGGATGATGCCGTCGCCGTTGCGGGTGGGGCGGGCTTCGACGATCAGGAGGTTCGACGGAGTGACCGCCAGGGCCGAGAGTTTTTGCGGCTCGCGCAGGGCGCCGATTTTCACCGGCGGCAATACGCGCGTGGCCAGCGGAACGCGGCTGCCCCAACCGAAGCGCGTGGCGAAGGTGCGGCTCGTGTCCTTCGTCGAGGTCAGGTAGTAGTGGAATTTGAACTCGCCTTCCTGCTCGGTGCGGAAGTTGGTGAACCAGTAGTTGTTCATCACATACGAATAGACGTGCGGCTTCTCGACGCGCGTCACCGGCTGCCATTTGCCGAGGTTGAAATCGCCCAGTTGCACGAGTGGTGCCTGTTCGCTGCCGGTGACGATCTGGCCGTCGGCGCTGCGGATGGCAATGAAGCTTTGCAGCGTCTGCCAGTCGGACGATGAGCCGGGGATCTGGTCGTCGCCGGGCGTGACGCAGCCGCCCTGGGCTTCGTAAAGCATCTTGCTGTTCGGCGCCTGGAACGGGAGCGCGACATACACCGCCTCGGGCGAGGGAATCGGCAGCTTGCGGAGGGCGAAACGCAACTCGATGCGCTTCTCCGTATCATACAAGCGAATCTCGGCGCGCATGCCGTTGTTGGTGGCGCAGCCGTCCAGGTCGGCGGTGAGGAGCAGGCTCTTCCAGATCGGGCCGGCGGCGCCGGGCTTCACTGTGACGTTGCGCACCGAAGTGCGCTTGAACACGTCCGGCTTCATATCGCGGCGATTCGGCATCGTTTCGTAGATGCACTGACCCAGGCCCCACGCGGCGGTCTGGTCCACCAGTTCCTGGGCGGTTTCCTTGTCCACCAGGCTCTTGATGGCGCCTTTGTCGGAATCGAGCGCGAGCTTGTAGAACTCGTTTTCCAGCGTGAGCGAATTCGTGCCGGGCGTTTCCTTTGCACGCGGCTGGTCGCTGGTTTCGATCCGCAGGATTTTGAAGCCCAGCGGCGGCACCTCGCGCACCCACAAGGCCCAGTACGTGCCTTCGGAGCGCCGCTCCATCGCTTGAACGGGCACCGCCTGCGCGCCATCGAGGATGCGGAACGCGCGGTCCGGCGGCAGCATCTCGTGGTCAATGAACACGCGCACCAAGCCGGAGCGCGGCCAGTTCAAGGTGTTGCAAACCGCCAGCGTGGGCACGTCCGCGCGCGGCAGGAAATCCTGCAACAGTCCGAACGCTTCCTCGCGCAGGAGATTGGAATCCTTCACCGCGGTCCAGGCGTAGGATGCTTTTTCGCCCCATTGCACTTGGGTGTTCTCGGCGAGCCGATCGTCAATGCTCTCCGCGGCGCCGTAAGTGTGTTCCTGGTAAAACAGCAGATTGTCCTGAACGGCCGCAGCGCGCTGCATGGTCTGAGGCTTGACCTGAGCGCCGAGGAGAT
>ERZ1292640.868-Hain-H43-02um-R1-868-length-25086-cov-5_pt1 | contig 17700 bp, 16 predicted proteins | sample MGYA00564404_ERZ1292640 | MGnify/ENA primary metagenome ERZ1292640 (study PRJEB36523, sample SAMEA6512636) | groundwater metagenome | collected 2019-01-08 | study: AquaDiva: Metagenomics assemblies of 32 groundwater samples
TGATTTAAGATTGCATCCGATTACGGTGAAGGAAGCGGGAGAATCATTTCGTTTAGGCGTAGCGCTGCAAACTGGTTGTTTGCCAAAGATTCTCTCTCTTGCTCTGGAGGAGCAGATGGAATCAGCTCGGCTGCTGCTCCGTGGATATAATACAATCTACATAAAGGAGGAGATCCAGGCCGAAGCTCTTGTGCGTTCTCTTGACGGCTTTCAGCGTTTTTTACCGATAGCCGCGCAGTCAAACGCGCAGGTTATAGAATTCATGAATATTGGACGGGAGTGCTCCGTTCCAGCGAACACCGTGAAAAGCTATTACTCCATACTTGAAGACACGCTTATCGGCAGATTTGTTTGGCCGATGGGACACAGCGAGAGGAAAAAGGCCAGACCCAAGTTTTATTTCTTCGACTGTGGTGTCGCAAGAGCTCTGCAGGGGCGGCTTAGCGATCCGCCGACGCCGTCAGAGACTGGATTTTTGTTCGAGACCTGGTTTTTACATGAACTGGTTTGCATCAGGGATTACGGATTGAAGGATGACACCATCGCGTTTTGGCGGCACGGCAGACACGAAGTAGACTTCGTTATATGCCGTAGCGGTCAACCTCGTTTGGCTTTTGAATGTAAATCAGGGATACACCCGGATGATTATCAGTCGGCGATTGAATTCAAGAGGCGTTTTCCAAGTGTCCCGCTGTACTTCGTTTCTTATCGGGATGCCGAACCAAGAAAAACAGAGCGTGGGTTTGAAATCATGCCATGGAAAACCGCGCTGGAAATATATAGGTAATGTTTTGTTGTTAAAAAAAACGAAGTCCAACATACCAAAGGAGGTATCATGGTTGCCTCGCCCGGTGGCGAATCGGACCCGAAAAGTTTTCGGCAACAGCCCCTAGTTATAGCCGCCGTGGTGACACTTTCTTGTTTTCTCTTGATCGCTACAAACAGGCGGCTCGTTTCGATCCAGAGGTTCAGGAGTTGTTAGCAAAGATGTTATCAGCCGATCCCATGCGTGATTCGACATTAATAATAGATCCAGATGAGCTTCCTAAAAATGTTCGCGCGGAAGCGGAGGCGCGTGCTTGGAGGTTTGGAGGGTTAATTTTGCAGAAACGGTTCGCGTTAAAAAGACGGTGCTTGATAATATGTGCACTATAGTACACACTACGCTTATGGGACTGACGATTAAGCGTCAGAAGAGCCGAGCCGTATGCGACAGCAGATGGCAAGAAACCATACGATAAATGGCTGTGGAAACTGAAGGATCTTAAGGCAAAAGCTCGAGTAGCTGCTCGTGTGGATCGGGCTGCCCGTGGCAATTTTGGTGATTATCGGGATCTACATTCCAGAGTCTTTGAGCTTAGAGATGACTTTGGACCTGGTTATCGAATTTATTTTGGTATCGACGGTGACGAAATTATCGTGCTCCTTGCCGGTGGAGATAAGCGATCCCAGAGCCGGGATATTTTGAAGGCAAAGGAATTTTGGACAGACTATCTCTGGAGAAAGCCCCAGAGGAAGTAAAGATGAAAAAGAAACTGGATGGCTTAGACAATCTCATGATTGAGCATTTGAAGGATCCCGCCTTTGCCGCGGAATATCTCAGGGAAAACTGGGAATACCAGGGACCTGATAAGCTTGCACTTCTTCTCCAGGCCCTGCATCGGATTGCGCTTGCCCATGGAATGACAGAGGTGTCCAAGCAATCAGGCGTCAGCCGAAGAAACCTCTACAAAATGTTCGCCGAAAATGGAAACCCATCGGCAAAAACACTCTTAGTCGTTATGGGTGCCCTCGGAGTGAGGATGACCATTGAACAGGCAAAGCCACGAAGGAAGGTGGCGAAGCGGTGATTTGCAATCAACCCGCCTCATGGTGCAGACTTAAATTCGAGATATTCGTTCTGGGTACAGGAAAACTAAGCTTCAGTTATCGCGTAGATGATGATGCATTTGATAAATTAAAGAGAGAATTCTTGGTCGCAAAATTCTCGTCACCAATCGCCATGGATGGACATCTGGAGAGATCCTTGCAGCTTATCGCGGACAAGCCAATGTTGAGTTTATGGAGTATGTCCCAGAGACCCCTGCTTGTGCCATCAAGAAAAGCTGGGAAATCATCTCCACAAAGGTTCTATTGGCTGGATTACGAAACCATTCCATCCGGGTAATCGCTTCCCTGTGCCCAGCTGCAGGGCATGGAAAAAGTCGTCAAGAAGAGCGTCCATGTGTACGCCAAGCTTAGTGGCAATAAAAACAATATCTCTTTTCTTGTCTTGAGAGGGATCTGAGAGGATATGCCTGATCGCATCCCATCCATTGTAGTTTTGATGGATGTATCGACCGAAAAGGTATGTAAGGCCGTAAAGCTCTTTGGAAAAATACTTATTATGCTCAAATAGATTGGGTAGTTCTTTAGCAGAGGCCAATGCACTATTGGCAAGCTGGAGCGGGACCCTGCCGCCTGCCTCCATTTCAGCAAGTTGAGCAATAGCCTCATTGAGCCAGGAAGGAACGTTCTTGTGGAGTAAAAGAATATGCGCAAGCTCATGAGTCAACGCAGGCTCCAGGTCATCTGCCAGTCCAAGGGCGATTCGGAAATCAATCCAGATGAGGGTGCGTTTTTCCTCAGTAAAAGACCAGTAGAACATCCGATGCTTGTCTCCCATGAACGCCAGGTCATCCAGAAGAACCGCCACATTTTCCTGGAGAAGTGTCCGTGACCAATCAGGATCAATTTCCTGGAGTGTTTGAGCAAGCAGACCTTGTTCGAAATATTGAGCGAGTTTTTTTTCAAGAGCTGAGTTCTTGAAAAAGCGGCTGACATAGTTAAAAACCCTGACCTGGACAGGAAGGTGATTTCCCATCTTTACAGTTGGCAGAGATGGTAAAAGCAAGACGCTTCCATCGTTTGCAAGCCCCGGGCGTGGATAGATATTTATCTCGGCTATTTCAGCGCCCAGGGCGAGAGTTGTAACCTGCATGCACAAGACCACTAGCATCGCTAGGCGTGTTCTGATCCGATTGCGATCGCTAAAGATGAAATCACTCATTAGGGAAAGGCCTAATTCTTTGCTCTTCTGGAGCAATCGCGAACCTGATATTTGTAACAGAACTGCCCGCTACCCAGTTCATTACGGCTTCATGGTGATTTTTGATATAACGGATGGCATTAATCATAAGCGCTTCATCCTGGTAGTGAGCCCTCTGCACGAGAGTCGTAAGGACATCGTAGAAATTTTTGGACATAAACCAAACCGGGATAAAAGACAAAGTGCCATTGGCGTATCCCGTACAATAGGCGCGGCTTGTACAGTTGGTGGGGTATTGGTAGAGGATCCTCTTGAGGTCGTACATTTTATGCGCGATCAGCATGTTGTTATGCGGATTGAGCATTGGATCGCCGTTACTGCATTTTTTGTTATTATTACAAAGTAAAACGCTTGCAGCGATAAGCCGATAAAGTTCCAAAGGACGCGGGGAACTTTCAGACACAAAACCCACCAGCATACGATCCGCTTCATCCAGTTCAATAGGCGAAAGAGTGAAGGGGCCACCTCCTCCGCTTGAATCAGCACCGAACGCAGCGGGTGAGGGTTCTGCTGCAATGCTAAACAAGGACATGTTAAATGTAATCAGGCAGGCTAAATAAAAACAAACCATTTGAGTCTTGTATTTATTTAACTGTAATTTCTTAATCATACGATCTCCTTCGACCGCCTTAGCGGCCATTGTTATAGCACTTATTGTGCTGAGCAGCAATATAATGGATAAAATTGCTATTTTATACATTAAAAATATCAAAAAATGGCAATAATTTGGTACTATTGATTAGCAATGGTTTCTGATCTATTTGAAGAAAGTGACTATAAGACCTATCTAAATAAGCTCTTATCCGACAAAACGCATGGATTTGGCTGGGGTGCAAGGTCGCAGCTTTCCCAGGCGATCGGTTGCCAGACGGCGTATGTTGCGCGGGTATTAAGTGGAAGCGCACATTTCAGTTTCGAGCAAGCCGATGCAGTGAGCCATTTTTTAAAACATACGGAGGAACAATCTCGTTTTTTCGTTCTGCTTGTCTCAATTGCTCGTGCAGGTACTTCATCTCTTCGGGAGCACTATCAAAAGCAAATTAGCCGCATTCGGGAAGAACGACTGTTGCTAAAAAACCGGCTCAATATTCGTGAAACGCTCACTCATGCGCACCAGGCTGAGTATTACAGTTCCTGGGTTTACATCGCAGTCCACATCTTAACTAGCATTCCAGAGTTTCAATCGATCAGTTCCATAGCGGCACGGCTGGGACTTGAGACAGAACGTGTTCGCGAAACACTGGAGTTCCTGTCCAGATGTGGAATGGTGGAAAAGAAAGAGGACCGCTATATCATCGGCACAGCACGCATTCACCTTGGGGCGGATTCGCCACTCGTATCCAGGCATCATTTGAACTGGAGACTCAAAGCGATGCAATCCATCGAAAAGCATCTTATCACAAAAGACTTTCATTATTCGTCCGTGGTGAGTCTGTCACAAGATGACATGGGACATATTCGTGAAATACTGATGCAAGCTGTTGAGCGATGCAAACACGTAATTAAGGCTTCTCCTGAAGAGGCACTCTGCAGTTTATCTTTGGATTTTTTTGAGGTCTGATTACAAAAATGGAAAATAACCTTGGATATTTCATGGATTTTTCATAAACAAGAAGGCCTGCCAGCGGCCGCGCTGGCAAATGTAGCGGTTTTGCTTCCAGCCGGGGTCAACCCACAAGCGGTTCAGGAAATACTCCTTCCAAATCATCCATTCTGACTGGAGCTCTGGGTGCTCAGACGCCGGGGTCGAGATGTCACGCTCATCCCAGTGCAGGGTTTCTGTTATTACAACGGCTTCGACCTCGTGACCGTGTTTGATAGCTAAAGGGGCGCGTTGCCAGAAATCATTCGTGCGGGTCAACTCCCAGTGAGGATGTTTTCTTGAAAGTTCGATTGTGATGTCCGGGAATGTAGGGCACCAGACCCTGAAGGGCCCAGTCAGCTTGAGTTCGCTTTCGAGTTTGCTTAGCCTCCCGTCAACGCATTCCACAAACTCGTTGTATGTCTTCCAGTGCCACGTTTTGCTGGATCCGAGACGCATGGCTTGGCTTACGTCAACATATCCAAAAACAACCGCGGAGAATGCCATAGCGCTAAGCAAAGGGAGTCCAAGTAAAAACAAGAAAATGCTTTTTTGCGTTGATTTAAAATGCAGCCATAGCTTCAAGCCTGCTAGTCCTGTGAAGCACCATGTGGCTATATGGATATAGTAAACGAACCAGACTTCTGGTTTGCTGTGCCATAGCCAAGCCGAGCTTAAAACCCAAGCCGATGCCGGCAGCAAGTTGATGTTGTCAGTGGATTTCTTGTACTTAATAAATCCGAGAAGCGCTCCCAGGGAAAATAGGGCAAAAAAACAAATGCTACCATACTCAAGGATGTGCGGCCACGGTTCGGGGCTTCCCAAAGCTGGGAAAAGACTCTGATAGGCTGACGTTAAGCCATGGAGCCAGTTATTAGGTACTGCAAGCCTTTCCCACTGGGTCGCCATCTGGGTGATAAAAAGTTTGAAGTGCCAGATTACTAAGACAATCCATGGCGAAAGATAAAGAAGAGTCTTAAGCGCGATCGCAAAAAGACGTTTTGGATTCATAATAAATATAATCAATACTGGGAGTGTAAGATGTATGGCGTTGAAATGCGCATATGCAGCTAGCGCAAGAAGGGCAGCGACCGGGTCCCAAAGTCGCCTATATTTTATGCGTTTCGGAAAGCCAAGGCTGAGTCCCAGCACCAAGGCCAAGCCGCATAGGCCGACGAACGATTCTGGCCTAACAAGCACGGATGCCCATCGCATTATAGGGTCGAATGAGAAAAGCATGACAACCAAAAGCCCAGCTAATGCCGGTAACCCTTTTCGGATAAGTATGGTGCCTAGCAATGCGCCACTAGAGGCCCAGAATAGCAGTGGCCAGAATTTTATTGCTAAACTGCCATCAATCCAGATCAATCTGCCGATCCCAATGATGACAGGGTAAAGCGGCATGGTGTTGAAATTAAAGATTCTGTATGTCGGTTCAAAAGGCGCCTGTGGCAGCATCACCCATCGTGGCGGCCAGTCGAAGAGTTCCTTTGCGACGAAATAAAAAGCCGAATCATCAGGCCAAGGTACTGGCACAAAAGCCAGGGCCGAAAACCACACGGCAAACGCTGCGATGAATGGCACGATAGCTACGACTGCCGGCGCCCATTTTTGTTTTTGCGTGGATAGTTTCATGATTCAGCTTATTGGTTTTGCTTCTGATCTGGTTAATATCAGCCACACTCCCTGGATCAATCCTATCGTGTATGAAATATCGAGTACTGGCTGGAACGCGAAGAACATGACTTGTTCCATAAAACTCAATTTCACAGATATTAAGTGGCGCCGAAAAATAAAGGCTTTGCAAGCGAATATCAAAGCGATCGGGACAAGATAAGTGGATAACGGCAAGCCTAATGGGAGCAAAACGGCGACATAAACCACGGTTGAGACAAGTTGTTGCATTCTTAGCAGCGCTCGGGTCCGGCGGTTGGCCCCCGCGGATTGGCTTGTAATGCCGGCCAGCGTTCCAGAGTTTTTAAATAATATATATGGATGTGCCCGTCCGAACAGCCGCTGGTGCCTTACAAGTTTTAACAGCGTGTTTTGTTCATCAGATGCCGATAGGAAATATCCTTGCCGCGGAGCCTGATATATCTCGTAACCACAAGCCCTGAGCCTGGCAGCCAGGACTTGATCCTCCCCAGCTAGGCGCAGTTTGGTATCATATAGGCCTGCCTTTCTGAGCGCGTCCAATCTAAACGCGTCACATCGGCCTTCCGCAAATCCGGTAGGTACTAATTTATCTTGTGTCGCAGGCGGTATGATATCCATAAGGTTGGCAACGAGGTTTACTTTTTCTGAAAATGGGATGCTTTTTTCTGGCGTTATTAAAGGTTGCCCAGTAATCGCGCCAGCATTCGGGTTTTCTTCGAGCAGTTCAAGCATATTGGCTACATAAAACTCAGATCCAAATATGCAGTCGCAATGGCATGTGAGCACGTAAGGAGATTTTATCATGTCCAATGACTTGTTTAGGGATTTCGACAGCCCTAGATTGGGCTTGTTTGAAACCAGCATGTAATGAGATAGGGCTGTGTTTCTGTCTAATAAACTTTTCAGTTCCGCTGCGGTTCCATCCGGTGACTGGTCATCGACAAAAATAACATCTAGCCATTTGGCTTGCTGTTTGGTTTCTGGGAACGCGGGGTGCGTTTGTCGCATTACAGCTGTTAACAGCGCCTGGACTGTTTTCTTCGCATTGTATAAGAGAAAGATAACAGTGATTCTTGCTGGCATCGAAAGGAAAGATACTTGACCTCGGAGTTCTTATCAATACCACAAAAGATGATTGCCGTTATTGGCGCAAGTGGTTGCCTGGGGACCGCGCTTATGGCCAGATTTGGGGACCGCGCTGTAGGTTTTGGCTGGCGGGATTTGGAGAAGGCCGTTTTATTGCTTCAAAGCGGGTCATATGATGTCGTGTTCGCTTGCGGTCTTACCAACCCAAGCCACCCTGCTGTTGACCTTTATGAAGCGAACTGCGCACTTCCCAGACACTTCATCGAAGCTACGGCTGACAATGACCGGCTCAGGTACATTACCGTTGGAACAATGATGGAATTATTTCCAGGAATTGTTTCTTCGAATACTTACGTGAAGTCGAAATATGATCTATCCGAATGGATCAGAAAAGAATCTCAAAAAACAGGCATGCGTGAGCGGCTTTTGCATTTGCGGCTCCATACCCTTTATGGTGGTCGGCCGAGGGATCACTTGTTTTTAGGCCAGATCGCATCGGCATTAAAATCCGGGTTGGTGTTTAACATGTCAGACGGGGCACAGTTGCGGGAATATCATCACGTTGATGATATGGCGGTTTCTTTCCAGGCACTGTCCGGTGTTAAGTGGGAGTTTAGCGGTTCGACCATTGAAATAAATTCAGGTGCTCCGGTCCGACTTGTTGATTTGGCTTGGGCTGTTTTTAAGGCATTTGGAAAAGAGCGCCTGCTAAATGTCGGTGTGATTAAGTCGCCTGGTTTTGAGAACCGAGAGCATATATTCCCACGGTCGCAGCGGTGGCTGCTTGGCGAACCACGTGATACCGTGAGTGGTGTTATTGAATGGCTTAAGGCCGAGGTCGGCGCAGCAGAGCCGGGTTAGAGTATTTCTTGATATTTGTTGCAGTTGATGGCTTCAGTAATGATCGCGCGCGGCCTGGATTTTGAGTCATCGAATATCCGGCTCAGATATTCACCGAGCACTCCCAGAAAAATGAACGTTATACTATGCAGGAACAACGACAGGACGACAATGGTGGTAAAACCAGCGACTGGTGTACCGAACAGCATTCTTCCAACGAGATAGTATATCGAAAGCAGCATGGACATGCAGAATAAACCTACTCCAAGCACGCCTATCAATCTTAGTGGTGCCTTTGAAAAAGCGGTGATCGCATCAATTGCCAAGGTCGTATAGTGGAGGATGCTGAATTTACTTTTTCCCTCGGTACGTGGTTCGCGGTCGTATATTACGGCAGCTTGCTTAAAGCCGAGATAAGACACCAGACCTCGTAGATATAGATTCCTCTCCGGCAGGAGCTTCATTATGTTTACTACTTTCCTGTCCATCAGCCTGAAGTCGCCTGAGTTCTCCGGTATTTCTAGGTCTGAGACGAGATTTAGCACACGATAAAAAGACGAGATCATCATCCTGAGTGGCAAAGGGGCATAACGTTTCCGCCTCACTCCGTAGGCGACGTCATAGCCTTCCTCCCATTTTTTAACGAACTGTGGAATCACGTTAGGCGGGTCTTCCAGATCGGCGTCCAGTTCAACCACCGCGTCACCGGTTGCCATGGTCAGTCCGGCGAAAATGGAATTCTGGTAGCCGAAGTTGCGGGAAAACCTGAAAGCCTTGATGTGCGGCCTCGCGTTGGCGAGTTTTTTAACCGTATCCCATGTCCCGTCGGTTGAGGCGTTATCGGTCACGATTATTTCTAGGTCATATTTTTTCAGGTTTTCATTAAAGATCTTTTCTACCGCGGCAATTGCGAGCGGTAGGTTGCGTGCCTCATTGAAAACCGGGATGCAAATTGAGATCATCATTTCACCAACGACCGTAGTCCAAGAAATTCTCCTACGCAACCGGTTGTTCTGGATTGGCGTTAAAAGATGTTTTAGGTTTGTAAAATGCTTTTGAATAAACAAAGGATGTCAGTCCTTGCGCTCTTGGCTGGGTTGGCGGTGGTGGCTGGGTACTGGTACATGACCCGTCCTATCGGCTTGCCCAGAGGGTATGTCGAGGATTTCTGCGGTGATTTAAGCCGCCAAATCATGGCAGACAGCCTGAAAAAATTCGGCAGCCCGCAATTCACCACTGATAGGTTCATGGCGCCTTCCGGCATGACGGTACCGTATTTTTCATGGTCACTGGAGCGTGATTGGATCGGTGCTTATGTATGGATGTGGAACAAGGACTTCCCGTTTATGTGGGTGTACTTCGGGCTTTCGCTCCTGATCAGCTATCTAGCCGTGGGCCTGGTTTTGCGAAAGATATGTTTTCCGGGTGCCAGCGCCTGGCTTATCGCACTTGTACCGTTGTTGTTCCACGTGCCGCGCCACTTTAAAATGTGGCACCACTTTGAATACATGGCTCAGCACTGGGTTTATCTGAGTTTCTTCCTTGATGCATGGATCTGGTGGCGATTTTATCGTGAAAAAAAAGTTTCGGTTACCTCGGAGTTCTGGCGGTTGTTTATACAGCTAGGGGTTTTTTGTTCGCCCGGTTATTTTTGGGGTCCGACCGTGCTTGAATGGATGATCATGCGGTTTGTGATGCTGGCAATGGTGTGGCGATGGCGTAAGATGGGCCAGAGCGTGGCGATAAGGCGCCCTTCTTGGGCTGCAGCGGTTCCTGTTATCGGTTGTGTGGCTATGGTGCTGATTGAAATTCGCTGGTTCCTGCCGCTGCTTACAGAAATGCGTAAGCTCGGGACTGTTTCGCAGGGACCAGGATGGTTTGCGCATTTTGGTTTTGTCGTGCGGCCGTTATGGCTTGATGATTTGTTTGGTTCCGGCGTCTGGCTTATTAAGCTTATTACCGGGCTAAGTATTCAATGGAAGCTCCCAGTAATTGACACGCCTGAAACCGTTGTGACCATAGGCTGGTTTTACTGGATCCCGCTCATTTTAGCCGTACGTGCTTTATCGAAAAAAAAGGGAGGGCCTGGTTTTAGCGCCGTTATTCCATTCATGCTTCTTATAATAACAGCTGTTTTATATATGAGCTGGGGCAAGCCGTATATCGTGCAGAAGGCTATCCAAGCCTTTATCCCATTCATGAAGTTTTTCAGGGTGGCAAGTCGCTGGGGCCAATTCCTGCCGCTTCTGACGTTCATCGTTGTCATGCTGTCTTGGTCGGAACTCTCGTCTTGGTTCTCTTCTTGGTTTAAGCGCAATCGGCGGCAGGCGCGCGTCTGGTGTGTAGCGTTTGTCGCACTTTCGGCTTTGGAAATGCGATGGCTGCTTGTCGAACCCAACATGCTTCCGCCGTTACACGGTTCCACTATTAGATTATTGGATGGCATACGCTTCAGTGCTGGTACGACGGTTCTTGATCTTCCTTTTTGCGTTGCTGGCGGTAATGGTGTTTGTACGGCGGCCCAGTGCCCGAATTATCCAAAGTCCACCATCGGGCAATGTTTTGGTATGTGGCATGAAAAAAAGGTCTTCGGCCTTTATCAGTCAAGGCTTGTTGAGTCGCAATGTGGTATCTATAACCATGCGCCATATGTTTCTTGGTTTGATGCCTGGGCCAGGCAGCGCTGTTTTACAGACGCTGAGTTTACTAACTTTTGCGCTTATCTTGATTCTCACGGCGAATTTTCCGCTATTCTTGTTTACCCGGATATTTGGGTTGGCGCCGCAAGTGCGGAGTGCAAGGTGAAATTTGATTCGCACCTTGGGGAGCCAGTGGGGGAGGGCGTTTTCCAATCTGATGCCAGGCGTGGAGGGAGGCCGGCTGATCTGATGAGAGTGATTAAGTACCGGCCAAAATGTATATGAGTTGCATATGGATATAGAATCGAAGTCAAAACTTTATTTGCCTATAGTGGTAATTGTTTTCCTTGTTTTTTTATTTCAGCTTACGACATTAAGTGCTTTTAGGATGAATGGCGATGAAGCTATTTACATGCTGATTATGGAAGAATTGGGAAAGATAACCGGCGGACAGTGGCCGTCCATGAATCCCATAATCCATTACAGTGGACCGCTCAATTTCTGGGCGCTTGGTTCAGTATACGCACTGACGTCCATGTTGCCGCAAATTGAGCCCGCGGCTTGGATGGTCAGGCTTCCTCCTTTTTTATTTTTCTGGATCGGGACGTGGTTTCTTTTTGCTGAGATCCGCAGGTGGTCACTGTCCAGTGCGATGTGGTTCTTGTTTTTTGCCGCGATCACACCGATGACACTTGTTTATTCAAGGGTCGCGTTCCCGCATTCCTTCATGCTTGGGTTGTTTTCGGTTTGTGTTGCAGAATCAATGAGGATTTACAGGACGGGTAATGTAAGACTCTTGTTGCTGTTTTTTCTTGCAGGGGTGTCCGCTGATTTGCATACAACCGCTGTTTTTGGAATGGCTGTTGTTTTTATGCCGGTAGCTAGGATAATCGCCAGGCAGTCGATACGGCAGCCCGGCAGATTTATTATCGGCTGTACATTTTTTCTGGTCATCGCATATCCGGTTATCAGGAATTTCCCGCCTCCCATTGAGGCTGGGGCTGAAAAGGGCAGAAGTATTTTGATGGAAGTTCGGAATCTTCTCAATATCGTCAGCGGGTACCAGCCATATATTTTCTGGTTACATAAGGACATAGCACCAAACTTACTGCTTGCCGTGTTTTTATGTCTCACTGGATACGTGATGTACCGAGAGTGGTGGGCTGTTAAGCGGAGTAGTTATAGCTTAGACAAGTTTTTAAAAGCATTTTTTTTATTACACATTGTTGGCACCGCGGTGATCCTGTTTATGTGTTATAGCGGTCGGTCCCTGGTGCTGATAGGGCACGAGAGGTATTTTCTCTCTTTAGTGCCCGGCTGGGTTCTTATAGCGTCTGATGCCTTCAGAAGATGGTCTGGTAAACTTGGTGGTGTGTTCCTTGCTTTGTTATTTGTGTTTTATTTTTCGCGTTTGGCAATTCCTGTTGTAGGGGCGTCTATGGAAAATGATCCATCACTTCTTGCGGCTAGATGGCTTGTAAAACACTGTCCATCGCGTGAGTGCGTGGCTGTCGCCGAGAATTTCTGGAACTACTGGCCGATTCGCTATTATACAAGGGATTCGATCGACCTCAATTATCATGGTGACAATTGGAAGACCGCAAGGCTTCACGCCTTAAACGGCAGGGAAACAGCAAGTTGCTGGTATGCATACAAAGGCGTGAAGTTTGTCGGTACATGGAAAAACAAGGTGGACTTTATCAAGCAGTCTGGCAGTGATGGCGAGACATGTTTCCTTGGTTCAGTTTCCAAGCCTTAGGGCAAATTGTTTGTTTGAGCCATCTCTGGCAAGGCCCAGTAGATAAAGGCTGGGGCTCCCTTGAAACGATTGAAATGACCCGCCAACAAGTATGCCGCCGTCGGACAGGCTTTCGATGGCTAGTACCGCGGAGTCAAAACCGGTGTCACCAGGCGCAAAACTTGTGTCAAGCGTGCCATTGGGGTTAAGCCTGGCAATATGATTCACTTCTGTTCCGTTATAAGAAGTGAACTTCCCGCCTATTAATATTTTTTCGTCAGGTTGTAATGAAATCGCGGTTACGGAGTCGTCAAAGCCGGTCCCGGACGAATTAAGAAAGTCGGTATCAAGCGTGCCGTCCGAGTTAAGCCTGGCTATGTACCCGGCTATGGAAGTATCAAAACTGGTAAAGTCTCCGCCAGCTATGATCTTGTCATCGGGTTGGATTGACAAAACATTAACGGCTTGGTTAAAGCCGCCCACTTCCCAAGAAGAGGTAAAATTTTCGTCATCTGAACCGTCGGTATTTTTCCGGAGGATACGGTTATCAGTGAACTTACCACCTAATATGACTTTTCCATCAGATTGAAGAGCTATGGCCATTACTTCATTGTTTGGTTGGCTTGAGCTGGAAGTAGCCAGATGTATGCCTATCATTACAATGGCAATAGCAATCGGTGAAGTAATAATAATAATTGTTTTATGTTTTATAAAAACTGTTTTCAGTCCGTATAACTTTGACATTCCTTCGTACCTCATACTTACTGCAGCTGGACAGGCGCAAGGTTATCACCCATTTCTGTTGGTGAATCACCTAGCAACAATGTGTTTCCTTGTCCGAGCTGGCCATTGTTATTTTTACCCCAACATTTTGTTGTCCCGTCATCTAATACGGCGCAACTGTGGGTTTCGTCGATGTCAATGAAACGCGCCGAACGTGAGGCGCCAATGGAGACGGCGCCGAGTGAGTCTCCCATGTCTCCAGTCTTATCGCCGCGCGTGGCAGTGTCGCCCAGGCCTAGTTGTCCGAATGTGTTTCGCCCCCAGCACTTCGTGTCTCCATTATTAAGGATCGCGCACGTATGATATGCGCCGCTTACCACGGAGGTTGCTGTATGCGCGGTACCAAGCTCCACGCGTTGCAAATCATCGCCCATTTGTCCGGCTTTATCTCCGATGGCTGATTTATTGCCGATCCCAAGTTGACCGTAGTTGTTTCTCCCCCAACATTTTATTTCGTAATTATCCAACAGCGCACAAGCAAAGCTTTCGCCTGCGCTTACTGACCTGGCTGTGCGACCGCTTCCCAAAGAAATGGTCGAAAGGTTATCGCCCATCTCATTTGCAGAATCTCCCAGTGTTTTGCTACCGCCTTGGCCCAATTGGCCGTAATTGTTGTAACCCCAACATTTGACCGTATCATTGTCTAAAACCGCACAGGTGAAGTTCTTACCTGCAGAGAGGCTTCGCGCAGTTCTTCCCGTGCCTAGGTTTACCGCCGGAAGATTGTCGCCCATTTCTGCAGGCTTGTCCCCGCGACTCTTGGAATCTCCTAGCCCAAGCTGGCCATCATTATTCCGTCCCCAGCATTTAACTGTTCCGTTGTCTAGTAGGGCACAAGAATGTTCAGCGCCAAGTGCTACAGCGATGGCTTTTCGTCCTGATCCAAGGTCTATGGATGGAAGTGCATTTCCCATTTCACCAGGAATGTCACCACGATTTTCTTTATCTCCTAGCCCAAGCTGACCATGATTGTTTTGTCCCCAGCACTTAACGCTTCCGTCTTCAAGTATGGCGCATACATGGTCAAGTCCAGCGCTTATAGCTGTAGCAGTATGACCGGTGCCAAGAGGTACTTCCGGTAGGTTCTGGCCCATTTCGCCAGAGGAGTCACCACGATTTTCTTTATCTCCTAGCCCAAGCTGACCATGATTGTTTTGTCCCCAGCACTTAATGCTTCCGTTCGCAAGTATTCTGCAAGTGAAAAAGTTTCCAGTCGATACAGGTGTAATTATCTCAGCAGCTGATTGTGTTGATGTTGGTGATGGAGTTGGAGATATAGTTGGTGACGGAGTTGGAGATATAGTTGGTGACGGAGTTGGAGATATAGTTGGTGATGGAGTTGGAGATATAGTTGGTGACGGAGTTGGAGACTCAGTTGGTAATGGCGCTGGAGGTGCGGTTGGTGACGGAGTCGGAGATATAGTTGGTGACGGAGTCGGAGGTGCGCTCCCGTATGTTATGTCGATGCTGCCATCAGGATTCAGTCTTGCAACTCTCGTTGCTGTAACATCATTAAACTGTGTAAAGTTACCGCCAACAAGGATTTTACCATCAGCTTGCGCTACAATGCTTAACACTCTATCATTGAAGCCGCTCCCCGTTGCTTCAGTAAAATTTATATCCATTGTACCATTAGAATTTAGGCGGACTATTCTTCCGGCCACTCGCCCATTCCAATCGGTAAATTCACCGCCAGCAATTATTTTTCCGTCAGACTGTATTGCTATCACATGGACTGAGGCGTTTGCTCCAATGCCTGTATTTGCATTAAATGTGGCATCAATACTGCCAGTCGCATCGATTTTGGCAATTCTTGGTGGCGAGGTAAAATCTCCACCTACAATGAAAACACCACCGTCATATTTTTTTATAGATCTTACAATACCATTAAGCGAGATCGGCGTGATGTTTACACTTTGTGGTTCGGCTATAGGTACAGCGTTACCATCTGTTGGCACTGTTTGTGGTGGAGTATTGGTTATGCCTTGTGGCGCCGGAGTCGCTGGGGCTGAGGTGGTTTTGGTGCTGTCATTATCAAGGAGGACTGGGGCTCCTTTGGGTGTGTTTTGCCCCGAGCAAGCCACAAACATCTGTATTGATAAGCCCAATGATAATAATATTATAAATATTCTTAATTTATTAACGCTAATGTTATTATTATGCACAGACGTTCCACCTCTGTTCTTAATCAGAACAATTAATAATTATGTTACGCAAGCGATAACAAGTTGGCAAGAAGTGTCCCCGTCAACCTATGTCGGGACTGACACACCACTATTGATTAGATTTGGGTAATCCAAGTCTTTTGATTAATTCCTCTGAGGCTATTTTGATTCCAATGGGATTCCAATGAGTATCATCTAACCAATAAAGATATTTGTTTTCTGTTATTAGTTTTATAGAAAACTGCTTGAATATATTTGTTAAATTAACGACCATAATATTTTTTTCTAAAAGTTTTTGTTCAAGCTGTAGAAAATATTCACCATCGATTTCATCGGAGAGTGATTTTTTTAACAGTGATTGATATATAGTATACTTGTTAGGCACTAATAAGACCGCAAAGTCCAATCCTTTTTCTTTTAGTAGTGATGCAATACGCGACAAAACACGCACGGAAGCATCAATATTTCTTTTTCTAGTGATACTTTCGATCTCTTCGCTTGAAAAAAGGGTTTTTTGGCCGTTATTAAGCTCTCCTATTAGGACTTCGTCTTTATTTGGTGTTGGTAAAATAGTTCCATTTTGAAATAAATTGATAACTTTTTTCCCGAGCAACCTTAATGGAGATACATACCGCATTCTCCATAGTAGACCGTTAATGAAGGCCCATATGTTTGGTTCCTGCTCATCAGAGCAGATATAAGATGTTTTTGTACTGCCTTCTTTAATATCCCATCGCTCGATGTGCTCCAGCATGACTAGGCCTTTTGTCATTTTTAGACGACTAATCAAAGGGTCTATCCAAGAGTCCGGTTGCAACAACCCTGCAGCGTTATAAGTTTTTAACCCGGTCATTCGTTCAAGTTGAACTGGGAGTGTATCGTCATCATCAACACCGCTACCAGCGGTGAATGAAGTGCCTACCATTAGAATATCTGGCGGTAGTTGTTTTAGTTTGTCAGGGGCATTACGATTACCGCAAGAATCCGTTCTAAGGCGCTCCTTCCTGTATTGGCGAAGTTGCTTTAGATTGCCTATATGCGCGAGTTCTCCATAAGTATGATAATTCTCATAATATTTGTTGGCCATAAAAGGGCCTGATGGCCGGTATAATGATATTGATTGGTAACGTGACATTGCTTCCCATGCGCGAAAGCTTACCTTTTCTAAAGGGATAAGAAGACGGCAGGTGATATCTATAGCGCCATAGATAACTACAACAACCACCGCAGCTTTTCCAAAAGGTACTTTCACTGGCACCACCTTAAATAATCAACTAAAACTGAAAATAAAGGAATGGCGATGATCTTCCGCTGATTATAAATAGCATAGTAACCGCAAATAAACCAATCAATGCAAAAGCAGCAACATTGCTCCACTTATGTGAAAGCTCGAAAGTATTTTTACAGAAATGAGCAATACAAAATGCGATAGCAATCAGGCTAAGTAAGCCATAACGTCCTTCCAACCCTATCCCATTATGGAAGCCGAACATTTTTTTTAAAATGCTGCTAGCCATATGCATATCTTGACTTCTAAAGAACACCCACCCTATTACAACCAATAAAAATGTTTTAATTTTATCACTCCAGTGTGGCATGAGCGAATGTTTTTTCGGCAAAATCCTGCTAATAGACAATAAGATTCCATGGTAGATGCCCCACACCACGAATGTCCAATTCGCCCCGTGCCACAGCCCACCAAAGCCCATTGTGATCATCAGGTTTCTATAAACTTTAAGTCCACCATTACGATTTCCGCCTAGCGGGATGTATAGATAATCCCGCAAACAACTTGAAAGTGAAATGTGCCAACGTCTCCAAAAATCTGGGATATTTATAGCTTTGTATGGGGAGTTAAAATTCTGAGGTATGTGAATATTGAAAAGATGCCCAAGGCCTACTGCCATATCACTGTAGCCAGAAAAATCGAAATACAGCTGATAGGTATAGCCAAAAATAATCAGCCATGTATCAAAAGTTGACAGCGTATCATAGTGTTTGAATGCTGGGTCTATTATGAGCGCTATCGAATCAGCAATTATGACCTTTTTGATGATCCCTATCACAAAGAAAGACCAAGCAATGTCAACATTTTTTGTTCTCTTGAATCTATCTATATTTTC
>ERZ1292640.1775-Hain-H43-02um-R1-1775-length-17698-cov-5_pt1 | contig 17698 bp, 13 predicted proteins | sample MGYA00564404_ERZ1292640 | MGnify/ENA primary metagenome ERZ1292640 (study PRJEB36523, sample SAMEA6512636) | groundwater metagenome | collected 2019-01-08 | study: AquaDiva: Metagenomics assemblies of 32 groundwater samples
CTGATGCCGCACTCCCCCAGGCCCGCGATTGTCGCCACCGACGCCGCCCCGCCTTCGGTTTCCAGAGCTTTTAAGCAGACTGCGCGGGCGTCAAACGGAGCTACTCCTTGACGTGCATCCTCCCGCAGGTAAAACCTCGCCGCCGCCCGCATTGAAGGGTGAGGGTCGAGCAGAGCTGACAGCAGGCACGCGCGCCGGATTTCTGGAGCCTCATCGAGCATCGCGTAGAGCGCCTCGCGACGGATCGGCATGAAGCGGTCCGCCGTCATCGTCGAGAGCAAAGCTGCTCGGTCGGGACACTCTTTCCAGACTTTGATCGCGCCGGCCGATCTGAGGCGTGCCACGGGGTCGGTGCTCTCCAAGCCGAGCCGGACAAAGACCGCTCGGTCGTCCGACTCAAGCCTCATGGCCGTCGAAAACGCCCACCGGGCGATCGAGCGGTCGCGCGAGTTTGCGGCTCTCATGAGTTCGGCGCGTGCGTCGGGGCGCAGAAACCGATTCGCAATTTCTTCGACGAGCCAAGTATGATCCGCCCGGGACCGAGATCGAAGGTGGTCTACGAGTCCCAGAATCGGAGTCCAGTCCGATACGCCCCCTTTGGTGATACATCCTCGCACGGCATCGATCGCCACGATTCGAACCGGAGCCACCCAGTCGTTGATGCGCAACAGAAGAAATGGCAGTGCGATTGCGGCCGCGTCGCAGGACGCGAGTCGCCTCACGGCAGTCTCGCGCACGAACCCGCTCGGGTGCATGCTGAGTATTCCCCAAACCTGCGGCGTCCAGTCCTGCGCCAAAACCACGGCTACAGAACGCTTGTTCCATGAGAACGACATCTCAAGGGAGCGACGCAAACGAGTCTCGATGCCAGGAAGAGCCCCGATGGGAATGAGGTCGGCCAGCCGGGCAATCGCAACGGCGCCCGCCTTGCGCATTGCGGGAGTGTCGTGCGCGAGCACGTAGAGGATGGCGGGGATCGCCTCCAGTTCACCGGATCGGCGGACATCACCCAAAGTCGCAATCGCCTCGACGGAAGCGGCCTCATTCAACTCGCCCGACGGCATCGGGCGCCAAGAACCACTCAACGCCCAGTTTGGTAGCAAAGCCTCAGCCAGTCGTCGAAGGAGGTCATTGAGAGAAGACGAGGCAGGCATGCGACGCTCATGGAGAGATGAAGACCAAGATGCTCGCGCGTCGTCCGCGCCAATCATGCCGGCTGCGGCCGGTTTGTCGCCAAGCCTCGGATGGACGCCGCTCGGCGCTTGACCAAAGGCTCGACCTCGCCCTCGCTGTGGGCGAAGTCCTCGCCGAAGCGGAAGAGGCGGAAGCTGTTGGCCAGGACGAAGATGTCGCCGGCGAAGTGGTAGAGCGCCGCGATCTGGACGGCAAAGCCCGTGCTCGAGAGCACGCCCGTCGCCGCCAGCGCGAGGCCCAGCAGTGCAATCACGATCGACGCGGCAATGTTCTGCCCGATGATCACACGCGACCGCCGGGCGAGCTCGATGAGGAACGGAACGCGGGTGAGATCGTCGTTCATGAGCGCGACGCCTGCCGAGTTCGCGGCGATGTCGGACCCGGCCAGACCCATCGCGACGCCCACGTCGGCCTCGGCCAGCGACGGGCCGTCGTTGATCCCGTCTCCGACCATCATCGTGCGATACCCGGCCCTCACCATGCCCTTGATCTGCTCGTGTTTCTCCTCGGGCAGGCACTCGGCCTCGATCCGGTCGACACCCACCGCGACGCCCACGCGCTTGGCGACGCTCAGCCGGTCGCCCGTAAAGATCGCGATCTGCTTCACACCAAGCTCACGCAGCCGCTGCACGACGGTCTTGACGTTGCTCTTGATCGTGTCCTCGAGGCCCACCGCCCCCAAATACCGCCCGCCGAGCATCACGTGCACCGCCGTCATGCCCTCAAGCTTGGCCTCCACGCCCTCAAACTCAGCCTTGATCGAGGGCTGAAGTTCGACGAGCCACGTGCCGCGCCCCACCGCGAGATCGCCCGCCGGAGTGCGGGCCTTGATGCCCCGCCCATGGACTTCCTCGTAGTCGGCCAGGGTCTCCGGCTCGATGCGAGCCGATCGGGCGGTCGTCATGATCGACAGCGCCAGCGGGTGGTTGGACTGCTGCTCGCCGCTGGCGGCGACCTTGAGCAACTCCGCCCCTTCCACGCCCGTCGCCGGAACCAGTCGCGTCACCTGGAACTTGCCCGTCGTGATCGTGCCCGTCTTGTCGAGCACCACCGTGTTCACGTTCGCCGCGGCCTCAAGGTAGCTGGGCTGCTTGATCAGAATGCCCAGGCGAGCCGCCGCGGCAAAGGCCGCCAGCATTGCGCTGGGGCTCGCAAGCAGCAGGGCCGACGGACAGGTGACGACCAGAACGGTGACGGCGGTCTCGGCCGCCCTGGGCTGAGTCGCCGGGTCCTGCGAGAGCATGAACCACACGACGCCCGCGACGCTGAGCACCACCGGCACAAAGAACTGCGCGACCTGCTCGATAAGCATCTGGCGAGGCGTGCGGGACTGCTCGGCCTGGCGGATCAGCTGCGTCACGCGCCCGATCGTCGTATCGCTGCCCACGCGGGAAACCTGAATATCGATGCCGCCTGTGAGGTTCGTCGTGCCCGCGTACACGTCGTCGCCGATGGTGACTTCGACGGGAGCGGCCTCGCCGGTGAGGGAGGCCTGGTTGAGCGTCGAACGCCCTGTGGCGACCTTGCCGTCGACGGGTAGGTTCTCGCCGGGGCGAACACGGACGATCATGCCGACCTTCACATCGCCAAGTGAAACATCACGCTCGATGCCGTTGTCAACGAGGCGCGCGACGTCGGGGGTGAGCTGGACGAGTTCGGCGATGGCCCGCTGGGCGCCCGAGGCCGAGCGACGCACCAGCTGGCCAAACACCACAAGGATGAACGCGAGCCAGCCCGCCACCACGTAGTCCTTATTGGCCATGGCAGCCAGGATGGCCAGGGCGGCGAGCGACGAGCTCGACAGCACCATCGTGCGAAGCTCGAACCACGCCGCCTTGAAAAGCGGGTAGCTCAGGAACAGGGCACCGATGGCGGCCGGAAGCGCGACGATGAGCGGATTGGCGAAGCTGAACGCACTGGCGATGGTGCTGACCAGCACGAGCACCCCTCCAAAGAGGTACTTGAGGATCATGTTGTCAATCTCGACCTCGTGGTGCGAGCAGCACTTGATCTCGTGATCGCGCTGGTCGGCAGCGGACTGGCTGGAATCGTGCGCCACATGGGAGTGGTCTTGAGAGTGGTCGTGAGAAGCCATGCGTCTAAAACTCCTCGCGGCAAAATCGGGCCGCGGATGCGAACGGTCGTGAGAGCCTTATGGTCACCAAACGGGCAGAAAGCACCGCGAGTGCGGCCCCGTCAAGTTCCAACCAATGTAGCATACGCTCGGCGAGCCCGACCGGTTCGACCCCCCCGCCTCATCCTTGCAGACGAGACCTCCCCGAATGACCGTCCCTCTCCATGCCACTCAAGCCCCCTCACGCCTCAAAGTGGCGGTACTTGGCATCGGTCAGATGGGCCTCGTCTCCGCCGGAATTCTGGCCGGGCCCGAGTCGGGCCCTCTGGCCACCGCCGCCGCACCCGCTCCCAAAGTCGCCCTCTGGGGACGCAGCGCCGACGAGGCCGGTAGGCTCCTGCAAACCCGGTGCTCACCAAAGCTTGTGGACTTTCGACTTCCCGATCGGGTTGAAGTGAGCCTCAAACTCGCCACGGCGATCCAGGGTGCCTCGCTCATTGTCTCCGCGATCCCCGTGCAGTTTGTGCGCGACGTCTGGCGGCAGGTGAGGCCGTTGATCGGCCCCGACGTCGCCGTGCTGTCGGTGGCCAAAGGAATCGAGACCCCATCGCTGCTGCGGGTCTCCCAGGTGATCGCCGACGTGCTGATGGACGATCCGGACGCCAAGCCCCGAGCGATTGGGTGTTTGTCAGGGCCGACGATCGCCCCCGAGCTCGCGCGATGTCTTCCCGCCGCGATGATCGCCGCGAGCGAGGATGAAGCATTCGCCAAGCGTGTTCAGGCGCTGTTCACCACGAGCTGGCTCCGGGTCTACACCAACACGGACCTGATCGGAGTGGAGCTGGCCGGGGCCGTGAAGAATGTCGTCGCAATCGCCGCGGGAATCGTCGATGGCCTGGGTGCGGGCAACAACGCCAAGAGCGCCCTCCTGGCACGGGGACTGGCTGAAATCTCAAGGCTGGGCGTCGCCATGGGAGCGTCGCGCGAGACGTTCTTTGGAATCGCCGGCGTTGGAGACCTGGCCACCAGCTGTTTCAGCCGCGAGGGGCGCAATCGATCCTGCGGCGAAGCCCTGGGGCGCGGGATGGCCCTCGCGGACTATCTCGCCAAAACACCGTTCGTCGTCGAGGGGGTCGCGACCTGCAAGGCGGTCGTGGCGCTGGCCAGGGTCCATGCCGTCGAGATGCCCATCTGCGAATCGGTGCACGCGGTCCTGTTTGACGGCGTCGACCCCATCGAGGCCATCGGCAGGCTCATGACGCGCGACGCGAAACCGGAGCGGGTGGGGTAGGTGAAAAAGGCAGGTGCTGTGTGCTGCGTGCTGCGGGGGGCTCAAACGCAGCACGCAGCACACAGCACGCAGCACGTCCCCCCGGTAGACTGCGACGATGCAACTTCCCTCACATGGACTCGTTGGACGCCTGGCGGTCGGGTTGTTCGCCGCATCGGGCCTGACCATCGCCCTGCTCGGCGCCGGACCCCTGGACCCGCCCGCAAACGGTCCGCGGCGCTCCGACGTCTCGCGCCACGCGCTCATCCACTGCACGCTCCACCCCGAGCCCGGGGTGACGCTCCAGGATGCAACCGTGATGATCGCGGACGGCAAGATCCAATCCATCTGGACGTCCAAGGAAGTGGGCGATGGCGGAGCTCGCGGCGGCCCGTCGACCGTCGGGGCTCGCATCTGGGACTGCACCGGCATGCAGGTCTACGCCGGATTCATCGATCCGTACGTTGAGGTCGAAGTCGCCAAGCCCCCGGCCGACGCCGCCGGACGCCATTGGAACTCTCGCGTTACACCCGAACGATCGGTGGTGGACGCCGGCGGTGTTGGCGGCCTCGACAAGGCCACCGGCGAGTCGCTCCGCAAACTCGGATTCACCGCAGCCGGCGTTTCGCCGATGGATCCTGGCAAGCGAACCGGAGGCGTCGTGCGGGGAAGCGGAGCAGTCGTGTCCCTCGCGCCGCCCGATGAGGAGCCCAGTGCACCGAGGCCGTCCGTCTACCTGCAGCGAGCCTTCCACGCCATGGCGTTTGAGACCAGCCGCGGCGGCAGAGGCCCCGATGTCGAGGGAGGCGGCCGGCGCGGGGCCGAGGTCGCGGGGCAATCGCAATGGGAGTCGTATCCGACGGCCCAGATGGGCGCGATGGCCCTGATCCGCCAGACGCTCATCGACGCTGAAATCCGCGATGGACTCCGTGTGCCCGCCGGAGGGATCGCCGCGGGCGTACCGGCGACATCCTGCCTGGACGCGATCTCGCGGCAGGTGGCCGACGCGCCACTCCTGTTCACCAGCGGGGATGAGCTCGATGAGTGGCGGGCGATGCAGATCGCGCGAGAGTTCGGCCGGGCCGCGATCATCGTTGGCACCGGCACCGAATACCGGCGGATGGACGCCCTCAAGACGGCTCGCGCCGCACAAGCAGGCAAGCCCGTGCCGTTTGTCGTGCCGCTGAACTTCCCCCGCACGCCCGACGTGTCCAGCGTGGGACGTGCCGAAGAGGTCGACCTCCGCACGCTGATCCACTGGGAGCAGGCGCCCAGCAACGCCTTGCACCTGGAGAAGGCGGGGTTCGAGCCGGTGCTCACCACGGCAAAGCTCAGGGACCGCGCCGAGTTCGCCAGAAACCTGCGCAAGGTCATCGACGCGGGGGTGTCGCCCGACGCGGCGCTGGCGATGGTCACCACGCGCCCCGCGGCCCTTCTGGGCGTTCAAGAGCGGATGGGAACCGTCAAGCTCGGGATGATCGCCAACCTGGTGGTGGCCGATGGCGATCTGTTCAAGGGCACGCCCGCAAACCCCGCTCCCGCCAAAGCCAAGGGCGCCAACGAAGCCGCCGACGATGCCAAGGCCAAAGAGCCCGAAGAGAAGCCCGGCGATGCGAAGGGCGGGGCGAAGGACAAGAGGAAGGCAGGCAAGCCCCGTGACCCGCGCGTGATGGCGGTCTGGATCGACGGCAAGCGGTTCGAGATCGAAAGGTCCCCGCTCGCGATCGCCGGCGACTGGAAGGTCGAGATCCCCGGTGCACCCGCGGCCGAGCGCAAGCTGGTGATCGCAGGAGAGCCGGGAGCGCCCAAGGTAACCGTGTCGCGCGATGGGAAGACGGTGGATGCGAAGACACAGTCGCTCGACGGAGATCGTCTGAGCATCGTTTTCGATCATGAACCCCTCGACGGTCAAAGGGGCATGTTCACGATGTCCGGAACTGTCGAGCGTGACGCAACGGGCGCACCCGTGACCATGGCCGGCAGCGGGATCCGCCCCGACGGCGCGACGTTCCAGTGGTCGGCGAAACGAGAAGTCCCGCCCCCGGTCGCGCCCGAGGCGGCGGCGGAGCCGAAGTTGAGCGTGGTGCCCGCGTTCGCCGGCATGCCCGTGGGTCCCTTCGCGTTCACCGTGCCGCCCAGCGATCAGGACACCGTCTTCTCGCACGCAACAGTCTGGACGAGCGGAGCCCGCGGCGTGATCCAGGACGCCTCAATCGTCACATCGAAAGGAAAGATCCTGTTCGTCGGGACCCAGAAGGAACTCGGTGAGTACTTCCAGAAGGGCGTGCTCATCACACAGCCCTGGCGCGAGGTCGACGCGACCGGCAAGCACATCTCCGCCGGCATCATCGACTGCCACAGCCACACGGGGCTCAAAGGCGTGAACGAGAGCGGCCGCGCCGTTACCTCCGAGTGCCGCATCGAGGATGAGACCACCCCCGACGATCCCAACTGGTACCGACAGCTCGCCGGCGGCGTGACCTGCGTCAACTCACTGCACGGCTCCGCCAACGCGATCGGCGGCCAATCGCTAACACAGAAACTCCGGTGGGGCTGCATCGCCATCGACGGCATGAAGTTCGTCGAGGCCGCCCCGGGCATCAAGTTCGCCCTGGGCGAGAACCCCAAGCGAGGCAACAGCGGAAGCACCGACACGACCCGGTACCCGCAGACCCGTATGGGCGTCGAGGCCCTCATCCGCGACCGTTTCACCGCCGCCCAGCAGTACGCCCTCACACGCGGCAAGCCCGGCTTCCGCAGGGACCTTGAGCTTGAGCCGCTTGTCGAGGTGCTCGAGGGCAAACGGCTCATGCACTGCCACAGCTACCGGCAGGACGAGATCGTGATGCTCGCCCGCGTCGCGCAGGACTTCAAGTTCAAAATCGGCACGTACCAGCACATCCTCGAAGGATACAAGGTCGCCGAGTTCGTACGCGACTTCTCGGGCGGGGCGTCGGGCTTCGCCGACTGGTGGGCGTACAAGGTCGAAGTGCAGGACGCGATTCCGCAGGGGCTCCCGCTCATGGCCAAGGTCGGGTGCGTCGTGAGCTTCAACAGCGACGACAGCGAGATGGCGCGAAGGCTCAACGCCGAGGCGGCCAAGGCCGTGAAATACGGCGATCTCCCGCCCGAGGCCGCCCTGGCGTTTGTCACGATCAATCCGGCCAAGCAATTGAAGATCGACCAGTACGTCGGATCGCTCGAGGCGGGCAAGCACGCCGACCTCGTCGTGTGGTCCGGGCCGCCCCTGAGCTCGATGTCGCGGTGCGAACAAACGTGGATCGACGGCCGCCCGTACTTCACGCTCGCACAGGACGCCGCCAATCGGGTCCGCGACACGGCCGAGCGCCAGCGGATCATCCAGAAAATCCTTGCGGGCGAAGAGAAGGACGATCGCGGCGCCAAAAGGCCGCGGGGATCGGACGCCAGTGGGGGCGAGAAGAAGCCCGAGGAGAGCCGTGGCATGATGAGCCGCGAGTTCATGCGAATGCTGGAAGAGGGGCTCGACCCGTACGCGGTGCGAGCCGGTGAGTGCGGGTGCGGACAGATCCACTCCACGCTGGAGGCGACACGATGAGAACTCTTCAACAAGCATTCCTGGCCATCACACTCGCGAGCTTGGGGTGCTCGATCGCGTCAGCGCAGGACCTCACGCGCGTTTCTCCCGTGCAGACGCGGGCAGTAGCCATCGTCGGTGCGATGGTGCACCCAGTCAGCGCGCCCGAAATCCCCGATGGCGTCGTGTTCTTCGCGGACGGAAAGTTCGACCGCGTCGGCACGGCGGCCGAATGGGCCGATTTCAAGTCGCGGGCAAGATTCGCCGCGCCAGGCCCCCTGGAAATCGACGCCAAAGGCAAGCACGTGTGGCCCGGAATGATCAGCGCGTCGACGCAGCTCGGACTCGCGGAGATGGCGAGCATCAGGGCCAGCCGCGACACCGACGAGGCCGGCGACATCACCCCCGAGGCCAGGGCCACCGCGGCCGTGAACCCCGACTCGACCTTGCTCCCGGTGGCTCGCAGCAATGGCATCCTCCTGGCGGGAGTCTTTCCGACCGGCGGCGTCATCTCTGGACAGCCCGGCGTCATTCGCCTCCACGGCTGGACCGTCGAGGACCTGGCGGTGCAGCCCTCGTGCGGCGTCTATCTGCAGTGGCCATTCATGCGCACGCCCCAGGGCATGGAGGATCGCGACCGCGAAGACCAGTCTCGCGATCTTCGCAAGAGGCTCGCCACCGTGACCGACGCCGTCGACCAGGCGCGGGCATACGCGAAGCAAAGCCCCGGGGCCCCCATCGATCTGCGATGGGAAGGTATGCGGGCGGCCATGGAGGGCAAGGCCCGCGTCTTCATCCAGGCCAACGACATCGATCAGATCGCCAGCGCCGTGGCGTTCTGCGCCGAACGTTCGCTCAAGTGTGTCATCGTCGGCGGGCGCGACGCGATGATGGCGGTCGAGCTGCTCAAGTCCCACGATGTCCCCGTGATCATCATGGGCACCCACAAGCTCCCCAAACGCGGCGACTCCGCCTACGACGAGTCCTACACGCTCCCCAAACGCCTCCGCGACGCGGGCGTGAAGTTCTGCATCACCAGCGGGCACGAATCATCGCGGGAACGCAACCTCCCTTACCACGCGGCGACGGCCGTGGCCTACGGACTCTCGGCCGACGACGCCATGAAGTCGGTGACCCTCTGGCCCGCCGAGATCATGGGGATCGCCGACCGATACGGAACGATCGAGGCTGGCAAAAGCGCGACGATGATCATCACCAGCGGCAATCCGCTCGAAACAACCACCAAGGTCGAGCGTGCCTTCATCGACGGGCGAGAGGTCGACCTGCGCAACAAACAGACCGAGCTCTACGAGAAGTACCGCGAGAAATACCGCCAACGCGGTGAATTGAAGGATGAGGCCAGGCCCTGAGGACTCGATGCCACGGGCCGGCTCACCGCGAGAGAACCAGGTCGTCGCTCATCGCCTGGTCGGGACCCCACGACAAGGTGGCCTGGAGGATCGCACGCGACACCTTCGGCGCGGGCGTGCCCTCCGCCGGCCGCGGGGCGAATCCCGCCAGCCACACCGGGCCGCCGATGAGCTGGATGCGGTAGGTCCGCGTCGCCGGGTCGAACATCGCCGCGTTGGTCTCCAGGTCGTTGAGATTCACATCCCAACGGTTGATCTCGCGATCTCCCGCGGTCGCCGCACCCTCGGCCGAGCCCGCGGCCGCCGCGGCGGCGGGGGGACCAAAGAGGCGGATCGAGAGTGTCCCCAGACACTTGGCGCTGTCACCCCAGGCGTCGCGAACCTCCACGTGGCAGATGATCGAGGGTTTGGCGTCGCCCTCAAGCTGCACGTGCGTGAGCGGATGCACCCGCAGTGAAACCGGAGCAAACGGATTGTTGCCCGCGGGCACCTGGATCACCGGAGGCTTGGGATCGTCGGCGAGGCACCCGCAAAGTGCCAGTGCCGGAATCACGGTCAGCGTGGAGGCCAGGGCGAGGAAGAGAATGGGTCGGCAGGCTGGGCGCACGCCGCAGTGTACGGACTGGCGACGCACACGGTTGCCACCAGGGGGTGGGGGCGAACCGCCCGTGTCGGGGGGCGTAGACTTATTGAGAGTGCGTTCTCACGAGGGCCCGCCATGACTCATCGCTCGACAGGCTGGATGGTGTTGCTCGCGGTCCTGCTGTCCGTCCTGGTCGCACCCGCGTGCTCAAAGAAAGCCGCCAAGCCGGGCGGGCCCCTGCGGGTCGTCGTCACGATCGCACCTCTCGCCGGGCTCGTGACGCCCATGCTGCCCCAGGGCGGTGGGGGCGCCACGCTCAAGATTCTCATGACCCCCGGACGCTCCGAGCACGGCTACGAGTTCACGCCCCAGGATCTGGTCACCCTGGGCGAAGCCGACGTCATCGTGCTCGTCGGCCTGGGACTCGAGCCCAAGGTCGAGCAGTTTCTGCGGGACCACCCGTCGGCGTCGAGACAGGTCGTCGATTGCGGGAAGAGCCTGGGTCTGGTGGAGCCGGCCGACGCGGAGCACATGCGCGAACATGACGAGCCCGCCAAGCCCCAGCCCCAACCTAAGGCAAAGCCCCACGACCACGACGACGACCACGATCACGATCATCACGCCATCGACCCGCACGTGTGGCTCGATCCCATCCTGGTCTCCCAGCTCGTGCCCGCCATCCGCTCGGCCCTTCAGACCGCGATGGTGGCCCGCGGGCACGATCTTTCCGCGGCATTCGACGCGGCCCAGGACACACTCCTCGCCGATGTGCTCGCCGTCGACGACGAGTACCGCAAAGCCCTCACGCCCTTCAAGGGCCGTGCGATCGTGACCCACCACTCCGCGTGGGAACGTCTGGCCGAGCGCTACGACCTTCGCGTGGTCGAGGTGCTTCGCCCCGTCGAGAGCTCCGAGCCCGATCCGTCCAAGGTCGCCGCGATTGTCGAGGCGGTGAAAAAGGAGCGGGTGCCGGCGATCTTCGTCGAGCCCCAGTTCGACCGAGGATCGGCGCAGCGCATCGCCCAGGCCGCGGGGCTCAAGGTCGTCGTGGTCGACCCGCTTGGAACCGGAGACTGGTTCAAGATGATGCGGTCGAACCTCGCCGCGTTTGTGGAGGCCTTTGAGATCAAGTAACCTGCCCCAGAGCCTGGAGCCCCACGCCTTGGCCGAGCCCGTGATCCGATACCTCGACTTGAGCTTCGCCTACCCGCCCCGGGCGGCCGACGCTCGCCCAGCGCTCGCGATCGAGCACGTCACCCTCGACGTCGAACCCGGTGAGCGACTGGGAATCCTTGGACCCAACGGCGGCGGCAAGTCGACCCTGCTCAAGATCACCCTGGGCCAGCTGCAACCCACAAGCGGGCGCGTCGAGGTGCTCGGACTCCCGCCGCGCGAAGCTTGCCGACGTGGCCTGGTCGGCTCCGTGCCCCAGAAACCCGACGCGGAGATGTCCTTCCCGCTCTCGGCCCGCCAGGTGGTCGAGCTCGCGGCCGCGGTGCGTGTGCCCTTCTGGAAAGGCGTCTCGCGTGAGATCAAGGCCCACGTGTCGCACTGCCTGAGCCTCGTCGGCGCCGAAGCATTCGCCGAGCGCCACGTGGGATCGCTCTCGGGCGGCCAGTTCCAGCGCGTCATGATCGCCCGGGCCCTGGCCCACCAGCCGCGCCTCCTGCTCCTCGATGAGCCGACGGTGGGCGTCGACCCCGCGGGCCAGCAGCAGTTCAGCGAGCTGCTCAATCGCCTCCGGCGCGAGCTGGCGCTGACCGTCGTCGTCGTGAGCCACGACATCCGCACCGTGGCGGCCGGGTGCGACCGCGTCGCGTGCCTCTCGCGAACCCTCCACAGCCACGTCGCGCCCGAAGGCCTGACCCCCGCCGTGCTCGCCGAGGTCTTCCGCCACGATGTCTCGGCCATCTTCGGCGAGCTCCACGTGCACGCCCATCCCGCGGACCAGTGCGACCAACTGGGCGCGATTGCCGGACACTTCGTGCCGCCCCCGGCCAGGAAGGCGGGCGAGCCTTGAAGACCATCGAATTCCTGCGAGATTACCCCGAGCTCTTCTGGCCGCCCTGCCTCGCGGCCCTGTGCCTCGCCGTCCTCTGCTCGTCGCTCAGCGTGCTCGTCGTGCTCAAGCGCCTGGCGTTCATCGGACAGGGGATCAGCCACGCGGGCTTTGGCGGCATTGGCGTGGCCGCTGTCTTCGGCCTCGCCGCGGCCGACCTCTCCCCCGCCGGCATCCTCGCCCAGTTCGGCGTGGTGGTCGCGTTCTGCATCGCCTCGGCCCTGAGCGTCGGCGCCCTCTCAGCAGGGCGCGGCGCGGGCAAGACACACGAGGACACCGCCATCGGCATCATCCTCGTCGCGTCGATGGCCCTGGGATCACTCCTCGTACGGGAATACGCCCCGACGTTCCAGTGGGAGAACTTCCTCTTCGGATACCTGATGAACACGGGAAAGGCCGACGCGACAGTGGCCGGCGTGATCGCCGCCTCGGGGACCGCCACGCTCTGGATCGTCCGGCGTCCCCTGACCTTCTGGGCGTTCGACGAGCCCTCGGCAACCGCCGCGGGCGTGGCCTCGGGGCGCATGCGTTTCGTGCTCATGGTGCTCCTGGGGCTGGCGACCGTGGCCGCCATGAGACTCGCGGGCGTGGTGCTCGCGTCGGCGCTCCTGGTCCTGCCCGGGGCGACGGCCCTCAAGCTGAGCACGCGCCTCGCCCACGTGCTCCTGTGGAGCCTGATCACCGCCACCCTGGGCGTGATCGCGGGCCTGATCGTCGCCTTCGAGCTCAACTGGCCCCCGGGCCCCGGCATCGTCGTGTCCCTGTGCCTGATGTACGCGGGCGCCACCGCGTGGCAGTGGTCGCGCCGGGCGTGGTGAAGGGAGGCCGCCTTGGCCCTTCGAGCCGCGAACAATCGGGCATGAGAGCTGAAACCCTGCTGGCCGAGTTGAACCGCCTCCGCAAAGACCTCGACGAGAACAAGGCCGACCTGGAATGGCTCACGCTGCACCACGTCTTCTGCTTCGTGAGCTACAAAATGGCGGAGTTCCAGAAGTACGTCGACGAGCAGGCCAAGCAGGGGGCGTTCGACAAGCTCAAGAAGTGAGTCGCCCGGCGATCCCAGGCCCCAGGGGGCATCTTTCGTGTGGGATCTCGTGGATTTTCTGTTGCATTTTGGTCAGAAATCGACGATACTTGGACATCGGGATTGACCTCCCACGCAGCGGCCCCGAAGAACTCGGCAGCCCTGCGAGAGAGATCGCTCGATCGACCGGCCGAACCGCACTCGCAAGCGCGTGTGCCTCGGTCCGGGCGATGTGCCGAGGGGCGACGGTCCCCCGGGGGATGAGCCTGGCGAGCCCGCGTACACGGGTTGTTGGCCGGGGTGTCTCTTTCAGCAAGGAGGTGATCCAGTGACGAACGAGATCTGTACGAAAGGGCTGTGCCAATAACGCACGCTCGACGGAGCTGCCGTGACGCAGCCTTTCTCCAGAAAAATGGAGCACCGGGGGCCCCGAAACGGGCCCCCGGTCGTCTTTTTGGGCCCATGCGATACAAGTCGCCGGCGTGCAAGTGGATTCCAACCCGCGCCCTCGGGGTTGCGGATATCCGGACCTGCATCGCCTCACACCCTCAATCTCCGCTGTTTGCGGCGCTTTCGGGATGCCCGCCACGCGCCCGTCACACGTTCTGTCCGCATCGAGGATCTTGCCAATCGAGGTGAATACCCGATGGCGATCGCTCATCGCGTCGATTCTCCCCGGCCCGGGTTCCCCGGCGTGGAGCATCAGCATGACCAAGCGAGTTCTTCGGATCGGTGAGATTCTGGTGGAGTGCGGCGCCATCACCGAGGCGCAGCGGGACCGGATCCTTGAGGCACAAAAGGCCAGAGGCCGCCCCTTTGGCGATGTCGCCGAGCGACTCTTCAATCTCAAGCCCGAGGTCGTCGAGGACGCCTGGGCGGCCCAGTACGCCCAGATGGCCGACCATGTCGACGCCCGGCGCCTCCGCCCCGACTCCGACGCCCTCGCCCTCATTTCCGCCCGCCAGGCACGTCAGTTCGGCGTCCTGCCCGTCGAGATCGGCGGCAGCGAGCTCATGGTCTGCACCACCGAGGGAAACCTCGTTCGCGCCCTGCGGTTCGTCGGATGGAAAATCGGCATGCCCGCGTACTTCGTGATCGCGGACGAGGCATCGCTCGAAGCGGCCATCGAACGCCATTACGAAGCCGCCAGCGCCGCCTGAACCGCACCGGGGCCCCGCTTCACCTACCATCCCGGGTGCCAAAGACCGCCGCCAAAAAAGCCAAAGCCCCCCAGTTCAAGCGCGTCGAGACCGTCGCGTTCGTCAGCCTGGGGTGCCCCAAGAACCTCGTCGACTCCGAGAAAATGCTCGGCTCGCTCGCCGAGGCCGGCATCGCACCCGTGTCGATCAACCCCGAAGGGGGCGATTTCGGCGGGGCCGACGCCGTCGTCATCAACACCTGCGGCTTCCTCGAAGCCTCCAAGGACGAGTCGCTCGGGGTGATCAAAGAAGCCATCGCCGCCAAAGACCGCGGCGAGGTCCGCCGCGTCGTCGTCGCCGGATGCCTTGTGCAGCGCCACCGGGCCAAGATGCTCGAGTGGGCCCCCGGCATCGACGCGATGGTCGGCGTCTTCGATCGCGACAAGATCGTCGAGGCGGTCAATGGTGGGGAGGCTCTCCAGAACGGTTCGAGGCCCAAGTCCGCCGTCGAGGCCTCCGACGCCCCCAAGTACTGGATCGCCGGTAACGCCCTCGCCGCCGCCAAAGACCGCGGGCACAAAACCGCCGGCCTCACCGTCAACGGCAAGGACGGCAAAGGAATCGGCTACTTCGAGGACGACTCCGCCCGACTTCGCCTCACCCCGCGCCACTACACCTACCTGCGAATCTCCGAGGGCTGCAACCAGAACTGCGCGTTCTGCACCATCCCCAGCATCCGCGGCAAAATGCGCAGCAAGCCCAGCGACCGCATCAACGCCGAGTGCCGCGAACTCATCAACGACGGCGCCCACGAGATGCTCCTCATCGGCCAGGACACCACAAGCTACGGCGACGACATCGGCATGGGGCTCAAAGTCTTGAAGCCCGCCAAGGGCACCGCCCCGACCTTCGACGCCTACGGCGGCCTCCCCGCACTCTTGCAATCCCTCTGTGACACAATGGACGACGCGGGCAGCCAGGGCTGGATCCGCCTCATGTACGCCTACCCCTCAAACTTCAGCGACCCCATCATCGACGCCTTCGCCGGCCTGGCGACCAAGAAGAACGCCCACCTGCTCCCCTACCTCGACATCCCGCTCCAGCACGCCAGCGATCGCGTTCTCGCCCTCATGAAGCGCCACGTGACCCGCGAGCAGCAGGGCGGCGTCATCCACAAGCTCCGCGAACGCATGCCCGACTTCGCCGTCCGCACGACTTTCATCAGCGGCTTCCCCGGCGAGACCGAGAGCGACCACAAGCAGCTCCTCGAGTTCATCGAAGAGATGCGTTTCGAGGCCGTGGGCGTCTTCGAGTACAGCCACGAAGACGGCACCGTCGCGGGCACCATGGAAAACGACCCCAAGCTCGCCGTCTCACCCGAAGACAAAGCCCGCCGCCGCGGCGAGGTCATGGAACTCCAGCAGAAGATCGCCTTCGCCCGCACCGCCGCCCGCGCCGCCAAGTTCGACGAGAACAACCCCTCCAAGGGCGGCGAAACCCTCGACGTCCTCATCGACACCCCCCTCCGCACCAGCGGCAAAGCCACCAGCGGCGTGGGCGCCGGCGGCAAGCTCTACCAGGGGCGCACCAAGTTCCAGGCCCCCCAGATCGACAGCGTCACCTACGTGCAGAGCAAGGACAAAATCGCCCCCGGCGAGGTCATCCGCTGCACAATCGTGGGAAGCGACGGCTACGACCTTGTCGCGAGGCCGACGGCGGAGCTTGAGAAGAAGGTTGCGCTGAAGATTCTGTGAGAGACCGTTCAGAATGTGACCAGCATTGCCGCGAGGGCCGAACGTGTCGGCAATACTACACGGTCGTTCGGCCGCACTCTGTGCAGATGCTTCCCCAATGACTCGGGCTCGGGTATCGACAAACCACGCAGAAGTGATTTTGAAGACGCTTTCGATAGCTCGTCGCACGAACATATTGACGAATCCGCCAAGCCGCGAGGCTCAGAATGGAGAGTGCCAATGTGTACTGCGTCACCAAAACTCCCAAGGCAATCCAGGAGAATCGATACCACGGTTGAACGGCGCTGAAAGTGCCTTGGTGGGAAGGAACGAGAGTACGAAATCGCTTCCACGCTTTTGAGGTCAGTTCTGGGGGCTTGGCGTTCCACGTTTGCGGTCCCCCGCTTACCGAATCCGCCATGACAATTGTCGCACCGGGCCGACAACCAATGGGTATCGCGCACATGGAGATATCGACAGCGTAAATCGGAGCCCAAGAAACATTGAACACCGCGGCGCCGGTTTGCGCGGTGGCGTCAGCAGGTACCAACGCATAGTTTGTCGCACTCGGATCAAAGTCACTTTGATCGCAGTTCACTCCCCCGCTCGGGACAATCGAAACGACCCCCAGGTTTCGCCCAATCCAAACAGAAAGGGAGCAGAACGCCAGCAATACCAGCAAGACAAGTTCGCCGTCGAAACGTCGAATCAGTCTCGCATGCCTGTTTCGAATCGGCGCTGGCGGATTGCATCGAAGAGATGTGCGGCTTGCCGGCATTTGAGGTTGAGAAGTTCTACTTGAACAGCAGTGATTGGGTTGCGGCCCAATCACCTTCAACGCAGAATCCTGGACCAAGTTCACATCTTCAGCGTCCCCGAGCTATCCGCAAAGCTCGCCTGCGGACACCCCGCCCTCTCCAGCATCGAGAGATACAGATTGCACAGCGGCGTCCCCTTGGGCGACTTCACCAGCCGCCCCGTCTCAACCGCCTTCCCCCCGCGCCCCGCGACCAGGATTGGCAGGTTGTCGTGGTTGTGATGATTCCCATCGCCGATCCCCCCGCCCAGCATGATCAACGAATTGTCCAGGAGCGTCCCTTCGCCCTCGGGCGTCTCGGCCATCCGCTGCACGAATCGTGCAAACCGCTCGACATGGAACTTGTCGATCTTGCGGATCTTCTCGATCATCTCCTGGTTGTTCTGGTGGTGCGAGAGGTGGTGGTGCCCCTCCTTCACCCCGATCTCCGGAAACGCCCGGTTGCTCCCATCAACCGCCAGCATCAGCGTGCTCACACGCGTCGTGTCGGTCTGGAACGCCAGGAGCAGCATGTCGTACATCAGATCAAAGTGATCGCCGACTTTCTCGGGGATCCCCGCCGGCTTGGGCGTGCTGGGCATCTGCTGCGGCTGCGTTTCCTTGCGTGCCCGCTCAATCCGCTGCTCGATCTCCCGCACCGCCGTCTGAAACTGGTCGAGCTTGCGACGATCCGCCGTCCCCAACTTGCCCGCGAGTGCCGCCGAGTCCTCCCGCACAAAGTCCAGGATGCTCTGGCGACGGCTCAGCCGCTCCTGGGCCGCCGCCGCCTGCGTCGCATCACCAAACAAATGCTCAAACGCCGCCGCCGGGTCGATCAGCTTGGCCATCGGCGTCGTCTCGTCACGCCACGAGATGTTCGACGTGTACGCGCACGAGTAC
>ERZ1292640.1778-Hain-H43-02um-R1-1778-length-17681-cov-7_pt1 | contig 17681 bp, 18 predicted proteins | sample MGYA00564404_ERZ1292640 | MGnify/ENA primary metagenome ERZ1292640 (study PRJEB36523, sample SAMEA6512636) | groundwater metagenome | collected 2019-01-08 | study: AquaDiva: Metagenomics assemblies of 32 groundwater samples
ATGAAAAGAGAGAAGTAAATGAAATCGCCAACATGGCTTTCATAGGGGGTAAGGCGAACAGACATATCACTAACAAAGAGCCGAAAGACTATATGGAGAAGATTATTAGAGAACAGAAAGAGGAGGCATTAACTTCTCAACTCATTCCGATTGATAGAGAAATGTGGGAGCTCACGAACTATCGCAACTTCCTTGCGTTTCGTCGGAAGGCCATTGCTGAGATGATTAATGAGTTTATGAAGAAGTTTGAATAAATATGGCGAATTCTAAAGAAGCCTCAGCCAGAATCAAGATAAACAAGCTTCTTGAGCAGTCAGGATGGCGTTTTGAAGTTGATAAGAATGGCCCTGCGAATATTCAGCTTGAACCCGGAGTGAAGTATTCAGAACTGGGCGACGACTTTGAAAATGAAAAACATGGTTTTATAGACTTCCTTCTCTTGGACTTAGACGGTCGTGCTCTTGTCGTCGTAGAAGCCAAGAGAGAATCTATTGATCCGCTTTCAGCCAAAGAGCAGGCCAGAAATTATGCTCGCAACGTTAATGCTCGCTTTATCATTCTTTCAAACGGCAATATTCATTATTTCTGGGATACAAAGCACGGCAATCCGGACACTATCTCACGCTTCCCAACGCAAGAATCAATCACGCAGTACGAAAAATATGTTCCCAATCCTTTAGAACTCGCCAGTACGAAAGTAGATGAGAACTATATTATTGAATCGCAGATGCCAACATACGCCAATGATCCAGATTTTAAAGACGAATCAAAGCGAAAAGAATTTCTACGCAACAACAACCTGAAGCAGATGCGCCCATACCAAGTGAGTGCAATCAAAGCCCTACAGTCAGCAGCACTTGATAATAAAAACAGATTTCTTTTTGAAATGGCCACCGGCACCGGGAAAACTTTAGTTTCTGCCGCAGTCATAAAGCTCTTTCTTAAATCAGGCAACGCACGCCGTGTGTTATTCCTAGTGGACCGTATAGAACTGGAAGACCAGGCGCATAAAGCATTCAAGCAGTATCTCGGCAAGGACTACACAGCCGTTATTTACAAAGACAGTCGTGATTCATGGCGCAATGCCCAGATTGTCGTCTCCACCATTCAGACTTTTCTTGCCGGCGATAGATATAAAAAAGAATTCTCTCCCACAGACTTTGAAATTTGTATTTCTGACGAAGCCCACCGCTCCATCGGTGGCAATAGCCGTGCTGTCTTTGAGTATTTTGTCGGCTATAAGCTCGGACTGACTGCAACGCCGAAAGATTATCTCAAAGGGTTTGACGACGAAGGCGCAGATACGCAGAGAGAGTTTGAGCGCAGACAACTGCTTGATACCTATAAGACGTTTGGTTGCGAGCCGAGCAAGCCGACATACAGTTATGACTTGCTTTCCGGTGTTAAAGACGGCTTCCTTATCAATCCTATCGTGGTGGACGCTCGTACTGACATCACGACAGAGTTGCTTTCAGAAGATGGCTTTGCAGTCCATTCTGCTACGGAGCAGGGCGAAACAATCAATGAAGTATTTAATGAACGCCATTACGAGCGAAGATTTTTCAACGAAGAAACCAATATCGCTATGTGTAAGGCCTTCATAGACAATGGCCTCTATGATCCCATTGCAAAGAAGTATGGTCTGGATTTATTCGGCAAATCAATTGTCTTCTGCGTATCCCAAAAGCATGCAGGGAGAGTGACGAACATATTAAACAAATTGGCTTTTGAGAAATGGCCGGAACAATACAGCGAATCAAACTTCGCTGTGCAAGTGACATCTCTTGTCCCAAGTGCCCAACAAATGACGATTAACTTCTCCAACAATATGCTTAATGGGAAAGTTAGTAACCCAGAGGGTTATGACTCCAGCAAAACTCGTGTTGCTGTTACCGTCGGTATGATGACCACTGGCTATGACTGTCAAGACATTCTAAACCTCGCCTTGATGCGCCCGGTGTTCAGTCCTGCGGAGTTCGTGCAGATTAAGGGAAGAGGCACACGAACATATCAGTTTGAATATAGAGACTACGAATCAGAAGAGACCGTTACAGCCACAAAAGAACATTTTAAGTTCTTTGACTTCTTCGCCACCTGTGAATATTTTGAAAACGAATTTCAGTATGACGAGAAAATAAAGATTCCGAAAATAAAGACCAGCGTAACGAGTGGTCCTTCAGGTGGTAGTGGTACCGGCACCGATGGTCCAGGTGATGGTCCTCCCCCGGTGGGCGTGAAAGGTCCTATAGACCTGGCCACAGAAGATGATATTGCTTCAATATCAGAAAAGCATATCGGCTCTGAAGGCATGCGTGTTGACCGTGAGGGCTTTAAACGTGCCGTAGAAGAAGACATCCTCGCCAATGAGACCCTAAAGAGCCTTTGGGACAATGGGGATGTGGCAGGGGCAGAAGACTACACAAAGACCAATATCTTTGATAAACCAACTCATTACCTCAACCTGCAGGGGATAAGAAAGACGTTTAATGTTGATCGCCGTATCACTATCCGTGAATTCCTGCAGGTTGCCTTTGGCCAAAAGAGCGGATTTGAATCCAAGGACGAATTACTTGAATCAGAATGGAGTAAGTTCACAGAAGTGAATCCTGTAGACCAAAAACACTACGCACCGGTCAAGAGCTTCTTTAAGGCCTATATAGTAGACCCGCAGGTCAGAGAGATTATAGAAACTAAACAGCTCGCCCAGCTCCATTTCTGCGCCTCTTTTGATTTTGAAGAATATCAGCGGCTGAATGGCTTTAAAACGACAGTTCCCACATATGTGAAGGACTATGTGCCGCTTAACACCTTCCTAAATTAAATATGACCACCGACACGAAACGCCATATAGACGCCGCTCGCCAAGTCCTTGTTGGTGTTGTCCCGAACCCTACCTCGCAGATAGACCAGATCACGAACGCCCTCATTTATAAGTTCATGGACGATATGGACCAGTCTGCTATTAAACAAGGCGGCGACCCTTCATTCTTTGTCGGTGACCTAGAGCAATATGCATGGACTCGTCTCATGGACGCTCGCATAGGCAATCAAGAACGAATGAATATGTACGGCGAGGCACTGATTAAGTTTTCTGAATCCAAACAACTACCGCAACTCTTCCGTGAGATTTTTAAATCTGCGTTTCTGCCGTATCGAAGTCCCGAAGTGCTGGGCCTGTTCCTGAAAGAGATTGATTACTTTGATTACTCACATCCTGAAGAGTTAGGCAACGCATACGAGTATTTGCTTTCTATAATGTCCTCTCAAGGCGATGCTGGGCAGTTCCGCACCCCACGCCATATCATTGACTTCATGGTTGAGGTTGTAGATCCGACCATAGAGGATAAGGTATTAGACCCTGCTTGTGGCACTGGCGGCTTCTTAGTGAGCGCCTATAAGCACATACTGAAACAGCATGACGGTAAGGACGACCTGAAGAAAAAAGAAAGGCCTCTGACTCCGGACCAGCGTAAGAACCTAATGGGCAATTTTGAAGGCTACGATGTAGACCCCGGCATGGTCCGTATAGCGCAGGTCAATATGTATCTGCATTCATTCAAGAATCCGAAAATCTATCCCTACGACACTCTCACTATGGAGGAACGCTGGAGCGACAAGTTTTCTGTAATTTTAGCCAACCCACCATTCATGTCGCCAAAGGGTGGTGTCAGCACTCATAAGAAGTTCAGCATTCAATCCAATCGGTCAGAAGTACTGTTCGTGGACTACATAATGAACCATTTACGGCCTCAAGGGCGAGCCGGCATCATTGTCCCCGAAGGTATCATCTTTCAGTCCGGCACGGCGCATAAGCAACTACGCAAGAATCTGGTAGAAGATGGGCTCTACGCAGTAGTCAGTCTGCCGTCTGGCGTATTCAATCCATACGCAGGAGTTAAAACAAGTATTTTATTTTTTGATAATGAGTTAGCAAAGAAGTCTGATGATATTTTATTCATTAAAATTTTGAATGATGGTTTTGATCTCGGAGCACAAAGACGTCCCCACGAAAGAAATGATTTACCCCATGCGTTAAAAACATTACAAGCTCAAAATACAGCGATACAGACAGGAAATGAAAATTCACTGCTACAAGAAAACAGCTTATTTGCATGGGTCGTAAAAAAAGAAAAAATTGCTGAATCTGGTGAATATAATCTATCCGGTGATCGCTATCGTGTAGCAACCGACTACACCAACGCCAAGTGGCCAATGGTGGAGCTGGGTGAAGTAGCAGAGATTTTAAAGGGTTCAGCGATAACCAAAAAAGATACTGCGGAAGGTAATATTCCTGTAATTGCCGGCGGTCAAGAACCAGCCTACTATCATAATGAATCAAACCGAAATGGTGAAGTGATTACCGTTAGTGCATCAGGCGCTTATGCAGGCTTCGTGAACTATTTTAATACGCCTATTTTTGCTTCTGATTGTTCAACGATACAAACCAAAGATGAAAAAGTGGTCAGTACAAAGTACCTTTTCCATATTCTTAAAGCCAAACAAGAGGATATTTATGCATTTCAACAAGGCGGAGGCCAACCCCACGTATACCCAAGAGATTTAAAGAAAATAAAAATCCCTCTTCCCCCAATAGAAATCCAAGAGCAAGTCGTAGCAGAGCTTAACGGCTACCAGAACATCATCGCCGGAGCGAAACAAATTGTCAGCAACTGGAAGCCAATAATCGATATTGATCCCGAATGGAAGAAGGTGAAGTTGAAGGAAATTGGGAAAGTATGTATGTGTAAACGCATATTTAAAGAGCAAACTGGAAGTAGCGGTGATATTCCTTTCTATAAAATAGGTACATTTGGGAAAACGCCTGATGCCTATATAGATCGAAAATTATTTGAAGAATATAAATCTAAATATTCTTATCCAAAAAAGGGCGCAATTCTAATATCAACCTCTGGAACAATTGGGAAGATAGTTGTATTTGACGGAGAACCGGCGTATTTTCAAGATTCAAATATTGTATGGATTGATAATGACGAGAAATTAGTGAGTGACGAGTACCTCTACTACATGTTTCAACTAACAGACTGGGTAACAACAAAAGGAGGAACAATTGAGAGGCTTTACAATAAACTTATTGAAGAAACTATAATTCCCCTCCCACCTCTCGAAATCCAGAAACAGATCGTGGAGCGGATTGAATCAGAGCGAGCCCTCGTCGAAGGCAATAAAAAGCTGATTGAAATGTACGAACAGAAGACCAAAGCCACCCTAGCCAAGCTCTGGGCGGAATAAACATGAAAACAGAGCACCACTTACATGACAGAAGAAACCAAAAAACCTGATGAACTAAGCGATGAGTATCTGCCCAAGCGACAGCTTTACCATAGCTTTTCTGAAGTAATTAAAAAAATCATAGGCGAGGTCCTTGATAACGGAGAAATAAAAATCTACAGCATAAGTGGTAGAGAAAAAGACCCCGAAAAACTGAAAGAGAAGATTGCCAGAAAGGCAGCTCAAGGAAAGGAATACGAGGCCTTAGAGGAGATTGAGGATCTAGCGGGTGTAAGGGTTGTTACCTATCTTGAGAGCCATAGAAATCAAGCAGAAAATCTTATTTATCGAGAGTTTGAAGGTTCCCAGCCAGATGTAACGAACAAATATGACCCGAAGGGCTACAGAGGGACGCACTTTGTTCTTCGCCTTAGTGAAGCACGAGAAAAGCTCACCGAGTATGCACGATACAAAGGGTTAAAGTGCGAAGTTCAGGTTGTATCCATCCTCTACCACGCATGGTCGGAGATAGAGCATGACGTCATATATAAACCCGGCGGTGATCGAGAAAAACTTGCAAGCCTCGGATTGGATGATATTGAGAATTCTTTTCAAGAAATAATGGCCCAGCATTTGGAGGAAGCCGCCATTCAATTTGATTTACTGTATAAAAAACACAAAGAGGTCTTGCGTGCGGGGGAAGTTTTTTATTCTGATTTTTTGTCAGACATCAGGAACGCTCAGTCAAACGATGAGATAGCTTCGATTCTGGATATCGGAGACAAGTTTTCGCATAAGAAGCCCGAAGAGGCAGTCAGAATGGCGGAGGAAGTGATGCGCATTACTCCTATAGACTCGAAAGTAATTCACGAATTCGGTAGAAGAAAAATCTATGGAAAGAGCCAGGAAAGCCTTCTGAAAAAATGCATTGAAATTCTGAAACATTTTCATATTCGCTATTGGAATGCTGAGCGTGTTTTGGCGGCATTATTTTTAACGGCAATCCACGAATCTAAGAAGGTGTCAGAGGAAGCGATTAAAGCAATAGAAGAGACTGTGAAGTACAACAATAGCTATATAAAACGGTATAAAAATCTCTACCCGCAGGTAGCCTCATTGGAATTCATAAAAAAGATTCCTTTGGAAGAGCAACGAAAGAACCTCAAGGCCATTACTGTCGTGGCAGAAGAGATTCTCTCCTCTGTTGTAGAGGGTGCTGAATGGACCAGTGCAGATACCCTCACTTACAGTTCCGGTGCCCTAGTTCCGAGTGAGGGGTTAAAGAAAATGCGTCAAGAAACGATAAGTTTTATTGTAGAGATGTACGGGAGATCAACTGACCTAAAGGAGCAAATGACTCTTGTTGGCGTTTTGCTCACAGCATTGGAGGCTCCGCACAATACTGCATACGGTGATGAATTGAGGGAGATGATTAAAGAGGACGGTAAACGTCTCGTTGCAGTGCTTGAAAAATTCATTTTTACTTCTGGACTAATGAAGAATTACCTAGTAGCACAAGAGACAGAGAAGTCTCTGATACATCTCCTGCAAAGTGACGGCTTCAAAACGGACGAAATGAAAGCACTGTATGACCAGTTCCAGGCAGATAAGGACTATGCGACTTTCTGCACGCTGGTCGGTGATATACACGAATATAGAAACCTCGATGAGGAGTGGGCTGGTGCGGAGAAGCGCAGGGGCGAAGAGATAAAGGCGCTCATTGAAGATGTCAGCGAAGCGACTCTGGATGCTTGGTATAAGAAGCTGAATGATTTTACAGAACCATTGCGTGCCGGGGCTATCGAGGTTTGGAAATACACGACATTTAAATTGTTCGTGTACCGTCTCACTGAAGAAAAGCCCCTACTGGCGGCTACTTTTCTAACAAGAGCCGTAAACGAGGGCGCAGCATTGGCGCAGGAGCCCTTTGTGAGCTCTTACCTGTGCGCTCTTCGAAAGACAAATGATTTCAAGTCGTGGGACTCTTTTGTAACGTTAATTTCTACTAAGAAACTACCTGCTTTAGCAACTTCTATCGCCTTATCCTTAAATCTCGACAAAGACGTTGACCTGCGTACTGCCGTTAGAGATGCAGATATAGAAATACTATCCAAGCTGATAAACAGAAAGAAACCATTTGGTTTTGCTATAGAGGACGACTTTTCGCTCCGGTATATGCTCATGAATACTCTGACCCGCCTATTTGAAATGGATCACATAAAACTCGAATCTCTGATGATTCAGGAAATGCGTATGCATCAGAAATTTATAAATATCTACTTCAGAGAACTACCTTTTGCATCACATCGTAAATGGATGTCATTCAAAGACTGGAGTGAGGCCGGGATTGCTTTCATCAAGGAGCAGATCATTGCATTGCCGGATCTCGACTGGCACATACAAGAGATGATGCTTGACTTGGGTGCCGATCCGCTTGAGACAATTTTAGGAATTTTTAAAGCTCGAATAATGAAGGACAAGGAGGACGACAGTCACTATGATGTTATTCCTTTTCATTTCAATCCTAATCTCCAAAAATATATCGCCGGACATGAAAAATACGTTGAAGAAATGGTTGGATGGCTAAAGGATATGACTGAGGACTGGAGTACCTATAATTGGAACGTAACCCATTTTATACAAGGGATAGGGGGTGCCTCATATTCATCGATACTGTTAAAACTCATAGAAAACTCGGATAAAAAGAGCATGGGGAAGGCCGCCTATGCACTCCAAGCGCTTGAGGGAGCCGATTTTAATCTCTGCTTCGAGATCGTTAAAAGAACGGATGAGGAGGAGATCCTTGGTCAGATTGCTGGGGCAATGAGTGGAACGGGTGTAGTCTCTGGGGAAGATGGAATGGCTCGTGCGTATGAAGCAAAAGCGAAGGAATTGGAGCAGTACACACAGTCAGATGATGAGCGCACAAAGAATTTTGCAATTAAAATGAAAAAGTCTTTTGAGGAATCTGCACAAAGAGAATACGAGCGTGCCAATATTCGGAAAAAGACTCGAGAGATAGAATTCAAAGGATAATATCATTCACTATGAAAAACAGACCATACACCGAATCTGAAAATACTATATTAGAAGTGCTTAAAGGACGCCCAATAGGCTCTATTTCATTGTTGATTGTTTCTATAGATAGTTTTTTTAATAATGAATTGTCAATTACCGCAAAAAATAAACAGACGAGGTTATTATTTATTGGAATTCATGCAGTTGCACTCACCATCTCAGAGGCTATTTGGGGCATGAGTGGCCCAGCTGGCTATGAGATGTTTTTAGAGCGGTTTGTAGATGAAGAACAACAGGATAGAAAATTCTCCCAAATTGCCATGCAAATTCACGAATGGCGAAATACGTTAGCACATCAATTTCTGAGTTCAGGGGGGCATAACATAGACTATGAATACGATATGCTAGAAGGATATAAACTCAATCAAGAGTATTTAATTATCAATCCAGCTATTTATTTGGATAGTTATATTAAGGCATTTAAGGAAAACAAAATATTGAATTACGTGATGAAGTTAGATGAGGGGAAGCAAGAAGAAATAAAGCAGAGAATTTTAGGTAAGTATATAAATAGGTAATTAAAGACGCTAAAATAAGTACAAAGCTAATTCCCCCGGGCTACTGCAGTACTTCGCTCTGAAGTGCTAATATAGCTATGTGCGACAACAAAGGGCTAAACGCAGGTAATTTCCTGCGCATGCCCGGAATAACAAAGTCTCATGGAAGGCACTGAACCCTCACGTTCATCGACTCTTCCATGAGCCGCACTCTGAAAGGATGTTGCGAGGCCGCAAGGCCTGCTGGCGTGGGGGTTCAGTGCGTCTCCACCCAGCATTATCCGCTAGGATTTCTATATGAACAATCAAGAGGTATTTTATTGTAAAAAATGTGGTAAGCCAGCCCCTTTTCTAAAGGGCGGATTGGATTCTAAAGAACAGGAATATAAATATTGTGTTGATTGCGGTACAGCTTATAGCTATACGCCAATCAATCTGAATAAAATGACTGGTAGTCCTCTCTATAAAAAAATTTGCGAGCTACACAATTTGTATTTTGGAGAAGAAAACGAACAATATTACAATCTCTCATCAAATGGATCTGCACAGGTGATGTATCGTTTGGCGAATTATTTTCTGCCCGACATTCTGAAAAAAGATTTTGTTGGTGATGAAAAACGAAAACAACAAATAGTGAATTGTGCAACTCCACTTGCTCATCTATATTGGAACCTTATTTTGGATGGTTATTTTGCATGGATTGCCGAGCAGCTTTTGTCTTCCAAAAAAATTGATGTCTCAAAAGCTTCAAATTCAGAAGGGTTCGAAAATGAGTGCCACAAGACAGCAGGCGCTGTTTATGACGATTTTGTGCTATGCCTAAAAAGTTCGCAAGATAGTAATAGTATTTCAAGAGATACGGCGTTTGTGCTTCAAACCTTTGTCCTTCTCCAAGGTCGTTCATATTTCAATTCAATAGACCAACTCCGTCCGCTTGAAGATATTTATTTTCATATACAAGCAACTTGTTTGGAGAGTGTTGTTTATGGATACGCTGTTGGTATAGCTGAAGCACGTTATCGTAAGTAAAATTTATGCAATGTAATAAGTGTAAAAACGAAATAGCGACTGGAGGAAAATTTTGTGGAATTTGTGGTGCAGAAAACCAAACACGAATAAAAATGGAGGACGCAAAAGTGCGGACGAAAAAGAGTACATCCCCTTTTGAAACAGTCGGTGCTTTCATATGGATTTGCTTCCTTATCTCCGCAGTACTTTATGGAGTTTGGAGTTCTTGGTTCGGAGAGAGGCCTGTTTCTGATTGTAAAAATGCCGCAAAAGAGATACAAACCATAATAAAAGTCGATGGAGGTGTAGATTCAATTAAAACGGAAACAGTTTATGGATGTGAGTATCCGGACGGTTCATTTCTCGAGTATCAATATGAAAATTAAACTCCTCCCCATCGGCATACTGGCAATCCTTTCTGCAGGTCTCTTCTACGCCGGGTGGTATACACATCAACCAGTAAACAGTCTGAATTTAGAAGGACCCGAAGCGGCGAGGATCAGAATAGACGGTGAAGAATTAAAAATCCTGACAAACACCTATTCAACCAACAGAAATTTCGTCTTTTTGGATGTCAAATATGGTACAGGCGGAGTTGCCAGTACACTCTCAGTGGAAAATGGCTGGGGAGGTCCGCCAAGCTATCGTATCGTTAAGGGTAGTACGCATGACTGGCTTGTGGTGACCAGGATAGAGAGTGGTGGTACCGGATTTAGAACTCATTCTGACGAATGGTACATACTAGGATGGTCGTATGAAGCGAAGGAAGTTCTGTCTTACCAATCAGATGGGAACATGGTACCGGACGATGAAGATGATAAAAACAAATACTGGAGGACAGAGGTAATGAATGCGAGTTATCCAGACGATTCCGCTGTTGATATTAAAGTTACAGAAAAGATCTGCTCACCTGTAGACTATGGAGGAGATAAAGACTGCACGGAGTCATCACACTTGGTCCATTATGTCTGGGATGCCGATAGAGAAGTGTTCGTAGCCGAGTAGTATATGATGGGTGATATGGGATTTGAGCAAAATAAGACACTTCTATATGCGTTCGCAATAATATTCGGTCTTAGCGTCTTGGTTAAAATGTCTGGCGGAACATTAGAATATGGCGTAAGGATCCTCCTTATTGGCATCAATGTTTTGTTGGTTACACAGCTTCTAGTCTTTCTATATCAAGTTAACCGGACTTGAGGTCTAGTCCTGGATCGACAGCTCGCTAACTATAGTATGCAAGTAGATATACGAGAAAAACTTCAGAACCATCTTTTGAAAGATTCATTTGAAGAATCTGACGTTGTTTACATTTTATCCCGAATTAGAAAACTCATTGACCTAGATGAAATTGATATGGGTAAAGGGAAATATGAGAAATTAAAGTTTTTTTGCAATTGGGCTTTACACGTTCAGATAGATAACCTTACCTCTGTGAGTGATTTGCTAATTGAGGTAAAAGATGGCAGTAAACCTACCATTGCAATATTCCGACTTTTTTATGATGAATTAGTTAAATTCTTAAATGACTGCAATTTGAGGACATCAATCTTTACTTCGAATAAAATGGAAATTAACTTTGTGAAAAAATTAAGTGAAGTTTACAAAGATACTCCGCTTATCATAAAGAAGGATGGGAAAAAGTGGTTCACTTTTACTATTACTGAAAGTGATATAGGCATAGGTTCTTGGGGTTCTACTTTCCGAATCGAGTCTCACTTAGAGTAACAAAAGTTACAACATCGTCCCAGACAGTCGTGCGAAAGCGAAAGCCCAGATATGTGATTTTGTCACTGTGAGAATTCAAACATCATGCGCAACTCAAAAACCACCGTCATGCAGTGATTTTGGAGTTTCGCCTTTTATCGCTCTCTGCCTGTGCTGTCTTTGTTGGTAATACCGCAGTAAGCCGATACGACAATTCGGTTGCCCACGGGTTGCCCAAAAAGTGATAAAAGGTGATCAAAATTGATGTCTGGTGAGTACGATTGGTAATCCTAATTTTTCTTTAGTTTTTCTGATAAGTCTTTGCTTTACGCCATTGTACGGTTGTTCTGCTCGCTAACTTGCACATACTTCCCCACCTGTGCTATTCTTCTAACCACAGATGGAGGCACTCGTATCGGCGTTGCCGTACGCGGAAATAATCCTCTCAATACTCCTCATAGTCGGCATCGTGCTACAACAGCGCGGAGCGACACTCGGCGGAGCATTCGGGGGAGACAACTTCGCGTCGACGTTTTATAAGCGCAGGGGCGCCGAGAAATTCCTATTCAATGCGACAATCGTTATCGCTATTCTCCTCGTGCTATTGGCGACGGCGAACTTCCTTCTGGCTGGGTTATGACTCCGGAAACGCGCGAGAAGCTAATGCGCGTACGGAGCATACCAGCGCTTGAGCGCGTGAATGAACGTGTCAGAGCTTTTTCTCCCGGTGACCGCGTTCTGTTCTATCTGCTCGCGACCCTCGTCGGCATCGCTTCCCTGTCTGGTCTCTACGCTCTTGAACAATCGTTGCTTGTAGAAGTCCCGGCATACGGAGGGACGCTAGTTGAAGGCGAAGTCGGCAGTCCGCGGTTCATAAACCCGCTTCTCGCTATCAGCGATGCCGACCGCGACATTTCCTCCGTTGTCTACGCAGGACTTATGAGCCTCTCAGGGACCGGGGAACTGGTTCCAGTGCTGGCCGAGAGCTACGAGCTCTCTGCTGACGATAAAACTTACACGTTCACATTGCGAGAGAACGCCAAGTTCTCGGACGGTTCTCCAGTTACAGCCGATGACGTAATCTTCACCGTACAAAAAGCCCAAGATTCTGCGCTTAAAAGTCCAAGATATGCTGACTGGTCCGGAATTAATGCAGTCGCGGTTGACCAACGCACGGTACGCTTCACACTTTCAAAGGCGTACGCACCGTTCCTTGGCCTCACGACTCTCGGCATCCTTCCATCAAGGCTCTGGAAAAATGTTTCCGACGAAGAGTTCCCTTTTTCTGCTCTTCAGACAAATCCTGTCGGTGCCGGACCGTTCAAAGTTGTCGGAGTCTCTCGCGGGGCATCCGGGCTTATTGAAAGCATATCGCTTGCAGAAAATTCGTATTACGCGCTCGGCCGTCCATACTTGGACGGCATTCAATTCAATTTCTATTCGCATGCCGAAGACCTAGCGGACGCGCTTAAAAACGGCGCGATAGAAAGCGTTTACGACCTGCCGGCCGGACAGACGAACGGCAAGCGGACATTTCAGACTCTGACCTCTTCATATGCCCACGTGTTCGGAGTGTTTTGGAATCCAAGCGAGAAACAAGTGTACGCGCGCCCCGAAATGCGCAAGGCGCTTTCTCTGGCTGTTAATAGGCAATCAATTATTGACACGGTACTCGGCGGATATGCGACTGCGATTATGGGGCCGGTACCTCCGGGCGGAAGTATAAAACAGACGCCTATTACGAAATCTGAAAATCCTACAGAGACTGCCGCGGGAATATTAAAAACTGCCGGATGGACTTACGACGGTTCAGAGCGCGTATGGAAAAATGCGAAAGCGAAGCAGGTTATAGATGGTATTACACTGCGGACATCAAACGTTCCTGAATTGAAAAGCGTGGCGAGTTCTGTAAAGGATGATTGGGAAAAGTTAGGCATTCCCGTCGCTGTAGAGCTCTATGAGCCGGGCGACCTCTCGCAGAACGTCATCCGTCCGCGCAAGTATGAGGCGCTCCTTTACGGCATGGTCATCGGCCGCGCTCAAGACCTCTACGCGTTCTGGGATTCGCAGGAGAGGAACGACCCGGGACTAAATATAGCGCTCTATGCGAACAAAACTGTTGATGCCTTACTTGAAAAGGTGCGGGGTTCAGACGACGAGAAAGCCAGAACCGCCGACCTTCAGAAAATTGAGGACATAATCTCGGCGGATTATCCTGCGGCGTTCTTGTATTCTCCAAACTTCGTTTACTCTTTGCCGAGCGACCTGCGGGGTGTTTCTTTCTCACAAATCATAGTCCCGGCCGACCGTTTTGCTGAAGTCGCTTCGTGGTATCGCTCCACTGATGACGTCTGGCCGTTCTTCGCGCAAAAAAAGCAATAAAATTTTCGTACGGGTTTCGTTTTCGTTTAGTTATTAACCGCAAGCCAATTAATTAATCTTTATGAATCCAATATCAGCACCAGCCCCCGCGCCGGCACCACAACCGGCACATCCAAGAACAAGTTCCGCTCCAGTAACGCGACCAAGCGGTCCACGACGCTTTGAAAGAGGAGGTCGTCCGCCGAGTCGCGGAGCTATGCGCCCCGGCGGAGCGTCGCGCCGTATTCAGCGAATACTTCGCCGTCCGTCGTCTAACCCAACGCGCATTAATCGCGCGATAGACTACTTCCCGGAACCGGTCGGAAAAAACGCCGTTCGTATTATCCCTCTCGGAGGCGTAGAAGAAGTCGGTAGAAATATGACGGCAATAGAGGTTGGAGCGACCGGCGACATCCTCGTCTTTGACGCAGGATTCCAGTTCGTCTCCGAAGAAGCATCTCCCGGAGTTGACTACATCCTTCCTAACACCAAGTATCTGGAAAAGAATGCGAGTCGTGTGAAAGGAGTCATCATCACGCACGGCCACCTAGACCACATCGGAGGCATTCCGTTCACTCTTCCACGCTTCGGTACTCCGCCAATCTATACGCAGAATCTGACTGGAATTATGATACAGCGGCGCCAAGAAGAGTATCCGGATATTCCTAAATCTGAAATGAACATCGTTGAAGTCGGCCAATCGGTGGTTATCGGAAATACGCGTGTGAAATTCTTCCCAGTCACGCACTCCATTCCGGACTCAATGGGAGTCTCCATAGAAACACCGCAGGGTAACGTCGTAATCACGGGCGACTTGAAGCTCGACCACGACGACGGTACGCCGAGCGAGCGCGAGGTAAAGACGTGGGGAGAACTCGGTAAAGATAAAAACATATTCTTCATCGCCGACTCCACGAACGCCGAAAAGGACGGATTCTCTATCCCGGAGAAACGCGTCATTCAGACGCTTGAAGACATAATCAGAACGGTCTCCGGGCGTCTTATTATCGGCACCTTCGCCTCGCAGTTTGAGCGCATGATTCACATTATGGAAACTGCGGAAAAACTCGGGAAAAAAATCGTCACGGAAGGCCGTTCTATAAAGAACAACCTGGAAATCGCGGAGAAGACCGGCCTTCTTAAAATCAAAAAGGACACGATTATCCCGGCACAAGACATCGGCAATTATCCGCCTGACAAAATTGTCATCCTCTCTACCGGCGCGCAGGGCGAGGAGTTCGCCGCGCTGATGCGCATAGCGACTAAACAGCACAAAAACATCACGCTTACAGAGCGCGATACGATTGTTCTCTCTTCTTCGGTCATTCCCGGCAACGAAATCGCCGTTCAGAAATTAAAGGATAATCTCTATCGACACGGCGTTACTCTCATTCACTATCGTTCAAGCGACGTCCACTCTACCGGCCACGGCAATACGGGCGAGCTTGTGTGGATTAATAAACAAGTTGGAGCGAAGTTCTTCATGCCTGCATATGGTTATCACTCAATGCTCCGTTGCCACGCAAAGGCGGTTGAACAATCCGGATTCCCGAAGGAGAACATCATTGTTCCGGACAACGGCACAGTCATTGACATTGAAGACGGCGAGCGGATGCATGTGCATAAACAGAAGGTGCCTTCAGCACAGATGGTCGTTGACGGATTCAATATCGGCGACATGCAGGAGGTTGTTATCCGCGATCGCCAGTCGCTCGCAAAAGACGGAATGTTCGTGATTATCGCGAGCGTAAACATTAAGACGGGCAAATTGCGAAAATCTCCGGACATAATCAGCCGCGGATTTATCTATCTGCGCGAATCGCAGAATCTTCTGAATGAAGCTCGCATTCTTATTAAGAAAACAGTGGAGGATTCCACTCGCAATATGAATCCGATTGACTTGGATTATGTGAAAAATAATCTCACAGATGTTATGGCGGGATTCCTCTTCCAACGCACCAATAAAGCCCCGATGGTGATTCCAGTGCTGATAGGCATGTAAATTCAGGCGTTAGGCACTAGGCTTTAGCAAATGCAAATCCCCGCGGCGCTTCGCGCCGCGGAGGTTGTGTGCTATCGTACGGGCTTCAAGTTCTTTTCGGAGGAAGATAATGCGATTCGAGACCGCTGATAGGAATTGGGATGACTACCATTATCGTCGTACTTACCTACGACGAATTCCCGGGATATGACCAGATACAGAAAATGTCGACAGCAATCACCAATGCCTTGCCAATCAGCCGTGTTATCTACAGCGTAACGCATCACGTGGTCTGCACAGAGGAAGCCCAGTTCATCGTACCGAACAAACCGCGATGATGTTTGGCCGTAGTGCACGTGTAAGCGCGGCTCGCCTCTGGCGAACCGCGTTTTTTATATGTTATTCCAGCATAGCGTGTACCTTATTCCACGCTATAGCGTTTTTTAAGGTACATTTAAAAACAATACTCTTCCACTTTTAATTCTTGTTTTGTGGTATACTTTTCCTCAATGACCACCGCCACACTGAACAGGCTCAAAAGGACCGCTACCAAAGCGAGGGGCTTCGTTCAAGTGCCTGTTAAAACATATCGCCAGCTTCTTGACGCGGCTATTCCTACCTACTACCTCACCGGCAAAGCGGCAACTGATTTGGACAAGTTAGTTAAGGAGGGTCTGCGCGAGCACGCTGAAGGGAAAACTCGCACCATTCACTCGCTGGCGGATCTCGACTAACCAACCGAATCAAATTCATATTTCTTTCCGACAATCGTGTACTATTCCTCGACATCGGTCCGCACGATTTTTACGAATAAAAAACGCCCCAGCAAAAGCCGGGGCGAGGGGTGTGGGGTGTGGCCTGCCGCTTAGGCCACGCTGGGAGTTCGGATAAAAGAAAAGAGCAAAATTCGTTGGAGATGAACGGATGTCAGGGTGGTGTAGCACCTGCAGGTCAAGTTGGTGCCCACAGGCCCTTCTTCAGGAGCAACGAGAGGTTGATCTGACCTCCGCCACTACACAACAGTCGGGCGATTAGGCTCCACTAGATAAACTCGCTACGTCCAGACACACGTCCACCTCCATTGACAAGGCTACCATACCCTCATTTGGTGTCAACTCCATAGGGTGCATGTCACTGTTGACAGTAACTATACCAGGGTATACATTTGAGTATATGCAAACAACCATAATGTTTAAGACCGATAAGAAACTGAAGGAGGCGGCGCAGAAAACGGCGCAGACCATGGGTATTCCCTTCTCCGCTGTGCTAAACCGACTTATGTACAATTTTGTCGAAAAGCAGGAGATTAGTTTTTCCACCGAGCAATACAATCCGACACCATACCTAAGGCGAATTCTGGAACAGGGGGAAAAGAATTTGGCGGAAGGTAAAGTAAAGACTTTCTCAAGTGTGGAAGAAATGTTTGCTGATTTGGGAAAATAGTTCATGCGACTTATTCATGATCGTGTATTTGAGCGTCAGCTAAAAAAGCTTTCACAAAAATTGCGGGGAAAGCTTAGGGAACGCCTCAATATGCTGACGAGTAATGAACTCAATCCTCTTCTCAACGACCACGATCTTGGCCCTCCTTATGAAACATTCAGAAGCATCAACGTTACCGGCGACTACCGACTCGTATACAAACGTCTTGAGCAGAATACCTACTACTTACGTGCGGTTGGCACGCACCATCAGCTTTACGGAACATAACTACCTCGCTTTGGGTTTATCCAGCACTAATGCTTAGTGCTGGGCCAACGGAGAGCGGAGGGCGGCCAAAGTTTGGTGAGTGGATGCGAAGCGCAGTCGTGGACCCGGGC